>Ga0153980_1000251_pt1 | contig 26198 bp, 15 predicted proteins | sample TSGA064MetaG_FD_104722 | JGI IMG/M metagenome (GOLD analysis project Ga0153980, IMG submission 104722) | Attine ant fungus gardens microbial communities from Georgia, USA - TSGA064 MetaG | ecosystem: Host-associated > Fungi > Mycelium > Unclassified | place: USA: Georgia, Magnolia Springs State... | reverse complement strand
GTGCTGGAACGGCGCTTCCCGATGCTGGAAGTGGATCTGCTGCCCAGCCTGGTGCAGGGCGACAGCGCCGCCGCGCAGTTGACCTCGCTGCTGCGTTCGGCCGATGCCAGCGGCCGTTACGACGTCATCCTGCTGACCCGCGGTGGCGGCTCGATGGAGGATCTGTGGGCATTCAACGACGAGCAGCTGACCCGTGCGATCGCGGCCAGCCAGACGCCGGTGGTGTCCGCAGTGGGCCACGAAACCGACTTCAGCCTGGCCGACTTCGCCGCCGACCTGCGCGCACCGACGCCCTCGGTCGCAGCCGAACTGCTGGTGCCCGACCAGCGCGACCTGCTGCTGCGCGTGCGTCGCCTGGATGCGCGCCTGGCGCAGCTGCAGCGGCACACCCTGGGGCAGGCCATGCAGCGCGCGGACCGGGCCCTTCTCCGCCTCAACGCACAGAGCCCGCAGACGCGCCTGCAGTTGTTGCAGCGGCGCCAGCAGGATGTCGTGCGCCGTCTGCATGCCGCCTGGACCACCCAGCATCAGCGCCGCCTGGCCCATCTGCGCCACGCCGCGGCCGTATTGCGCAGCGGCCATCCGCAGCGGCGTCTGGATGCCCTGCGTGAGCGGCTGCAACGCCTGCAGCCGCGCGCGGACAGCGCGATCGGCCGCCAGTTGCAGCGCGACAGCCTGCGCCTGCGCGCGCTCGCCCGCTCGATGGAAGCGGTCAGCCCGCTGGCCACGGTCGCACGTGGCTACGCCATCCTGACCCGCGAGGACGACGGCAGCCTGGTACGTTCACCGCTGCAGGTCCGCCCCGGCGATACGCTCAAAGCGCGCGTGCAGGACGGGGTGATCGACGTAACGGTCAACGAACCGGCGCGCTGATCCCGCGCGTCCACGCCACCACGCCGTTCGCTTTCAGCGCGCCGCGCTTTCGCAGAACGTCCGCCGGTACTCCATCGCCTTGGGCATCAACGCCTGCAGGTTCTGGATGCGCGTGCCCGGGTTGGGATGCGTGGACGCGAATTCCGACGTCGACTGCCCCCCACTGGCCTGCCCCATCCGCTCCCACAGCGGAATCGCTTCCTGCGGATCGAAGCACGCTGCGGCGGCCAGCATCAGACCCACTTCATCGGCCTGGGTTTCATGGCTGCGCGCGTACGGCAACAGGTAGCCGTAGCCCATCGCCGACATCATCATCTGCTGCTGTTGCGGGTCCATGCCGCTGGCGGCACCGGCCATCTGCCCGATCTGGGTCATCTTCTGCTGGGCCATGCGCTGCGCACCATGGCGCAACAACGCATGCGCGATCTCATGCCCCATCACCACCGCCATCGCATCCACCGTGCGCGCGACCGGAATCAGCCCGGTGTAGACCGCCATCTTGCCGCCCGGCAGGCAGAACGCATTGGCCTGGTCGGACGGGATCACGTTGACCTCCCATTCGAAGTCACGCGCGAAGTGCGCAGGCTTCAACCCGTGTTCCTCGGCGAGCGCGGTTTCCACCACGTCCACCTTGGCGATCAGGCGCTGCGCGATCGCCTGGATCTCGCGCGACTGCGGTGCATTGGGATCCAGTGGCCGCTCCTGGGCCAGGATCTCCTGATAGGCCTGCAGGCCCAGCGCCTTTTCCTGGGTGGCATCGAGCGAGCTGTCGATCAGCACGCGTTCGCCGGTATAGGGATCCACGGTGCGGTTGGAGAACCAATAGAACGCCGCATAGCCGGCGAAGGCCAGCAGTACCCACCAGCGGATGTTGCCGAACAGGCCCGGCCGCCGGGCGCGGCCCTGCTGCTGACCGCCGAATGGATCGTTGCGCATGCGCTTGGTTCCTGAGATGGCCGCGGCACCCTGCCCGACACTGCGCCAATCCTAGAACGCGCGGTGGGTGGCCGGGTGAAAATCCGGCCCGGCCAGCGCCTGGTCAGATGCCACGCACCAGACGGAAGCCGATCCGGGCGCTGGTGGTGTCCGAGTCCTGCGACTGCCGCCACGCCGCGCGGGTCTGCGCCGGCGCGTTGGCCCAGTTGCCGCCACGGATCACGCGCTGCCGGCAGCCCGGGTTGAACCAGGCCACGCCATCGGACGGCGCCCGCCGGTAACTGGCATGCCAGCAATCGGCCACCCACTCGCTGAGGTTGCCGGCGATGTCGTGCAGGCCCCACGGGTTGGGCTCGAAGCTGGCCACGGGCGCCGGGCCCCAGTAGCCGTCGCCATAGCCGACGAAGGCGTTGTACCAGTGCCGCCCGGAGGGCGAGACATCCTCCGCGCCGGTGAAGTTGCCGGCACGGGCCGGCGGCGTACCCGCGTCGCCCCAGGGGTAGCGGCCGCTGCTGCCCGCGCGCAGGGCGTACTCGAATTCGGCCTCGCTGGGCAGGCGGTACGAGCGCCCGGTCTGCTCGGACAGCCAGCTGGCGTAGTTCTCGGCATCGCGCACGCTGACGTGCATCACCGGCAGGTTGGCGATCGCCTCGGCGCCGTTGTAATCGGACTGCCAGTCCACCCCGCTGCGGCGCACGAAGTTGCCGCTGCGCTCGTCATACACGATCGAGTGGCCGCGTCGCGTCGCGCGCGGGCGGGCCTTGGTGGCCTGCACGTAGCGGCGGAAATCGGCGACCGTCACTTCGGTGATCGACATCGCAAAACCGCGCTCGAAGCGCACGTAGTGCGAGGGCTTCTCGGCGTCGGTCGCCCCCAGTTCGTTCTCGGCAGCGCCCATCTGGAAGCCGCCATGCGGCACCACGATCATCTGCGGGCCGCGGCCGCCATCGCGCAACGCATCACTGAACACCTGGCGCGGCCGGAAGCTGCCGTAATGGGTGACCAGTTCAATGCGCTCGCGCAGTTGACCCACGACGGGATCGCCGGGCAACGCGATGCGCAATGCATCTTCCAGCTTCTGGCGTGCCGGCTTGAGCCCCTGCGGTGTGGCCAGATCGCGCAGGCCCTCGTTGCGCAGCCGCGCCAGGGTGTCGGAGCGGATTTTTTCGATGCGTTCGAAGGCGTCGGCGATGGTGATGGAGGAGTCGCGGACCTTGGCCGCTTCGGCCAGCCAGGTACCCGCGGTGGCGAAGTCGGTGGCCCGCGCGGCCGTCTCCGCCCGCCGGATCAGTGCGCTTTCCGCGGCGGCCAGCCCTTGCCGGGCACGCGGATTGTCTGCGTCCAGCGTCAGCGCCTCACGGAAACTGGGGATGGCGCCGTCACCGTCTTCGCCGATGCGGTCCGCACGCAGATCGTCTTCACCGGCGCGGTTGTAGGCCACCACGCGCTGGGCGATCTCCACCCGCGACTGCAGTTCGCGCACCTTGGCATCGTCGGGCGCGAGCGTCAGCAGCACCAAGGCCATCTCGCTGGCCTGGGCCAGCGCCTCACGCTGCTTGAGCGGACGGTCCAGCAGAGCGGACGCCTCCTCCAGCAGACGCTGGCGGGCGCGTTTCAGGCCGGCTTCGGCCACGCGGTCCTTGGGATCATGCTGCAGCAGGGCGAGCCAGATCGGAATCGCATCCTCGGCAGTGCGGTACAGGCGGTCTTCCTCGAAGGCGCGGGCGGCGTCACGGCGTGCCTGCGCGAACTCGCCATCGACGAGGGTGACCACGGGCGCCTGCCAGCGCTCCACGGTCTCGGCCGCATCCTCGCCGCCGATGGTGACCTGCGCCACCGGAGCGCCGCGCTTCGGTGCTGCCACGGCCGGCTTGGCCGCAGGCGCTGCCGGCGGGGCCGGGGCCGGCGCGGGCGAACACGCGGCCAGCATGGCCAACAGTGCGGTGAACAGCAGCGGCAATGTGCCTGGCGGTCGCAAATGGGGGTCCTTGGGGCGTGGCATCGTCTTGCAGTGCCCGTGCCTTGCTGCACGCCGTGTGCCCCGGGTGCCGTCGCGTTCCAGGGGGCATGCCGCAGGTGCGGACAGGGGATCATCATAATCGCCACCGTCGCAGGCGGCGACCGCCGGCGGCACGGGCGTTCATCGCAGCACGCAGGCATGCCGGTCCTGGCACGGGGTTAGGCTATCCTCCCCGACCTGAGCACCCCTTTGCAGTACATGGAATCCCACGTGGCTTACTGGATCAAAACCCCGGCGGAACTGGACGAGCGCTTCCGCCAGCGCCCCACCCGCATCGGCCTGGACACCGAGTTCATCCGTGAACGCACCTACTGGCCGCAGCTGGCGCTGGTGCAGATGGCGGTCGGCGATGAAATCCTGCTGATCGACCCGCTGATCCCCGGCATGAACGAAGCACTGGCCCCGTGGCTGGCCGATACCTCGATCCTCAAGATCATGCACAGCGCCAGCGAAGACCTGGTCACCTTCAAGGTCACCTGTGGCGTGCTGCCGCGCCCGCTGTTCGATACCCAGATCGGCGCCTCGCTGGCGGGCATCGGTGGCGGCATGGGTTACCAGAAACTGGTCACCGCGGTCACCGGGGTCACCCTGGCCAAGGGTGAAACCCGCTCGGACTGGATGCGTCGCCCGCTCTCGGAAGCGCAGCTGGAATACGCCGCCGACGACGTGGAGTATCTGTTCCAGATCCACGACACCATCGATGCGCGCCTGGAAGAACTGGGCCGCCGCCAGTGGCTGCAGGACGATGCCGAGCGCCTGCTCGCCAGCGTCGAACACGATGAAGAGCGCTGGCCGCACGTGGCGATGCGCTCGTCGCAGTTCATGGACGCCGCCGCACAGATGCGCCTGCTGCGCCTGCTGCGCTGGCGCGATGTGCAGGCCCGCAGCAGCGACAAGCCGCGCAGCTGGATCCTGGACAACGAACTTGCCGCCGTACTCGCACGCACCCCGCCGGCGGATGTGGCCGCCCTGGACAAGCTCATGGAGAGCTTCCCCAAGGCACCGCGGAAGCTGGTCAACCAGGTCTGGCAGGCATTGACCACGGCACTGGACGACGAGGCCGACGCACCGCTGGCACTGCCGGCCACCGATGCCAACAAACAGGCCCTCAAGCGGCTGCAGGATGCGGTCAGCGCGCGCAGCGCCGAACTCGGTCTCCCTGATGGCGTGCTGGCCTCACGCAAGCATCTGGAGAGCTACCTGGAAAGCCGCCAGTGGCCGACCGCGCTCGCGGGCTGGCGCCAGGCGCAGCTGGAGCCGGTGCTGGCACCGCTGTTGCCGGCGAGCGGGTAACCCACGCGCATCGGTGCAGCTCCACTGCATCGATGCGATGCGATGCGCCGGGTCGCGCACCGTACGAACGCGCTGACGACGCCGCACTGCCGTCAGTTCCTGAACGCATCGCACACCGCGCCTCACATGTCGGCATCGGCATGACCGCAGGCACATACGCGCGTTCAGAGCGCATGCAAGAGTGGAATCGCACGCACCATTCCGCGCCTGCGTCAGGGTTCGGTCAGGACACGGCATTCCATAGGGCCACGCCATCGGCGCAGGTCCTGCCCCAGCAGCTGCGCAAAGGACTCCCATGCAACGGATCGCGACTCGAAGGAACGCCCTCTCCCCTCGCCGCAGCACGCGCCGCCTGCACTGGTGGCTTGGCATGTCCCTGCTGCTGGCGACGGCCAGCGCCAGCGCCGCCGATGATCTCGATGCACGGCTTGCACAGGCGCTGCAGGGCACCGCCACGCCTGCCATGGGCGTGCTGGTCATCCGTGATGGCAAGATCGCCGAACATGCCGTGCACGGCGTCCGCCGCAACGATGCGACGACACCGGTCACCCCGGACGATCAATGGATGATCGGTTCCACCGGCAAGCCGATCACAGTGGCGATGATCGCGCGGCTGGTCGAACAGGGCGTGCTGCGCTGGGATGCACCGCTGTCGACATTGCTGCCCGACCTGGCCGTGCAGATGCAGCCAGCGTACCGCAGCGTCACCCTCGTTCAATTGCTCTCGCACCGCGCCGGGCTGCCGGAGAACCTCACCGACGCCGCGGCACTGGATGCCTTCTTTGTTGATACGCGGGCGCTGCCTGTACAACGCGAGGCTTACGTCAGAGCTGCCCTGGCCGACGCGCCAGTGCATCCGCCGGGTACCGAATTTGCCTACAGCAACAGCGGTTTCCTGGTCGCGGCGGTGATCGCCGAGCGCGCCACCGGCACGGACGTAGAGACGCTGATCCAGCGCGAGGTCTTCCAGCCGCTGGGCATGACCGGGGCCGGGTTCGGCGCGCCGCCGGCCGGGCAACTGCTGGGCCATCGTGCCGGCAAGCCCGTCACCGCGGCACCGCAGAAGGCCGATGACGGGGTACCGCCGATCTACACCGCGGCAGGCAACCTGCACATGCGACTGCAGGACCTGGCGCTGTTTGCCATCGATCAGCTGGCCGGTAGCCGCGGCCAGGGCACGCTGCTGACGCCGGCGTCGTATGCGCTGATGCAGACCGCACAGCCGGGCAGTCCGTCCGGACTGGATTGGGGCGTGCAGCCGTCCATCGCCGGCCGCCAGGGCCCGGTACTGGTGCACGGCGGTTCGGATGGCAACTGGCTGGCCTGGGTGGTGCTGTTCCCCGCGCAGGACAGCGGCGTGATCGCCATCGCCAACGCCGCCGAGGACATGGGCGCCGACAAGGCCAGCATGGGCCTGCTCGGTGGCCTGTTCGCCGAACTGGCGCCGGCCGCCACCCCGGCCGCGAAGTAGTCACCGCACTATGCCCTGTACGCACAGGGCGTCGTTGCCGGTATCGACGCAGGCCGTCACGGCAGGTGCCGGATTGCCTAGAATGCGCGTCCGATTCTCTGCAAGGACGCTGTTCCCCCATGGCGCATTCCCCCCATGACGCGTTGGCCCTTCGCCGCAGCGCGCGCGACGCCCTGCACCAGCAGCGTTTCGATGACGTCGACCGGCTGCTCGGCGAAGCGGAACAGCACTGGCTCGACGGTGGCACCGCACGCTTTGGATACGGCTGGCTGCTGGCCACCCTGCTGGATCCGGCGCAGGACCTGCCCGCCCGCCTTGAGCAGGCGCGGCAGTGGGGTGCGCAACAGCCGCACAGCCCGCACCCGTGGGCCGTGCTGGGGGCGCTGTGGGATCGCGTCTCCGGGCGCATCCGTTCCAGCGAAACCATCGAAACCATCCGCCAGGTGCAATGGGACGCGGCCGGCCTGGCCCGCGACCACGCGATGGCCGCCTGGCTGCACACCATTGCCCGGCATCCGCGCCCGGCGTTCGTGCTGGGCCGCATGCTGCGCATGTCCTGCTACCTGGGCGAGCCGCGCTGGCTGCAACAGCTGCAGCGCGGCGGACGCGCCGATCTGTATACCGCGCAGCAGCAACAGGATGCGGACGGATTCGCGGCCGCCGTCGCCGTGCTGGCACCGTATGGCCGCCCATTGGAGGCGCTGCCTGCCCTGCCTCCCCTGCTGGCCGGGCGCAGCGAACACGCGTTCGAGTACGCCGCCGATTACTGGCTGCAGCAGGCACTGGCGCTCCGTGCCAACGACACCGACGCACTGGAAACCTACCTGTACTACCTGTACCCGCGCTGGGGTGGCAGCCATGCGTTGATGCAGGACTTCATCGATGGCCCCGAGGCCTCGCGGTTGATGCTGCCGCAGCGCAACCGCCTGCGCGTGATCAAGGAACGCGACTGGCTCTATTTCCACCCCGACGCCGAGGATGCCGAGGACGTTGCCCAGCACGACCAGGCCTACGCTGCGCTGCTCGACCTGCACCTGGATGCATCGACGCGGGCCCAGGTGCTGTGCTGGTGGGCGATGCTGGACTACCACCTGGGCCGCGACGAACCGCAGGAAAACGAGGTGCATTGGGACCCGGTGCGGATGGCGCATGCGCATGACTGCCTGGCCGAAGCGTTCGCGCTGGACCCCGCCTGCGTGGTCGATGAAGGCTTGACCGTGCTGGAAGCCTGCGCCCTGTTTGCACATGTCGACGGCGCCGACAGGCTGTTTTCGCAGGTACTGGCCAGTGTCGAGGACTGGACCGACAGCGCGCATGCGCTGGCATGGCTGGCCGCCGGCCGCCAATCCGGCCTGTTCGGCTTCCGCGTCGACGCCGCGCTGGCCACCCAGCACCTGCGCGGGGCGCTGGCCATGGCCCGGGAAGACGAGGTCGACCTGTCCACCGTGGCCGCCAACCTGTTCTGCGCAGTGTCCGCCCCGGCCGGTCTACAGATGCTGCTGGAGCTCGGCGCGGCGGGTGATCCGCGCTCGATGGCGACGCTGGTGGACCTGTACCGCGGGCGTGTCGGCGGCCAGGACTTCCCCGCCTTCATCGATCCGGCGCAGGAAAGCGTGTGGACCGAACGGGCCATCGCCGCTGGCGACCTGGTGGTGATCTACAACCGCGCCTGGCAACTGGGCGTCGCCTTCGAGCAGACCCCCGACCCGGCCCTCCAGCAACAGTCGCGCGCGCTCTACCGCCGCTGCGTCGATGAGGCCGCGCCCCACGACCGGGTCTGGCGGCCAGCGCACAAGAATCTGACGGTGCTGCTGTACCAGGGCGAGGAGGACGCCGACAAGCAGGAAGCGGTGTTCGACCTGCTCGGGCCACTGTGGTGGCGCGGCGACAGCGCGACCCGGGCCTGGGCGGCCGGCTTCCTGGCCGATGTCTTCCACTTCGGCAACGGCGTGCCTGCCAACGCGTTCCTTGCCAAGACGTGGCTGGAGCGCGCCGCCGACGCCGAGCCGGACAACGACGACGTGCTGCGCATGCGTCCGCTGATCGACGGCCAGGGCAAGCTGTTCGGCGCCAGCCGGGCCGCGCGCCAGCAGGCCCGCGACCGCGAGACGGTGGACCTGCGCAGTTGGCAGCTCACCTTCGGCCAGCATGCCGTGCCGGACCGGCACGACGTCCAGCCGGTCTGAGCCGGGGCAGCCGACCAACGGTCGGCGCTATATGGGCGCGCGCGGCGTCAGACGCAGCCGCGCGCTTTCAACAGGGTCCAGCGTTCCGGGCCGATCGCCTTGCGCAGGCCCGGCAACGGATCGATGCTGCCGGTGTTGTCGGCCACCGCCACCACGAAATCATCGGTGGTGTTCAGCAGGGCGCGGCGCTCGGGGGCATCCAGCCACGCGGTGGTGGTCCCGCGTTGTCCGCATTCGATCACCATCCGTCCCTGCGCATCGAAGCCATGCCGCACATGCCTGGCCGGGTCCGCCTTGTCATCGGCGACCCACCGCGCCTTGGGGCCGCCCTGCTTCTCCTGCAGGAACGGGGTGGCGAACGCCATCGACTCGGTGGCCCAGCGCCACTGCACCACCGCGGCCCTGCAGTCGGCCACCAGCGCCTTCGCAGCGGTAGGATCGGAGTAGGTCGCATACAGCTGGCGGAGCATCGTCAAGGTCCTTTCAACGTGTGGCATCGGGGCAACCGCGCGCCCGATGCGGGCCGGGGGCCATAGCACGCAACGCACAACGCCCTGCATGGGCAGGGCGTTGTGGGGATAGCCCAGCGTCAGCATCGGCAGCGCGCGAACGCGCCGCCGGTGCAGCCGAACTTACCAGTTGATGTTGAGCGACACACCCACGGTGCGCGGCTCGTTGTACACCGCCGCCATGTAGTTCTCGATCACACCCTTGAGGTTCTTCTCATTGGTGATGTTGCGCGCGAACAGCGCCACTTCCCACGCACCGTAGTTGGCGGAGTAGCCCAGCTTCAGGCCGCCTTCGAAGCTGCCCTTGGAGTTGAACTCGGCCGAGTCGTACAGCACGAAGCTGGTGTAACCCTGCTTGTTCCAGTCGGTGGAGACGAAGAACACATCGGCGTCGTTGACCGGCATGTCGTAACGCGCAGCCAGGTTGATGTTGTACTTCGGTGCGTTCGGCAGCGGGTTGCCGTTGATCTGCGCGAAGGTGTTGGCACCGACCTTGATGGTCGGGTCGTTCACGGTGCACACCACGGCGCCGTTCAGGGCGCAGACCTGGGCGTACACGCGGTCGTCCTGGATCTTGCTGTGCAGCAGGCTGACACCGGCGCTCAGGGCCAGGTTCGGGATCGGACGCAGTTCCATGTCCGCTTCCAGACCATAGGCCTTGGCCTTGTCGGCATTGAACAGCACGCCGTTGCCGTCCGAATCGTTGCCGTTGAGCTGGATATCATTGACCACGTAGGTGAACGCGGCGGCATTCACGCGCAGGCGGTTGTCCCACAGGCTGCTCTTGATGCCGGCTTCCCAGGACAGGATGGTTTCCGAGTCCGCCGTGGTGAAATCGGCATTGAACACGGCCGAACGGCCCTGGATGGTCGGGCCACGGAAGCCGCGGGCCACACGCGCGTACACGCTCAGCTGCGGATTGAACGCATACATCGCGCTCAGGTCCCAGCTCGGCGTGGTATCGGACATCTCCACGTAGGTGCGGCCCTTGTAGGTCACGGCACCGGCGGCGGTATCGGCGGTCTTGAGCAGACGGGTCTTCTTCTCGTCCTTGGTCTGGCGCAGGCCGGCGGTCAGGGTGAACTTGTCGGTCACGTCATAGCTGACCTGGCCGAAGCCGGCCCAGGAGGTGTTGACGTTGCGCAGGCGCACCCAGTTGTTCGGGTTGCGGGCATTGCCCTGCAGGAACCACGCGCGCTGGTAGAAATCGGTGGTATCGCGGCCGTCGAAGTAGAACGCGCCGACCTGCCACTTCAGCCGGTTGTCATCGGCGTTGGCGAGGCGGAATTCCTGGGTCCACTGGTCCAGATCGCGGATCTGGCCCATCGACTGCCCGTAGCCGTTGGGCACGCCGTTGACCGGGTAGTTCACGGCCGCGCCGCCGTCGGTGTCACCGCGGCTGTAGCCGGAGGTGGTTTCGTAGGCGGTGATCGAGGTCAGCGAGACATTGCCAAAATCGTAGATGGCCTTCACCGAGCCACCGTAGGTCTTGTAGGCCTGCGGGTTGTTGTCGGCTTCGTCGTAGGCCACCTTGTCGCGCGGCACGTCGGTCTTGTTGGAACCCTTGGTCAGCGCGCCGCGCAGGAACAAGGTCGAGGTGCCGTCGTAGTCGCGTGCGTGGGCCGAGGCCAGCAGCGAGAAGTTCTCGCTCGGCTGCAGCAGCAGCTGCGCGCGCACGTTGCGGTCGTCGAAGCCACCCATGGCGTTCTTCTTCGGCGCGACCGTGCCATCGGCGCTCGGGCCGCTGTAGGTGTTGTCGACGTAGTCATCGCGGTGCTGGTACAGCGCCGACACGCGGAAGGAGGCGATGTCGTTGATCGGGCCGCCGAAGCCGCCGTCGATCGCCACGCTGCCGTAGGAGCCGTAGCTGGCCTGCACGCGCCCGCTGTAGTCCTGGCTCGGCTTGATGGTGTCGAACTTGACGATGCCGGCGGTGGTGTTGCGGCCGAACAGCGTGCCCTGTGGGCCGCGCAGCACTTCGATCTGGTCCACGTCGTAGACCGGATTGGACTTCAGCACCACGTGCTCGAGCACCACGTCGTCCTGGATGATCGAGACCGGCTGCGAAGCACCCAGGTAGAAGTCGATGTTGCCCAGGCCGCGGATGTAGAAGCGCGGGAAGATGCGGCCGGTGGTGGTTTCGGCGTAGAAGCTGGGCACCTTGCCGGACAGCGCAAGCAGGGTGTCATCGCCGCCGGCGGTGTAGTCGCGGATCTTCTCGCCCTGCACCACGCCGACCGAGACCGGCACTTCCTGCAGATTGCGCTCGCGGTGGTCGGCGGTGACGGTGATGGTGTCCAGCGAGGTCGCGCTGGCGGACGGGGCGTCCTGCGCCGAGGCGGCGGCCGACAGCATCAGCGCGGCGGACGCACAGGCCAGGGCCAGCGCGCGGCGGCGCGGCAGGGAACGGGAAAGAAGACGCGTCGACACAGGGGCGTGGCGTTGAGCGGGCATGCAGAGGTCTCTGGTAGTACAGATCGGGGCAGCCGGCGTGATGGCCGGGCACCATAGGAAATCGGCACCGCTGTGGAAACAGCGATGCGGCACGGTATTGGCTGGATGTTGCAGGTTGGTGTCAGGGCGTTGTGGGCGACGGCTGTCCGGCCCCCCTGGTCCACTGGCTATGCGGCCGCGTTTTCTGGCGCGGATTATGCCCGGCCGGCGCGCGCGCCGGAAGGGCGGACCTCGCGATCGGCCCCATCCCGCACATGGCTCCAGCGCTCGATCACATGTCGCTCGGCACTTGTCGCCCTCGTCGTTGCGGCAAACACTGAACCGGTCATCCACGAGATCCTGCGCATGTCCCCTCGCCGCCTGGCCTGCCTGCTGCTGTGCTTGTCCGCCCCGACCGCCTATGGGGAACCGCCGGCGCAATGGCTGGTCACCACCGACCTGTGGGGGAACCCGGCGTATCAGCTGCTGACCCTGCCGGACCAGCAGGGACCGCTGCAGGGGCGTTTCGATGGAGACCCGTTGCAGGGCCGCCGCCAAGGCAGCGCCCTGGCGTTCGACGTCACCGGCAGTGATGGCGAGATCTACCGCTTTCGCGGCGAGCAGGCCGACGAGGTGCTGAACGGCACCGCCGACTATCCCGATACCAACGCCAGCGAACGACGCGCGATGCACACCTTCAGCGCGCGCCGGTTGCCCGCACGGCCGGCCGGTGGACCGCGGCAGCACGACTTCGTGCCCACCACGTACGCCAATGAATTCTCGCCGCACCGCGCACCGGTGCTGACGCTCTGGCCTGGCGACAGCGTGCGCACCACCACGCTGGATTCGGGCGGCGTGGACGCCAACGGCCAGACCCGGGCGCTGTTCGGCAATCCGCAGACCGGCCCGTTCTTCGTGATGGAGGCCGAGCCCGGCGACGTGCTGGCGATCCATATCAAGCGCCTGCGCTTGAACCGCGACTACGCCGACAGCCTGGACAGCATCGTGGGGCGCGCACAGACACCTGCGCTGGCCGCCAAGGCCACCGACCTGGACAAGCCGGTGCGCTGGACCCTGGATCGCGAGCATGGCCGTGCCCGGCCGCAAGCAGCCACCGGCAGGCTCAAGGACTTCTGGGTGCCGGTGCAGCCGATGCTCGGCGGGCTGGCGGTCGCTCCCGGCTTCGGCAATGCGCCGATCTCCACCGGCGACACCGGCCGCTTCGGCGGCAACATGGATTTCAACGAGATCCGTGAGGGCGCGACCGTGTATCTACCGGTGTCCCAGCCCGGCGCCCTGCTCTACCTGGGCGATGCACATGCGCTGCAGGGTGACGGCGAGACCTCGCAGTACGCGCTGGAAACCTCGATGGACGTCGAGTTCAGCGTGGACGTGATCAAGTCCAGGCCGCTGTCGGCACCGCGGGTGGAATCGGCCACCCAGTTGATGGTGCTGGGCCAGGCCGGCTCGCTGGACGACGCGCTGCGCGCCGCCACCGCCGGGATGGCACAGTGGCTGGAACAGGACTACGGGTTGACGCTGTCCGAGACCGCCCAGGTGCTGGGCAGTTCGGTCGGCTACGTGGTGGCCAACCTTGCCGGGCGCAGCGTCGGCGTGGCCGCCAAACTGGACAAAGCGCTGCTGCGGCAGGTGGAGCGGGCACCGGGCAGTGCACCTGGCGCCCGCCGGTGATCCTGACCAGGCCCCACTTGGCAGGCAACGCCGGTCGGCGCTAGACTAGGCCCATCGCGAGGTACGGCCGAGGTCGGTACGCCACGCAGCTGCACCACCCGTGGGGCCATAGCTCAGCTGGGAGAGCGCGTCGTTCGCATCGACGAGGTCAGGAGTTCGATCCTCCTTGGCTCCACCACTATTCAGTCCGAAAGGGCACTCGAAAGGCCGGAAGACCTGCAATAACAGGGCTTTCGGCCTTTTTCGTTGTGCGAGCAAGTACGGCCCGGCACGTTGCAGCTAGTGAGACGGTGGGGGCATATTTTGGGGCACCTGCCCCATGCCCCCAGAATCGATGCCCCCACTCTCCGATCTCGCTATTCGGCGCGCCAAGCCGAACAGCAAAACCCAAAAGCTCTTCGACGGCGGTGGTCTCTACCTCGAGATCTCACCCGCAGGTGGCCGTTGGTGGCGACTGAAGTACCGCTTCGGCGGTAAGGAAAAGCGCCTGGCGCTCGGGGTGTATCCGGAGGTCACTCTCGCCCTGGCCCGCAACCGTCGTGAGGACGCCCGCCGGCTGCTCGCCCAAGGCACAGACCCAAGCCAGCAGAAGAAGGACGCCGCCGCGGCGAAGGCGGGGCTGGACGCGTTGACGTTCGAGTCCATCGGGCGGGAGTGGATGAAGGGGCGGATCTGGGCGCCGTCGTATCGCATCAAGGTCGAGGCGTGGATGGAGAACGACGTGTTCCCGTGGATCGGCTCGCGGCAGGCTGCTGACCTCGAGGCGCCTGACTTCCTGTCGATCGCGCGGCGCATGGAGCGACGCGGCGCCATTGAGTCCGGCCACCGGGTGATACAGAACTGCGGACAGATCATGCGCTATGCCATTGCCTCGGGCCTGGCCAAGCGCAATCCGGTCGCCGACCTACGCGGTGCGCTGCAGCCAAAGCCGAAGCGCCACTACGCAGCATTGGCCGAGCCGAAGGAGCTGGCGCCGCTGCTGCGTGCCATCCACGCCTACCAGGGCAGACCGGTGACGCGCTGGGCGCTCGCCTTGGCTCCGCTGGTGTTCGTCAGGCCGGGAGAACTGCGCCAGGCTGAGTGGTCCGAGTTCGATCTGGAGGCTGGCGTGTGGCTAATCCCCGCCGACAGGATGAAGATGCGCGCCGAGCACCTCGTGCCGCTGTCGCGGCAGGCCCTGGACATCCTGAGGGAGATCCACCCGCTGACCAACCGGGGCAGGTACGTGTTCTCCGGCCGCAACAGCGTGCAGCGGCCGTTGAGCGAAAACACGGTGAACACCGCGCTGCGGCGGATGGGGTTCGAGAGCGACCAGATGACTGGCCACGGGTTCCGGGCCACCGCGCGCACAATCTTGGACGAGGTGCTGGGATTCCGGCCCGACATCATCGAGCACCAGCTGGCGCACGCTGTGCGCGACCCCAACGGCCGGGCCTACAACCGCACGACCCATATGGCCGAGCGCGTGCGCATGATGCAGGAGTGGGCGGACTACCTGGACCGCTTGCGTACCGGCAACGTCGTGGCACTGAGGCCGGATCAGGCGGCCTGATCGTCCTCGGAGGGCTGCAGTCGGTCGGCGATGCCGTCGAACCGTGCGGCCTCGGCGCGGAGGCGGTCAGCGCCACGCCGGCGAGTCGCCCTCGCCCTCCAGTCGCCGCTGCGGTTCTTGTCCAGGTCGTCGGCCTGTTGCCATAGCGAAGCCGCCTTCGCGCGCGCCCAGCGCGCCTTACCGATGCTCTTCTGATCCATGGCCCATGGTCCCCGGCGGCGGTCGCACGCGCCGATACGGAGGCAACGCCGGCTGACTGCCTACCGGGTCCGGCTCTTCCTCGCGGCCGCGCGGGCCACTTCGCGCTGGTCGATCTCCAGGCGAAGCCGCTGCTGATGCCTGACCGCCCACAGTTCCGACCCGATCACGCCCTGCTCGTAGCTGGTGCAGACCCGGCGCCCCCGGTACTGGTCGTCCAGATGACGGTCCACCGAGACCCACCAGACGTGATTGTCCACGCGCTGCTGCAGGCGCAGTACCTCCGTGGCGCCGCAGTAGAGCGCATCCGGGAGTTCATCAGGGCGGCTGGCGACCGAGCGCCACCGGAAGTCGGGAGGAAGCATGGGTGCACGATACGGGTTGGGGTCTCAGATTCCGCGACGGCGCGTCAAGACGATGCAGAGGTGCCTGCGGCGCGCTGCTCGGGCGCACCAGCACCCGAGCTGAGCTGCCTGCGCCTCCCACAAACGTCTTCTTTGTATTTCTATGTATTGCACATGCGTTACAAGTGCTTGTTTTATTTACATTTTTTGCTTGAAAACCTCTGGACGCAGTGTTTAACTATCGTCGCAGTTTGGATCCGCACACGCCTGGGCGGGGACTGCAAAAAGGAGTCAAACATGAAGCCTCTAGCACTGACCTATTCCGAGCTTTTCAACCCTGGATTCATGACTGAGCAAACGCGGTTTGAGTCAATCGAAGCGATGCTGTCCGAGGGGGGGATCGACATCAGTTCTGTTGATGCGTTCCGAGCGACAGCGCCAGAGCGACTCGATCGACTTGCACAAGCGGAAACTCAGTACGACACCTGGAAGGCCTTCACAGCGTCCGCCGCAAATTCGGCAGCTGCCGAGGCGATTCGCAGCCACATCAGGAATCGAATGATCCGTAAGACCATCGACTGACCGGAAACGTTACTCGTGCCGCTGCAGAGGCACGGGGACAACTGCCGTCACGAGCACTACACGCCCCAAAGACAAGGCGACCGGCAGCATGACCTGTCATGTGCGGCCGATTCGTCCAGACTCCGATGCGAAACGCTGACACCCTGGGCTTCCCCCAGCTGGTCGGCGACCTCATGTCGATCCCGGAGAGCTACAACCTGGCGCCGACACAGCGCGCGTCCGTGATCCTCGATCGAGGCACCGGCCTGCAGGTCACCCGCCTGTCGTGGGGTCTGCTTCCCTTCTGGGCCAAGGCCAAGAAGCTGCAGGGCTCCACTATCAATGCCCGGATCGAGACGGTGGCCACCAAACCCGCCTTCCGGTCGGCCTTCAAGAAGCGCCGCTGCCTGATCCCCATGGCCGGGTACTACGAGTGGTCGGTCAACGCCGAGGACGGCAAGAAGGATCCGTGGTTCATTCACGCGACCGGGCCGCTGCTGGCGGCCGGTCTGTGGGAAGACGCCAGCCCCCTGCTCGACCCGGACAACCTCGGGACCTTCACCGTCATCACCGGCGACAGCAGCGGAGTGTCGGCCGATATCCACGACCGCATGCCGGTGTGGCTGACCGCCGGACAGGTCGATGAATGGCTGACAGCCGAGCCAGAAGACGCGCTGGCCATGCTGCTGGCCAGCGAGCCGCCGGCCATGGAAGCCTATCGTGTGAGCCGCGCGGTCAACACGCCGCGAAACAACCAGCCTTCCCTGCTCGACCAGATTGCCTGATCAGGCGGCGGCCTCGCTCGCATCTTCCACCGCGGTGAAGGCATAGACCTTCCCCACCGCCAGCGCGACGGCGTCTGCCGGCGAAACCGTCAAGTTCAGTTGCGGCACGCCCGCATCGACAGGCACGAAGTTCAGCGTGACCGCACCTGGCTGGTCGGCGGTTTCCATCTTCATCTGCAGCTTTGCGCGAAATTTCATGGGTCTCTCCAAGTTGCGCGGTGGCAGGGGTACGCTGGCCACCGCTTCAGCGGTTACTGCTCGACTGACACCAGAGAGAGGCTCTGCGTGATCGTCTGTTGGTTGAAGCTTCCAGACTGGTGGGTCACGTCCTGGGCGGTGAATCCGACGATCTCGGCCCGGTAGCTGCGTTGCGCAGATCCGTCCGCGTTATCGTTGATCGTCATCGAGCCGGCCCAGGTCGAGGTTGCGTCATCAGGACCGTCAACCTCGTTAAGGATCCGAACGCCGCCGCCGGCGGTGAACTGCTGCCAGAACTGCTCGGCCTGACCGTTGATCGTCCGATAGACATTCACCGTGCAAGTGTTGGCCCCTGCCCCGGCCACAAAGCCGTCACTACCGAAGGCAGACTTCCGTCGGTTGTGGTTGCGCGAGAAGCTGATGACGACACTCTTGTTCCGACCGTTGGTACTGAACATCCCCGTTGTGACCGACGTACCGACCGTGATGGTGGTGGTCGACTGGACAGCGTTGCGCAGCACGCCCGCGGCTAGCGACCCTCCCCAGTAAGCGTTGCCGTTGACGTCCATCCAAACAGTCGCATTCGACTTGCTTGCAGCAGCTGCGCCGACGTTGGGGCCGAAGTAGTCCATCAAGCCTTCACCGCCGACACCGAACCCATTACCTATGATCCTCTGGCTGTTGCCCTTCCAGGTCCGAATGTAGCCGTCGCGCACCTCCATCCCATCCACCGCACCGTCCGGCGATAGCACGCGTAGAACGGTGGCGAGGATGTCGAATGACACGACGTTCCCGTTGTTCTTGATCTGAAGGCCACCGACCTGGCCGTTCGCGCTGACGAACAGGTCATAGCCCGCGAACGTCTCGCTGCCACCGACACTCCAGGGGGATGGCCCCTTCTGACCATCCTGCATCTGCTCAAGCATCGGCTGAACAGCCCAGAGATACGGATTCGTGTGCTGCGGCCCGGTTGCAGCAGCAAGAAAGCCGGCACAGACCTTTCGAGCATTGGGCGGTGCTACACCCGACACGAAGACTCGGGGCAAGCTTGCCAGCGTCGGGAACTGGGCACCCTGTGGAGGCAGTGGATCGCTATGGTCATTGCGGATCAGCTGGCCGTTCTCGTCGAAGAAGTACAGCACGACATGCCCAATGCATCGGAACGGATTCAGCCATGCTGATGCGCAGTAGCGTTTGCCCGGCTCGGCGGCCAGGGCTACCTGGTTTCGCACGTACCCGTACCGCGTTTGCCCCGCAGGTGGGTTAGCGAAATTGACCGCGCGAATACCGATGGAGTTGGTGCCGGCAGGCCAGTATCGAGGATTCTCCAGATTCACGACTGGATCAATCCAGAACACCGAATCGTTCCACTCCCACACCCATCCGCGAGCGCCATCCTTGAATGACGCATTTGCAAGCATGTTTCCGCCGCCCTGGATCGATGAGTCGACGCGCGCAGTGAGCGTCGCCACCACACTGGCATCCGCCTTGTTGGCGACGTTTGCCCCTACCTGAGTGACCTGCTGGCCAAGAGAAGTGATCAGCCCACCTTGCTGAGTAACAGTTGCGTTCGTGGCCTGCAGTCCGTTGGCGGTAGCATCGGCGGTGCTTTGTGCGCCGTATGCCTCCGTCACATCCTGCAACAGGAAATCGTCCCAGAGTAGCTGCGTCGCACTCGTAGTGGCCGCCGCACTGTTCAGTTGCAATACGGCCTGATTCTTCCCGGCGGCGATGCGAATGTATCCGCTCACCTTCACCCATCCGTCCTCAGGGATCGAAGACAGGCTGATGCTCTGAAAGTTGGGATACGTAGGCGACACACCATTGGTACTCGTGGCGAATCGCAACTGCACGGTTCCCGCGGCGGGGCCGATGCGTTTTGCCCATGCTTCGCAGTAGTAAACCCGATCGGGCATCACGTCGTACGTCTGCAAGGTCACCGAGCGGACGTTGGAGGCGAACGACACCTGCAGTGCGTTACTCCCGGTTCGGCCGCCCAGGGCCACAACTGCCCAGGAATGGATCGCTGTGCCTACGGCGCGACCCTCGAAGCTGCCGTCGAGCACCATGTTGCTGCCCGAGCGATTCGCTTGTGCCAAGCCGGCATTGACGCTCGTAATCGCCTCTCCTTGGGAAGTCGTCGTTCCCTCGAGCGCGGTCACCTTCCCGGTCAGCGTACTGGTGGCCGCTGCGGTGGCATCCAATGCCTGGGACATCGCCCGCTTGTCATTCATGCCAATCGGCACGCCGTTCAGCACCTGCAATGTGTACTCACACCATTGGTCCAGTCGCCCAGACGGCGCGGGCGGACATAGAAGTTCAGCACCGCTGGATGCTCCGAGCTTGCGACGCCCCACAAGAATGTACATGCGCACGCCGTTGACCAGTGAGACAGCGCCAGGCGACCCTCCGGCGTCAATCAACGCAGCCCGCAGCGCCGCTGCACCGGAAGACGCGCCTTGGATATTGCCGACGCTGTCGCTGGTGTAGACGATGAAGTACTGGTTCTCGGGAATGGCTGCTATGAAGTCCGCCATTGCCTGACCGCTGGCATTCGCGTCCGCGTAGGTATCGAAGCCGTTTCGCGGTCCGACCGAGCTGTCCCCGTTGATCAGGCATACCCCGAACCCACGCCCCGCCATCCCCACGAGAGAGCCCGCTGCATTGCGCACGCCGGAACCCCGCGGACCACCCGAAGGCGAGCCGCTGAGTCCACTGTTGGACGTGATCTGGAAGCTTTTCACCTCCCCCTGACCGAGCAACTGTGCGCTGACGCTGGTCAGCGCGGTGCCCTGGCTGGTCACTGTGTTGCCGAGCTGGGTGACTTTGCTGTCCAGAGTGGTCAGCGCGGCATTGCTGGCCTTCCCCGCAATGTCTGCCTGAACCTGGGTCAGCGCATTACCTTGCGCAACCAGCGTCCCCTCGATGACAGAGGTGCGGGTGCTGATGGACTGAAGTCCGGCAGCGGTCAGCTCATTCGCGGCTTGGTCGGTGACGTCGTAGATCTCGATTCGATCGAAGGCAACCGTGGCACCGACCGTCGTCACATAGGCGGTGAACCGCGCCTCGATGCGGGTGGATCCAATCTCAGACCAGTCAACGGTGTAGCGCTGCCATGCCGTATTTGTCACCGCGACAGTCACGTCGGATACGCCTTCGACCAGCGCAGCATCGCGCACGTGCTGGCGCATCAGCACATTGCCGCCCGTCCCCACCGCCTTGGCCTTGAAGATGGCCCTGAACCTGCGAGGAGCCTTGACAGGCTGCCAAGCAGCCTCATTGGGCGCGATCCAAGGAGACGATGCGGTCGAGCCTCGACCAATCACCACTCCAGGACTGCTGTCACCAGTGGCGGCGCCCCACTCGATACTGTTCCCGGCAGGCCCCACGTTCCGGGTCCACCACTCCATACCGGTTGCGAAATTGCTGTTGGGGACGATGTTGTCCCCAGTCATTCGCAAGCCGGTCAGCTTGCTGTTGACGGTCGTTGTGGCCTGGGCGTTGGCTTGGTCGGCGGCGACCATCGCTTCCTGTAGCGCAGTGACCGTTGCAGTGGTTGCGAGCTGGCCTGCGCCCGCAGGCATCCGTGCCTCCATTGTGCTGATGCGTTGAACCTGCGAACTGTCGGCCGCCACTCGCGCGGCGCGCTCGTCCCCCACAAAACCCTGTGCCTGAGTGAGATCACTACCGGTGTAGTTGCCGCGCATCTGCACGGCGAGCGTGTTGCGCTCGTTGGCCTCAGCTGCCAGTGCCGTTACTCGGGCTTGGCGTTCCTCCTGCACCAGCGCCACGCTGGCACCAGGAGCGGGCCGGCCGATGGCGATGTAGTCGTACTCGACATAGTCGTTGATGTTCTGACCGCGGGTGAGCGCGATACGCACCTGTCGGATCGGCGACGGACCGGACCACGGAATATCGCTGATATCCACGGTGGCTACGCCGGCAGCATCGAACGCCGGCTGCGCGATTGTTGTCGACTTCCCGTCGTCCCACGCCTGATCAGCCTCCGTCGTCCAGCGGACCAGGCCAAGCCAGACCGGATTGCCGGTCCTGCGCATGCGCAGCTTGATGAACCGATAGGCGTTGCCGTCGATCCCCAAGGCAGCGGGCGACTGTGCATAGGATGCGCTGTTGTTGGTCGGACGGAGCCATCCATCATTGAGAGCCGGCGCTCCGCCGTTGCTGCCCCACCCCTCTACCGAGGCCGTAAAGTGCCAGATCGCCTTGCTGTCGAACTGTGTCCCGCTACCTGCGGCCACCTCCGACAGCGCGCGCGACAGAGAGTCAAAGCCGTTCTGCTGCGACTCGCTGACAGCGGTGATCTCCGCTTGGCGTTCCAGCCTCTCGTTCAGCAACCCAGTTGCCCGCGCCTGCCCCTCGGCCGCCACCGCGTCCATGGCTTGCCCGATCTGGGTGACGCGCGTCTGCGCCTCCAGCACCAGGCCAGCATTGACCAAGCCGATATCGCGGGCACGGGCAGCCGCCTCGTTGGCGTCAGCCAGCGAGCGGTCCACGATTTCCTTGTCAAGCTTCTGCTGAGCTGTGACCAGCTGAGCAGTGGTCGGCGCCGGCGTTGCCTCGACCACCGCGCCCTGCCCCGGCTTGCCGCGCACCGATGCGGTGATGCGGAAGTACCATTTCTGCCCGCTCCCATCGCTGTAGAGGTAGCGGGTTTCGGTGGTGCGGTGGATCTCTGTCCACGGGCCGTCCTGAGTCGGACCGCGCTCGATGATGTAGACCACCCCGGCTTGGTCGACAGCGTCCCACTCGATCAGGACGCCGTCGGCCACCGGCTCGGGGGTCACACCTTCAATCGGCGGAGTCTCCGCCGACACATGCACCGTCGGGAACCAGGACGAGTTCTGTGCCGTCACCGGTGTGACGGACGGCAGCGCGCCCGCCCCGATATCGATCAGGGTGATTTTCCTTTGCTGCATTGGGGATTACCTTGCGTTGAGTGCTTCGCGCATCGCGGAGCTGCTGCTGGTTCGCACGCCTTGCGTGGTCACCGCCAAGAGGTTTCGGAGCAACTGGTTTTGCTCTGTCAGCAGCGCATTGCCCTGCTGCACGGCCGTGGTCGTCTCGGCCTGGCCTTTCCCATCCACCACCAGGTCGAACACCGCCCGGCTGAAGTTGTCCGGCAGCGCCTCGATTACGTCAGCCAGCTTGCCCATGCTGGTTCCGTCATCGAGGTCGAGGTTCCCCACCTTCATGCTGTCGATCAATCCGGTGACCTGGCCGTAGAGGCTGTTGTAGTCCTGGCCACTGGCATACAGGTTGCGGCCGAAGCCCAGGGCGGCCTGTGCGGCCGCCTGAGCCGCGCTGCTGTCGCCGCCGGACACTGCGCGCTCCAACTCCCGCATCGTCTCCTGCAGCTTCTCCTGATCGGTCAGCGGCGACAGGTCGCTGATCGACAGCCCGTACTTCATGGCCTTCTTGTCGGCATCGATCTGGGCCTGCAGCTTGCCCATGTTGGTCGCTCGCAGCGCCTCGATTTTGGCCAGGTCTTCCGCCCTGGCGCCGGACAAGCCGAGCGCCTTGGCGTAGTCATTGGCCGCCTTCACCTGCTGGCGGTACGTGCGCTCGATGGTCAGCGCCTGCGACTGGTACTGCGTCAGGTTGCCGGTGAGCAGCTGCGTGGACACGTCGGCCATCAGCGTGGCGTAGTTGCCCAGCAACCCTGTGACCTTCTCGATCTGGGTGGCCAGATCCGTGCCGGCGAGGCCAGCCAAGTCCTGGAAGTAGTCTACCGCCTTGTTGACCTTCTCGATCTCCATGCTGTTGAGCGCCCTACCCAGCTCGTCGGCATCGCCGACGGCCAACGCGATAGATGCGCTCAGCGCGGAGAACACGTCGGCCGATTCAAAGTAGCCGTCGAGTTGGTTGCCGAACCCGGCCGCACGCACTGCCTCGGTGAACAGGCGGTTCTGCATGTCGGCCAGGTAAGACTCCAGCTGCTGCTGTGCCTCGGCGGAATCGGCTGACAGCTGCAACTTGCCCAGACTGACGCGCACCCCGGCGAGCTGCTGAGTCAGGTCAACACCCATCTGCTTGCCCAAGCCCAAGGTTGCACCGCGGATCTGCTGTGCTGCCAGGTCGAACGTACGATTGATGCCAGAATCCAACTCGCCGTATTGGGTCCACTTCTTGTCACTACGGAACCAGCCGCCCTTCTGCTTCACGTCCGCGTAGCTCTGGCCGTCCAGGCCATCGAACCCGTAGGTGCCAGTGAGGCCTTGGCCGGTGACCTTAGGTGCGCTACGCCCGAAGGCTTTGCCGAGCAGCGAGCTGCCAGAGAAGATCGCGGCGGTCTTTCGGCTCATACCCAACGCCCGACCGATGACGTCCAGTGACATGCTGTCCAGCATGACGGGCGTAAGCAGGCCAGCGGAGGCAATATGCCCGCGATTCAGCAGGGCCATCTTGTTCTGATGCTCAAGACCGAAGCCGTCCTTGTAAGCACTGCCGGCCATCTGCATGCCCATCGCGATCAGGGCAGCGTACGGCGCGAATGCCGCGACCGCCCCCAACGCACCCGTTGCCGCACCCGCAGCGCCCGAGGCCGCCCCACCAACTGCGGCAGTGCCGCCTCCCGTGAACGCGGCCACGTTGTTGCCAAAGCCCATCAGAGTGTTGGCACCAGCTCCTGCTGAAGATGCGGCGCCGGCGCCGAATAGCCCCTGCCCCTTCGAGAGCAAGCCGGCGACTGTACCCGCACTCTGGCCACCGCCAGCGGTTCCATTCCCTCCGAAAAGCCCCATCAGGCTCTGCAGGCTGAGTCCCCCACCCTGGCCACCGCTCAGGCCATTGACGATCTGGGTCTGGATCGGGATCACCAGCTTCTGCTGCAGCAGCTGGCGCGCGAGGTCGCGCAGTCCCTGCTTGGCCACGTCCTTCAGGTCATCCCACAGGCCGTTGAAGTCGCGCAGCCCACCGGCAACGAAGTCCGCCATCGCATCGGCAGCATCGCCGACACCGTAGATCACCACGTTGGCCCACGCCTCAACGTTGGCCGCTGCCTCTTCTACCCGCAGCGACAGCGCCGCAGACGCATCAGCGGCGGCCAGCATCGACCGCTCGTATTCTTCGTAGCTCGCCGCTCCCTTGGCTAGTGCCAGGGCTTCCTTGCCGCCGGCGGCCTCGACCGCCTTCTGCAGTTCCTGCCGCATGTCCCGCTCGTTGCGCAGCTGCCGGCGGTAGAGCTCGCGCGCACGGCCGATCTTACCCAGCATGGCCAACTCGCCGTCCATGGTCGCCAGCAAGGCCTCAGGGCTGGCCATCGCCCGATCAAGCTCCGCCGCCACCTTGGCGTATTCCATTGCGCTTTGGGCCATCAGAACGTTGGCATCAGCCTGGGCGATGTTGCCCCTGGCCAGCGCGGCGTTGTACTCGGCCATGTTCTGCAGATGCTTGGCCATCGCCTCGTCGAGCGGGCCGTTCATCGCCGCTGCGGCCAGCTGAGCCTGCTGGCGGTAGCGCTCCAGTGACTCAGTCGCGGCCTTCTGGTCCTTGGCAGCGGCGCGGTCGGCGGCGGTCGCCTGCTTTTTGGACGCGGTGAAGGCTGTTTCGGCCTTCTCTTGCTGAATGCGCAGACGGATGTACGTCGTGCCTTGCGCGACTGCTGCATCCCAATCCGCGGTGCCTGGCTTCAACTTTCCTTGGTCCATGCCCGCCTGGAGCATGTCCCGAACATCAAGGCGTGCGACCTCTTTTGCGCTCTTGCCGATGCGCTCAATCTGACCCGGAAGATTGACGATACCGTTGCTGATCGTCGCCGAAAGGGTCTTAAAACGCTGTTCGAGGCGGTCAAGGTCCCCGATCGCAGCGGTCGCGCCTGGACCGATGCTCTTGTAGAACGCTTCCCAGTTTCCATCTTGCCGGAGGCGCTCGATCGCGCCCTTCAACTCACCGAACGCAGGCCCCATCCGCTGCCGGAGAACGCTCTCCATAGCCGCGAGGTCACTCTCTGCGGGTTTGAGCTTCCCGCGAAGTGTCTCGATGGCTTTGCTGGTCGCTTCAATCTGACCTGCATATGCAAGCGCGCCGGCGCCGTCACCACGCGTGGCGCTGCTTTGATCGCGATACAGGCCTTGCAGCTTCTGCTGGAGCGCCTCCAATTCCGCTTGTGCATCGCGGAGGGGCACAACCATCTTGCCGAAGCCTTCCATAGCCTCCCGTATCGATGAGCCGTCCAGAAGGTCCTTGCGCAGCTCGCGGGATGCTTCAGCGATTCCGTCCAGTGATGTTTTAAAGCCTTCGAAGCGCTCTTTGCTTTCCCCCGCTGCCTCGGCCGCTTTGTAGATACCGAAGCCGATAGCCGCCACGCCGGCCGCGGCGAGCCCTGCCGGCCCACCGATCGCTGCGTAAGCAGCGGACAGACCTTTTGCCGCGACGGCGGCGGCGGTCTGCGCAGTGGTCAGTCGCACGGTGGCTGCGGTCATACCGGTGAGCCCTACCGCCGCTCGGTTGGCCACAATGCTGTGCGCCGTCCAGAGCGTGGTGAGCTCCTTCAGGCCGACCGCCAGTTTTCCGCCTGCGTAGAAGATGCCCAGCGCCACCCCGACTGGCAGAGCCGCGGCGGCGATCACGCTCAAGTTATCGGCAAAGCCGTTTATTGCTGCGGTAGCAGCTCGAACAGTACCGCCTTCCGCACCGCTCCCCAGCAGATCCTCAAATGACTTCTTGACGGCACCGAGCGCTCCACCGAGTGTTTCACGCGCAGCCAGACCGGCACCGGCATACGACTCTTCCATCACCCCCATCACCATGGCCTGGGCCTCGGCCAAGCGCCCGGTGTCCACCATGGCCTTCAACATGGCCTTCTGTTGGTCGGTGAAGCGGAAGCCTTGCTTCGTCAGGGCGGAGATTCCCTCAGTGGGATATTCCAGCGCCTTCCCGATCGTCTCTGCCGACGCAGTGATGTTCTCACTGAGGCGCACGGACTGATCGATCGCCAGCTGCAGGGCGCGCGGGAAATTCTCACCCACGATGCTGGAGTAGGAAAGCAACCGGGTTTGCGCTGCCACGATCTCGCCCGACGAGTGCGTGGTCGCCTTCTCCATCTTGTTGGCCATGTCCACGAGCTGCCGACTGTTGTAGCCAGCAGCCTGACCGGTGGATTTCAGCGCGGCATTGAGCTGACCCAGC
>Ga0153980_1000249_pt1:20000-22500 | contig 26257 bp, 12 predicted proteins | sample TSGA064MetaG_FD_104722 | JGI IMG/M metagenome (GOLD analysis project Ga0153980, IMG submission 104722) | Attine ant fungus gardens microbial communities from Georgia, USA - TSGA064 MetaG | ecosystem: Host-associated > Fungi > Mycelium > Unclassified | place: USA: Georgia, Magnolia... | reverse complement strand
AGAGCGCGGATGAGTGCCAACTATAACGACTAATGCTAATGGAAGCCCCTTTCTTTACCTTTAGGTCAGAATGCCGCTATCATGTGCGGATAAGCCTTCCGATTAGCTGACTGAGAACATCTCCGGCTTATAGCTGGTAGAACTAGATAGCTGTTAGAACGTCAGGTAAACTGCAATCTATGGCAGTTTCTTAAAGTCTGTAGCTCCTCAGGTCGACTAAGCCTAAGCCACTAAGGAAGAGTTTTGAATCAATATCTGCTATCTACCCACTGCCCATAAGCATGTCTGAATAAGCCTGCTGATTAGCTTAGCCCACCCCGACCACCTCTATAGAAAGGTCTTACCTATTCAAAAACCAAGCTATCTATATACCTTTAAGCCCACGGTTTCATTCCAATGCTTTGATTAGTTACGAAGACGTGAACCTTTACCTTTTGACTTTGCAAGACATCGCGGTGGAAGGGAGGGAGAAGGTTGTTCGACTGAAGCCCGACCTCTATGATCTGAAATGAGTGCGGAAATGTCCCTTTAATAATTTAATATTATATTAATAAAAGGATCTTTACAGAAAAAGAGCCCAGAGGTTTAGTCATGTCCTCTTTTTTTTTCTTCTCGATGAGAGGCTTCCCCAATAGCACTGGTTTGTCAACTTCCATGGTCTTTCCCAATCTTTTTCTTTTTTATTACTGACACCTGGAGCCAGCTTAAATTGCTAAAGCAACTCCTGAACCTAATTCCCAAGGTCACATACCTGTCGCATAAAACAATGCATAATACTTATAGTTGGAATGGCTGCCCTGTTGTTTGGAGTTATTTGTTTATCACAGAACAAGTCCCCCTCAGTCACTGCCATAGTTGACCCAGTATCAACCCTCTCTTCCAGATCCTCGCTTCTATGGGCAAAATCACTCTCCTCGGGAGTTATCTCCTTGACTACACCCTCCTCGGCTTTGTTACCCAGACAGTCATCCTGAGCAATCTCTTCTGGTTCAGCAGTGTCCAGATCTGGCATCTTTGCCATTGTCATTACTGGTACCTGACCCCGTCGGCTCGACATTTTTGCAAACACCGACCCTTACTCAATAGGGCAATTCAAAGAGGAGAACGAGGACAGCTGACTACCGCTAAAAGTCAGACTACGAGTACACATTGTATGATTGAAAACTGCCACTGCATACTACCCGGTGCTTGCAGGTCTGACTGGTGCCTTCTCTCCAACAGCTGCTTCAATCAATGTTAAGTCTGACTACGAGGCTTCTTAGCCCGCAGCTGACTACTTATTGAAAAACCAAACAGGAAATGAAAAGTCGTACTACAACAACTGTAAATATTCCCTCCCCGCTCTGACTTTGATCGACTTGCCCGCACAGCGTCTTTTTTGAGAGAAGAGGTCAAGGGGCTAAGTGACTCTCGAAAGTCGTCTTTTGTATCGCGTCAAGAGAAATGACATAGATAAGAGAATTGCTTGAAGAGTTTCATTGTCGAATTGATCTCGGAATTGGATCCCAATAGTAGCTGCTGCCCAAAGGTGCTTTATGAAAGCCGGTCCACAGCAGTGAAAGTACGATGGATTCCGTCGATCGAACGAATCTTGCTTTTTTTTCCTTTCTGCCTTACTCTATCAAGTAAGTAATAAATTCCTTGACTACTCTGCTTGCTTAACACAAGTGTGATTTAACCTTCACGGACCACTTCACTACCTCCGGCTCGAAAGCAAAAAGCAACGGAGCGCGAAACTTGAGTTCTCAATAACAACGCGCATCCTGCTCGAACGCGCTTTACTAATAAGATAGAAAGGGCTTTTCTCGCTTGTTTGAGACCATAGTTGGCTTTCTTCAATCGGCAAAAAGGGATGGATCGGAAGTCTGATAGGACTTTAAGAGATAGGGACTCCAGCGGAAAGAGTCACTCAGTGAATCGGTGGATCACACACTTGGAGACAGAGACAGGGGCACGCCTGACTATTTAGAAAGTATACAAGTGTTGAAAGAGTGAAGTCTGGGGACAACGGTAAACGTGAGGAATGGGACCTCCATACCCGCCCTACTAAATAAGTTCGCAAGCAAGCCGAACACCTACCTTTCCAACTAACGCGAGGACCCTTTTGCGTTCCGTCGTCAGCAAGCGGTGGCCGACAAGGCCCTTTTCCCTAAATCTCTTGGGAAGCGAAGAGGACAGGGCGGTAACCCTTGCCTACGTAACTTGACCGATAGGTCAAGGGACAAGCCCTTGGCTTAGTTTTTTGAAACTCGTTCGGTAAGATTCTACCGAAGGTAGGCATTTACCCAAGGCACTGATATTCTCAATGTTACGTGTTTTAGGGAGTTGAACGTCTTATTCTTATGAGTGGCCTATGTGAATATGAGCCAGGAGCAAGGATTCCGGAAAGTGAAATTCGATATTGCAAGTGCAAGTCGACGTTCCTGATATGAAAGTGAAAGTGGAGTGAAAACCGGCCCTAAGCAGGATCCAAAGACGTTAAATTTGGATATAAAAGTGA
>Ga0153980_1000249_pt1:5000-15000 | contig 26257 bp, 12 predicted proteins | sample TSGA064MetaG_FD_104722 | JGI IMG/M metagenome (GOLD analysis project Ga0153980, IMG submission 104722) | Attine ant fungus gardens microbial communities from Georgia, USA - TSGA064 MetaG | ecosystem: Host-associated > Fungi > Mycelium > Unclassified | place: USA: Georgia, Magnolia... | reverse complement strand
GGCAAAAGAGCTGCATCCAGGCCGGTGGACTCAACACTTTGCTTAAGAAGATGCTCTTTACAAAGCTAAGGACTCTTCACCAAGGTACCCTCACTCGAGTACGCAAACTCACTGGCTTCGGTCTCTTGATCAAACCTTTCATCAAGTGATGTTCCAGCCTCTTTTCATGTACACTGGCTAACAACATTGGACGATTGGTTTTTCGAGAACGAGAATCGGTTGAATTGAGAAAGGCTTTTCTACTACAGCTTTTAAGCTTCGGTTTAGCAGTCCGCGTTAGCAAGCAGTCCAACTATGGGAGGATCCCTTATGCTACTGTTTTCAGTAGTACGCCTAGAAGAACCAATATGTTTTTCCTAAGTCCCTAAGCTAAGAGTGAAAAGGGACTGGTACAAACATCTTAGCCTTTCAAAAGAGATGTGCGAACGCTAGTCCTGACTTGAGTAGTCATCAATAGAAAGAGCTAGGCGGTACAACAAAAACATAAAGGAATGCTTAGATTCACTCTGGTATACGCTCCAAAGCCAAGCTTTACGAAAGAAAGAGTCCAGGGATCGGAAGGACATTTTTATGCCTCACACAGGCAACTTCGCTAGGCTCAGCAGATAAGACGGGATTGAACTAAGAGAACGGCTATTCCTATCATCAAGAAAGTCGGCTCCATCAATGAATTACTTTCCCCTAACATTGCTATTCTTAAAAACCTTAAAGAGAATCCTTTAAAGCGGGGTCCGCCTCAGGGCGATAAGAATCCTTATTAGATAAAGCATAAAGAGCCACTCATTCAAATTGAAGGGATCGGTGTAGAACTCAACCTCTAGCCTCGTGCGTATGCGTATAAAATAAGGAAACGAAACTCAGCAACTACTTTTAAGAATTAGCTGCGGATGCAGGTGCGTATGAATAGTGAAAGAGTAAGGAAGTTAGACGGGAGAAGGCTCCTTGGTATGAAAGCTGGTAGTGAATTTCACTCTGTACCGAGACGGTATACCCAAGTGGATCTATATGTGTACCAACCATCCATCTGAAAATGGAAATTCGAGACTGTCTGATCGAGAATAGGAATAAGAATGCCTTCGTGCTTAAGGGCGGGAAACAAGGGCTTTCTCTTTCCCTCCTTCTCGCACCCGGAGATCATAGGCTATTCTCTTAATAGAACCTATGCGCTATTCTTCGGACAAGAACTCGGTTCAACAGCCAATGCCTTATTCCTCTTCCCCCATGGAAAGAGAGCTTCAAACAGCAGGATAGGGTGTCTGGTGCAAGTGGACAATTCAATCAATCTGACATTCAATCTTCTTAACCTAAAAAGCCAACTCGAGGGTTGAAAGTAGTGACGATTGCCTATCAATGGAATTCCCTTCTTCGGGTGGCAAGCCACTTTCCCTAAATCAAATGGAGAAGGAGTAGATCCATCTCCTGGTGAATCTGAAGCCTGTTGTCGCTTTGAAGACTCTTCTTTTTTTTTTTCTTTTTACGCAAGCTGATGAGCAGCACCAATAGGACTTTATAGCTAACTGAAGGGAGAAGGACAATTTGAGTTTTTCTTTACATACATCGTCGAGATTTGATTGATGAACCTACCCGTGGTAAGCACCTACCTTAGTATCCGTAAAACGAAGAAATCCATTCATCAATGACGCAGCAGAGGGCATAGGTTAAGATCTTACCAGGTACAGCACAGCAGGGTCAGGGTCGGGAAGACATAAGGAAGAAAGCAGATTGAACAGGTAGACGGACTGGTATTGGTGGAGGCTATAAGCCTATTCTATTAAAGTAGAGTCCCAAGGCAACTCTACAAAAAGGTGAGAAGCTGGACATTCGAGCATTCGAGACGGAGACTCAGTCCACTTCCACTCTGCAGAAGAAGAAGAACCAATCTCAGTTGCAATCGCAAACAAAGAAGTTCCCGGTCAAAGGAGTGTCATCGTAAGGGTTTCTGGTGATCCAGTCCCAAAAGAAAGGCCTGGCCTGTTTGTTAGGGAAAGAGTAAGGGAGCTAGGTTCCTTAGTGAAGTAAACCGAAGTATCTAAAGGGCTGCCTCCACCCTGAAGACAGATTGAAGCTCTATCTTTCAAACTTTCAAAGTCTCAACCGCCTTTAGCTTTAAACCAGGGCTTTTTCGTACTACCAGGGTGGGAATGAGAAGCTGTTCCCCCGTCTGATAACTCTGCTATTTAGAAAAGGGAGGGAGTTTAGCCCGGTGAAGCTCTTTTTAAGAACGAAATCCAATAGTAAATCCCTCCACCACGGACAGAGACTAGGCTGCACCTTCTTCCTCTCCTGCTTGCTTCAGTGCTTTACTGTAACAAGGGAATCCCCGCATCCGCATCAAAGCCCCTTTTCCCCGCAGTGGTATGGCAAAGAGTAGGAGTAGGACGTAGTACTAGGCTAAGGCAAGCTTAGAACTGATTGACCTGTAATAAACTGTATTACTTGTACACGGAATAGGCCCCCTTTTCTTGATTATTCTTTCTCGAGGGGCGTAGATAAGAGCCAAGAAGCTCGTGCCAGAAGTGTCACCCAATAGCCAGTTGCCTGGCTTAGATTCCAGAATAGGCGCTCTTAAATCTAGACCTTTCTCTGCTATGAGATCATACAGTTTCCACAGCAGTCCAAAACGGACTAGCTCAGGATCAACTGAAGTGACTCGCCAATCGCGATTAACGACTGGAGCATCGAAGAAGTCTTGGATGGTAACCGTCGGACTCAATGCAGTCACATAGTACCATCGACAGTAGGTGAGCCATTGTCTGACCCATGATCGAAGAAGAGTTCTTGAAAGAACATCTTCAGTGCTTCCCTCAATCACTTCACTAGGAAGCACCTTGAGTTCCTTAGGGAACATCTCCTTCCTCAAATAATCTATGAGCACACCGCGAAGGTATGGATTCAAAGGTCGACTGCGACCATACCACAGTTCGAGTGGTAGACCGCGACGAGTGTACATACTCAACAGCCTCTCGAGGCGAAGCGGTCGAGTGTGCTGCAGTCGCGAAAGAGTTCTATATCCGGTCCACCTCCGAAAAAGAGGGATCCCCTTCTCTCTTTAGGACCTCTCCTTGAGCGTAGAACTCGCTGGAGAACCCCAACAGGAGGCATTTTCGGAGACTAGCCTGCTTTCTATCTTACTGTAAGAAATTCCTCGTTTACTTGCCAAACCTTGTAAATCCTTTAAAATGCTAATAACACACTTATGCTATTCTCGCATAATTTGCCTTTATACCTTCCCCCTTCCTTTCCTGCCTTAATCTTCCTTCCACTAAAGAAGGCTAGTGAATCAGCTTCGGGAAAGAAGTAAGCAAGCGTTCCAAGCGAAGCAAAGGAGCCAAGCCAGTAGGACGGTTGCTAGCACGACTTATGGCTTTATAATCTCTTTCTTTCTTTCCCCTCGGGATGTCTGTGCAAGCCTGTCTCTTTATAGATAGTCATTCCTTTCTTTCCTTTGTTAGAGAATCATCTCTCTCTGGTCTGGTAGGAATTCCCTCTCTTCTGTAGTCAGCCAGGGAGTGAGGAAAGCCGCTTTCAAGCCAGTACGGTACCACTCTCTCCGCTATAAGAATTGAGTAAGCCGATCCCGACTTCTCATAGACTGGATTGTCAGAATCTGCTCGCAAACAAACTTGCTTCTTGCCCATGTACTCGTAAGGTATCCCTTATCCCTTAATCTCTAGCCTCTTCTTGATCAGGAAAAAACCTCCATCTCGCTTCCTACTTTAGGAAAGTCATCAGGCCCAGTCACGAAGATAGGGTAGGAAAGAAAGTAGTGAATCCCTTTTGTCCTTTCTCACCTTTACAGAAGCATCCATGATCTTGTGACCAAAAACCTTTCCCGACCTTCTGGTCCTCTCTGGATCTTAGAGTTCTGCTTTTATGAATATTTCAAAGATTTCGGTCCCCCTCCACTTTCCCTGAGCAATCCCTCTTGCTACGGTGACCGCTGGATCACTGTCACTGTCAGCTCGAAAAAATCTTTCCAATCTTGGCTCTCTTTCTTCTATTCCCTCCCCTTGGACATACCTCTGGATTTGCTTTGTCCCCTCAAGTTTTCTTTACGGTCCTCACTGGTACAGAGATTTAAAAGTGCCTTCTACCAACCGAAGCCACCGCGGCCAGGATTAAGCATTTCCCATGTTATCAGCATTAGAGTGGCCAAACCAACCCAGCTGTCTTACTAAATCTAAATGAAAATAGACCCGGAAGGCTTACTAATGATAATATTAACCGCTAGAAGAGGTATGTCTAGCGTTAACTCGTAGGCACCTCTTCTCAATTCAAAGAAGTGCTCAGTCCTGACATCTTGCTTTTTCAACGGAAGCTATAAGGCAACCTTCAAGGTCGAAGGTCAGGTCAGAAGGCGATTCCCGGCTACGAAACTAGTCCCTTCAAACCAATCCACTTGCCTCCTTCTCCTGAATTGGGGTACTCGCGGTATAACAATCAGTACGGATTCGACTAGCTCGAACGTGGGTCACTCGTGAACAAATAGCCGGTCTTAGCTGCTCTTGCCGTTGAAGGAAAAATGCCATTGAAGAAGCTCTTAGAGGCCTGTGTTAGCGGAATCAGAGCTAAGGGCAACCGCTTTCATTCTTTCTTTTTGATACTTACCGAGCGAAAGGCGTAGAGGCGATGTTCACACGTCTTGGTGAAGAAGCTGTGATTGGTGCGGTTTTTGCTTCTTTCCATTCTTTCTTATCCCCAGGTAGGTCAGTGACCGAGAGATTCTGTGTTGAAGAAATAACCGATGCTATTTCCGCTCTTGGGGGAATAACTGCAGTTGGTGCTTAAGTAGGGGCATCCTATTCTGTTTCAGAAAGAAGTCAGAGTGAACAAGGCAAAAGCCTATCTTTTCTCAAGCTTGATTCGCAATAGCTATCAGTTCAAGCAGGAGAGTCCGTCTTTCTTTGTTAAATGGACGAATTAGACACACCTATAGAATAGAAGGGATCAATCCCACATTCGGCTCACGAGAAGCAAAGGATAGATCAGAGTCGGCATTAGCCCCGTTGTTGGAGGAAGAAGCCCCTCTATGGAATCTCTTGGAGGAAGGACTAGTAGTAGGTAGTGGTGAGGTAGCTCTTATTAGTTCGAGTCGGTGCCGGTAGCTGTAAACTATTATTTCTCGATGGGAATCATAGGGTTGGTGTGGCGTAGCCAAGTCAATGGACTTGCCTTTCTTGCTCATTGACTATTGGAATAAAAACTGGGACAGGTGATGAGGGTGGAATAAAAAACTATCTTAGACAAGAAAATGTACCGAATACAGATAAGGATAGCAGTCTACTCATGCCCCCTGGCACAGCAGAATAAAAGGCCTAACTATACTCTCAAAGTAGTGAAGTTCCCCAAGGCTTCGGTATCATAATATTGCCATTGGTATTATGGCACAATGCTGTCCCAGGATGTGTCTCTGGGTGACCTATTGAAATGTTGGCTCCTGTTGTACAAAGCCTTTTGGCTATCAACCGAACTGATTCAGAGCTGGTTCGGTTTTGGCAACTATGGAAGTTGTATGATCAGGTAACCACTTTTGGTGTCCAATTCCGGTTGCCTTTACTAGGAGTTGAGACAAGCCCCTTTTTGGGTGGTTACTCGGAGGAGTCTCAGGGCAATCCTTACTTGTCCTTGTCTGATCTCGGGGTCTTAACCAACCTCGAGCCTGAAAGGGTGTTGTGAAAACGGGTTTCCAAAAGGAATTAGGGGGCATAGAACCTACCGTGACGACCGTTAAATAGCTGGGCATTAGAGAACTAAAAGTACAGGAAGGAATTAAAACCTACACCTAAGAGACATTCTTTCTTATACGCTCTTGGCCTAGCAGCACCATTCAGTTAGCTACTTCCCTCAGGTTTCACTATTGAGCTATCATATCAAAAAGAAAACTAGATCATACTCTTAGACGTGATGCTCCTCCTCCTACCTCTATCTAGAGGAGGGATCCCGCTTCACTCCCCTTAGAGAACTGCAAGCTAGTTACGGAAGTGAGGCTACAAAAGACTTCCCAAAAGAGAAAGCCCAATCGAATACATTCTTGTCTTTCCTTATATGTTAGAAACATCAAAAGAGAAAGAACAGCAAACTCAAGGAAGTTCATCAAAGTACTACAATTCACTAGGAACATCCATTGTTGAAGGAAGAACCACCTTAGCTTAGATTATAGAGCTTACAGGCAATAACTAACAGAAGGGAAAATCCAAAGGAAGATAGAGAGATTCTACTTGCTTGCATACCTTTTCTGACTGCTTTGCCTTTCTGACGCTCTTCGATAGCTGCCATCTTGGATTTCAGGAAGAACCGGATGGCTGGATCTAATATATTCTTTGTTATCCTTCTCCTTTCAACACTGAGAGAGAGCTAAGGAGTTATAAAGAAATCTAGCTTCTTATACACATACAGTTAACAACCGGACGAGAAACCATCTATTAGCTATCTCAAATAGAGTTAGACGCGAGGCAAAAGCCGAACCACATGAATTGGCAAGTAGAGGGATGTTGATTCAAAGCAATCGAGCATCGCTAGCTAACAGCCAACACAAGATAGGAAGAAAGAGGTACGAAGTAACTTAGCTTAGAAGAACAAGAACTTACAGGGAATGAAGGAAGCTTTAGCTTGATGGTTTTAAGCTCGACCGATAGGGGGGTGTCAATTTAAGATAAGCTTTTTTCTATATCGCATGCTGTCTTTCTTTGACACTCTTACCGGTCCCTCTTCTTCGACTTACAATTACATGTCTTACGCTCATTGGCATTCTATTAAGGCGAAGTAAATCAGTAAGAAAGTCAACCGCTCAGGAGAGCAAGACTACGTGCCTTAAGGGCTAAGCGCAAAAGTATCTGCTTACCTTTCACGTCTAAGGCGCAAACAGCTTTTTTCCTTAAACTAAGCCAAGGGCTTGTCCCTTGACCTATCGGTCAAGTTACGTAGGCAAGGGTTACCGCCCTTTAAAGTGAGGCAAATTGGCTTCATTCCTAGCATTTGTCCAATCCACCTATTGAAAAAATGCGGGCATATTAGGTCCTTCCCCATGCCATTCTTGCAAACAGCTAGGACATGGATGCGGGATTACTAGTGCCAACTGGATCGGCTTCAGAGTCTTCCTTTTCTTGCACTACCCTCTTCCCATGAAGATGAAGTAGTGCTTTCTTCCCTCAGGGATTTTCGAAGCTAAGATAAGAGTCTCGTTGACAAAGTTCCGTTAAAGCGATAGACATTCAATCAAGGGGTTTAGACAGGAAGAGCATTTATGGTCAATCAGTTTATTTCTTGCCTTAGGGCATTGATAAAGAACCTTGCCTGCTCCAGCTTTCAGTCGACGGTGAGGCACTTATTGATTAAACCCCCTCGTCCATTAACCCTGGGGGCAAGCTTAACGCCCTTGCTTCAGTCTTCAAAATCAAATGTTGAGAAAGATCTGGCTTTAAGAGACTAGCATCCGATTCTGGGCATGGAGGAGGGAATGAATTCTTCAGTTAAAGAGATGAGCGTTGATCTCTCTTATGATATTGAGAGTTACCTTGCAAAGAAGCCCTTCTCCGACAACAACTTAAGACGGGACATCAAGAACTCTCAAGGCGATAACAAGCCCAAAGGCGAAAAGAACCGATTCTGATTCAATTGGGCAAACCAAGCCTTTTTGATTCACTTTCAAAGAGCTTATTCTAGAAACTCCTTTTAAACAAGCCCTTCCTCCTACTGCTACTAGGACTGTTATTGCTATTGCTACGCTTCCTCCGTCGTCAGCCTATTCCGGGTATTCAATCTCTTTTGTCTACGAATTCCGGATGTTGGACTGATGCTTAGCGAATGCCCATTACTTGAGAGCTACTAGCTTAGCCTCAGACGGGGCACCAACAACCCCCGGGCCGGTGGGGGAGAGAGTTCCAGCGGATATCCCTATACAAAAGGGGAAATGGATGAGACCGAAGACGAGACCACCCAGCCGAGGAGGAGGGACTCCCTGAACACTAACAGAATGTCCCTGAAGGGGCGAGGGCTACCTTTCCGCTCTGATTTCCACCTGGTATACCGAATTTGCCTGTTTTTATTTCTTTCATTCATAAAAACAGTATGGAACGCCGGTCCAGCAACAAGAGGAGCGAAGGAAGCCATGGGAGGGCTTCCGAGTGGATCGATCCATAGGGAAGGTCGATTGAGTTGGAGCACTCGATGCAGCCGATAAGCGATTGGTAGAGGGAAAGGATGCAGCCGATAAGCGATGGAATAGCTACATTGTTAGGATCTCCCCTCTAGTGAAGGAAGGTTTGGGGAACCTTCCGAACGGGTACTCTTTGCGCTACCTTACGGCGGGCAGTCAGAAGCGGAGTCCGAGCCCGGGCCCGGAGAGGCGGATAGGGACTGATACTTATTCCCGCCCAATACATTTAAGGGAAGATCTATGAAGCAGGGGCTGGCTCTCTTCCTCCTACGGAAGTTGGTGAATAAGTCCATCGGTCTATCGATAGGGGTTGGGGTATGGATGTGTGCCTCTACTTCCCTTACTTCCCACTCTCACCTCGGAAAATAGGTCTGCCCCGATTCAGGTTTATCCTATTCCTTCCAATGTCTCTCCTGTGGTAAAAAATAGGCATCATTCAACGTCCCATTCCCTATTTTCACTCCTCTGAATCTTCTTCGTAAAATCTTCACCTCCGAACTCTCTATTGAATCCATTCCCTGGTAAGCTAAGAGCAGCAAGTTATCTTCTTATCGTTCTTGTGCTAGCCAGCTGAGCTAAAGCTTTCCATTGAAAGTTTATAGTTCTGCTATTCAATCCATTGCTTGGACATCTACTCGAAGAATCTGACGATTTCCTCGAACGGTATAACTTGAACCTCTAAGCATTCTATTTCCAGTCCCAGTGCTGGGAACAAATGCTTCTAATGAAATGAGCTGCCTAAACCCCGGAAAGAATACCGAGTAAACGTGTATAAAAAAGAAAGTCAAGACTTTATCCATCTCTACCAGAATGAAAGAACCGGCTGGATCCGACCAATAAGCAGCTCACTCAAACGAAGGAATGAAGCTTCACCTCCTTAGCGGACCCTTTTTTCTCGTTTCCGCAGCTAAGCGGAACTACTAAGCTTCTATTCCGATGCTTGGAATGAACCCCCATTGGGAGGACGAAAGCCCAGGGACTCTCGCTGTATCCAACAGGAAGCCCGTGTCACCCATCGACCTACTCAGTTGCCTGCCTGAGATCTCAACTCTCTTTCTTTCCGGCTTAGCCGAACTACTTGGCTCGGGGACTTCACACCATTTCAATATGCCGACACTAAGAAGACTTTAGGATGGCATTGCACTGATCGGAGAGGAATTAGTTCTTCTCCAAATTTTGGCTAGGCTCTTTTCCTTGCGCCTTTTATTTATAGATAACGCACGCACAGGGAAAGCTTTAGTTAGTTTTCTTCTTCCTAAAAGAGTCAAATAAAAGCCATAAAATCACACCGCTAATACGCTATGCCTACTAAGTAAAGTAAGAGCTTAACCACAGAAAGACGAGTTCACAGCTGATCCAGACCAAGATATAAAGGATACCTCCTCTTCTACTGCTGCCACTTCCAACCATTCAACATGAATGAATATACTATCTCTAACTAGGATAATACTTCCACTTCTCCCCTAAAACCTAAAAAAAGGCGAAGACTTATTCCTTCTAGGCTTTCCCGTGGTTTTTCCTAGCATCTCGACCAGAAAAAAAAAGACCCGAGGGGCACGGTCTCTGTCTTTGACTTGGCCTTCGGCCTTGAGAACACAATGATTTCGGACTTTCTCTTTTCCGAGCCTTACTAGGCGCGTATTGCTTTCTTGTCTTTTCTAGCTTGAGGTCTATATAGACGATCTGACTCTTTGTCAAGTTAGAGTAAGAATTCTCCTAAAGTTTGTGATAGCGGTTAGTGGAACGTGCAAGATAGGGCCAGCTAGGAGCTCCGCTTTACTTTACTCCCTTCTCCGCTTAACGCTTTTTGTCTTGTATCCTTTCCTTACGGAAAAGCAGAGATTC
>Ga0153980_1000246_pt1:20000-26469 | contig 26469 bp, 28 predicted proteins | sample TSGA064MetaG_FD_104722 | JGI IMG/M metagenome (GOLD analysis project Ga0153980, IMG submission 104722) | Attine ant fungus gardens microbial communities from Georgia, USA - TSGA064 MetaG | ecosystem: Host-associated > Fungi > Mycelium > Unclassified | place: USA: Georgia, Magnolia... | reverse complement strand
TTTGGTTCATTCTTTGACTGCTCTGCTCCCCCCCAAAAAAAAGGGAGACTTGTTCTTGCTCTCCCAATTCAGGAAGACGGAAATCGCCGGTTGGGTTTTTCCAACCAAGAAAGACATGGGAATTTTTGGGCTTTTCTATTTCTATACGATATTTCGAATACTGCCTCGATGAGACTTCCATCCGTCAATCAAGCACCTTTGGGCGCTGGCTTTTCAAAACCTACTTGGAATAAAGATAGACTAGCCAGACACAGATTTATTATTACGAAATTCTTTTTGTAGAAAAGTCCTGCCCTTTATTCTTTCTAAAGAGCTCTTAACCACTTACATGGAACAAGAGGAACTAAACTCAATCCCTGTTCGGGTTCCAATCTCATATTCCGAAATAGCTACTATTTCCGAAGCTGCTAAAGCTAGAGCTAGACCGGATGAGCTCATCTCAGTCTCCCTATTTTAGATACGGTGGGGGAATCGGACTTATCCATGGTTAGTCAACATAATTGCGTAGGCCCAGAAGCCCAGGTAGCTCGGCATGGGAGGAAAGGAATATCCCTGAACTAATGGTCGGCCGCTTACTCTATAATCCTAAGTTAAGCCTCTTCCCCGATAGTCCAACATCGCCCCCTATCTTTTAAATTATAGGACCTAGCCTCTCATTATGGTTATTTCACTCTCAATCGCGCTATCCCTCATCATTGATTTACCAAACTGCCCTCTATTGCATCCGAAAGAAGTGAAAGCCTGCCTGAGATGCCATGTTGATATTGCCATAGAAGGCCTATCTTAGATATGCCTATTTGAACTATGCCTAGCTGCCGAGGGAGAGGTAGACTGTGCCAACTACTATGACTATTCTATGGTTTAGCCGTTAGCTGGAATAACAACCGTGCTAACCTTCGCCTCGTGGCTCGATCAAATCAAGGCGCTATCGCATTATCTGAAAGAGCGACTATCCCGTGCCATCTGTTGCTATTGTCCTGTGCTATTACTATTATGCTCCCGTACCTCAAGCGCTATCCTCTATTCCATTATGTATCGCCGCTAGCTCATACCATGTGTCTTTGAACCGCTATTGCATTCCTCTGTGTCCGGATCTATGGCTAACTGAACTAGGACCATTGTAAAGAGATAATCTATTGCCTGTCAAGAAGTAGCTTATGTCATGTCGTGCTACGAATGAAAGAGGTCCCTCATGCCTAGCTCCCGCAACCTGTAAATACGAGGCTTTCTGATGTGCTACTTCGGGGAGAAGCCCGCAGAGTGGGCAGCATCACTTTCCCTCGTGTAGAGCTATGCTGCCATTCATAAACAAAGAAGAAAAAGAAAAAGCAGTATTTCGCGGATTCTTGTCATCCGGGCTTGATAAGCATATGTCTTTGCCGCATCCGATATCCCTAACCGGAGGGGGCTTACCTAGGGTGATTCCGGCGTTTCATCGCCGGCTCATTCGTATGGGAGGTGATCGCGGTGATAGACTGGTGAGATTCTATCTCTCGGTCTTCTCGTTGGGGAAGCTGGTGGTTGTTGCCAAGCGCAAATCAATATGCTTATTTTGTTGAATCCTTATCAAAAGGATAAAGAATCAGGTATAGGAAGGACTTCTTGCAGGAGAACAACCTATATCAAATCAAGGATGGTAGCTGACTAGCACTCAAAAGAAGGTACTCCTCTTGTATTCCCTGACAATAGGTACACCTTGAAAGCGGAACTCGAATGCCCCATACCAGGTAGTCTTTGGCTCATCACCCTCGGGAATACGCACTTGATAATACCCCGACCGCAAATCCAACTTTGTGAAGTATCCTGCTCCACTCTAAGGGCGGCCGAGAAGCTTCTTTCCAGTGACCACCAAAGCACAGACTCTACTCACCCGTGTTGAATGCGAAGAAAGTCCCTAATGAGGAGAGGTACATCTAATGAAAGTCTTTTCGCAGGAGGAGAATAAACAGAAAATAAGTACTTTCACAAAGGTGCGAAATTGGTTGTCAGGATGGAAAGCTGCTACTTTCTCTCTAGCTGCCAGGAGAAAGCTTAATTCAGTTGGTAAGTGCTTCAATGCCTACTTAATAATACTATGCAATCGACTAAACTTCCAACTTTTCTCATTTGTGAAGTTGAGAAGTGCAATAGAAAATGTGTGGGGAAACAAACAATACAAGAAAAGCACACAATCTTGCCTGGGACAGGACACTGTGTGTCAACCAAAGGAAGAGCCCTTGTCTTGACTGCTATTACCCATATATCTTTACTACCTGGGAGGTCTTTTTCACTCACCCTTAGACTTGGAACCCTGTTATCGAAATAATACTACCACATTGCCACAGCTACAGGTCCCGGTCTCAATGCTAATACTACCTAAACACCACTTTCCTAAAGACAGAATAGAATGCCTTACGTATGATATTACTTTAGTGGGACCGGGGGAAGGCCTCACTTATTTAGCCGCGTATCTGGTATGCTGCAGGAGCTCAATCTCTACCTCGGGACAAAAAAAGAATAGGGAAAGTTCCACCGTGGGTTAATGTTGAAAATTCTTGTTTTCCTAACCTTGACAAATGAACCTCCGCAAGCTGGGTAAGAGAGCTGTGAAAGACCATCTTGGAGTGGAGATATGTTATTCCCGATACCTAAAGCTGGTTGAATTAGGGAGCTGCAAGCAAGCTACGGAAAGGGACCATTCTCTAGCAGGGCCTTAAACGGATGGATAGACAGACTGGGAAAGAAAGTATGCGGGGGGATGAGACCCTTTTTTTAACAGTTAAACGTTAGGTTTGTTTAGGCTTGCCCCAACATCCAACCAATAGGATCTTAATTGACTCTTGGAACGAGCCTACTTTCAACTTTCACTTAAAAGAAACGGGACCTTTCCTCACTGGGAAAATAGGCTAGCCCGCGCTATCTGATCTGACCGGACCCGCGCTGACTTGGTTGATGAACACTGACCAAAATACCATTCGCACATGGGGCATGCTAACATTATGATTGGCTCTTTCCTGCTACAGGTCTTGGATGGAGTTTTCACTAATAGAAGCATGGGCCGCTACTTTACTTGGTGGTGTCACCAGCTTTTGATTCAACCTATTCTATTGGCTGTAAGAAAGGAAATGGTTACTACTCGACTAGACTAAGCCGGAAAGGAAGGAAGCGGTAAATAGTTAAGGGTTGGGGTTGGGTGACTTACCGGCATCTCTCTTAACTGAAGGGAGTTAGCTGACAGACTTTTCTTCGTTCGAAGGGCTTGGAGCGGGTAGCATAAACCTAAGAAAAGGAAATTCGATTCCTTGAAGTAGAGGTTAGAAGGTACGATAGTAAATCGGCTTTTATGGATAGGGACGGGACTCAAAACCTGGATCAAAAAGGGTGTAAACCAAAACAAAGCTCGGGGGAAAACTCTATTGCAGCGGATTTTCCTGCAGCTGATGTTGCAGAGGAAAGACTAGACGCTAGGAGAGTTGGAAACTAGCTCAAGTCTTAAGACACGGCTCGAATAAGCTCTTACAGTTAGGAACGAAAGGTACCAGACTAACTAATAGGCTAATAAGACTAAGAGTAAAGGGCATAAACCAAATAGGCATACCCGAGAGGGAAAAGACAGAATAGAAGAGTTCCTAGTTTAAGAAGAAAGAGAAGAGCTCAAGACTTCGGCAAGTAGCTAATGTTTTGAAGACATGGCACGGAGTTTACGAGTGAAGGTAGGATAGGACTGAAAGGAGATAAACTAACTAAAAAAAAGAATAGGTTTGGGGGTGGAGCCACTAGCTCGGCTAAGAAAGAAGCTAACTCAAACGACTAAAGAGGAGGTGTAGCCCCTTCCCCAGTAGCATGAGTTTCACTTTAACAAAAAGAATATTCACATCCAATTCGAGAAATACACAACCAGAATAGCATATGGAGAGTAAGGTAACAAGTAATAAGACAACTGTCGAGATTCTGACCGAAAAATGAGACATTCCATGCCCTCGAAACCACTTTCCTGTCCAATCATAACAATCAGTGAACCAACGTTTTCCCTCTATATGAGAAGGAAGATTGAACTTCTTTCCCAAAAATAGAATAAAGAGAAAAAGGCAGAAGCAGAACAAATATAGTTGAGGCATAGTCATAGTATGGTTTGTTTACTAAACCTATCCTGCTGTGGCTCTGCTTTTGACAGCGCGGCTAGTCCAGATAGGCGGTGGTGGATGGGACCTTTTCTCGAAAAAAAAACTCTTCTTTTGACTATGATTGGGCCCTGCAGTGGTAGAACCTGGTGAACCGGGCGTACTATTTCCCAACCACTTTGCTTCTCTTATGATTTTTGCTACTTTCTTTAGTTTAGTGATTGATATCTTAGAGAGTCTAAGTCAACTAATCCACTCGTGGAGTGCTAGTGGTATAATAAGTAGGAGTGCGGGAGTCTCAACTCCGCCCCTATCTCTTAAAGCTATGGCATCCCACTTTGAATGCAAAGCAAGCATTCTTTTTGGAGAAAGTCGGGTACACTGAACACCAACCCAATCTGGTCTTTCGTTCGCTATTCGAATGTCTGGACCAGTAGAAATGTACGAAAGGGGATCTTGTCCTTTCCAACTCCGTCGAATGGTTTCACTCCTCTTTTCCACCTTCTGTCAGTTCCTTGTCAGTCAGTCGACTCCCGTCCCTCAAAAGATTGTCGAACTTCACGGTTATTCATCGATATATGGGCAATCCCCGGCGGTCAGAGAAGAAAACATCTCTATGAAAGCAGGAGGTGTTAAACATTAGTCTGTCTTCAAATGCGAGAAGGTTAGACGTTCAGTTTAGTTCGATGAGGGCAGGTTCCGTAGCATTAATTGATTGATTAGGAAAGCAGGTTCCGTAGCATTAGAAGAAGAAGGTATCCGGAAAGAAGGAAGAATGAGGATGTGGAAAAGAAGAGACGGTCTTAGACGTTATCTTAGCTGTTTAAATAAAGCAGCGGCTGTCCCCGGATTCACTGAAAAAAGGGTTTTAGATGGGATGGACAGAAGAGTTTGAACGGGCGAGTGACTTTAGGGTTCCACTGGTTTCAAAGGCTAAAAGCCGGAGTAGTTGATCCAGTAGTTCTAAATATAGATAGAAGAATCCCGAATGAACAACCATCCACAAATGTCAATTCATTCAAGGAAGAGAGTGCAACAATCCTTTCCTTTGGTACTGGTCTCGTAAACGAGTGAAAAATGCCTTGTACAAGTTTCCCTTTCAGCCAGTCCAAGAGTTCAGTTCACTCGAAAGCGGGTAGCCATTAAGGAAAGCGGCTGTTTGGTTTGAACCGGTTCCGCCCCACCCCTTATAGTAAGTACTGGTGAGAGGGAAAGAGCGCTCCTGCCCTTTACCCAAACAGTACAAGAATGGCCATCCACCTATTGATGTGCTGCTGCCCTCAACCGACCTGATTGATCGTCCCAATCCGGTTGTCCTCACTAAGAACAGATCCACAATCTCTTATCTAATGAAGAAACATTTGCTATAGTTTCTTCGTTTGCCTAGCTGCCCATTGCAAGAACTTCCAGCGCTAAGGTGGTTGGTGTGGTAAGGCAAGCAACTCAACTAGATGGATGGGATAGGAAGGAAGAGCCCCTCCAATATGTCGGCCAGCTTTCTTTGGCCGGTGAACAGTGGAAAGCGATCTGGCGAAATCGTAAAATCATACTACCGAATTCTCTAAAATAAAAGAAAATAATAGGTAAGATCGGCCCTTTTTCTAAGTGTTTTCAAGCCGAGAATTCTTTGCAGATGGGCCTATTACTTTTCAAACATATAAACGCTGCTTCATTAAGAATAGGCAAGAAAAGCACTTCGAATTGTTGATTCATCGCTTAGAACCATTATCTAATCCTAGGCTCCGCTTCTTAGGATGATATGATGGCAGAATTACCGATTCTCCGCGGAAAATAGGATAGGTAAGGTTGAACAAAATAGGTAAGCGAGTTTGACGAGCGAAAAAAAATAGCAAAAAAGGTGCTGATTCGTCGACAGAGCATACCTTAACTAGCTATTTCAATTAGACAAGTCGAAATTCTTTATATTCATTTTTTTGTCCTAACCGGAGCACAGGAATAGGATAGGGGGCATCCCTTCCAGTTCCTGTTAGAGATCGAGACCGAGTTTACCTTATATACCAACAACTATACCAATAAGTAGTAGGTAGAAACATAGTGGATAGCAAAGTAAGTTATATATAGTAATAGCTTGTTATAGATCCCATTGAAGTTGACCCGAAGAGGCGAGAGAAGCTAAGGCATATACAAGGCTAGAGGCACTGGTTTCATCCCCGGGCCTTTCAAAACCAATTGCGGGGACAGGTGTTGGATCCGGTTCCACCATCATTGGCAAAGGCAGGAGTTGAAAAAACAATACCAGGAGCAAAGGTAGAGACACCACTACCAAAAAAGAGAAAAAAACGAAGGTAAAAGCACAGCCGGGCGGGAGTAGAGACAGCGGGGGAGACCAAATCAATTGCAGGGGCAGG
>Ga0153980_1000246_pt1:12500-15000 | contig 26469 bp, 28 predicted proteins | sample TSGA064MetaG_FD_104722 | JGI IMG/M metagenome (GOLD analysis project Ga0153980, IMG submission 104722) | Attine ant fungus gardens microbial communities from Georgia, USA - TSGA064 MetaG | ecosystem: Host-associated > Fungi > Mycelium > Unclassified | place: USA: Georgia, Magnolia... | reverse complement strand
TTTTTCGATTCCCCCAACAATCAAGCTGCACTTCCTGCTAACAAGTGGCTGAGAGTTAGCAAGCAACCTTGGCCTCTTGGCAGGAGGTTCGCTGTCCCCCTCCTTTCCGGTCCGGCCGCGGTACGGCACCTGAACTCGAAGCTACGCTCAGATCCGATTGGATCTGATCCGTTCAGATTCCACAGATCCAGCCGATTGGGTCTGGTCCTATCCGACCCAACCCCGGAACTTAGAACGGCCGGCCTGTTTTGGACGGTAGAACGGGGGGGGGGGAGTCGTGCCCATTCTCTCTCCGGGCACGAGCAGGAACATCCAAATTTCAGACCGAATACATGTACATGACGTAACGACATATTCAAAAATACGTGATCCGATTTGATAGGCTGCCCGCAGAAATAGTTTACCGACCGCATAACAATTCATTCTTGTGTGTAGCGCGTGGGGCCATGTCTCCCGAACGATCATAGTACGGCCGCTCATCTAATATAAAATCAATCGGTAGATCTCACTTCCCTTCCCCCATACCATAGCCGGAAGGGATAGCGTATCTACAGAAGAGAGAGTACGGGCCCTTACCCAACATTTAGTTTAGACGCGGCTCGAATGCCTTTACGCTATAGGCTGTGTTAAGCATGCTTCTTTGACAGAAAACAAACTCTTTTTCCATGACAACAGTCGCGACTATAACTACTAAGGACCGGGGCGAGCGGGATTCAGTAGAGGCTCGAAGAGGGGCTTACTAAGCGAAGGACCGAAGACGGCTTTGCTCATGAGTTAGCGGTCAAGCGGAACAACAAGGACCTGCTGGCTTCTTTTCTTTCCGGAGCAGACTTGCTCGTAGCCTCCTATTGATATAAAAGGGGATGAAGGGTGAAAGAAAAATAAGAAGCAAGTCTTGAGGGAGTAAAGAGCCACCATTAGGTGGTTCTGCGCCAAGTGCGACCGATTGTCCTTCCTTTATAGATTGAACTACCGTAACTCCACTCAACCAACAAAGTCAATTCTATACTCAAAGTTGAGTTACCGTACAAACTCAATATCTATAAAAACTAAGGGGGAAGAGAAGCCGAAAGGGATCCTAAAGGAATGGTAGCACCACAATCCACCCAGACGCGGCCATCATAACTGGTTCGTGCGACGGCGGCGGAAGCAGGTTCTGGATAATCCATTCAATCTTATTCTTTTTTTTCTCTTTTTCTGAATTTTCCTCTTCCCACCCTCTTGAAACATTTCCAGAAACTCGAGTCTTATTTCCTCTTTTTCTTTCGGTGGAGCTTCCTCTCTAGGTTCTTCTTGCAGCCAACTCCCTTTTCAAAATTATTCTTCCCTTAGGATCGCCTTTGGAAGCCGGAACGTAGGGGTCATGATGATCCAGTGGGAGGGATCTTCCTCACAAAGCCAGAGAGCATTAATAACAAACATTTTTGTGATGGTAGGGGGATGTTTGAAATCGGACACTTCCCCGGCCCAGCATGTTGAGACCGGAGCGTGACTAGGGAGCGAGTTCTTAAAAACTCCCATTTTCTCGTTGGGGTTCTTAGGAGCTTCCTGTTCATCCGCCACGTTGATTTTTCCTTCTTCTATGAAATCTTGGATTTTTTGCTTCAAAGCCGTTGCGCGCTAGCGCAGCCGTTTTTCAGCTTGGTTGTCCCTTTCGTCTAAGGGGGCATGCTTTTTTGTGGATATAAAGGCAACAAATACACGTGGTGTAATAAGCAATCTGGGAATAACTGTATTTGGGCCCGTCTTGATAGAGCAGTGGTAAACATGAGCTGGATCAAGCGATTCACCAAGACTTTCGTTGAGCATTTGCTGCTCCAACCTTCTATTCTATAAGGCAACTCCCCTCTGCTCATCTCCATGGTGGAGTAGCCAGTAGCAGCTGGAAGAAGCGAGAGGTAATGAAATTAGTGAACACATCCGCCGTCTGATTGTCTGTCCGCACGTAAAGGACCTTAAGATCGCCACGAGCAACTTTCTCCCGAACGAAGTGATAATCAAATTCGACATCTTTCGTTCAGGCATGGGAGACCGGGTGAACAGCCCTATGGAGTAAAGGGTGACACTGATATTGTCACAGTATAGAAGTGAAGGGAGAGAGAAACGAAATAGCAGTGCCTTTATAAACTTTCGTTATAGGCCTTTTTTTTTGCCTTGTAGGTCTTTTAAGGGTTTTGATAACGGTTAAGATAAAAAATGACCCTGTCCTCCTCGCTTACCACACTCACTCATAGTAGAGTGATTGGTAGGTTTGGGTATAGCAGGACTTGAACCTGCGACCATTAGGTTAAAAGCCCAATGCTCTACCAACTGAGCTATACACCCAAAAAAAGATGTAGTAGTAAATAAGGGTTGGTGCGGAAAAGAAAAGAGGGCGGCCCCTCTTCTTCTCATCATATTGGGGCGCGGCTCTGTATGAGGCTCGTACTGCAGAGCAAGCGAAGAAAACGTAAGGGCGCGCGTTAGCACTCCTGCAAGAAAAGGCCTAGCTAACGCGCCC
>Ga0153980_1000246_pt1:0-7500 | contig 26469 bp, 28 predicted proteins | sample TSGA064MetaG_FD_104722 | JGI IMG/M metagenome (GOLD analysis project Ga0153980, IMG submission 104722) | Attine ant fungus gardens microbial communities from Georgia, USA - TSGA064 MetaG | ecosystem: Host-associated > Fungi > Mycelium > Unclassified | place: USA: Georgia, Magnolia Springs... | reverse complement strand
GATCGAGACCTAGAAGCATACCCCTCATCAAGGGCTGCTCTTCCTACTTCTGGTACATAGGCATAGACAGATCCATCCATTAAAGCAAGGGTAGATGCTTCATAAGTTGATAAGTTTGAGCACCAGCTTACCTTCGCTGGGTTCCTTCTATCTGTTTAAGCACCACCCACACCACCGGGCCTTCTTGTACCTGCACCAGGCTTAGTGGCTATCTCCCTCTATAAAGATCCATATCTTATTGAGCGGGATCCTGATCCAGATCTATATCCAGGGATCCAAATCCAGTCGATGAAGTGGAACCTGACGGTAAGGGCAAAGGTACAACCACCTTAGTTTCGTAGATCCTGCTACAACAGATCCCAATCCGGCTTTCCCCTTTACAACATAGGGCACCCCGCCCAGCGTCCCTACCTGTTCCAACAAGTGATCAAGATTTTGACGTCTTCCTAGAAGTGATGTTCCGGGACTTTGCACATACCTATGGTCCTACCAGGTGTTCCATAGTTAGTCCCATATCCCTAAGGTGCAGGAGAAGCAAAGGCATAACTCTAATACCCCAACAGTGTACTCATTTCCGGATAGAGACCCTGTTCCAGATGATCGGGACCCAGCACCATCAGTACTTTACGTAGCTCCAGTCTAAGAGCAGGATCCATACTCATCGATGGTAAAGGCAAAGGCATGGGCGGAGATAGGAGCATGGGGAGCATCCCGTACAGATAGATACATCTCACTAGCACCACTTTCTTACCCATAAGCATAAGCAGGAGTAGCAAGACTAGTATCCCGTCCGGGTACATACCTATGGCCATGAGCGGGAGAAGCAGAGGCGGGGGCACCAGTAGATCGGAGCCATAGTCTACAGTAGCAAAACCATACCCATACGTCGGGGTAGGTGATGCATCACAAGTAGGGGCAGATAGAGATCAATGCCTAGCAGCACACCTTCTAGTTCATTCCGTTGATTCAGTGAATTATGAAGTTGGTTCAGCAGTGGGTTCTAAAGTTAGTGAGGTTTATGATCCAGATACATACCCGGTCCCAGGCGCATCTATTGCAGCTTGGCCCGTTGACCTAGTAGTTGGTTATGCAGTTGGTGAGGTTGGTTCATCGGCCGAGTCAATCCAGTTGCACGAGCAGATCCATACTGAGTTGGAGTATCACATATAGTAGTTTCTCTAGTAGCATGAGTAGTTATACTACCCAGTTTACGCTGTTCGTGATTGAAACGTGATTGAAATAGGGGTGATCGAGACCCGGACCCACAGAGTTCAGTCGTTAGCGTAACGAGAGGTCTCTTAGTAGTCTACGAGTAGGCGGATCAATATCGAAACCTATGAATCTGGACCCATAGCCTACAGCAGCATAGGTAGCGGCACCAGTACCAGCAGCATCATAGGCATCATCTTAGCCGGATCGATAGGCAGATTCCTTCGTGATCTAGAGCCATACCAGCATCCCTTCGCCCAGCTCCATACGTAGATTTACTAGTGACCAACGCTTGGTTCCACAGGTCCTGGTGCAGATTGTCTAGTGACAGAAGCAAGGGCAGCATCTTAACCAGGTCGAGAGCTTGAAGCAGCTCCATAAGCATACCTAGGACCAGTAAATATAGTAGCATATCCGGTTCCATACCTTTTCAAGAACTAAGAGGTAGCAGTAGTCGCGAGAGAATCATAGGTTGGTACAGAAGCATAGGTGGTGATGCAGTCAAGGACGAAATGGATGAAGAGAAAGAAGAAGCCACGGCCATAGATGAAGAAGACATATTGAAAATTTTCTTTTTTGATTCAACAAGGAGAAGAAACGAACGAGAAAACACTAGTGAATCAAGAAGACAAGAAAAGGCTGAGCGTTTAGCCAGAAATTGCCTTGAGAGATTCGGTTTATTTGAGGTGGTTGTTCAGAGCCTAGGCTCTGATACCGTGTGAGAGTTGAATTGAGAGGGAGAAAAACGACAACCCTTTCTAGGCTTTCGTAAACAACTATATGAGAGATAAGAATATGATATAGTACAACAAAATAATAAAATAAAAGAAGTGTGTTATCTCCTAATACTCCCCCGCAAGTGAATGGGTCGTAGAGGCATTAACTTGTCACGTAGCAAAGTAAAGCGAGAGGTAATGAAATTAGTGAAGATGTCTGCAAGCTGGTCATGGGTAGACACATAGAGAACTCGAAGGTGGCCGTGAGCAACTTTATCCCGAACGAAGTGGTAGTCGAGTTCTATGTCTTTCGTGAGTGCATGCATAACCGGATTAGCTGCCATGGTTGTGGCGAAAATATTATCGCAAAATAGAGTCGGCGGAGTCGACGGACATAGGCCGAGGTCGCGAAGAAGAAACCGTAACCAAGTGAGGTCAGCAGAGGCAGTAGCAAGAGAGCGATACTCGGCCTCGGCACTAGAGCGAGCAACCGTAGGTTGCTTTTTATAACTCCATGAGATGTTGTTCTCGCCTAAAAATTTCATAAAACTGAGGTTGATCGTCGGTTATCAGGGCAACCGGCCCAGTCAGCATCAGAGAAGGCCGTGATGTGAAGAGTCGAAGAGGGTTTTTTGAAAGAGAAGGCCACGATCAACAGAGCCCTTAACATACCGTAGAATGTGCTTCACGGCAGCAAAATGGCCTAAGTGATTGCAAGGGTTGGGGCATGCATGAATTGACAGACCTGATTCACGGCGTAAGTGATGTAAGGTCGAGTTAGAGTACGATACTTAAGAGCACCGACGAGCTGACGATAAAGGGTAGCATCAGGCAGGGGGTCACCCTCGTAAGCGGAAAATTTGGACCCTGAAGTGAGCGGTGAAGACACAGGCTTGGCACCAACTAAATCCGCTTTAGCTAATAAATCAACAACATACTTTGATTGCGTGAGGCGAAGACCGTTGGAAACACGGGAGACCTCCATACCCAGAAAGAAATGTAGAGGTTTGCGATCTTTCATTTCAAATGTGCTGGCCAAGGCAAGGTAGAGATAAATGAGTAAAGAAGAGATGAACTATCACCAGTCAAGACAATCTCGTCCACGTATAAGAGGAGAATAAGGCAACCACGTGAGTCACGTCGGATGAACATAGAGGAGTCTGCCCAACTGCACCGAAAGCCGGACTGCAAAAGGAAATAGTGATTCGTCAAAAACGACATTACGGGAAATGCTTACTCCTCCGGACGAGGGATCAAGACAGCGGTACCCCTTGTGCTGACTACTGTATCCCAAAAATACACACATTGGACTTGATCAAACTTTCGAGGTGAATAGCACCGGATAGCACGCACAACCGAAGACCCGCAAAAAGGTGTAATCCGAAGCAGATCCATATAGTTCCTCAAAAGGAGACTTATTAGAGAGAGTCTTGGAGGGCAGCCGATTCATGAGAAAGACAGCAGTCATAAAAACATCCATCCACAAATACTCAGGACAGTTACTGTGAAATAATAAAGCCAAACTAGATTCCTTAAGAGATTGGTGGAGGTCTTTCCTTTCCGCAACTCCATTCTGCTGAGGAGTATGTGGACAAGAAAATCTTTGCATAATACCACTTTACTTTGTTCAAGTAACAACTCAAACGGAGAATACCTATATTCCCCTCCTCCATCACTCTGAAAATAAGAGATTTGACAACCATAGCTTTCAATTTCACAAAGCAACCATAAGCATCAGATTATCGAGCAAGAGGATATTTCCAGGTAAAGCGAGAATAATAATCCACAAAACTTTTATAATATCTATAACCAGTCACAGATGGAACCGGAGACGGTCCCCAAATATCCGAATGAACCAGGCCGCTAAGGGGACTAGGTGAAACTCGAGCGGAGCGACCAGTCTCCTACTTTTGCTAAACTGACAACTAGAACAGATATGGTTCGGTTTAACATCACCAGAAAATTGGAAAGCAGCAACAGTCTTCAAAAAAGAAAGAGTATGGTAACCCGGATGTCAAAGTCGCCCGTGCCAGATATCAGAGGATGCTCGTTCGCCAATCAGTCCAAGTATAGAGCCAGACTCCCCAGTTGGTATAGGATATAGATCTCCTTTACTCTGCCCGACGAGTAGAACTCTCCCCGTGTTGATATCCAACATTCGAAAACGGGAAGAATTCAAAGAAAGAGTTATTTTCCTTCGTAAACTTAGCCACAGATAATCCATTTTTCTGGATTGCAGGAACATAACATAAAGGAAATCCTCTAAAATGAAAGCTTTAGAAGGAGTGAGGAGTTACCAACGTGAGTGATGTTACCATTACCAACAACCACCTGATCATGTCCCTGATATTCTTAAGCCTGTGAGAGAACGCTGGGATCGGCAGAGGGTCCGAAGGAGAGTTGGTTCGTGGCACCAGTATCAGGATACCACTGAGGATCGTACCCAGATGAAAGATGCATCGCAGCAAAGGCTGGTCGTAGATCAGGTGTCTGTCGGAGCCGGTGGGGCATAGCGTAGATTGCAGTTCACAGCGGAGTTACCATATTTATTGCAGATCTGACATGGAGGACGCGAATCACCAGTTGGAAGAGCACGAAGGACGCCATGTCCAGGCGAGTGAGATACCCGTCCACGGCCACGTGGGCTGTTATTACCGCCATGCCCACGGTTATTGCCGTCATTCGGACGGTTACCGCCCGAAGTCCTGGACTCCTGATCTACGAGAAACCTCGATCCCCAACCCTCTCTCAAATTGAAAGGTCCGAAGGACTAAATATGCAAGCGGTAGTACGATTCAAGGGAATTGGACACTCCCGGAACGCATATACCAATAGAGTAGCGAGGGAACCTAACCGCGGTAGAGGCTCCCCTCCCCCTTCTTTAGTAGCAATGTTCACTACTGCCGCTGTTGCGGAGCACCCGCCCGTAGGTTTTAGTAGACATCGGTACGATTGTAAGATGTTATAATTCATAAGGCAATGATAGGGAGTACTATTAACAACCATCTCGCTCGCTGGTCTTTTCGACCGTATTATCGACCACGATCGAATCCCGCCCGCATTCGGGATCGGGCGGAGGCCAACAATCAGTAGGGCAATAGCATAGCTATTATTGACCTGCCCCCTCTCACTTAAAGGCAGGCCTACTTTCTTCAAGATACGAAACGAGCAGCCGGAAACGGCTGTCCCTATTGTATTTTAGGTGGAGTCATCAACAGGGCTAAGAATCTTACCTTTACTTAGAGAGGGGCAGCGGTACCACGCTCTTCCGTGCTCGTAGGTTGACTCCCCTATGCATCCCGACTAAGGTCTCACAAAGGTGCACTTCCCTTATGCATCCAGCCGCTTCACTAATGTGAATAGGTTATAAAGAAGGGTGGGTTGGTTTTATACTCTTATGCGCTCTTCGAACCTTTTGGTATGTATTGCCCCCTAACTATAGATCAGATCCACCAGACGAGAAACGAAATTCCGCACTGCTGCTGAGTCGTCGGACTTATCCACCAAGGGATTCGTGGAATTTCTGTGGATTGCGTTGGGGGAAATCCACCAAAGCTAGGCAGATAGATAGACTCCTTTCCCGCTGCTAATGGAGAGCAAGAAACAAAATCAAATGATTGTTTTTTAACTAGCGCCCCCTTTTGGGTATGCAGGTACTAAGAGTCCTCTCACTACCAACCAGCAGACATTATCTGGCTGGGTCTTGCCGGTATCAACAACGAGAAAAAAACAACCAAATGGAAACAGCAACTAACTATGGCTCTTGGCCCAGACAACGTCCTAGGCGTAGGGGAGATCGGAGCAACAGGGAACGCCTAGACGACGTTGTTATTCCTGGGCTGCAGTAAGTAGATCGAGAGGTCGTTCCGCCCCTTGTCCCCGAAAATGGGTAATATATTCTCATACAATGTTGCTCCAATCTGACCTAGCTGGCGAGCAATCCCAGTTCGCGACAGAGAACAAGACAGCAAGCGAGCGTACCTTTGTTCGCTTCTTCTCCACCAAGCACGGAAGTTTAAGGATAACTGTAGGTCGGTGGCTACCTAAGGAAACTCCGATTCGATCCGCCCCCCGGCTGGGAGGCATCTACCTCATCCCGATCACAAGGAGAGGTTCACCATGATGGGGGTACTTCTTTTTTTCCCTTCCGGAAAGAATGAGATGCATAGGGGACCATCCTTTTGTTTGTTGCGGCATGCTCCAACGATTTACGGATTCGCAGGGGTTTACCTACTTAGTTTCGCAAGCCTTTGTCATTGTCAGTCAACTAAGTAGGGCCTTAAGAATTGAATCTTAAGTAGTCTATCAGTGGTGCAAAGCGGCTTTGCCCCCTTTCAGTAAGGGAGCGAAAGGTTAGACCTTAGAAAGGCAGCGAACAGCGGTTCTTCTATGTAGGTATGGCCTTCCCCCTTGACTCTCCTAACGTCGAGCTAAGTTACTTCGTAACCTTTTCGTAGCGTAGTAGAATGAAGGCTACGCACCGACGCTCTCTTATCTATTAGCCTAAGCGTCTTCGCTAACTCGCTCGCCTACTTGACTATACGCTAATCAATAAGATTGATTAGGGTAGGCTAGGCTAACTCAGCCGCTTACTTCTACTAATGTATAATGTAGGGCTAAGTAGCGCCTTTTCCTTTTTGAATAACCCATTCTCATTATCTTTCATAAGTCAAGTAGGCGAACCTATAGGTTAGGTCCTTAGTAGCGTTGACAAAGAAGAAGAGCCGGTTAAAAGACAGCGAATAATTTTTTATTAATAAAAAAAGAATTCTCTTTTTTATTTTATGACTTCCACTTATCGATCCCGGCCCAGAAAAGTGACCGACCAGGGCCCTATTGATGAATGAAAGAAAGGGTTGGTTTATGAGCCCTAGCCCTGTAAGCCCACACCTGTGTAGAGTAGATCGTTCAACACCTGCGGCACAAACCCATTTTTGACCTATTGGTCCTAGTATCATAGGCGACCGAACGGCCGCCCCCTAATTACTAGACCAACCTGCTATAATAATTCCATAAACACCTAGCGAAGATATGGCAAACAAATAAAGTAGCCCTATGTTCGGATCTGACAATACCATACCATAATCAAAAGGTACAACGGCCCGAGCGACCAGACTTAACATAAATGTAGCCACTGGAGCCATTCTAAAAAGGGAGAAATTAGCACTACTTGGTGAAATAGGTTCTTTTAGAATCAATTTCAAACCATCTGCTATAGGTTGTAACAATCCAAACGATCCCACTACATCAGGACCCTTTCGACGTTGCACAAAAGCCATTACTTTACGTTCAGCTAGCACTAAAAAGGCTACTCCTAGTAGAAGTGGTAGAATTATTCCAAGTATTTCAGCTGGAACAGCTATGTACATTTTCGATTTTCTATTCACTCATGATCTGGCCTGGTCGACCCAATCATGATATTGAAGGATGGGACCTTTTCTCGAAAAACTCCGGATCCCGAAACCACCAGCCACCCCGACCTAATTCATGATGAGCCCACCAACTTCCTGGCAAGATGCCTACGGTTAAAAACCACCGACATGTCAAGATCCAAATTCGAATTGGTTCCTGGTCC
>Ga0153980_1000245_pt1 | contig 26503 bp, 29 predicted proteins | sample TSGA064MetaG_FD_104722 | JGI IMG/M metagenome (GOLD analysis project Ga0153980, IMG submission 104722) | Attine ant fungus gardens microbial communities from Georgia, USA - TSGA064 MetaG | ecosystem: Host-associated > Fungi > Mycelium > Unclassified | place: USA: Georgia, Magnolia Springs State... | reverse complement strand
TTTAAAGATAAAAATATTTTTGCGGCGGCTGGACATTCTTCCACGCCCATCCAGACTAATAAAATCCCCGCCTGTTTATTTTCCAGGCTAAGTGGCGATTTGCCTTTTCGGTAAATCAGGTCTGTCCGTTCCGTTTCCGATCTTATTGTCAGGCTACCCGGCCTGCGATAGCGCTTTGCTGGAGGTTTACCATGGTATATCACGCACCCGGCGCAGGCCGTGCTATTACAGATTACTTTAACAGTCCGGCATTCAGCGCGCCAAAAGAGAGCGAGCTGTTAGCGGCTATTATGACCGAGCTAATGCGTAGCGGCAGGCGCGGCACCAGTAACGCCTTAATCGCCACCGTCATTGCAAGGCTGGAGGGAGAGACAGACGAAGTACGCCTGCAAAGTTACCGCAGCTTATTGAAGCAGCTGCTTGAAGAAGAAGCGCCCTGAGCAGGTTAACTATCCGGCAAGCCCACCGGGACAACTCTGGCAAATCGGCCAACTCTGGCAACCCGGCCAATTCAGGCAACCCGGACAACTCAGGCAACCCGGACAACTCAGGCAACCCGGACAACTCAGGCAACCCGGACAACTCAGGCAACCCGGACAATTCAGGCAACCCGGACGATTCAGGCAATTCAGGCAATTCAGGCAATTCAGGCAATTCAGGCAATTCAGGAAAAATGCACTAAACCGCATACGGCGAGCGGGCATATCGGTAGTGAGATCAAAACATCACCGCTGGTAGTAAGCTAAGGTAGCGCTTTGCTGTTGCAGAAATGTGACGTTCAAGACCTTTCATAACATGAAAGAGTCTTACCAAGAGAAGGTTAAAATGATGCTCCTGTCACTTTAACCTGTCAGCAGCGGATGGATCCGCTGCGTCTGTTCAGGTAAATGGAAATGCTAATACGCTCAACGCTGCGCAGGCAGCTAACGTCGTGGTTTTCTTCCTCTGGTTTTTACCCCCGCAACAATGTCAGCCAGGGCTTGCGTACCCTTTTTCTCCTGCTGCTGTCGATAGCGCTGCTGCTGTGGTTAATCGATCTTTTTCGCGCGCCAACAGCGCCTGAAGGGTTTGCGCAGCAAAGTCTGCATACGATTGATGGCCGAAAGCTTACCATTGCTGAACTCAGCGCAAGAAAACCTCTGCTTATTTATTTCTGGGCCAGCGGCTGTAGCGTCTGCACCTATACGACCAGCAACCTTATTGCGATGAGCGATAGCGGTTATAACGTGCTGGCCATCGCACAGCATTCAGGAAATGATATTCAGATTGTCCGTCTGCTGCGAGGCAAGCATTTAACCATGCCGGTGGTTAACGATCCTGCTGGCGAGATAGCAACGCAGTGGCGAATCAGCGTTGTGCCTACGCTGCTGATCGTGACTAAAGGCCGGGTGGTGCAAAGCACCACCGGCTGGACCAGCACCACGGGCATGCAGCTGCGCCTGTGGTGGGTGAAGAAATGGTATTAACTGGCTGCTAGCCACAGTACACGCGGGTAATCTTATCCTGCTTGTCGCCTAAAAAGTTCAGACGGTTAAGATTAAAGTCCATTGTTACGGCTGAATTATAAGGTATCGCACGTACCGGCTGTTCAAAGCGCAGATCGCTGATAGCCGAAAGCGGTTTACCCACGTATTGCTGATAATCCGCAGCACCGCAGCGGTCTTCATCATCTACGTTAGCGCTTTTATGCGCGGCAGACTGACAGCCGGCCAGCGCCAGCAGCACGGCTACGCACGCCATCTTTTTCATTAAATGCATGATTTCTCCCCGATCCGTTTTTTTATCTTGCCGCAAGGGTAGCAGATCTGCGCAATCGAAGAAAAACGCCCGCTAACGGCAACAGTAAACGGCACATATTGTTCAAATAAAACGCAGGCAAAGCGCTAAAATTTAGGAATTATCTTAGCAATGGAGAAGATCATGGAACTGGCAATTTTTGTGCTTTTTGCAGCTATGATGACGCTGATAGCGGTAAAAGTCCGCTAAACAACAGCCCGCTTTATGCGGGCTGTTCACGTTGTGGATAAGGTGTTTTCAGGAGGGAAGCTCAGGCGCATCCAGCAAGCGGTTAAAGCGTTCCAGCGGCATAGGTCGTCCAAGATAGTAGCCCTGCCCTTCCTGACAGGCGATGGCCTGTAACTGCTGCAGCTGTTCCCGCGTTTCAATACCTTCCGCCGTCACCGTTAACGAGAAAGCTTTCCCCAGCCCGATAATGCCTTCCACAATGGACATGGCCTGGGAGGAGTGAGGAAAATCGTTCATATAGGAACGATCCATCTTCATCCCGTCAAACGGGAACGTTTTCAGATAGCCCAGCGACGCATGGCCTGCGCCAAAGTCATCTACCGTCAGCTTAACGCCCAGCGCTTTCAGCGCCTGCATGACCTCAAGCGCGCTCTGCGGATTCTCCAGAGTAATATTTTCCGTTATTTCCAGTTCCAGACGACTTGCTTCCAGGCCGCTGGCCTGTAAAGCCTGAGCGACCCGTACCGCCAGGTTACCGTCGCGAAACTCCATTGGCGAAATATTCACTGAAACGTACATCGACTTTGGCCAGCTCAGCGCATCCTGACAGGCTTTGTGCAACACCCAGTTGCTGATATCAAGGATCAGGCCGGTTTCTTCCGCCAGCGCAATAAACTTATCCGGCATAATCAGGCCGCTGGTCGGATGTTCCCAGCGAATCAGCGCTTCGGCACCGTCCAGCCGGGATTTATTCAGACAGTAGCGCGGCTGGTAGAATAAACGCAGCTCGTTACCGGCAATCGCTTTACGCAGGTTTCGCTCCATTTCCCGGCGCAGCACCAGCTGTTCCGCCATTTCTGCGCTGTACCACGTCCAGCGATTGCGCCCTTCACGCTTCGATTTATAGAGCGCGATGTCCGCCAGCCGCAATAGCTCGTCGGCCTGGATGGCATCATCCGGCGCCAGCGCAATCCCCATACTCGCCCCGATAAAAATATCCTGCTGGCCCAGCTGGAAAGGCCGACAAATTTCATCCAGCAGCGCCTGGCAGCAGGCGTCAATCTCCTGTTCGCCATGCAGATCCGACACGATAATAATAAATTCGTCGCCGCCCTGGCGTGATACCAGGTCGCCCGCCTTAAGCACGCTGCGTAACCGGTGAGCCACCTCATTCAACACGCTGTCACCCGCCGCATGGCCCCACGTATCGTTGATCGGTTTAAAATGATCGAGATCGAGACTGATCAAGACCAGCGGACGATCCGCCGTAGGATGCGCCTGTAGCCGGCTTAATAAAAACTCGCTCATATAGAGCCGATTGGGTAAGCCGGTCAACGTATCGTGCTGCGACAGATAGTGAATACGCGCTTGCGATTCAATCTCTTGCGTTACGTCGGATACGGTACCGCGATAGCCGACGATCTGGCCATTAACTGCCACCGCGTTGGCTACCAGGCTACAAATTCGTTTTTCACCGCTGGCGGTAATCACGTAGCAGCGTAGCGACTGGCGGTAACAATCTTCCAGTCGCAGCTGCAAAAGCCAACAGGAAACCGGCTGCGTATCGTGTTGCAAAAGATGATCGAGAGATTTATCCAGCAGCTTTTCTACCGCATAGCCCGTAGCCGCCACAAAGCGCCCAGAAAGATAGCTGATCACGCCCGCTTCATCCGTTTCCCAAATCCAGTCCGAAGCCGTTTCCGCCACGTCACGGAAACGTGCTTCACTGGCGGCCAGCTCGCGCTGGCTGTGCACCAGCTGCAAAAATCGCTCGTCACAAAGCAGGGCATTTTGCATCGCGTGATTAATGACGCGGCGCGCCACCAGCCCTAACACGATGGCGGCCGCCAGCAGCATCGGCAGCAGCACCCAGAGTAATTCCCGGCCCGGCTCATCTGAATCCCAACGGATTACAATGGGCATAGCATCCGCAACGGGCTCCTGAATAAAAGGCGTCATGAAAGCATCCTGCGAGCTTTCCGGAATACGGGCATTGGCTACCCCAACGCTGTTGCCAAAAATTTTCAGTTTTTCCGGCGTAAAGCGGCTAACGAATACCATGACCGAAGGCGGCCCCGGCAGCGTTTTCAGACCAGGCACTTTACCCGTAGTAATGGGGGCCGCCGCCACGATAGCGGGCGTTGAGCCAATCATCGCATTCATCGTAGTAGCGCCTTCGTCTGCCGCCAGTAGCCTTACTTTGGCAATCAGCGGCGCGGCATAAATACCCAGCCAGCTCTCCAGCGGTAAATCACTGAGCTTACCGTTAATGACTGAATAGGTAGTACGGCCCTGGCCATCTACCACAAACACGCCTTCATAATGATATTCGCTGTATAAACCCGGCCCCAGGTTCTGCTGATCGAAAGCCCAGACCTTGTCCATTTTCAGATGCAGATGGTTCCAGGCCTCGCCCCAGAAAGAGTAATCCCGGATATTGGTCATTAAATCCTGGCGCGTATCCTTCCAGGCGTTGTGCAGCAGAAAGCTCTCTTGCTTAACGGACTCTTCGTTCTGCCGCCAGGCAATGCCGACAACCATCATCATCGAAAGCAGCATCATGACGCTGAGCAAAAGCGATAGCGCCATCAATATTCTTCGGGTAAAAAAAGTCGTTTTCTGCCCGTAGGGCAACTGGTGATTTAATATAGGAAAAAAATTCATTTAATTCGGACCTTATCCTGCAGGCTGACGAATACTTCCTGTTCGTGAAACCCTGACTGGCATCTGAAAAAATCGCAGGTCCATTTATCCTCCAGACGCGATCGTTAAAGCACTATCGGCCTGGAAGCTGAACAATTTAGATACCGTCGCGAGTAATTCCATCGTCTCGACACTGCGGATGACGCTTGCTACCATCCGCGACTCCGCCGCCAGAAATAAAATGATGAATAAACTCACGGACAAAGCTGCTGATGCCCTGCTCTGTGCAGGCATTTGCCTGATCTGGTACAGCATTACGATGGTCGTAGGCACGCCGCCGCTTCGTTCTTTTTTGACCGCACACGGCATGCTGATGCCGGCGCTCTGCCTGCTGGAACTGGTCGTGCTGGTACCGCTCTATTGCCGCTATCGTCAGCGCTGCGGCATCGCCTGGGGAACATTTTCCCTGCGCCCGTGGCTGATATTTAGCCTGCTACTGCTTGGTCTGATTTATTCACAGTCTTTTTGGTTACTGCAGGAAGGCTGGACGGCCAGCCAGCTGGGGGGTGAAACGCAGGTATCGGCCTGGCGCGTGGCAGGCTTTTCGCTGGCGGTGGTGGTGCTGGCTCCGCTCGTGGAGGAGATTGTTTTTCGTGGTTTTCTGTTACAGGCTTTACTGATAGCCGTTCCCGGACAGCGGCTGGCCTGTGCGCTGCTGACCTCTTTTATTTTTGCCGCGCTGCACACGCAATATACTCATCTGCAAACGCTGTTCGCACTGGCGGCGCTCTCTTTACTGCTTTGCTTTGCCCGGTTTTACGGCGGCCTGAAGCTCTCTGTCACGCTACATATGCTCAATAACTTTATTGGCGTAGCGCCCTGGCTATGGATAACCTTTGTGCATTGATAGCGAAATGTTGAGTTTTTATAACCTATAGGTTTTGCTTATAACTATTTCGCATATCGATAGCGGATAATCTACTATTTATCCGGCATCCAGGTAATCTACACTCGCCGACAAATTACAACAGGGTAAGGAAACGTCATGAAACTTCTGCTTCCAGCCATCGCCGTCGCGCTGGCCAGTTCTTTTGCAGCGCAGGCCGCCACGCCGCCGGATACGCTGGTTATTGCACAGTCTATCGATGATGCTAACAGCTTCGATCCCGCTCAGGGCTTCGAGCTGACCTCGGTACAGGCGTTTACCAACCTTTATCAACGTCTGGTTCAGCCAGACCCGAAAAACCCTGTCGATTTACAGCCTACGCTGGCCAGCTCATGGCAGGCTGGCAGCGATAACCGCAGCCTGACCTTTGCCCTGCGCGACGGCGTGAAGTTCTCTTCCGGCAATCCGCTTCGCCCGGAAGACGTTATTTTTTCATTAGGCCGCGTGGTTAAACTTAACCTCGACCCCTCTTTTATTCTGACCCAGCTGGGCTGGACCAAAGAGAACGTTGATTCGCACCTGAAAAAGATTGATGACCAGCACGTGCAGATTAGCTGGACGGCTGACGTTAGCCCGACCTATGTGCTGAGCCTGCTTGCCGCGCCGGTCTCCTCTATCGTGGATGAGAAATCCGCGATGGCCAACGCGCAGAAGAACGACTTTGGTAATTCCTGGCTGATCGCCCATTCTGCCGGCAGCGGCCCTTATCAGATCCGCAAATATATCCCGCATGAAGTGTTGCTGCTGAGCGCCAACCCGACCTCACCGGCCGGTGCACCAAAGCTGAAAAACGTTTTGATTAAAAACGTGCCGGAACCGGCTGCCCGTCGTCTGCTGCTGGAACAGGGCGACGCGGATATCGCCCGTAATTTAGGCGCCGATCAGATGGCGGCGCTAAAAGGTAAAACGGACGTCAAGCCGATGGCGATTCCAATGGCTTCGCTGTATTACCTGCAGTTCAATATCGATGCCAGCCCGGCCCTGAAAAACCCGGCCTTCTGGGAAGCGTCCCGCTATTTGTTTGACTATAAAGGCATTGCCGACGACCTGTTAAAAGGTCAGTTCCAGGTACATCAGTCTTTCCTGCCGCAGGGCTTCTTAGGCGCGCTGAACGACAATCCTTACACGTACGATCCGGCAAAAGCGAAAGCGATTCTGGCGAAAGCCGGACTGCAAAACGTCAGCTTTAAGCTGAGCGTCAGCAACCAGCCGCCATACCTGGATATTGCCCAGGCGTTGCAGGCGAGCTTTGCCCGCGGCGGCGTTAAGGTTGAGCTGATTCCGGGCATCAGTACCGAAGTGGCTACCGCCGTGAAAGCGCACCAGTACCAGGCCACGCTGAATGCCTGGGGTGCCGACTACTTCGATCCGAATACCAATGCCTCTGCTTTCGCCTACAACCCGGAAGACGGCAGCAAAACGCTGGCCTGGCGCTCCAACTGGCATATTCCAGAGCTGAACAAGCAAACGCTGGCGGCCACGGCGGAAAGCGATAAGGAAAAACGCATCAAGCTGTATGAAAATATGCAGCGCGAAGTGCAGAAGAACTCGCCGTACGTGGTGGGCCTGCAGGCGCGGAACCTGATTGCGCTGCGCGCTAACCTGACGGGCTATATTCAGGGCATCAACCCGGATATGGTGTACTACAGCCAGGTCAGCAAGTAATGGCGGGTTTTACCGCTGAAGCCGGGTCCGCCCGGCTGTTCTGGCTGCGCGGCGGCCGTCTGCTTACCGGTCTGCTTTCGCTGGCGGTGACGCTGCTGGGCCTGCTGGTTTTCACCTTTATCCTTTCCCATCTGTCGCCGGTCGATCCTGTTTTACAGATTGCGGGCGATCACGCCAGCGAATCGACCTATGTTCAGGTTCGCCACGAGTTAGGGCTGGATCAGCCGCTGCCGGTTCAGTTCTGGCGCTATCTGGTTCATCTGGCGCACGGTAACTTAGGGATTTCCCGACTGACCAACTCGCCGGTAGCCAGCGATCTGCTGCGCACCTTCCCGGCAACTTTTGAACTGGCGACCTGCGCGATGATCTTCGGCGCATTTTTCGGCATTCTGCTGGCGCTGGTGGCCGCATGGAAACCGGGTAGCGTGGTCGATAACATTGCCCGGATGATTTCGCTGCTGGGCTATTCCGTGCCGGTTTTCTGGCTGGGGCTGCTGGGGCTGCTGCTGTTTTACGCCGTGCTGCACTGGTCGGCCGGGCCGGGTCGTCTGGACGATATCTGGATCTATACGCTGGAGCCGAAAACCGGACTGATGCTGGTCGACAGCTGGCTTTCCGGCGACAAAGAGATGTTCCGCAACACCATTGCACACCTGTGGCTACCGGTAGTGGTACTGGGTCTGCTGGCGATGGCGGCCATCACCCGACTGCTGCGCGCCGCGCTGCTGGAAGAGAGCAGCAAAGAATATGTGACGCTGGCGCGCGCCAAAGGTGCCAGCCGTGGCCGCATTTTGCTGCTGCACGTTTTTCCTAACGTGCGCGGCACGCTGATTACCGTGCTGGTACTTTCTTATACCTCGCTGCTGGAAGGGTCAGTTCTGACCGAAACGGTCTTTGCCTGGCCGGGCGTGGGCCGCTACATGACTACCGCGCTGTTTGCGTCCGATACGCCTGCTATCCTTGGCTCCACGCTGCTGATTGGCGGCTGTTTCATTACGCTGAATGCGCTGGCGGATGCGTTAACTTATCTCACCGATCCGAGAACCCGATGACGCAAAATCTTACCGACCTTGATATCGCGCCGACAGGCCGACGCCGTCGTCCGCGAGTCACCTCTCTGGCGATTGGCGGAACGCTGGTTGCCATTTTACTGCTGGCGGCGCTGTTTGCGCCCTTGCTGGCTCCTTTCGACCCCAACGCGCAGATTATATCGGCCCGCCTGCTCCCGCCTTCCGCCACGCACTGGCTGGGCACCGACGGCTTTGGTCGCGACTTGCTTTCCAGGGTCATTTACGGCTCGCGCCCTACGCTGCTGCTGGTGTCGCTGATCCTGCTGCTAACCATTCCTGTTGGTATGCTGGTTGGCATCTGCGCGGGTTACCTGGGCGGCTGGACCGAGCGCGTGCTGATGCGCATAACCGATATTTTTCTGTCGCTGCCCAATCTGGTGATCGCGCTGGCGCTGGTGGCCATGCTGGGTCCTGGCCTGATGAATGGCGCGCTGGCGCTGGCGTTAACCAGCTGGCCGCCGTTTGCCCGCCAGGCGCGCGCCGAAACGCTGGCACTGCGCCGCAGCGACTACCTGGCCGCCGCAAAGATGCAGGGCATTAACGGCCTGCGCCTGATGTTTGGCCATATTCTGCCGCTTTGCCTGCCAAGCGCCGTGGTGCGTGCCGCGCTAAGCCTTGGCGGCATTATTCTTTCCGCGGCCGGCCTGGGCTTTTTGGGCATGGGCGTGCAGCCGCCGACGGCAGAGTGGGGCTCGATGGTGGCGGAAGGCAGTAAGGTCATCTTCGATCAGTGGTGGGTTGCCGCCGCGCCTGGCGGAGCGATTCTGTTTGCCAGCCTGGCTTTTAACCTGACGGGCGACGGCCTGCGCGATCGACTGGATACCCGAAATGCCAACTGAACATTCCCCGCTTGTGGTAGCAAAAAACCTGACCATCAGCAGCCCAGCCGGTGCGACGCTGGTCAACAACATCAGCTTCAGCCTGGGCCGCGAACGCGTGGCGCTGGTGGGCGAATCGGGTTCCGGCAAATCGCTGACTGCCCGCAGCCTGATGGGCCTGCTCTCCCCTGCTTTGCATTTACAGGCCAGCACGCTCAGCGTGGCGGGAGAAAACGCGCTGACGCTAAATGAGCGCCGCTGGAGCCAGCTGCGCGGCAGTAAGCTGGCAATGGTGATGCAGGATCCTAAATATGCGCTGAATCCGATGCGCACTATCGGCTGGCAGGTAGCGGAACCGCTGAAGCTGCACGCCCGCTTCAGCCGTGCGGAAATCAAAGAAAAAGTCTGCGATATGCTCAATGCGGTTGGCCTGCCGCAGCCTGCCGAGCTGATGAAACGTTATCCCCATCAGCTTTCCGGCGGCATGGGGCAGCGCGTCATGCTGGCCATTGCGTTGATTGCCGATCCGCAACTGCTGATTGCCGATGAACCGACCTCCGCACTGGATCACGCCATGCGCGATCAGGTGCTGGCGCTGATACGTCGACTGGTAGAAGAGCGCAATATGGGACTGCTGCTGATCAGTCACGATTTGCAACAGGTCTCTGAGCATTGTGAGCGAGTGATGGTGATGTATCAGGGCGATATTCTGGATACGCTACCCGCCGCTGAACTGCCGCAGGCGACCCATCCCTATACCCGTACGCTATGGTCATGCCGACCGAGTAAAGCAACCCAGGGCAAACCTTTACCGACGCTGGATCGCGCCGCGCTGGAGGCTCATCGTGAACATGATTGATCTGCAAAACCTTAGCGTGGCGCATCGCCAGGGCTATGAAAAGCGCACCGTGGTGCATGAGGTAACGCTTCAGGTTAAGGCCGGAGAATGCTTTGGCCTGGTTGGGCCGTCGGGCTGCGGTAAATCTTCCCTGCTGTGGGTGATGGCCGGGCTGAATCCAGAATGGCAAGGCGGCATGACGCTGGCCGGCCATCAGGCCAGACCGGGTAAAGCCTTTACCGGACAGCTGCGCCGCGATGTACAGATGGTCTTCCAGGATCCTTATGCTTCGCTGCATCCACGGCACCGCCTGCGTCGTACGCTGGCTGAACCGTTAAAGCTACTGAAAGTACGGGATATCAGTGACCGAATTGAGCAAGGTTTTCGTCATGTCGGCCTGGATCCCGCGCTGGCGGATCGCTATCCGCATCAGCTTTCCGGCGGTCAACGTCAGCGCGTAGCCATTGTACGAGCGCTGCTGCTGGAGCCCAAAATCCTGTTGCTGGATGAACCAACCTCTGCGCTGGACATGTCGGTACAGGCCGAAATTCTTAACCTGCTGAACAACCTTAAGCAGCAGGATAACCTGACGATGGTGCTGGTCAGCCACGATCCGGACGTTATCGATCACATGTGCGATCGGGCGGTCAGGATGGCGCGCGGCCATATTACCTGACCCCGCTGGCCGATCGTTAAGATCGGCCATAAGCAATTGATCTGGCTAATATCTTAAACAGCTAACCCTTGCCAGAATTCGCATTTCCCTGCCGCTTCTTTCGCCCTATAGTCCTGCTATCCCCTTACTCAGGACATGCCGATGCGCAAGACCACTTTTGCTCTTCTCGCCACGCTTTACGCTGCCCAGACTTACGCAGCCACGCCAGCCGATACGCTGGTGGTGGCAATCCCGCTGGATGGTATTATCAGCTTTGATCCGGCCGAAAGTTTTGAAACGGTCAGCAGCAGCAGCCTGGTTAATCTCTATCAGAAACTGGTCGATGCCGATCGCACCGACTCACGCAAGCTGGTGCCGCAGCTGGCCAGCGCTTGGCAGCCCGGCAGCGATGACCATAGCCTGATCTTTACCCTCAGGCCCGGCGCCACGTTTGCCAGCGGTAACCCGGTGACGGCGGATGATGTTATCTGGTCATTAAGCCGGGTCATTAAGCTGAACAAAACGCCCTCTTTTATCCTGGCGGAGTTTGGCTGGACGCCGGAAAATATTGGCCAGCAGCTGATTCGCCGTAGCGACAGCCAGGTTGAAATCCGCTGGCCTGCCGCTATCGGCCGCGATCTGGCGCTGCGCCTGCTGAGCGCGCCGGTCGCTTCCATTGTCGACAGCAAGCTTGCTCAGCAGCATGCCAGTAATCAGGATTACGGTAACGGCTGGCTGCGCGATCACTCCGCAGGCGGCGGCGCTTACAGCATTCGTAACTTCGTTCCACAGCAGGCGCTGGTGCTGGAGGAAAACACCCATGCCGTGCCGCTACCTAAGCTAAAACGTATTCTCCTGAAAGGCGTAGCCGATGCGGGTTCGCGTCGCCTGCTGCTGCAACAGGGCGATGCCGACGTGGCCTACGACTTAGGTGCCGATCAGTTCGCCGCGCTGAAAAACCAGCCCGGCGTGAAGATTGCCAGCTTCCCTTCCAGCCTGGTTTATTACCTTGGCTTTAATACTCAGGACAAACAGCAGCCCATGCTGGGCAATCCGGCGCTCTGGCAGGCTGCGCGCTGGCTGGTAGATTACGACGCTATCTCTAAAGATCTGCTTAAAGGGCAGTATCAGGTGCATCAAAGTTTTCTGCCGCAGGGCTTTGATGGCGTGCTGGAAGATAAACCTTTCCATTACGACCTGGCTAAAGCAAAGCAGATTTTGCAGCAGGGCGGCATTAAGCCCGGCACCCGCTTTTCGCTGACAATCATTAACCAGCCGCCTTATACCGATGTGGCGCAGGCGCTACAGGCCAGCTTTGCCAAAGCGGATATTCAGCTTGCCATTCAGCCAGTGGCGGAAGCCGAGCTGTGGGGGAAAATGCGCGGGCGTGATTTTCAGTCGATCTTTATCTATTGGGGCGCGGACTATATCGATCCCAATACCAACGCCAGCGCCTTTGCGTATAACGTGCCGGGCGGGCCAAAAACGCTGGCGTGGCGGCTGGGCTGGACTATCCCCAAACTGAGCGAAGAAACGAAGGCGGCTGCCGCCGAAAGTAACGTACAGAAGCGCAACGCGCTTTATCAGCAGCTACAGCAACAGATTCAGCATGATTCGCCTTATGTCGTCACGCTGCAGGGACAGAAACTGGTGGGGTTACGCAATAACGTGCAGGGCGCGCAGCAAAGTATCGGCGTGAGCATGCTGTATTATGACAGCGTCAGCAAACGCTAAGCCTTGTAACGGGGGATGTCTGACAGAGGGCGCTTGCTCCCGGAGCCTGCGCTTTAAATCTCAAACGGGCGGTAAACCGCCCGTTTGTCACCTCAGGAGATAGCAGAGTCAGAAGCGTGTTTATGCTTATCGGACTCAAAATGCGCCTTAAACTGCTCATAGATAGAGATCATGTTTGAAGCGTCGCCCTGCATCGGGCTGAGTTTACCTGCGCGTACCAGTTCGATAACCAGTTGCAACGCGGCCTGTTTAGGGCTGCTGGAGGGGTGAGCGATTTCAGATGACATAGCGGCTTCCGTGAAAAAGAGTAAAGGCTAATTTTAACAACTTTCCCCATTCTCGGTGGAAGTTTTTCACCGTGCCCGGTTCGCTTTGCTTTTACCTCTTTTACCTTGTCGGTGACCATCCATCCGGCGCAGAAAAAATCAGCGGGAAAAATGAATAATTATGCACCTGACAAACTTTGTACAACTTTCAAATTAAACTTGTACAACGTCTCAAAAACGTCTACATTTCAATCCGTAACGTATTATGCATTTGCATAGCCTCAGGAAGTGCAGTAGGGTTTCCCACTTCCCGAGGCAATTTTTTCCTCTCTACCGACCACGTTTTTTCCCTCCTAAGGCAAATTTAATTTTTCCGCTCAATACTTTACCTTATTTTGGCACTGAAAATAGCCACATAGCGCCTTCAACGTCAGCTAGCCCGTATTTTACTGCCTGAAAACAGAGGTTTTCCTCTGTAAACCCCATAGTTTTGTTAAGACCAGCCAGTTTAAGACTATTCCAGCGGATCTCCCCAGGCTTCCTCCGATATTATTGTGCGAGGCTTGCAGGCCGCCGTAACGTAGCGCTAACTTCATAGCTTATGACTGGCAGTGCCCCTTAAAAGCAGAGCCGGCCCTTTTATCAACTTCTGGCTTTTTATTATGACTAAATTTATTACGCTGGTAATACCGGTGTTTTTTGCCGCGACGCTGTCGACGGCTACCCAGGCAAAACAGGTGACGCTGAACCTGTCGCAGGAGCAGGATGGCGGGTCTGCAGGACGCGCCTGCATGTATATTCATCAGGGCCAGGCGGAATATCGCATCGTCAAAGCGGGCGAAAACTGTCCATCAACGGTCACCATTGAAGCGATAACCCACCGTACCTGAGCGCTTTTTTCCTGTCCGGAGATACGTCTGCCGCACGGAGTATGTTACCTTTAGCCTAATGGCTATAGTCTGACTGCTTGCGTCCGATTGTGCTTCCTGACAAGGAGTTAAGTGTTGAAAAAAATTAATATTAAGCTGCTGACGGTGGTGGCGACATATTTGGTTATTTTGCTGCATACGGCCGCTATCCCTTTTAGCTATTTTCATCTTGCCTGGTCCGTTTCGGTAATGTATGAAGCGCTTGGCCGCATTGCTTTCCCGCTATTTCTACTGATTGCTGGCTATGTATCCTTAAATAAAAATGAATCATTGCTCAGTACGTTAAAAACGCGCGTGCTGGATTTGGTTATTCCCCTTATTGCCTGGTCAATAATCTATATTATTTATAATAAAGAGGTGAATGCCGATACCACGCCGGTCAGCCTGCTGGAGCTGCTCAGCAAGCCCGCCTACCCGCACATGTGGTTTATTTATACAATGATTTTGCTTTATCTGGTCACGCCGCTCCTTAATACATTTATTCAAAACGGCAGCCAGCAGCGCGTTAACTATACGGTTACCGTCTGGTTTGTGCTGGCTTCGGTCTATGTATTATTTGATAATGTGAAGGCTAACCTTCTGGAACACAAGGCTATTCCTGTAGCCAGCAATATCGATATGGTGGTGTATCTGTCGGGATTTTATATTATAGGCGGGGTGGCAAGACGTTTTAATATTAATCCTAAGGTCGTTATTTCGGGCGTTATCTTTATTCTTTCTACCGTATTAACGGCGGTCATGACCTATTCGCTTTCCATCAGTACATTTGCGCCAAACGAGGTTTTCCTGTTCTACTCTGCCCCGACGCTGGTTGTCGTTTCGCTGGCAGGCTTTTTTATGCTGCTGAATGCGCCTTTCCAGTACGGCAAGCGAGCTATCAGAGTGGTGCATGGATTGTCCAGGCTGAGCCTCGGCATCTTCTTTGTGCACATGATGGTGCTGGAAGCAGTTCTGCGTTTACTGCACATGGAATTTGAAAGCTACTATTCTGCGCTGACGATCCCGCTTATCGCCCTGCTCTGCTTTCTGGTTTCTGCGGCGATTGTCTGGCTGCTACGCTTAATCCCCTGGCTGAGGCGCATTACCTGAATAGTCGAAAACGGCCGCGCATCCAGGCGGCCGCTCTTCCGGTAAGGCACCGGAACGCCACGGGCTGTCAGTATGCTGCTGCAGCAAATCTGTGTGGCTGATTGATTGCTCTGCGTGCAATCCAGTAAAGCAGGATCCTCTCTTCATCGCCGTCCTGATCCGCCATCGCTAATAGCTTGAGCGCCAGCGTAGCTTTGTTAACAGGCTGCCCGGTAATACTCAGGTCAACCACCGCTTTACCAATTATGGTGCAAACTTCTTCATCACTTGACGTAGGGATATGATAGTCGGTGCTCATTCTCTCCTCCTGTTTGATGTAAACTTTAAGTCTGGCAGAGCCTCGCAAGATTGCCATCTCAAAGTTGTTTTCTCTGTCGGCGAGCACCTTGCCGCTATATTTCGCTTTTCTGAGTAAAATCAGGAGGTGACCCTTGCCACCGTCATTTTTTGGTCACATTTGCTAACCACAAAACACATTGATACATACCTGTGTTTCTTTTACGCCGGATTTTCTGCCCTGGCGCGGGAAACCGGCGACATTTTTTGTCATCGTTTATTCTGAAAATGAGGTTGAGAATATAGATTCTACTGGCACTTATTTATGTCCAGCATTGCTATTTTTTCCTGACCGGTCGCCGCCCTCCTTATTAAGATAATTCTGTAAATTTGAGTGCTCTCCTTTTATTCCCTGCCGCCCGGCTGCAAAAGGATTTTCTGCATCGGTCAGGCCAGCGCTGTTTACTTTAATAAAAGGTGGAACTGTTTGCAGAGGGCGTTAGTGGAAACGCGCTGAAAATTACTTTTTGCCTCTATTTGCAATGTCGAAATTTAAATCTAAGCTTTCCGGCAACAACACCTGTTTACACCCAAGGATAAATATAATGAAAAAAATCACCGCACTGGTTCTGTTTTTAACGATGGCAGGCAGCAGCAGCGCTTTTGCCGCACCAGCACCCGCAGCAGCAGGCGTTGCGGCCGGCAGCGAAGCGACCACCATGTCCAGCGGCAACTCTAACGCCGTCGGCGTAGGCGCGGTTGGCGCACTGCTGGGTATCGCTCTGGCCACCATGGGCGGTGGCGGCGGCGACGGCAGCAACGGTGCTGGCTCTACCACCACCACGACCACCACTACCGCGACGATGGCACCATAATCGCGGCAGGCCAGCCTGTTGACCGTAAACAGGCTGGCTGTTCCCCCTCGCCTCGGGACAGTTATCATCTTCGTCCCCGATCAGCTTTGCCCGCAGCCGCCTCGCTTTTCACCTATACTTGGGACTGATTTGGATTCACTATGGAGAGGCTATGTTAATCGGCTTCGTTTTACTGGTCAGCGCCTGCGGTCATGATGCCTGTGACGCCCTGCCCGTGTCTGACCATATTTTCCCCACGCGAGCTGCCTGCCAGCAGATGGCTAACCGTATTCACGAACGGCGGCCTTCTGCGGTGCTGTTATGCGGCGAGGTTTACCGTAATCACGGCGCTGAAACCACATCGGTTAACTAAGCAATCGTTTATCCCGCCTGGTTTTTCAGCGATCGATGCCTGCGCGAATTCAATTTATATTCACAAATAATGCAAGGTTATTTTCTGAGGCGAGATGCCAGGCTGTGCCTTTCGCTGGCGGTTGCGGCAGTTTTAGCAGCTGGGCGGTTTTAGTAGTTATGGCAGTTGTGGCAGATATTGACAGGCCCGGTGCGCTCAGGCCATTCGCTAAGATTTACAGGCCCGATTTGCTCAGGCCATTTGCCAGGATTGACAGGCCCGGTGCGCTCAGGCCACTCGCTAAGATTTACAGGCCCGATTTGCTCAAGCCACTCACTAAGATTTACAGACCCAGTTCGCTCAGGCCAGCATGCTCGTCAGGACGACGCCCCAGAGGCCAGTGGAATTTGCGCTCTGAAGGCTTTATCGGCAAGTCATTAATACAGGCATAGCGGCGCGACATCAGGCCGTTCTCGTCGAACTCCCAGTTTTCATTGCCGTAAGAGCGAAACCAGTTGCCGGAATCATCATGCCACTCATAGGCGTAGCGCACCGCGATGCGGTTACCTTCAAACGCCCACAATTCTTTAATCAGACGGTAATCCAGCTCTTTAGCCCATTTACGGGACAGAAAATCTTCCGCCTGCTGACGGCCATCAACAAATTCGGCTCGATTGCGCCACTGCGTGTCCCGGGTATAAGCCAGCGCGACCTTTTGCGGATCGCGGCTGTTCCAGCCATCTTCCGCCAGGCGAACTTTTGCCATTGCAGTTTCACGGGTAAAGGGTGGCACAGGTAAACGACGTTCGATCTCAGCCATCAAAGCGCTCCTTAAGGTTTAGCTTTGTTCCGCATTGGCGTTTTCGTCGACATAACGGGTAACCGCCAGTAAACGATTGACGTGGGTAAGCAGCAGATCGACATCGGATTGCAAAAAGCTTTTGCCCGATGTGGTTGCCGTAACGATAGCGTTTTGAATATTGTCGGAAATGGTGGCTGCGTTATCCCCTTTACCAGCGGTTAGCAACAGCGCGGAAATCAGTAAAGACTGCGCCTCAACCTGAGCCGTCAGTTCTTTAGCGCTCACTTCAATCGTGGCCATTTTCATTAAAATATCGATAACCAGCTGCTTCATAATCTATCCCCGGAGTTTATTGTCTCAGAAATTACCATTACGTTCCGAAACGAGCAAACTGAAACAGCATGAAAACCGCAGCAGGCTGAACCCTGTACCGTATCCGGTATGACTTTTAGCCTGCCTGGCTGTTTTTTCGTACAAAACCGCTTTTTTCCTGCCGTTACACAATTATATTTCGCCGTTTCCTGGCTAAATGCCCAGCGTGGATTAAATTTATTGCTGTGATCCTTATCACACCACTATCACAATAATAATACTGGCAAGGGAGTAACTTGTGACTGAGACCTCAAACGGCGGTTCAGCCAGCGCGGCAGCCACGCCAACCGAACCGCTTGTAAAAGTTATCGCGTTTATCGCGACGCTTGGCGGTTTACTGTTCGGCTATGACACCGGGGTTATCGCTGGCGCACTGCTTTTTATGAAGCACGATCTGCATCTGACTTCGCTGACCACCGGCATGGTAACCAGCTTTCTTATCCTGGGGTCAGCTATCGGTGCCGTCTTTGCCGGACGCGTAGCCGACCGCTTCGGACGTAAAAAAATCATTCTCACCATGGCGCTGATTTTTATGGTCGGCTCGCTGGGTTGCGCTACCGCACCCAACGTCGTCATGATGATTACCTTCCGCTTTATCCTTGGCTTAGCCGTTGGCGGTGCTGCGGCTATTGTGCCCGTTTATATCGCGGAGATTGTTCCGGCTAACCGACGCTGGCAGTTTGTGACGTTACAGGAACTGATGATCGTTTCCGGCCAGCTTATTGCCTATACCAGCAATGCCGCCATAAACGAAATCTGGGGCGGTGAAACTACCTGGCGCTGGATGCTGGGCGTCGCCTGCGTGCCTGCCGTCATTCTGTGGGTTGGCATGCTGTTTTTACCGGATACGCCGCGCTGGTACGCCATGCATGGCCGCTATCGCGAGGCTCGCGACGTGCTGGAACGCACCCGCCATTCTCGTATGGTAGAAAAAGAGATGGGCGAAATCCGTAAGTCCATGAGCTCCAAAAGCGAGAAGAATGCGCTTCGTAAGAAAACCATTTCCACCTGGATGAAGCGGCTGGTGGCGCTGGGTATCGGTGTTGCCATGCTGCAACAGCTATCCGGTGTTAATACCATCATGTTCTATGCGCCAACCATGCTGCAGGCGACGGGGCTTGGCACCAATGCTTCGCTGCTGGCCACCATCGCTAACGGGGTAATTTCGGTCCTTATGACCTTTGTCGGCATTATGCTGCTTAGCCGTTTCGGCCGTCGCCCTCTGCTGCTGACTGGCCAGATCGGCTGTACCTGCACGCTGCTGGCTATCGGCCTGCTGACCTGGCTGATGCCGGAAACCGTCGACGGGCATCCGGACGTGTTACGCAGCTATCTGGTGCTGGCCGGGATGCTGGTTTTCCTTTGCTTCCAGCAGGGCGCGCTGTCGCCGGTTACCTGGCTGCTGCTGTCGGAAATGTTCCCGATGCGTATCCGCGGTATGGCTAACGGCATCTCCGTTTTTGCGATGCAGATGACTAACTTTGCCATCGCGTTTCTGTTCCCCACGCTGCTGGAGAAATTTGGCCTGACCAACACTTTCTTCGCCTTTGCCGCTATCGGCATTGCTGGCGGTATTTTCGCCGTGCTTTTCGCGCCGGAAACGCAGGGGAAAACGCTGGAACAGATTGAAAAACACTTTAAAAAGCATCTTCAGGACGACCCTGCCCCGCAGACGGGCAACTAAGCGATGCGCCAGGGAGGGCGCATTTCATCACTTTCTGACAGAAAAACCAGCCTGAACCTGCCAGGTTAACAGCAGGATTGACGGATAAAGAGGCCTGAAATGGGAACGGCGATATTTATGGTTTTGATGGTTTGCGGCTACTGGTATACCAGCCGCGACCTTTCGACACGCTTTAAAATCAAACGATCTTTCGGCTGGGACGTCTATTTCCTGGTTGCGCTTTATGGCTGTATCTTCGTTTTGCAGGGCCTCTTTGCTACCGCCCTGGTATGGCTGATTCTGCTTGCCCTCTCCAGCCTGTTTAACCTTATGCCAGGGTCAATCGGCGTTCATCATCATCACTGGCAAATCGAGTTTATGAACTGGAGCTTTTTAGGTATCCAGGCACCGGTTGTAGTGATGCTAAGCTTTGCCGTCGCTTTTTGTCTTTATCGTTCTAACTGGTCCGGCAGCGCCCGGCTCAACAGCACCGGCCGAAAAAAACTGTATAAAGAGCTTTCCCGTTCTAACGGCGTGGAAGGTTTGCTGTTTCAATGTATGGAAGAAGGCGAACTGGCGTGGGTGACGCTAAAGTCGCGTCGTATTTATATCGGTATGGTGCATACCGCCTCTTATGAAACCGAAAACACCGCGAATATCGTAATAATCCCTATGCTGAGCGGCTATCGCGATGGCAAAACGCTGAACCTGTGCGTAGAGCATAACTACAGCAAATGGTATGCCGAACACGATATTACGCTGGATTCAGAACCGAAATCCGCTATGGCCTTCCGCAAAGTTATTCTGCTCGATCAGATAGAAAGCCTGTCGTTATTTGATGCGGCCAGCGCCAGCGCTCTGGCTTTCGACAGCGATGAGAGCAGGATTATTAAACCTGCTGAAGTCTGAACAAGGCATGCCACCAGCGGGTGGCATACGTCAGCCCAGCAGTAGCGTGATGAGCCAGAATCCGGCAAAAGTCATCAGCAGCGAGCCCATTACGTGGGTGATAACCGAGAGCATCGCCCATAGATAGTTGCCCGCCTGCAGTAGCGTGACGATTTCCAGCGAGAAAGTAGAAAAAGTGGTCATTCCGCCGCACAGGCCGGTGGTAATTAACAGTTTCCAGCTGGGATCGAGCTGCGGGTGACGTAAAAACCACGCCGTTGCCGCACCGATGATAAAGCCCCCGACTAAATTAACCAGCAGCGTGCCGGGCGGTAGAGTGGGAAACAGAGCGTTCAGGCGCACGGCCAGTAACCAGCGAATAACGCAGCCAGCGGAGCCGCCGATAATGACGGCAATCAGGGGTTTTATCATGGTGGTCCTCGGTACGGTGTGAGAAGAGCGTAAACATTCCATCTTCGCTTTGCAAGTCTCGCCCTGTCGCCGTTGTAGTGTCGCTTAGCCAGGTTAAGTAAGTTGAATTTACTGATTTTTATACGTTAATACATGGACTGCGCTACGCTTTTTAGCGTTGCGCTTAATGGAGGATGTCGCCAGCCTATGCGTTTTTTTGCCGTTCCCAAACAGGATATGCTGCTGGGTTTTTGTTGCCTGCCCGCGTTGATAGCTATTTATCTGGTCGGCTTCACTTTCCATCAGGTTCCGGCTGCCGGCCTGATGGCGGGCGGCGCGCTTACTCTTGCTTTTGGCGCGAATAAAACCTGGGGCAATTCTTCCTTCTCTTTGCTGTTCACTACCACGCTGGGCCTGGCTTTTTCTTCATGGCTTGGTTGCCTGACGGGAAACATCCTGCCGCTGTATATCGCTGTTGCCATGCTTTACGCCGGGATCTACGTAACAATGGCGAACGTTGACGGCAGCGCCTGGTGGATGCTGCTGCAATGGTCCATTGCCTATCTGGTCTCTGGTTATTTCGCCGGTTCGGTTGAACACGCGATGGACCGGGCGATGCTGGTGGGCGGCGGCGGCCTGGTGCAGATGGTTTTCCTCTACCTTGTTTTCCGCCGCTTTCCCTTTTATCTGAAGAACTTCTATCCGCGCGCGTGGGTGCGTTTTTTGCGGGTAACGACCGGCAAATATAAGCACAAAATTCATCTACAGTGGTCGGTATTTTTTGCGGTTTTAGCTATGCTGCTGGCGCTTTCAACGGTAGAAATTCTGCATCTGAAAAACGGTTACTGGGCAGGCATGACCTTGCTGATTTGCCTGCGCAACAACTACCGCGATTCGATATCGCGTGTACGGGCTCGCGTAATGGGTACGCTGGCAGGAAGTCTCTTTGCGGCAGTGCTTATTGATATCTACCATTCGCCTCTGTTTTTGGTCGGCGGCTTTCTGTTTTTTGGCTATGCCGCTTTTACCTGGTCCTACTCGCTGATTACTAAATCTTATTTCGTTTTTGCTTTTATCGTGACCGTCATGGTGGTGTTTATGATTGCCAGTCTGGGCACGTCGCAGATTGCTGTTGCCACCCATCGGCTGGAAACCACTACCATTGGCGGGATTTTTGCCCTGTTTGCCCTTACGCTAACGCGCCTGTTCACCCGCAAACAAATTTTGCTTAAGCGTTCCTCACCGGCCGACTGAAAGATACTGATTAGCCCCAGGGCATGCCCTGGGGCAATCCCCCCAGCGCGCCGAAAACTGGCAGCCGGGGTTAACTCATCGGCCCGTTTAGCTAACGGCTTGCTGCTCCTGCGGCTCTTCGCTATTAACCATGGCCGCCTGAATCTCTTCTTCATCCAGCGTAGGATTAAGCGCCGCCGCCAGCGGGGAGCTGGCCAGGCTGTCCGGGACAGCCACGTGAGGCGTAGGATTCTCCGCATTCGCCTGCTGAATCTTACTACGGTGCCAGCTCATTCCCGCTATCGCCACTCCGCAAAGCGCGAAAAACAGATAGAGCATCTGACCGCCCAGCGGCTGCATCAACGCACCGGTCACCATCGGCCCTATACAGGCCCCAATACCAAAAGCCATCAGCAGACAGGCCGTCAGGGAAACGCGCCTTTCCGGTACCACGCTGTCGTTTGCCATTGCCACGACCAGCGGATAAAGAGAGAACTGCATCATGCTGGTAATAAACGCCGCGCCGGTTACCCAGACAAAGGTAAAGTGTAAAGGCAGCGTCAGCAGCAGAGCCGTCAGGGAGTAAAGCAGTGCGGTGCCGCCCAGTAAGCGATGGCGATTAAACCGGTCCGACAGCCAGCTGAGCGGGAATTGTGAAATCAGTCCCGCAAAAATAGTGATAGCCATAAATAAACCGGTTTGCCGCGTAGTAAAACCCAGCATGCTGGCATAGACAGGTGCCATACCGTAAAACGCGCCGACCGCCATCCCCGTTGCCAGAGTAATTAATAAAATGCGCGGGATAGTACGAAAAAAGTAGCCCAGCTCCATCGGTGCCGGCGACATAGGATGCGCATTGGTACGGGTAGTCAGCGCAATCGGCACCAGGCAAAGCGCAAAGCAGAGCGCCACGATCAGCAGGCTGGCGCTGCCTGAAGCGGCCTGGGTCATCAGGATTATCTGCCCGGATGACAGGCCCAGATAGGTCGCGACCATATAGAAGCCAAAAATCAGCCCGCGCTGCCCCGGCTCTGCCTGGTCATTCAGCCAGCTTTCCAGCACCATATACTGACACATCATGCACAAACCAATGATCAGGCGTAGGAATATCCATACGGGCAGCCATTCAGTTAAGCCATGCCCCAATACGGATGCGGTAATAATGCCCGCACAGGAGACGTAAGCGCGAATATGGCCAACGCGCGCAATCAGGTTGTGACCAACTTTTCCGCCAATCACCAGGCCGATATAGTTTGCGGCGGTGATGCCACCGATAAGCGTGCCGCTAACCTGTTCATGGGCAAGGCGCAAAGAAACATAGGTAGTAAGCAGGCCGGAACCAAGTAACATCAAGAGCGTGGTGGTATAGAGAGGCAAAAACGTGCCGAGGACTTTTTTCATTGCGGCTTCCTGTCACTTCATTCCAAAAAAGCAAACCTGAACCTTAAAAAGTAGTCGTGCTTTAGCGACTGCGGCAAGCTGTAAGCGGAGAAAAATAAGTCAGAAAGTAAAAAGCTTGCCGTCCCGCCTTTCGCGCAGGACGGCTGTCAGCTTAAATCGTTACCGATAGCGCTTTTGTTATTGCCCTAAATCCCGCAGCTTGTTGCCTGCCAGCAGATTCTTTTCAATATGCTCCAGCGTGATATTTTTGGTTTCCGGCACCAGCAATATCGTAATAACAATGAACGCCAGATTAAACCCGGTATAAAGCCAGAAGGTGCCTGCCGCGCCAATGTTGCCCAGCAGCGTAAGGAAAGTTGCGCCGATAATCATATTCGCTACCCAGTTGGTCGTGGTAGAACAGGTAATGCCAAAATCACGGCATTTTAACGGCTGAATTTCAGAGCAGAGTATCCAGACCACTGGCGCCGCGCTCATCGCATAGCCCGCAATACAGAGCATCGTCATCCCTACTGCCACCCAGGAAAGATTCATGGTGGCTTCGCCCTCGCCCACTTTCATCAGGCAGTAACCCAGCACCAACGTGGCGAAAGCCATCACCGAGAAGCCAATTTTCAGGATAGGTTTTCTGCCCGCTTTATCTACGGTAAATACCGCGATAAACGTAGCCAGCATAAAGGTGACGCCAACCACTACCGTCGCCATCATCTGCTGCTGCGTACTTTGAAAACCAGCCATTTTAAAAATCTGCGGCGCGTAATACATAATGATATTCATGCCCGTAAACTGCTGCATCGCCTGTAGCAGCATCCCCAGAAACACGGCGCGGCGCACGTTGCTGTTCTTACGAAACAGCGATAAGCCGCCCTGCTTCATTTTCAGGCTTTCACGAATCTCATTCAGTTCCTGTCGGGCTTTATCGGAAGTATCACGCAGCATACGCAACACCTCTTCCGCTTCCACGTGCAGGCCTTTTGCCGCCAGCCAGCGCGGACTATTAGGCAGAAAGATCACCATGATAAACAGGACAATGGCCGGAAGCGCCAGGATCCCCAGCATGGCGCGCCAGTTGCCGCTGTAGCTAAAAGCCGTATCGGATAAAAATGCCAGCACGATGCCAAAGGTGATCATCAGCTGATAGGTACTGATCATTTTGCCCCGGATATTTTCCGTTGCCATTTCAGAAAGATAGAGCGGCGCCGTATAGGAAGCGATACCCACGGCCACGCCCAGCAGTACCCGAAAAGCGAGTAATATTTCCAGGCTGGTCGACATGGCCGACCCCACCGATCCCACGATAAACAGCACCGCGCCTGCCATCAGGCTGTATTTACGGCCAAGACGATGCGAAACCCAGCCGTTACAGATAGCGCCAATTGCCGCGCCCAGCATCATGCTGCTGACTACCCACTCCTGCTGGTGGCTGTCTAAGGTAAAGTGCTGCGTGATAAAAGGCAGCGCGCCCGAAATCACACCGATATCCAGACCAAACAGCAATCCGGCCAGCCCTGCCGAAAACGAAATAAATATATTCATCCGGCGGACTTTATTTTTTTGCGCCTGTGGCAGCGCTAAACTGTCATTGATTGAAGCCATCATTACACTCCGGTTTTATCCTTGTCTGCCGGTAACATACAGACCGGAGCTTTCCGGAAGTTATGTTAAAGAGTCCACAGGCATGGATAAATCTGCTGTAGCAGGCCAGGATGTGATGGCGATCTCATTGTTTAGCGGCGCTCACGCCAGTTCTTGCGTGCTCGACCAGTTATAGCTCACCAGTCTGAGCACAATTTTTCCCGTCATTTCCCCATAACGCTGCTCTCTTCGCTGTGCAAAAAAGCGTTGTAAACGATCGGGTAAAACCGTCGCGTTATAGCGCAAAATTGTACTGTGCCAGAAAAGCGGTGGCTCCTTTCCGCCATACCTTTGTTGCAGCAGCCCGGCCCAGTCAGAATCCTGTAGCTCGCGCCAGAACGCGGTTCGCTGCACGCTATTTTCCGCATCGGGGATACCGGCTATCAGCAGCTGATTGGGCAAAGCCACCAGCCGTAGATCCCGAACGCGTAAGGTTTGATGCAGATATTTTTCGGCTATTTTTCGCAGGCCACTAACGGCTTCGGGCTGACGATGGTTGTTATACAGGGCAGGCGTAATGGCAAGAAAGGTTAAATGAAAATGGTCTGGATGCATCACGTCGGCCAGCGGATCGCCCTGGCTTAGCTGTCCCAGCTCGGCCAGAAGTTCGCTTATCTGCGGGTTTAAAGCAGGCTGGATGCCGGTGGCAATAGCGCTCAAATTTTCCGGGTAAAACCCCGAATGCGTTTTCTGCTCAGGGTTTTCTTGCCAGATACGCTGCGTCTCTTGCGAGCGCTGCCGATAAATTTGCTCCAGGCTGGCGGCGACGTCAGACATGCTTTCCTCAATATGAAGGGACAAAATTTGCTATAGAGTGGAGGGAGTTTAGAAAGAATGAGCGGCCTTAGCAAAAGCAGAAAAACGAAATGAACTGCCCTCAACCTGCGCGGGCAGTCCACTATTCATCCTTTAGCAATCAGACATCCTCCTCCAGATCGTCGTCATCCTCTTCATATTCGTCGTCCTCTTCCTCATCCTCCTCTTCCAGAGGCGCATCGATTTCTTCATCGTCATCAAGCGGATCGACAATTTCATCGCTGCCTTCGGGAATATCTTCACGATCTTCATCTGCTGGATATTCAGCGTCATCAGGAACGGGTTCCTGGTAATCCGGACGTTCAGACATAGCTACCTCGATCAATCCACAGGGTCAGTTAACTATAGAGGCTGGGTATGAACATAGCCCGCGTTGCATCACAGATCTGATAAAATCAGCCGGGCTTTACTCTGGCAGTTTGTCGCCCGACTCCGGGGCCTCATCCGGGTTGTCTTTTTTGTCTTCCGGATCTTTTTCGATCCGGGTCAGGAAATATTGCTTCCCGCAATTTTTACGATAAACGCTGGCGTAAGGGGAATAAATGAACATGGCAATCTCCTGCATAGCGAATGAATACTCATTATAAACGCCATTTTAAGATCTGAGTCCCAAAAGCGCGGGAAACGAATCCGAAACCTTAGCGCAAAGCTGGTAACTTGTTCACTTGCCTGCTCTACTCATTTAACGGGTCTGTGCGCTTTATTTTTCAGGTCAACGCCTTAAGGGGAAAATCATGGAAAAAATCACGGTTCAGTATGGCACTTTAACCTTTCCGGCTGAATACAGCGAAACCAGAATCGGGAAGAACAACTTTGATAAAACAGTGCTTATTGCTAAAAATGAGCAAAGCACGGCGTTGTTTAGCGGCGCGCTGCGGGAAACATTTAATTTTGATTCCGAGCGGCTGGGAGATGAAGAATATATTCTTAGCGATGAAGTGCCGCAGCATTTTATTTTTACCAATATTCCCGGTAAAACAAACAGTGCCGGTGACAAATAATATTCCCCTTTTAAATCAAAAATTTTAGCCATAAAAAAACCCGGCCGGAGCCGGGTTTGCTGAAGCGACAGAACTTACTGCAGCAGAGACAGAACGCCCTGTGGAACCTGGTTGGCTTTTGACAGCACGGAGGTACCAGCCTGCTGAAGGATCTGCGCCTTCGACATGTTTGACACTTCTG
>Ga0153980_1000243_pt1 | contig 26638 bp, 39 predicted proteins | sample TSGA064MetaG_FD_104722 | JGI IMG/M metagenome (GOLD analysis project Ga0153980, IMG submission 104722) | Attine ant fungus gardens microbial communities from Georgia, USA - TSGA064 MetaG | ecosystem: Host-associated > Fungi > Mycelium > Unclassified | place: USA: Georgia, Magnolia Springs State... | reverse complement strand
CTTCAGCTTGTTCAATGCCTTTGAACCAGCCTATGCCAAATTGGTATGGATTAGCAAGCGGAGATCCATTTATACTGAGCATGCTTTCGTCTCTCCTCGGGAGACGCATGGTTGGTGGTGAACCATTGCTTCCGCCGACACCTGATGGAGCCTTGCTTTTTGGGAACTTGATGGTCTTGAGTGGTAAAGAAGGATTAAAATTTGAGCTAGAAGGGACACGTTTCGTGGGAGATGCAGGCCGCGATGCGGGTCGAGGGTTAGATGAGGTGTACAGACTAAAGGGGGGTCTTGATTTCGTGGGACTAGGTGATGGAGGTAGCCGGGAGACTGTGTTTGACTAGGAGAAAAACCTTAGTACAAGGGGATATTGAAGCAGAGGGGTGGCCAACATACGCCTGTTCGTATTGAGGATTTGTTGGTTGCTGAAACCAGCCGCTTCCGTGGAGTAGCTCCTAGCATCTTTGAGAAACCTGCCATCTTGTTGGGCGATGGAGAAGGTGCCCTCCGGGCTGATCAAGAATATGAGGACTGCAGAAAAGAAAAATGAGATTCGGATTTACCAGATTTGGCTGCCCTCGAATTCTCCCCATCTTTGGTGGGGCTCTTCTCCATCTCTGCCTCAACACCTTCAACCCATTTTCTCTTTCGTGCATTCTTATCTATCTCTCCGAAGTGCGCATCGGCGCCCGCGGCGACAAGTCTCTCTGTCTGAAAGCCCCGCAGCGCAGCTTGGACATTACCCTGATATTTCTCTCCAAATTCGCGCATCATCATGGACCTGACCTGCCTAGGTATCCGGGATACCAGGCCTTCTTGGTGGATGGTAAAGTTTTCTAACCGATCTGCGAGCCATGATTCGAATTGGCGGGTTCGGTGAGCGACTGTCGATGATAATTACAACAGCTGCGCTCGCAATGAGACAAAAACTGACCCTCAATGTCGAGGTTCGCAATGAGCTGGCGCCTCTCCTCATCAGTATACTTGCGGTGGGTGTTCATTGTTGATGGCAACAAAGCGTACAACCCAAGTTACAACGGTCATGTGACTCATGATAATATAGAATGTGTGATGCGATGTCGTTCCACTCTTGAACCTTTACTTCGAGGATGAAGGATATTTATATGGTCATTGGTGGCTGCGGATTTCTTGGCAGGCATATTGTCCAGCGACTTGTAGACAGAGGCGACAACGTGTCTGTCTTTGACATTGTTCAACGACACTTCGATGTTCCATTCTATTCTGGCGATATTACAAATATCGATGACTTGACTAACGCTCTTCGAAAGGTGCGATCCATGGCTATATTCCACAGTGACTGAATACCGAACTTTGTAGACTGGCGCTACATGCATTATTCACACCGCTTCTCCAGATCCCCTAAGAAGTATCCCACCCCTACTCTACAAAGTCAACGTTGATGGTACAAAAACTGTCATTGATGCGGCGTTGGCTCTGGGTGTACGGAAACTTGTTTACACTAGTTCTGCTAGTGTGGTTTTCAGTGGTGGTGACCTACAAAATGTCGATGAACGGTTGCCATATCCTCAAGTCCCTTTCGATGCTTACAGCGACTCCAAAGCCAAGGCAGAAAAAATTGTTCTGGAAGCCAATGGGAAAGGCGGTCTGTTGACTGTTTCTCTTCGTCCAGCTGGTATTTTTGGGTATGTTGAAAGCATGTTTATGCCGATGCGCTGGATTAAATTCTCCCTAGACCCGGTGACAGCGCAACGACACCTGGCATGTGCAAAGTATACCTGGAGAATAAGACACATTTCCAGATTGGTCAAAATGACAAGCTCTTTGACTACACCTATGTCGGCAATGTCGCCAAAGCCCACCTGCTCGCCGCTGATAAGCTGGATCTTCCCCCTCCTGGTGTGGCCCTCTCTGAAATGGAAGAAACTCCCTTCCTACCTGAAGACGTACCTCCCTTCACTGAAGCCGAAAAAAAACTCATTCGTACGCCGTTGTCCAATGTAAACACGAGATCAAGGGATCATAGAGTTCCAACTAGTCAAGCCCGTCCGCTCGGGCCTTGCGTGGAGCCGCCGTGCAATGCCAAGGAAATTGAAAGTGCTTTCAACGATTCCAGTTCCACTCCTTCAAATCGTCCTACCTATCGTAATCGATATGATCAGTTCGCCGACGCTTCTATTATTAAAGCTAAACTTCGCGATCTTGACACCAATCCTCTCCAAGTTGCGGGCCAGGCCTTTTTCATCACCAACGGCCAACCATGTTACTTTTGGGACGTCGCTCGGATGTTCTGGATTCAATTGGATAGTCGTTTTCCCGGGCACAGGAACTCGACAACCATTTTTCGTATGCCGAGAACAGTTGCTTTGGCGGCAGCAACAGTAGCAGAGTGGTTCGGGATAATCAGCGGCAAGGTGCCTGCCATGAGAAAATTACAGGTCGCCGTATGTAGCACAGCTCGGTGGTACAACATTGAGAAAGCAAGGCGTGTGCTTGGTTACGAACCGGATGTGGGCATGGAGGAAGGGATCAAGCTCTCGGTTGAGGTATGGCCTGTAATTTCCAGTCGTTATGATGCTCATATTTCCTCTAGTCGTGGTACCAGGAGTATAGGAAGGGTAATCACAGATAAAAGCATTAATCTAATATATTACAAACTCTTATAGTGACACGTTAGAGTAGGCCCCACATTGCCTCCTACATCTTTTGTTGTGATTCGAACAACAAACTGTGACTGATATATACACCTATTAATATCCCGAAACACATTCCAAGAAATCAAAGTAGGGGCATTCATTCATCCAATCCACCACGCACCTTCAAGGACAGAAACCCCCACTGAATGCTCAACATGGATGAAAATGCTACCTGGTTCCCAATCCAAACGCACTCTTATATCCTCTCATTCCAGTTCTCTCGATGGTATCCTCTGTTTGTGAAACAGACTATCAAGAGCACAATTATCCGGCCCCTTCCCACAGGCTTTCAGGAATACCTTACCTCAGATGGCATTTTCGTGCCAGAGGGCTCCGAAGACCAGTCAGCTTTCTTGATTTTTTGGTTCAATTGTAAATAAATGACGTCTACTGTTTCGTGCGCTCCTCAACTATACAGCCCACCCGATGGTCTGACATTCGCTGGCTCATCAGAAGACGAAGGAAATGATGAAACATGCAAGACACGAATCACCTACTCGGATGCAAACTCGGATTTTCGAGTGAAGCACTGGTCGTTTCCCAAGCTCGACGACGAGATACGGCAGTGTATAGAGGAGTACGGAGGTGTCTTCCCCAAACTCAATTTTTCCTCTCCCAAGGTGAATTGCTGTGTTCCCTTTTTTCGAAATCATTTTTTTGATCCTTGTGTATCTCCCTACGTTTATTAGGACGCATATTGGGTTCTCTTTAATGCGAATCCACTTCGATGTACTTCCCCTTCGGACGTTTATATTCTCCTCAAATCTTCAGATTTTGTCACACATGACACAGACGCTATTAATGTCTTTAGTGGCTGCGTCGATATCGAACCGGGAGAAGAGGAACCTAATTACGAGCTTGAACTCGTTCTACGGAAGTGGTATAATATCGGACGAAATCGCGAAGTTCGATGTTTCGTTCGAAATCAACAATTAATAGGTGAGTCATCTTCTCCTGTATATAGCGCATTCCTATGAAGACGCTCTTTTCATTTCCCCCCTCGCTCCCCATACACACACCCTCCTGCCATTTGTGATTGATATCATTCCAATGTGGCGAGTGGCGTTCAGCATGGCAAACCCCTCACCCTTACTCAACGATCGACTGATATTGACGGATCATGTTTTCTTTCATCTGCGCAGGTATCTCACAACGCGATTTCAATCATTACGAATTTTTCATGGAAAAATCAACACGAGACAAAATCTCCCATTCAGTGACAAAGTTCTGGGAAGAAGAGATCAAAGACACATGGCCTGGGAATGATTGTATGTCAAGCCTCGTTTCAGTCTTTATCCATTTTTTCACAGGCCCCTTTGATCAATCTCTAGACATTTTTGACTTTCTGTTGACGCGGGATCTATCAAGAGGTCACATCATTGACTTCAATCCGTACTCACCGCGCACAGACACTCTTCTTTTCTCCTATCAGGAGCTGCATACTCTCTCACAAAATCCGCCGCCCGAAATTGAATTCAGAGTCATATCATCGCCCGACCACCCTGCTGCCATCTCAAACATTCCTGTCTTTCAACATAATATGGTGCCCTTGGAAGCCCTTTCCCTGAGTTCTGGGAGAACTCCTGATGAATTTGCAGAGGCATTGAAGGAATGTATACAGGAAAGTATGCAAAATGGCCAGTGATGAGAAGCTCGAAACGGCGTACGCCACACCTAACTTCTGACGCACTTCTAATACATACACAATATTCAATATCAAGTAGGTTACTATGTAATCTATGTGCTCTATTTGTTCTCAAGTTCGATGCCTGAGTCACTGGTGGTATTGTCGATAAAGATAGGTCGCAACTTTGCTAATCCAAACGCATTCTTGAAGAAAACGACGTCACCCTCATCTTCAACAAACTAAAGAGTGTTATGAGTACAATTTCAAAAACATGAATTAAGACACAATCACCTTGCACTCCTTAAAGACTCGGATGGCTTCAGCCCAACAACCGGGGGCACCCTCAAGCTGAATATTACGACTTGCGAGAAATTCCTTCAAAGCTGCACTAGCCTCCCAACTAGATGTAGACATTAATTCTGGCTGAAAAACCGTTGATCAAAATAGCATACGCATTGTAGTGAGGAATTTTGCTGCAAATGTGGTGGGAGACGTGGGTCTCAGAAATGCTATTGGTAGCGTGAGCACCGATCCAACCCATAATTTTGCCGCAGTTGCCGAGGAGGCTACGGTCAAGAGTTGCAAGAGCACCACGGGGAAAAGTGAATGCAGGAGCACGATAATGTGGGAGAAGAGGGTCAGTGTGCTGAAGGAAAGTGATTAAGACAAGCCAATGATTGGCCCTGTTTCGACATCAGTTGAATCATTTGCAAAAATAATTTAGTTTTATACCAGAGGTAGGGAACAATATAGAGAGTAAGGACTTCCCAGAAACCACGCTGGGAAGCCCAAGCAGTGAGTCCACCAATCCAGATGGCAATACCGATGTTAGACCACACAATTTGCCAAAATTGGTGAGGCTTGAACATGACGGCATTCGGGTCGAAATCTATGATCGCAGCTGACATCTATCTCGGATAGATTACGAACACCAACCACTCACGATTAGTTCCTTTGGGGTAATGAGACTGACCAGAGGCATTCTTAATGAGGTAGGCAGGCCAACCAGCAAGCTAAAGTTTGCTTCATCAGCACATGAATGAGTCAAATCACGATGACGGTTGGACCCACAAAGTACAAAGCAGAATTCAAGACAGCACCAATAGGAGAATCACCAAGCGCTTCCCAGAGCTCCTTCATGACTTCCCCTGTGACATGAGAACCAAGGGGATCCTCCTTGGAAGGGTCAAGGGGCGAGAGACCACGCTCAGAACGGGTATGAGGAACGAAAACCTGGTCATTGGTCATATGTCCAGTCATAGCATGGTGTTGACCATGAGTAATGCGCCAGGCGTGGAACGGAACGCCCAGACTGGATATTCATATGACGTGTCAGTTATGGCAAAATAGTTTACGCCAAATCAGAGGAACTCACGCCGAATGAATAAACCAACCGACAAGGTTATTTATAATTTTGGATTCTGAGAAGGCTTGGTGACCACACTCATGGCCAATGACCCAAAGACCAGTTGCGAAAAGACCAGCCCAGAAACCGTAGAGTGACCAGAGTGCGAAACGGGCAACGCGATAGGCAAAGGGATGGTATAGTTCAATGACAGTGGGATTGATAAAAGTGTCAAGGAAGGTTGCGGCCTTGTAAATGCACCCAATTACAAAGATGTCCCAAACGCTGTTTCGCCCCTAAACAAGGTGCTCTGCCTTGAGAAGCGTCATGACTCACACATAGGAAGAAGATCTAAGCGTAGAACGCTTGAAGCAGTGGGGCCTATACAAGGTCAGGTCTCAAAAGGATATTGTATGAACCAAGCGCTCACGGAATGACGTCCAAGAGCTCCTTGATGGTAATGTTGGGGACAACGTAGTCACCCTGGTCGACAGTAAGGCCGTCGGATTTTTGTTTTGGGGACATCGTGTAAGTCGTCGTCTAAAAAGTAAGACGACTTGGAAGCGACGTAAATTTATGGGGCCAGAACACCCTCGGCTAATGCCGTAAATTTTTTCATGGGGCACACTGAAGAGATAGGCAGAGTGTGACCGTGTGACAAGTCTATCAGAGGTTACGAGAATATGCGCCGTAACAACTTCCAAACCCGGTTTAGACATTTGGTTGTCCTCTGACACTTACACGGTGCCGGCCACGTGATGCTGTCCACTGATCTAAATCTGGATGTCACAATGTCACACAATTCCGGGGTCCTACCTCATCTAAGGGTTGAAGTCTAGGGCCCCGGAACCGTGTGTCATTGTGACATCCAGATTTAGTGGACAGTGGACAGCATCACGTGGCCGGCGAGTGGACAGCTGATTGTCCGCCGTGTTATAACTTGATGTTGGAATGCTTCTTTGGAAACGGCCAATAGAAGACATCTTTCTTTTGATTAGGAACAAATATGAGATGCTTGGTAGAACACCAGATATCCAGCGCAATTAGTGACTTGGGTATACGCCTTATATCCATGATCTTTGATTCCTTGGAAAAAAATCAAATTCGAGAACCCCCCATTTTCTCAAAGAATGATCTACATTGAGGTGTCATAGACACGAATTTCAATAGGGATACTTTCTATTAGATTGGCAAACTCGCAACGACGCTATCTTTCTGTGCTAAGTCTTTTTCGGACACATCCTTATTGTTCTCACTGGGTCATGTAGTAAATCTATCTACATTCTCTATTTGTTACTAGTCTCTCATATATAAAATACTGTCTAGCACAATGTATACTTCAGCTTTCATGTCACTTCGAGTGCTGAAGTTATCCTTACACTTTCTAGCAAAGGACACCTTCCCAAAATTTCGTTCTTTATCCTATTGTATCCTGATGATATCAATGGACATATACAGAGAAATTTATCTTTTGGCGTTGTTGTTGAACTTGAAGAGCAGCATAGTACAGCTTGCGATCGCATATGTCCCACAATGATGATGTTATGTCTGGGAACTGTAACCGATTACATAGATGATATTGATGATATAGCATAATATAACTACAATAGTATGGTGTCCAATTATGATATGTCCTGATATTGCATATCAGGCCTTCTACAAGAAACTAACGAAAGGTGGGGTTCACACAACCGACAGGCATGATGTATGATAGGACCGGTTGGCATGCCCTATGCCATACCCCCTTATTCGGCGATCATGGGGTAAGAATTCTACATGACAGCTGTTCACTTCCTTGATTCCAACATGTACACAAATGGATCAAGCTTTTAGCCTCTCGGCAAGACCTTCCAGGAAAGCAAACCCATCCTGTGACAAACGTTCACTCATCAGTCTAGGTTACAAGATACTATCGCGTCAGATTACCTTGCTCACCGTTCGCCCAGTGCTACGGTTTGTTACTCGCGCAAAGTCGGCTACCATTGTCGCAAGCTCTGAATTGTCGCGCGCCTTCCCGACCTCCCTCCTCAGACGAGCTACAACGCCTAGTTTAAATCGCGACGGCTGCTTTTCCTCCTCTGGTATTGGCTCGCTGAAGGATTTGGTATTGGACGTCCTAATAGAAAACCACCATTGTTGTCTCAAGATCACTTCAGGTGATCAAGGATACTCACTTTTCGGGTTGAGTTAAATCCGAAGGATCGCTCAACTGCTTGTATAACATGTCGAGAAATTGGAAGGCCGGACGTGTCAACGTACGCCCACTATTAGAAAGCATAACCTGTATAAACTCGAGCACAAGCTTCGAAAGTTCTACATCTGTCGTAGCAGAAGATGCCTCCTTTGCTAGCAGCTCTAATTGACGTGCCTTCTGTACAGCATATCGAGGAGGGAGTGCAGACCTGGGTTCTGGCACGATATCACTAATCTCGATCACTTCATTTGATCCCAGTTTCGTCCGCTTGTTTTGTTGGGAATCTCGAGTAACCGCATCTATTATATTGGTATGGTTCACAAGGACAGAACGAGTGCCGAGGTTCAGTTTGGCAAGACCACCGAGGATACCGACCATATCTGTACTATTTGGAGAAATTATGTGGCGGGTATTGGCGGTCTTATATTTGACGACCTGAGGAAGGAAGACTCCAGCACAACGTGGAACTAAAAGAAGACAAGCTCACTGGTTGGGGTGGCGGCCATATGAAGTCATCCTTATCCGAGTACCCTTCGTCAATAGCGAATTTCTTAAACTTTTTGATCCAAAATTGGTAGTCCGGGGCTTGTTCAAACTTCAATCTGCGAGTATACCGAAGAAACTCCTCAAACACTGGTGGAATGCCTTTACACAGGTCCTCCGGAAGGGCATTACGCTTCTCACGGATCAGTAAGTTATGAGCTTCGCTTGTTTTTGGGACACCCTTGCGTGTCCACAGAAGACCACGAGGTGTGAGAAGATGGATCAGCATAAGTGCTACCGCCTCAAGGTCATCTCGGCGAGAAGGTACTACAGAGATCTACTCTGAGTCGCTCTACACGAGCCCACGAAAGAGACGCACCCTTGCCACGGCAGTGGACATTGACGGAGCTAAACATGGCGTCAGAACAGGAGCAATTCATTGGTAGATGGGATAACATACCTGAACCAGTAATTGCCAATGAAGTCCCTTTTAACAGTGCTGTAGGGTATATGGCGCCTTGAATATGGATCGATATAACGCTTCGAGAATCCAAAATCGATCATGTATATGACTTTTTCATTAGGTGGTGATCCAAGAACACAGTTACCAAGCTGGATATCTCGGTGCAAAACACCACGTCCATGCATGAACTCGAGTCGCTCGATCTGATGCCAGAACAACGTTCAGCCAACTCAGTCAATTTGGTGTCTACGCACCACTTGCATAGCAATACAGCAGACACTTCCGGTGTTCATGACCTCCCTGTTGTTCTTTTTATGAATACTATCCAAGCTTTGACCGAGGAGATCGATAGCAAGATAATCCCACTCTCCTACAACACCAGCATCCCAAAGTCGCGGCATGCCTTTTCCGCCTTGGATCAGTGGGTACAGGTACCGTTCAAAACGATTTGTTGGACATTGGTGGTGTACCCACTGCATTTTAAGTGCCACAACCTGACCATGGTGGATATTTTGAGCACGGAAGATTGAGCCTTTCATTGTCATGAATCAGCTCCATGTTCAATCATCCACAGTAAAGCTAAGAGGGACCTGAATAGCCTGATCCCAGGGTCTCATTCAGCCACCAGTTTTGAACTGCCGCAGGATAACGAGGTGGTTTGCGATCGCTCCCCTCAGTGGAATACGACGTCGTTGCGTCATCAGACGACTGGGAATGTAAGGAAGGCTCTGATTCTGATTCTGATATGGACATGATGGTGAGGTGGAATGATGTAGTGAAGCGATATTAACAGAATCCTGCAAATTCAAGTGTTAGACTGGTGGTACAGACATAGGGGCGAGAATACTTTTAAGTGGTTTAAATCATTATAGGTGGAATATCACGTGCTCATACATCAGAAATAACCAAGGTTCCTGGACGTGGGCTTCAGAAATCAGGTGCACTTGATAAACTATTCTATCCCACAAGATTACAGCAGTAGGCTATTCATCTTTGTTGTGGGTCCAAGGAACTTGTTTTAAGAGAAAAACTCTCATCTTTGGCTGACTTGAAACGCACTCAAGGATTAGATTGAATGTATCAATGCTTCTGAGGAGAAACCAGATCTTTCAAGTTGGAATTTTGGTCAACACATCAGTACAACTTTCAAGGTGTGATGCTCGATGAAGAGAGAATTCTTGGTTCAGGGGTGCGTATATCTTTCATGGGACATGCGTGGACTCGTTTCAAGCCTTTTTGCATTGTTATCTGCCCAATGACCATGACATTGATTCATTTGACGCTCCTTGTTCTGACTACGTTACTCCCACCCCCTTTTACATGATTTCATTTTTTTCATGCGCAGACCGTTACGTTTTCCTCCAATGACAATAATACCCGGAGTGGGTGGTTATGCCTTTTGGAAGGATTCTTGCGATTTCATACTCTATCGTCATCGTTTGTTCCGCCCTCCCGTGCTTTTTTTTATTCTTAGCCCCTGGGAGTGTGGTGGGAATGGGTCCGGTAATTTATTATCTGCATGCATGAATTGGATCAGATATGTGTGTGTGTGCCTTTTTTGGTTTGTTCTTTGGGAGTGTTGTGTTCTGGTGAGTCAGTGTTTTGGGTTATACTGTCTCTCTCTCCTGCTTTTTTTCTTGATTTTGATGACAATGATTTTTTTTTTTGTTTACTATTATAAACCCTTTCTTGTAAATTTTGGAATAGGAGGAACAATATACCAGGTTCATTGGTGTGATAACGAATTGATGAAGTTTTCGTGATAATAAATAAGGAGTCAATGATGAGAGAGGGCAAAGGAAAATCCTGGGCAAAACTTGATGTTTATTTATTTATTAATTATATGATTAATTCAGGGTGATAAAAGGATTTTTTTTGTTTTATAGAGAAAAAAAGAGGATGCTTTTTAAATAGGACAGTAATGATTCAAGTACTCAAATGGGATCCCACACGGTCTACAACTGGCCATGACCTCTGTAAGCTATCCATAAAGCTAGCCCAAGGATGCTTTGAGGATCACATTTCATCGCATCGTGGATCTCGAATCAGTTGCGATTTTATAGCGGTGGAAGGAGCAAATCGATCACAGAACTGCATCTATCAAATTTTGAGGACTTAAGCGTTCGCAGGCACTGCAACAAGATTAATACGAAGACCACCATCAATAAGACCTTTGAGGGCGTCCGTTTGATGTTGCTTAAGACGGAGGGAACCCTCCCAAGTAAAAATTTCCAATAATGCACAAGTGTTATCGTGTCCCAACACCTGTATGACACCACTTTCACCATCATCCTCCAAGGGAAATCTTCTTGATCGCAGGCAGTTGTACACGGCCTTGAATATCTCTGCTCTACCGAGCCATGCATATGGCACTCCATGCATTCCGATGTAGATAGTTTGCAATCGAGGAAGAAAACACTTGGCGTGTCGTTGATCAATGGTCAATGCTTCGAGCCAAGAAACGGCTCGGTAAAAGTGATCGACTCCAATGTACAGTCGTTGCAATAAGCTCAAATCTGCTCGGGAAAAGACCTCATTAAAACATGAGTATGACGATGAAGGGATATCCCAGTCAAGAGCAGTAATGCGGCTCAGCGATAGTATGAATTCGTTTACCAATGCGCTGTCGATAGGTTTTGTCGATATGCTGTCGATAGATTCTGTCGATACGCTGTCAATAGATTCTGTCGATACGCTGTCGATAGTTCTGTCGACCAAAACGGACGTAGTCTGGCACCAGGAACTCCCCAGGAGAGCTTCTCAAGGTTGGGAAATCGAATCGAGAACAAAAATCGATTCCAATCCTCATCGAGGCCTCCCCAATGAAAAATTCGGAGATTTGGGCAAATTTTCGGTGTGCGAGATGGGCTAAATATAACCTTGGGCGGAAAGATGGTGTGAGTATTGACTGCTGGAATGAGACAGTGAAACTCGATAAGATTAGGGCAGTGGAAGAGGAGATAGAGACATTGGTCAATAGGGTTATTCCGTAAACGGAGGACAGTAAGTTGATGCATCGGTGCACACCACGCGAGATTATCCCATTTTTTTCTGCAGTAGTGGAGGGAATCAACTCCAGGTATCTGAAGCATCAAACCAGGAAACGTCCTGTAATTCGGTGTACGCACCCACAACTCTGTGAGGTTTGGCCACTCTGTGGGCTGGAAGAAATAAGGTGCCAATTGATCCCATTCACGGTGCATGGAGTCATCATTAGATAGTTGAATTCTGAGGGCTCGAATCTGCGCACGGTGACGTTGAAAAATGAGTAGCAGGCTTTCGTGAGGTATCTTGTCCAAGTCCACTTCAACAGAGACGCACCCAATTCCTGCATTGGAAAACACGAGCGCGATCAAGGGAGGAGTTGGGACCCGTCCCAAAAGGCATGTGGTCCAGAGGGATGGAGCAGACCAGATTATGCTCCTCCAATGAGAACAAATAGAGCCAAGTCGGACAAGCATCTGTGTCTTGATCGAGTACAAATGAGGTTCTCGGAGATTCAGTTTGTAAGCTGAGAGCCGGAATATCTCCGTGAGGACCTCTGGGGGAAGGTTTCGCGTAGCTGACAAATGCTCATTGAGCTTGCCACGGATATGAACACGTTTTTGGTGTAAAAGGGCCATCTCCGCATCGATTTTTTCAGAGGCTTCTATAAAAAGGTGGATCTCGTTTTGACTCATTAGGCAATGGCGGTGAGGCCCAAGTAGCGAACTGTGGGAACAAGCCATGTGTAACTTTTTTTAAAAAATCCTAAATTTGTAACGCGGTGCTTAATGAGTCCGCGGTACTGGTACCCTGCAATAACACAGCCCAAACTACAAAGAGAAACCTATCGAGAAACTTAAAAAACTCAGATCACTCACAACTGGTCCAGATATAAGAGAAGTGAAAGAAGGAGAAAAGAGAAAGCAGGAATAAAGGAGCAACACTTAATGACTCCATGATAGCACATGTCAAGTAATGTTACTTGACGCTTCAGGGTTGTCTGTAATAAACAGGGCAAAGTGTTTGATCACCATATGATCACCATTTTTGTATATGAACTGACTGCGATCGTTCAGATCGTGAGCTCGGGCTTCTACCCTATTATGACCACAAGGCAAGCATGATTACTTTGAGGAAAGAATCTCTTCCTAAATTCCACGATCGGAGCGTGATTCAATATGGCTATTGTGGCTCTAGCACAGAGCGAAACCAAGGACCCAATAGGTTGGAGCCATCCTTCAATGGATACACTTTTTTCGTTCATTCAAAGCTGTAAGAATTGGTGGCCTTTGATGTGGTCACGGTTAAAGGTGGTGATCCATTGCCTTGCTTGATTTCTCCCTCATGGCATCTGATGATGTGAATTGAGATGGGGTGCTTTTAGCGTCGCCATCGACTTTGGCATGAAGATGCCATCTGGCTTTTCTGGGGAAGTCCCAAAATTCTATTTTGTTGCTGCTGTTGCGGTTGAAAAAAGGTGTGCAATGGCAATGGATTCACCCTGACCAGAGCGATGTGAGGGGTCGAGAGCCTTTTTTTGCAGAGAAAAGGGAGTCCGTGGTGACAATGACGCGGTCAACATCAAGCCTTAGCAATTCCCAATCAAATGGCCGATAGTTCTGCATTTTGGGCTGTGATTTTCCCAAATGCAGCTTAGGATGAGATGAGATGACCTGGATATCCTTGCGCCAGCCATAAGCAACTGATACCGCCTGAAGTGATTTGTTCGGTTTGACGCTAGTGTCAGTAACAACAACAATAAAGTTTGGTTGTTCGAGAGCACTTAGACATAGATAGTCAAGTTTGCTAAGGTGTAGTTCCGTTAATGGAAAGGAGATTCGATCTGCGAAGTTATCAATCACGCGATAGCCTGGTTGGCTCTCCTTATGAAGATCAAAGCATTCTTTGAGGGAAGGGAGTGACGTATATGAGTTGGCAATGGGGCTAATGAGATTTCTTCTTTTGGCTTATGATAGTGAGACCAAAGATAACAGGTGGGGTGTAGCACCTTGAGAATGACACCTCACCTGGACAGCAGGGATTTTAGGATGCGCTGTTTTGGAAGGGTGGCAACCCTAAGGTTGGATCACTCTTGAGAGGTGTAAGTTTAGAGGGATGAGGCCGGCTATAGCCATGCGGGGGAGAGGACTTGAATGCATCAGTGGTCCATAGTTTTTCTTTGCATACATGCTAGTGAGGCCAAGAGGTTTTTGATGGGTGCTTTTTTCACAAACCGAGGATGGGATTCTTGATTTACAAACAGGTCAAGTACACGAAACGAAGATGACTATTAACTTATGTCATCGCTTTCGTCAGCCGATGTATCATGAGCGGATCTTCTCGAACAATTGTGATGATGACATTGCCACATATCTATATATATACAGTGGCGATAGTGGTGCTGATTCAATCATACTTACATCTCATCCGTACTCCACAGGGTTTGGATCGCCACTTCCGCTCTTCTATCCTCGTCCTATCACCTACTATTCAAAATGACATACGAGGAAACAATAGACGCACTGAAAGCCGAGGTCGATAGACTCAGAGCGGACTTCTCGGGTTTACAGGAGACATACGGTGCTCAAAACAATGTCACAATTGGAGATTATATCTTGACCCGGCTGGCCCAGTTGGGTGTTACGGTAACTTTGATCTATTTATCGGTGCCCATGTTGAAGAAAACCATCTTGGAGGCTGAACATCTATTTTAGACAATGTTTGGCCTACCGGGCGATTTCAATCTGGGTTTTCTGGATCTGATTGAAGACTACCATTCAATCAACTGGGTAGGCAACTGGTGAGCCGGTCAATGCTGAAGATTGAGCTGCTGTGTACTTATTGCTTTATAGCAACGAATTGAATGCGGCATATGCTGCTGATGGCTATGCCCGGGTGAAACAACGTTCTCTCGGCGTTCTTGTGACTACGTAGTTATCCATGTCTGCAATGAGTGCAATAGTCGTTCTAAGCATGCCTTAGGTTTGGTGTCGGTGAATTATCTGCAATGAATGGCATTGCAGGAGGTAAGATGGGATTTCCTAGTATGTCTAGAGCTTATCCTGATAAATGTACCCAGCGTTTTCTGAAATGGTACCTGTTCTTCACATCGTTGGCACCCCTAGCACTGTTCAGCAGAGAAATCGACCCATTCTTCATCACACACTCGGTGATGGCAGGTGCCTTTGTATTGTCTAGAATAATAGTCTAGTACTCACGATCTGCAGATATGACGCATATACGACCGCTTCTAGGCCATTCACCATCTGTCAAGTTGAAATTTTCAAGAAGAACGAGGCTGCTAGTCAGATTGATCATGCACTGTTAGAGTGTATTAAGAGGGTGCGATAATTGGTGTTTTCTTCCAATGAGGAACTCAATGCTCCGGTTTTTAGGCTAGGCCTGTTTACTTGGCGCTCCCGACAGACATGGTGCATCAAAAAATATCTGGGGAGCGCCTTGAGACCCCTTTGGCTCGTCAGCCCGCGATGAACGATCCACAAACAGAAAATTACGTGCTCAATCTCATTGGGAAATGTGTTGAGGAGGCGGGAGGGAACGTGGTAATCCTTGTTGATGTTTGTGTTATCCGATTCGACGTCCAAGAAGAGGTGAGGACATTCTTAGAGAAAACTGGATTCCCTGTCTATTCGACACCCATGGGTAAGACTGCCATTGATGAGGATTATTGTCGGTATGGTGGAGTGAGCATTCACCTCTTCTGGATAGGCTATTTGCCAACGTTGGATTTCAGATTTATATTGGAAATATCACGCATCCTGTCGTCAAGGAGCGCGTTGAGTCTGCGAAATTAATAATGTCCATTGGGTCTCTTTCGTCGGACTTCAATACTGGTAATTTTTCGTATAATATTCCCACTGAACGCCACATTGAGGTGAGTGTCGGATATCCGGATACTTGGAGAAGCTCATCGTCTGCACAGTTGCACTCCAATCATACACTCGTTAAATATGGACTCTTTGAGGGGATCGGGATGAAGCAGCTGCTTCCAAAATTGACTGAGTGCCTGAAGGATTATCATCCTTATGCCAGCAGAATTCCTGTCGATCCTTTCAGCAGCATCAGCCCTAACATTCAAGATAATGATGACTCGATAATTAGTCATAAATATCTATGGCCTCGGGTTGGGCAGTTCTTGGAGCCTGACGATGTTATCGTCACGGAAACTGGTACTGCAAACTTTGGCATCCTTGATGTCCCGCTACCTCATGGAGCCAAGTTGATCAGTCAGATTCTTTGGGGAAGCATTGGTTGGTCAGTGGGTGCTACACTCGGGGTCGCATTTGCGGCTCTTGAAGTTGGCAAGAAGCGAGTCATCTTGTTCGTCGGTGAGGGGAGCTTGTGCGTATCCAGACCGCTGCTACGGAAGTTACTCACGTTGCCATAGACAATTGACTGTGCAAGAACTGTCGCCCATGATGCGCCATGGGTTAAAGCCGATCATCTTCGTCATCAATAATGGAGGCTACACTATTGAGCGCTACATCCATGGAAAGAACAGGTATGTGATTGTTTTCATGGGCTGTCCTTACGACCGACAACCATAGAAAATACAACGATGTCAGCAACTGGAAGTGGACCAAAATCCTTGATACGTTTGGAGGGGACATGGAGGGACAGCATGGATCGTACTTGGTCAGAACTCGGTCAGAACTTGACCAGCTTTTGAAGCAGCCTGCATTCGGAGCTGCAGATAAGATACAGTTGGTTGAGATAGTGATGCCTGCAGAGGATGCGCCGCAAGCGCTTGAACGGCAGGCAGAGTTGACTGGCAAGGGCAATAGCTACTAAAATGTAAATTAATGACAGAAGTAAATCACACGAACAAATATGAACTGGCACACGACGGTTCGCCCAAGACACGAACTGACATACTGGATCACATGAACTGGCATAGGACGTTGCGGTTAGTTCGAACAAACACGAACTGGCACACAACGTTGCTGCTGGTTCGAGGCAAAAGCCAACTCAAGTCGATCTCATGTCACGTTGGACATATCAGATATATCAGTGGAATATCTTCCTTCAGTTCTGCTATCTTCTCAACCGCATTCCATAAATTTCCAGACAACATGGATCTTGTCCCACCGCAGCAACCCATCGACTGGAATCACTCACCCCAGGATATCACACGTCTGACTCAAGAGTCTATTGACGCGGACCGTGTACTCCTGGACAGCATCGCTGCTCTTGATCACAAGGACTGCAATTATGATTCTGTATCTACTGTTCCTCTGATCCTTTCCATCTTCGTTCTGACATCTTCATCAGGTTTTCGTAAGTCCACAGTCCCACGTCCATAGCCATCCATCACAACTTGCCTCTTAGACTGCCCTTGCACACGCAGAAACTAAGTTAGACGCTGTTATCGAACCTCTGGCATTCTATCAGAACGTATCCACCTCAAAAGAATTGCGGGATGCATCCAATGACGCAGAAGCGCGTGTGAGAAATTATGGCGTCGAGTCGTCAATGAGGCTCGATGTCTACGAGGCCAAGGTAGCCGCTAAGAGACATTTAAAGAAGAGTGGAGAGTGGGTGAAATTGGGTGCAGAACAGCAGAGGCTGGTTGACAAGATGGTAGGTTGAACACAACTGATTGACAATCGAGGTAACCCCAGTCTAGATTCTCGACGGCACTCGTGCTGGTCTAGCCCTGAATGAAGCCGATCAGGCAAAGTTGAAAGAACTCCAGAAGGATCTGTCCAAGGCTTGTCTTGACTTTGGCGTGCGTGTGATCCTCTCACATTCTTGAACTCTCATCATGAATCCATAGAAAAACTTCAACGAAGAAAATGTATGTCTCAATCATCCCCTCTGCTTTGACTACTCAATCGCTGTACCTCTAGGGCATCATCACCTTTACACTCGAAGAGCTCAAGGGCGTTCCTTCTGATGTTGTTTCTGGGTATACCAAACGCACGGAAGATGGCAAGGATGTCTACGATGTCACTTACAAGACTCCTGATATCTTTCCACTTGTGAGTATGGTGTCATCAATCAAGATGTCAAATCAATACCTTTTTATGCAGTTTAAATACGCCGAAAGCCCCGTTGTTCGTCAACGCGCTGTCGAAGGGTTTGAATCTCGGCTTTCTATCAATGTGGATTTACTTGATAAGGTTCTCGAGCTTCGTCGTCAGATCGCCAAACTCCTCGGATACAACACTTGGGCTGATTATATCACTGAAATCAAGATGGTCAAATCTGGAGCCGGTGTCAAACAAGTATGTTCTTCCATACCTGCGCTGCATGACCTTAGCTCTTCCTCTAGTTCCTGGATGACCTTGAGAGTAGACTCCGACCCGTAGGCGAGGAAGATCTCGCGACTCTTCTCGCTATGAAAGAGAAAGAACACAAGGAAAAAGGATTCCCCTTTGACGGCAACTTCTACATCTGGGATTACCGCTATTACGATCGAAAATTCATCGAGAAGACTCTAAATCTCGATGATTCTCTCGTGAAAGAGTACTTCCCTGTATCCGTGGTAGTTCCTGCGATCTTACAAATCTACCAAGACTTGCTCGGTGTCAAGTTTGTTGAGATTGAGACTTCAACATGGCACCCTGACGTTCAGAAATTCGCTGTTTGGGATAAGGGTGCCAAAGATGAATCTGGATTTGTGGGTTACTGCTACCTTGACCTCTTCCCTCGCGGTATACAGTAATCTGCCAATTCTCTGAACTACACTAATGCATGGTTTTTTACAGATTCCAAGTATTCTCATGCTGCAGTCTGGCCCCTCCTTCCAGGCTATGAACTCCCCTCTGGAAAACGCAGTTACCCGACTACCGCTATGGTAGCTAATCTTGCTAAACCAACACCTGAGAAACCTGCGCTCATGCGACATGACGACGTTGTGACATTTTTCCACGAGATGGGGCATGTCTTTCATGGTCTGTTGTCCCGAACGCGATACTCGCGATTCCATGGGACATCCGTCGCTCGTGATTTTGTTGAGGCTCCTTCTCAAATGCTGGAAAACTGGTGTTGGGAACCCAAAGTTTTGGAGAAAATGAGTTGTCATTATGAGAGGAAAGTGCCATTGGATAAGGAATTGATCGAGAAGATTATCAAGAGTCGGTATGTGAATGTGGGATTGTTTTATCTGAGGCAGTTGTTCTTTGCCAAGTATGATTACAAAGTGCACACTGACCAAGGTCAGTTTTCTCCAATACTTGTTCTTGCCTTTTTTTGTTCTGATGTATTGAATTGCTTTTTTTCGTCCAGAGAAAACTGATTATACGAGACTGTGGAATGACATGAGGGAGCAAATTTCCCTGGTCAAATATAAAATGGCCACACCTGGCCAAGGTACCTTTAGCCATATCACAGGTGGATATGATGCTGGCTACTACGGGTATACCTATTCCCTCGTGTTTGCGGCAGATATGTATGGTGTGTAACCCGGTTTTTATCCAGATCATATCATCTTATTCATCATCGTGATCTGTGTAGCCACGATTTTCAAAGCAGATCCTTTTGGTCCTGGTCGTGGAAATCTCTATCGGAAAGAGATTCTTCTTCCGGGTGGTAGTCGTGACGAAATGGATTCGCTCAAGGTTTCGTTTCTTTTTTTGATACGAGTTGTGAATGATTGGTTGATTGATTTTTTTTGCACTGTAGAGATTCCTTGGACGTCCACCTAACAATGATGCGTTCCTCAAAGAGTTATTCGGAGATGCTCCTTCTTCATGCAACCTTTAATAATACCCAGAACTGCTGATGTAGCCATAATAATACGCACTCACGTACACACACACTCTCAGAAAAAATGTGATCGTTCTCCTCAAGACAATCGGCATGCGAAGTTTGTTGAATCTAGATGAGGCACGGGAGGGCTGAAGTATTGCTTTAATTGTCCACAGAATACCGAAAAAAAAGTGTCCCTTCATAAACCCAGTCTATTGGTGAATCATACAGAGAGATGCAGATTGAGCAGAGCATCTAAGCGACTATTAAACATAACTCATAGTAGGCAACTTTGAACACAAGTAAAACAAAAAAAAAACAAAAACCCCACAAAATCAGTCGGTGACCTGCACACCTTGCTTGACCGTACTCAAATTCGCAGAATCCAAGCTACTATTTCCTTCAACACTGGCATCCCCCTCTCCCTCTTCACCTTCTTCTACAATCTCATCTTCCAAGTCATCGTCTCCAACAGTGGGTAGACCTCTATGCATAACAAGTTTGTCTTCTCTACTGCCAGGGCCGCCATCTCTTCGACTGTCTTCCTTTTGCATTTCGTCGCGCATCACCTGGACATCTTGATCCACCTTGGCTGCAACACGATCGATGCCTGCTTCAGATAGTTTGACATGTTGACGTTGACTGCTCAGATGAGCTGAACGTTTTGGTGGTCGTTTGAGACGACGACGTGCGACCATGACGGGGACGGAACATTTCTATAAATATGAGTAGTGATGAGTGTTCGTTTGTAGTGATGATGACGATGATGATAGACACTCCACTTGAATGAGGTAGTGCGAAGTCGATCCGAGTAGAATACTGGCGGGAGGGGAAAACAGAAAAGGGAAAATTAAGTAAACTTGCATGCGAGGGTATGTTGTTAAACTTGTCGCTACCCATTCAACTGGCCCAGCCCACGAGAGCCTACGATGAGCATCTGGGGGTTCATATAATCAACGATGTCTACCCGGAGAAGAAGACCAGCAATCAACATGATGTTGGTGAAAGGGGCGGTTAAGAGCTCTTACCGAGAAGCATGTGTCGGGCATTCTTTGCGTGCCAGGCTTGACATGCAACAGTGACATGAAGGCGTGTACGCTGGAGGAAACTTGTTACTTGGCGCACAAGTATGTACGCCAAACCTTGACGCTTTAATGGATCCATGCTCAAATTTCCCCAGAGGAAAAGGTGAAAACACACAGACACACCTCTTGTTGGCTCCTGAGTTTAGTCGTTCGATCGTTTGGATTCGGAATCTCAGGGTCAACTGAAAGGAACATGAGAAAGATTCAGGGTAAGGATGCCACGAGGGTTTAAGCAAGACACACTTTTGCTCTCGTTCTCGACGACAGTAACGACGAACATGTCATCTCCGTCTCGCAAAACAGTTCCGATGCCCCATTCCATGGCATAGCGGCTCTCTTCGCTGAGATCACTGGCAACGATATATTTCCGTTTTCTTCTCTGACCTAATTTTGCGGCAGGATCGCCCTGGGTGACGGTAATGGTGGCTCGGTCTCTCTCGAAGAGAGGACGGGAGGTGTGATGGGGGAGGGGATCGTGGGACTTGACGGACTTGCGGCGACGAGAATTGCGTTTGCTGCGGGCGGCCGAGTTGAGAGTCGACTCAAAATAAGGCTCGGGGGGCACGACGACGTTGACGCCCTCACCCAAGGGGTCTGGCTCTGCCTCGTCAATGGCGCCTGGGCCGTCTTGGACAGGGAGGGGGACGATGAAAGAATTCTGCTCGGTGTTGCGTTCTGTAAGAGGGTCGCAAGGATCGTCGTCGTCGGAATAGTCGGCAGTCTCGTCTCCCGAGTCAGGGTAGTCAGTGAAGGCATTGCGGGGATGGACTGAGGGGGTGTCGGAGAGGTCAGTTTCTGAGTGGGCGAGGGGAAGAGGTGGGAGGGTGGGAGGGTCGCGATGCCTGGATCTGCGGAAAAGAAAGGGCGACTGGGACCGTGCGCGGGAGCGACGTTGGAAATCCCGCCCCCGCTCTCCATCGTCGTCGTCAACACTCTCCCGCGTGTTTGTCCGCGACAGCGACAGCCCTGTGAACATCGAGCTCAGATACGAGGTCATCGTTGGGTGTAGGCTTGATAACGTAATCTACTCTATCACAATAATTTATTTCTTATTGTGGCTACTTGACCACATACTGCGGCCTCGCCATCTCCTCTATCATCATCCGCTCACTGTCTCGCCGTCCTTCCCGTGCCATCTGTCGCAGCATCAGCACTGTGGGATCCAGCTGCGGCCTGAACCTCCGGGGGTCAAATTCCGACAATCCCTCCTCCAGTTGCCCAAAATTCAGATTCTCATACCACTCCTGCAGGTCATCAGGATCCACCCCCGTCGGCATAGCCCATGCTCGGAATTGCCGGTGTTTCGTTGCACGGTATAAATTTCGCACCTCACTTGGCTGCTTGCTCGACTGCATTATACTCCATTTTACGCTCCCTTTTATCCAGCCTCTTCAGCATTGTATGATTGACATGAGAGATACTCACATTTCTTCTCCATGTCCACGAACGCCTCCCATGGTCTCGTTGGTTCATCATCTAGAAAGCTCAGCGTTTCGACTTCCAGCAGCTTCATCGGTCTCTTCGTTTCTGCTACCGTCTCATCCACTGGTTCTACAAATACACTCATCACCCCAGACTCTTCCAACGTTTCAAAAGTCGCCCTCACATCCTGTATATAGCTCGTCATGCCCACTTCCAATGAGAAAGCAGTTAGATCTGCCTACCTGTTTTGGAAAACACCCAGCCACTTCTTCTGCTACGTTTTCCAACATGCGCACACACGCTTTGAATATCCTATCCCCAGTCTCTTGCCCACCTCCCGATAACCTTGTATCCATCTCGTCCAGAGAGATGTACTGAAACCCAAATATCTGCTTTGTGTTATGGTACGCCACGATCACCCCATCCATACCGCCTATCCGAACCTGGAATCTTAGAACACAGCGCATCAATATACAATTGAATAGAATCCAGGTAATTTACATACTGGTATTTCAAGAACGCAGACCGAACAAGATCAAAGTACTCTCTCTCAAAACTTTCGTACTTTCCGTGCTGACTGCGAATCAGATATCCAGAATTTTCTTCAAAATTGAAGAGATCAATGCGGATAGGCATGCAAGCACGCGTTTTAATGTCAAATACACCGCTTCCGGGTAACCGTGCATCATGACAATCGAGCTGTGAACGCATAATGAAATTGTTCGTCTAAAATCCTTTTTATCAACGAGCTTCCAAGGTTCACGTTCGCAGAAACTGACCTTGGTAAATCTAAATGCATCTCTCTTGCCGTCCCTCTCTGGAAGCGGCGATTTAGGTTTCGACCTCAGATACTTATCAAATACTTCCTTTGGCAGCGTCAAAAATTTCTCCAACATCAGCCCCTATCCGCAGAATCAGTCACAAATTTCATCTGTTATCATCCTCGCTTACCATCCAAGTTAATATATTTTTATCCCCATCATCACTTCCAGCCCCATTTATGTAATATCTCCCATCGCCCCCCGCACTATCCTCCTTCCATTTAAACAGAACCGACGTCGGCATTCTCTGCCCCGACGTAAATGTCCCCTTGGTGTCACTGAAATCTCTACTCAACGTCGAAATATTCACTCTCTTGTCCCCGGAAATCAAGAAATACAGATGGCACATCATTCCTGAAAGCGACGAAGTTGAACCAGCGAATTTTTTATTATGCTCATGCATGAGGATGGGGATATCTGGGTCTGACGAAGAGGGCCGAAAAGGTTCAACTTGACCGAATGCAAAGTCTTCTACCGAAGGAATTTCTTTGAGATACGGGGAATAGTTGTAGACCCGAGAACGTGGATCTTGTAACCAATGTACGCCAGGACTGATAATGACATATCATCCGTTTAGAAAAACGAGAAAAGACGGAGGTTTAAAATCTGGTCTTACTTGAAGAGTACTCGCTCAAGGTTATGCTCTAAATGTCAATAGGTCGCTGCTCCGAAGGTGGTTCGACTTCTACAAATTCCAAAAATTCATCAGCCACAAGATAGTAAACATGCAAATAGACGATGTACCTTGTAGAATGTCTGTGATACTGTCGATGTCAAGCATTCCTTCAACTTTTTTTAAATAACTCGACGGAGATCGTCGACGTGTATGGTAAAATTTCGGCCTCGAATCTGTCTGTGTTATCGCCTGTTCTTTTCCTTCTTTCTCACTAATTTCCTTGACATCAAGTACCATTAGAGGCCCAAAGGTTCCTATAAAATCACAGATCAGATTAAACACACCAGGGTTCAGAGACAACATACCCTCCTGTGACTTTTCGTCATTACTGACAAGATCTAGCCCGCACTTCTTCAAATTTTCCAGTGAAAATGAATCGTTCGACGTAACTCGACGAGACTGCTCAAGTTGTGCAAGAATCGTTGCGAGGTATGGTTTTGGCTCACCGTCCAACGATTGGGAGGTAGCACGAGTCTTATTGTCATCACCATCATCATCATGCGAATGAGAGCTGTCCTTATCCAGTTCCTTATTATCACGAAGCCCCAAAAATTGGAAAGCGCCAGCAGCAAGGTATTTATTATACTTGTCAATTTCTCGACGCCATACACGCTTCCCATGTTTAGATTTCATGGCAATGGCTTCTAGCTCACTTCGTAAAAGACGTCGATCTGCTGGAGAGAGCCGTCGAAGAATTCTTGGAGCCACTCGTTTTTTCCCCTCTTTGGTACTTGACGCTTCCCCTACGCCTTTGGTCGAAGGTGAGACGACATCAGTCGTAACAGACTCCTGTACGGGAGTGATGGGTGCGTTCTCTGGTAACTGGGATTGGATACCTGATTGAGAACTGGTTTCGCCAAAACTTTCCTGTAGAATTCGATAGACTGATGAAGGACCAGAGACGCTCTCTGCGGGCGACGAGTCTGAATGTGCAGGTTGTTGGCATATTTGAGGTTTCTCTAACGCGTCGAGAGTGATGATATTTGTCTGCTTTTCTTCTTTTTTCGATACTTCTTCATGCGAAGAAGAAGAAGAAGAAGAAAAGTCCGAAACGAGTTTCGGTTGTTGGTATGGCAGTACAGGGGGCTCTTTGCCTTTCTCGCCTGTAGTCTTGACCTGATCCTGTGGAACCTCGACGGGAGGGACTAGTCGATTAAATTCTTCCCAGTGACTATTGAGGCGCGTGTGTGTTGAGAACTGACGAATTGTATGCAGTCCATTCGTAGTCAAATAACGTGAACCGGCGGTGATGAAGGCATGCTTCATAGCTTGTTCCGCTTTGTCAACCTAACACGGGCTGTTGCGGGATGGAAAAGGCTGTTGCAAAAAAGAAAAGGCGAGATGGATACAGAAAGTGGTCAGAAATTTTGAGAGTAGATTGTACGTATTACCAGGAAAGGAATGCGGAGCCCTTGATCGGTGATGCCCCGACAAGGTTCCTTTGCCATCATCATCGAGTCATCACTTCTATGGCTGGTTTCTTCGCGTCAGTAGTTCAATGGATTTCTGGGTGCGTACTTGTGACCCGGAGTAAGAACCATTTACGAATCATAGTATGTACAGGCTGTTCTTCTCCAGACAGGCTGAGATAGCGGTCGTCGGACTTCAAGTACCTCATATACTGTTTCTGTTCTTCAAAAGTCTCTCTGTTTTTCAACGCGAGTTATTCTGGTTTTTCTCTAGGCGTCAGGAAAAACTTCTTTTGTCAATGTGATTACTTCTGGACAAGTGCGGTCGATTTTGTGATCATTCATTTGAGCCTTGAGTGCTGACAGTCTCTGGGAATCTTTTGCGGTTGCTCTTGTAATATCTATCCTGACAGTGGAGCGAAAATGTAGTACCAACGGTTGCCTTCAACTTTCGAAAAGTAAGAAAAGGGAATGTGACAATGAAAATCTGGGATGTCGCTGGTACGCTTCTCATCTCCCGGCCTCGATTTACTCGACCATTCCCTTAATGCTCGTCTTCCTCTTTGTCTTCCAGGTCAGCCTCGATTTCGGTCTATGTGGGAACGGTACTGTAATGGTGTCGATGCAATTGTGTAATGTCTCTTATTGCTCGCAGCGTCACTTCTTTACTGATACAGTGCGACTTGTGAGATAGATTTGTGGTAGACTCGGTGGATGTAAGCAACAAACTATCACTACTTCCTCCTCTACATTCTCAAGTTCTCCCTTTTTCTTCAGCAAGAGAAATTCAATTCTGCGCGCTTTGAACTTCACCAGTTATTATCACAGCCAACACTTAGGGATGTACCACTACTCGTAGTACGTCGCTACCGTATACAGTCGCTTCGAGTTTCATCGTGCTTACTTGTCTTCCTTAGTTGGGAAACAAAAATGACTTAGAAGATCATGCTCCTGTTAAGGAACTCATCAAGTGCTTGTTCGTCCTTTCTCGTTCCTTATTTACCGTTACCTGGATGCTTATACGTCGTTTTCAGGCAATTGGATAAAATCAACAACAGGCCGGTATCGGTGAGTTTCAATCTTTTTTCTTTTTTTCGGACACTCGACGTACCTCAAATTCAGTGCTACTCGGTAAGAAGATCGATCTCATTCCCCCACATCACTAATTCCATCCCTAGTGTTCCATGAAAAGTCAACACAACCTGTATGTCTTAGGTCTAAATCGTTGATGTTTACATGAACTCAGTATTATAGGGACATTATTCTCCAATGGCTTGCAGGCAGAAGTCACTAGCACATCACCTACCAGTCATGTTCGTTGCTGCTCCGTCATCTATGCATTCTTCATAGCGCTATCCTCTCATCCATTCCCTGCACTATTCGCTGCCTCTGTCTTCTCCATTGCTTATGTATATACACATATTTGTACCACCAAACGTAAAGTGAAGATTAAAGCAGCAGGGCTATGTAGCAGCAAATACAAGAGAGCACACATGGGTCTACATAAATACAATGAAATCGGTGAGATGCAAGAACAGGCCGACGGAAAATAGTTGGTTATCGCCGCTGGGCCATTTGTTTAGTCAGATTGTCGATATACATCTGCAGCATTTCATTGCTGGACATCAGTTTATCCACGTCTCTTTGTACTGCTTGTACTTTCGCGAGCATGGCTGTCAAACATAAACCACATTCCGAAAGAACGAAAAAAGGTTGGTTGATGGGAGATTGGAAAGAGTACTG
>Ga0153980_1000240_pt1:2500-25000 | contig 26777 bp, 20 predicted proteins | sample TSGA064MetaG_FD_104722 | JGI IMG/M metagenome (GOLD analysis project Ga0153980, IMG submission 104722) | Attine ant fungus gardens microbial communities from Georgia, USA - TSGA064 MetaG | ecosystem: Host-associated > Fungi > Mycelium > Unclassified | place: USA: Georgia, Magnolia... | reverse complement strand
CGAATGGATTGGATCCGCTGCCCCTCCAATAGAAGCTGAAGATGCGGGCTTAGAGCTTTCACCCCGCTTTCCCTACTTCAATGGAAAGGGGGGAATCGCCCATCGTTTAGCCGTTTCTTCGGTAACGGTCTTTCCAAGCCGGCTTTCATCTTAATTAAGTACCAGATAGAAGAAACTATTAGTAAGGGGATGCTTTTTTCTCATCGTGTAGCCGGATAATTCGAATACCGCTACATCCTTCCATTCCTCAGAAAAGATGATCTACTAGTTCGCTGGCTCGATGGAGGTGAATTGGATCGGGTGAAAGTGGTTATCAGAAATCGATATCCTTTATTGGGATTGAGGAAAGAAGTGGGATGATTAGGCCGAAGTGGTTGGTGAAGTCTAATTTCTTTCTTGCTTCCGTCGCGAAGTTTGACTTCGCGCAGCAAGCGGCACGGAGTGATTTTAGCTTCGCCCTCGGAGCACCCATCTCTGTTGATTCCGGTCCAACCTTGCCTCGGCAAATACAGCTCTACCCGACCCTCCCTGGTCCGGTTGAAAGCCTCACTCCCTCTAACCCTTAGACAATGGACTCGCTTTTAGGATTGCTTTACTACGGGATTACGAGTGGAAGGCAGGAGGAATAGTAACAATAGCCCTTAGACTATTAGCTCCTTTGGATCGGCTAGCGGGAAATCTCAAACCCATTTCTGAGACCCATAATATGAATTTATGAAAGATAGATAGAAAGACAAAGCTGCCTTGCGGGAGAGAGAGACCTGACGCATAGCCGGCGCACAAGATCCAATCTTTTTTGCAGTTCTTAGAGAAGTGAATTCCAAAACACCACAATTAAGCAAGCTAAAATAGCTTGCCTCACTTCCATGCATGCGATAGCTTGTCCCAACCAAAACTTGCCGCTTCTATCAATCAATGCACACAAATATGCTTGCTTGGACAGACACAAACATATGCTTGCCCCTACGTAACTAGAGCCCTGTAGGTCCAACACTCCTATATAGGGCTAGGTTTCAACACTATTCACTGGTAAGGCCCCACATGTAGCATTCCCGACGGCGGCTATCCCGAGCTAGCCATCCATAGTTGTCAGCCTCCCTTACCCCACAACCCTCACTTGTGACCCTCACTAAAATTCAATTCAATGAAAGGCAGACCCCATAGAAGTAAGCCTGAGCCAGCTCAGTGAGGACTTCTCAAATACCCTCCAGCCAGACCACAGAAAGATAGAGAACAAAAAATTCGTGCTCAACCAACCCGTCTCAATCCATGTCAACCATCAACCAAGGCCCGCACCAGCTCTCATTACCATCCCACCACAACCTAGGCCAACACCTATTCCCATTACCACGCCTCCACAGAACCCTCAGAACCACGCACCAGCCACCATCACTATCCCTAAACCTTCACCTATTGTTATCTCAACCCCACCCTTTTCTAGTTGTAAGGGAAGGTAAGGCTTTCAAAGGTGTTTTGGACATATGAAAGCAGGACGGTAGCATTGAAAGTGGAGAAGAAAGAGGGTGAAGAATGTGCTGAGATAGGTCAGGACAATGCTTCAACCCTGACCATTTGAGAACCACGGAAGGACCAAGGAAAAGAGAAAGCAGTAGAGAAAGACCCAGCAACAGAGGGAGAGCCTTTCACAAGGCTCTCAAGAAACCAGAGTAGAATGTGGCGGAACAACTGAAAAAGATCCCCCTCAATTGTTGATCTATTGATAACCTCGGAACATCACCGAGAGCAAATGATTGAGGTTCTGCAAAAGGCCCATGTAAAAGACATTATCACTCCCGAAAGGCTGTTGGTCGGACAAGCGCCTAGGGTGATTTCCTTCTACGATGATGAGATCCCCGCCGATAGGACAACCCACACGCACTCGCTTTCTATTTTGGTGTCTTGTCGGCCCAGATAGTACCTGCAGTGTTGATTGATAATGGGAGTGGTTTGAATGTTTGCACGTTGAGCAGTGTAAAGGCCCTGGGGCTGGGGCATGGAGATATGAAGAGAAAGAACTAAACAACCAAGCTCGGTGTGCTCGGATGGTTCCGATCAGTCCTTGGCAATGGGATCTGCTACGCTTACTGTCATGGTCAAGCCTTTACCGTCCGGGTCTCACTAATCCCGCTTGCAGACAAACCAATAGGAATCAAAATAAGTGCCAGTGGTATCATTCCTCCTTCTCTTGTCCCTACCCTAAACCAACTATAGGAACAGAGGCTTCTCACAAACATTGATTGGAAGACCCATAGCTTGAGCTTAAAACTAGCTATGCGCTAAAGAAGCCCCAATCTACCCCCTATAGGAAGAGTAGTGCTACTAAGCGAAAGGTACTTCCGCATTGATTGACTAAAGCAGGAAGAGCAGCCCTTCTGACTGAAACAACCGAACCATCTAACCGTCAGTCTGAGCTCCCTGGATCAGTTCGTTATTCACATTCAGTAGTGGAGGAAGAACGCTTTGGGCACCGGACACATTGGTCAGCTGCTCTTCTCAGCGCACTAGAGTAGAAAGAAAGCATTGGTACCGTACTGGCTTGGCACGCTACGACCGATACTGTACTCCTACCAAGCCTTCTCTCTTTTCTTTCCTTATGGATAACATAGAGCTAATTCTATATAGTATCCCCCCCTACTAGGACAGGTTTGGAAGCTAGGACTGATTAGACTGTACTGTACATCCGATTCTCGGCATTCCTTCCATCTGCCCGGCTGTAAAAAGACGATTCTCTCTTCCCCATCTCTCTTTCTTTCCTCTCCCTCAATGCTCGTGCAAAGAAGATTGACTGATTGGATTGAATACTCTTCTCTTCTATAATAGTTATTCTAGTGCAGCTAGGAGAGCTAACTAAGACTAGGAGCTGCTCGGGAGAACTCCGATTGTTGACGATTTTCAACAGACGAGATCAGATCGTAGAATAGAGAAGGATTTGCTGCCGCTACTGAATCAGAAGTAGCTGCTTAGGTTGCATATATAAGAATAGGCATCAGAATCCGCGACGAGGATAGGCTAAGGCGCAGAGAGGTGCATTGATGCCAAAACTAAGCTCTTTGATGGACAAATGCCAGGAATGAGAGCAGAAAAGGCGTTAATCAAGAGAATACCCGGCTACAGTTGGAGAATCCCCTGCTGTTAGCAAGTTTAAGGTTTGACATTAGTGCACATGAAAAGGGCTTACGACTCATAGGTTCTGCACGTGAATCAGATCTGGGCTGTTCGGGAGAGTTGTGCAAGAGGGAGCTGCTGCCCTAGTCGAAAGTGGAAGCGGTTGGCAAGGAGTTCTTTCCCAAAGAAGCATTTAACGATTCTCCGATCTATGTCATATTAACCGATTCACCGACATTAGCCTCCGAAGACATGATCAATAGTAAAGAAGTAGACATGGTACGAATGGGATTGAGAAGGAGCTCTTCCGGGTGCATGCATTGAATGCCATGTTGGCTCTTTCCTTCAAGCTGGGTGAAGAATAGGCAGAGAAGAGGACAAGGGGAGCAGGAGCAATAGACTGCATTAGTGAAGGAAGTATGGCATCAAATCAAAGGGCGCTTATCCCGCTAATCGTAGGTCTTGGTAAATACCTGACAGACCAAAGGCTTGGAACTTCACTTCAAGCTGGGGTTTTCCCCGTGGGTCCTTCAAAGCAAAGAGACTATTTTCATAACTGTATAGGTTAAGCGAGACATAGCCCAGAAGCTCATAGACTTAGGCGCCTATTGGTAGATGCAAAAGAGCCCTCGTAAGGACTAAAACCTCGTTACGCCGAAAATGGTAGAGGTGCGCCAGCGCTTTGGTCGTGAGTGGAAACTTACTTTCTGTCTGGGGCTGTGAACCATTGGCTGTTGCATATTCAGCTCCTGTTGCAGCTGCTACTGCTCTTTTCTTCTTACTACAGCGCGGTTTTCCTTCAGACTTACAAGTCCCGGAGTTTGTCATATCTACATCTCTCCTTGAACTCTGAAACCTTCTCTTTCTTTAGGAGTTCAAACCCGAAAGGAAAAAGAGGGTGTTTGCGCGGAATCGATAAAAGATAGAACCCCGGCCGCATGCTAACACCGGTAAAGCCGCAATTCCGGTAGAAAGAGACAAAGCGATTGTTGATCTCTTTTGATGTCTGGCATTCGCGCTTGGGCCATCCTTCTTTGCACGTATGAGATGGGATTCTTTCTTTCAGAACCTTCCTCCCCGTTCCCGCATGCAACTTAACTTATAGCTAAATCTGGTAGAGTGCTTTCTGAAGAAAGGTGATGAAATCAGTTACGTTTGGCACAAGACAAGCAATAGGAAAGAAAGCAGGCGACCGGAGGGAGGGAAAGAGGCAAGCTAAACATAGAATGCACTACCACCTGTTCTAGAGGCGCCGCCGATGCAGACAATGGAAAAGCCTCCAGTCCGCGAGCAGCCCCAACAACAGGAGCGCTCCGCTGCGCAGGAAGTGGCCCTAGCGGGGGCCAAAGGTATGGCACAGGCAATGGGCAAATGCCTTTGTAAAGGTAAAGGCGGCCTGGAAATTCTCTGTAAGGACTGTGATCAGTAGCAACGACCTCTCCTGATACAGCCCTGCTTTGGTCTCTGGTTTGATGGTTGTACGTGCTTATGGATTGAACGAGAGCGATTGAATTTAAACAATGGAACGTAGAGGGGAACGAAGTGGATTGGTACGCTCTCTAAGTGAGGAGACAGGAGCTCCAGCCTAGAGACGGTCCTTAGGCCGGACAGAGGTCTGGGGAAAGCCCCGGAAAGGTGGGCTTCACCTTTTTCTCTTCTGTAGCCTTATAAGGCGAGGCCACCCTATATCTATTCAGGTATGGGGTGGAGGAGGAGAGCGGGTATGAGGGCTCCTTCTACCCCTTCTCTGACGAAAGACCTAGAAAGACAACTTCTAAATGCAGCCTTTCTCTTATTATCCAAGCAATCGCTTAAGGACCCACTAGCCTCCCAAGGGAGAACACCAACTGAAGCCGTCTAATCCCGTATCTCTCTGCTAGGCTTCTCGCAAGGAAGACATCGCACTGCTTCGCACCTTGCCTTACCAGCAAAGGAAAGTCTCAAGCTGTCTTTGCTTTGCCAGCGGAAAGAGTTATCATACGAACAAAAAGCAGGCGTGTTCTTTCTTACTATATGACTCTAGCCTCACTCTTCCCTTAGCAAATGACACAGAAAAAAGAGGATGGGAAGTACCATAAAATCAAAGAGTTGTGTTAGCTCTTGGGAAAGCCATTTTAGTAAAAGGCCGGCTAGCCTTGCTCTTTAGTTGATGGGAAAAACCCTTGCGAGCTGACCTAACTGCTCTACTCCGCGCATCTTTTACTAGTCTTATTCAATCTATCATGAAAGCTCTTTCTCCTTTTTCTGGTGGAAACCGTACTCCACGAATGTGGTTTATACGCGAAAGCTGGCGCTTGGATCTTTACATGATAAGCGAACCTTCGTTGTTCCAACTTCTTCCTTTGCAGCAATCACTAGATCTTCCTTATCAGATGCGTGGGTCAGCAAGCTGGTTGTAGTTTCAGTAAAAATTTCACTATTGCTTTGATCACTGACGGGACGGAATATTCTACTTGATCCCCCGATCAAGTGGATGAGGAAGAAGGCTTTCCGCCCTGCGACTTTCCTTGTTACAGTCTGTAAATAGTCAATGGCCCTTCGCTTAGAATGTGACCACATTCAAATAAAATCAATCGTATGCGCTAACGTAGGCCTTTCCAACGCGCATCCCTTTCTTGCTCGTAACTAAACTCACTCCTAACAAGCGGAGTTCCACCACTCTATCAATGACTCGAGAATGTTGAAGCCAAGCACGCACGAAAGAAGCTTCCCGAGCTGCTGCCTTTACCTTCTTCCAGGGGTCTGACGCGCATTAGAATGCGAGTTCGGATGCTTTTATAGGTGATTCCCAACAATTGGATTTCGTAAGATTAGATGGGCTGGGCTATGGCTTCGGTCTGGATGGATGCGAGTTAAAGGTGTGATCGGCTCATAGGTGGGCAACAAAGCGCCTTGAATTAGCTCTTTTCCTCTTTATTTTTCACAAGCATGAGTAGGACAACTAGTCTTGGGAAAGTCACCCGACTAAGCAAAGAAGGAGGACCCAGTTAAGGAGGAATTGACCGAGGTCAGGGAGAGTGAGCCAGCCTTCCAGGGACGGTGAATTCATAATAGAATGTCCTTCTGTTGACGTAGGTTAGGGGACTAAAGCTTGACTTTATGGACATTGCAATTGATGCATCTAGCCTTCTGTCTATGCGTCTGATGTCGGAAATGTGGAACCCGCGATTGAAAGCAACTGAAAGCAAGAGCTCCCTTTACCAAAGTTTCCAAGTAAATTAATTGGCTCGACCTATATATTAGGGAAAGGACGGGAACCTGGTTAGGTGTCTAGGCGACTAGTGGATTGATTCTCCCTTCTTATTAGCCAGCGGATAGATGGGATGGATACCCAGTCCCAGCAATGGAATCATCAGCAATAGCACCTTCTTCTCCACCCCTTACGTTCGAGAGTCCATCCAATCGGGAAAGGAAGTCAGAGTCCCATCGTTAAGGATTTCTTTAACCAATCGTTATGTTAGCTTTCTTTAATAGAATTTGATTTCGAGCAAATGTAAACCCACTCGACCACAAGTTGAGAACAAGAGCAAATAGCCCTTCTATCGAAGAAGAGCAAATCTCTCTTGAAGGAAAGGCGAGCCCTTTCTTAGGTGAAGGACGGACCAACACTAGCCCGAATCCTTTTGCCTTGGACTTCATCCTGATGTTCTTTGGTTGCGATATTCAATCAGTCTTGAAGGGTTCAACTCTATCCCCGGCTATACGTCCATTTCTCGGGGGCTCACCTGCGTACCTTTGATTCTCTCTTGCTGTAAAAAAGTCTAGATCGGATTTCTATCCAGCAGGAGGAAGCTCTCTATTTCGATCAAAGACCCATCCCATGCTTGGTAAGTCTACCCGAAAGGAAAAGCTATCCTTCGTTCTTTTACGTCGATTGGCTTAACCCGATTCTCTTTCTATTGGAAATGGAATTGAAGTGAAGGCCCAAGACTTCCACCTCTTCCCTATCCTCCAACAAAACCAATTGAATCCTGATTTGTGGTTGGCGAAAAGAGAAAGGCAGACAATTCTGCAAAAGGAAAAAAGCAGGATATTCCAGGAGGGCTTATTCGGTATAGGCTTACTTAGAACTTAGCCTATTGAGGGCTTGTCTAAGGCTTCTTTCTATATTAATGCTTGGGACAGAACTGATGTATGAGCGACCCTATTTGAAAAGGACGAAGCAACTTCATTTTTTCTGAATTTCCATTGCCTTTTCCGGTGGATTGCTGAACTAGTGGGGACGGTCCCTCCCCTACACGTAAGACTGAAGAACTCAACTTGGTCTAAGCTAAGCAAGCTGCTAGTCTATCCATAGCCTACAAAATCTCATGATGGTTAATAAGAGTTCATTAACAGACAGGAAGCCCCATTGCTCAAAGTGCTTTCATCCGCTCAAGGAGCTTCCATTCAAGAAGTCTTCGAATAAGCATCCGACTAGCTTCAATCAGTCTGTCTGCCAAGGGCCCTTGGTTCACCAAGTGGTATAGGAGGTGCCGCGGGTCCTGCCCCCCTTTCTGCAGTAGCTCTTTCTGTTGAATAAAGAAAGATTTCATATGTAAAGAAAGTCGTTTTGCTCTCCCCCAAGTTCATCTTACGAAGCAGGATCCGGGAATGGAGAAGAAAGGGAAGGAACTCGACTCGACTGATAGTTGAATCCTTCGTCCTTTAGAATTACGCGGATTTTAAAGAATGAGCTCATCAAGACAGAGCAATCAATGGCCGAGCTTTAAGCCCTTGCTGCTATAGAGCTCGCTTTCCCATAAATAAGGGAAAGAAGGAAGTCAGACTGAGTCATCTTTCTTCGAGATCTTGATGTGGAGCTCTAGGTTTGGTCCTTATCTTATTAAGGAGCTCATTTCCTGGATGTAAAAATAAAGGAATCGGGCAAGACATAGAAGTCTATTGAAATCACTTAAGAATAAGAAAGACTCTTTTTTTTTTCGCCTGCTTTTTCATTTTGAACCCACCGGAAGTCACTTCTTTCTCACCCCACTGGTTGCGCCTTTTTCAGTCCTTGAAGCTCTTTTATCCGTGCTTTGCCGATCTCTAGAAAAAGCAGTTCCTTCCTTCGGTTCAGGTCTTTCCGAACCATCATTCATTGAAACCCAACCAAATTGGATTGATGAGAGCGGTAGCCTTTTCCCAGTTGGTCTAGCCAAGTCCAAGTCCCTTTACTTTAGCCGGGTTCGCCCGTCTTTAGGGAATGGGGCATATTCTTCCAACCTTCGGTTCCTCTGACCGACGGGTTCCTGAGGCACTATTTGGCGCTGGCTTTTCGTAACCGATCGATCACTGGGAGCGCCCTAGACTAGCCATACTAGACATCAAGACAGAAAACCTCTTAGTTGATTCGGAGTTTACGCTGGAGAGCCTACTCCTCTAACTAAGAGGAGAGGGCACTTAAAAGAAAAGGACAAAGACCACCCATGCGAGCATAATAACTAGCTTTGGAAGGGCCTAACCTTCTGGGTAAAGTTAGCCACTAGAAATCGATTCCTTGGCTCCGGGAATAGGAAGACTAGCGGGGACCTCTTTGTGGCATTCTACTTCTACAGAAAGATGGGCGTACCATCAACTCCCAGGCTAAGTAAGGGGCGAAGACTAAACTTTCGCGGAACACTTCCCCAGACCGTAAGGGCAACTGGCCCAGCCCAAAGAAAGGGGGCCTACCATCCAACTATTTCCAATTCACCGAAAAAGGTATGCCACTATCAGCTACATAATAGCAATAGCAGGTTGCCTCCACTGCCCCATATGAGTGCACTGATCATTGAGAATCTGATTGAGAGGAGGCTTGTGATCTAGCTAAAGATCTAGTCATTCTTCTATCCACTGTAGTTACTTCTGAACCAGTCACTTTGTCTGAGGTTTGGGATCTGTTCATCACTTTAAGAAAGGACTTGAATGACTCAAGCATTTGGGGAAATGATTCACCAGTGGCATGTAAATTATTGGCACTTGAAGGCTTAGGAGAAAGAGTAGCCACCTCTTAGAGGATTTGATCCTGCAATCATCTTGAGACACAGGTCTACAGCAACCTGGGGGAGGAGTCTTCCTTGGAATATGAGCATCTCATGAAACTCATTGAACAAGTGGATCATAATCTAATAATAAGGCTTTCCCATGACTGATGCCTCCTGTAGCTCCAAGTTGGTAATCCATAGCAAGTTCAGGATCCAGCTGTTGAGGATTAGCCATAGGTACAGCTCTAGACTACTCCATCTCAGAATAGTTGATGCTTCCTATAGCTTTCTCAGCAGTATTAATTCTAGGAGATTCAGCAATTTGAGATGCCTCTTGGGCTGTTTCAATATTGCTGTGAGCTATCTGAGTATCCTTCTCCACTGCCATGTGATATCATACTCAAAAAGACAATTACAGTCTTGACAGTTATACGATTCCAGAAGAGGAATCTGAAATCTTACCATCTTCACTTTTCAAAATCCAGAAAGTAGAAGGTAAATTCACTTTGGGAGTGCTTTCTGGGACCCTTGTCTCTATTCTTGCTTTTCTTCTTCCAAGTCTTTTTACCCTCTAATTGCTTAGGAGGGTGCTTATGTTGAGAAGAGGACTGCTTATTGGTAATGAGACCTTGTTTGTTATGAACATTAGGGTTAGAGTTTCCACCAACCTTTGGAGCAGCATTCTTCGACGCTAGTTGAGGATGTGCTTTACGACATTCAGAGAAATCATGGCCTAGGAGACAGCAGTGATAACAATATGATATGTTTCCTTCATAAACAATCTTCTGCCAGAACCCTACCTCTTCCTCTTTTGAAGATCTAATCCAAACTCGAGTGGGAAGAGGCTTTGAAACATCAACCTCAATGCACATTCGAGCATGTATGGGGTGGGTTAGGGTCAAAGTACGATCATCAGCTCTGAGAAAGAGTCCAAAACTCCCAACAATTTCCTTGAGAAGGCAAGGAGTAAAGGACAGACAGTTGCAATGGGGTTTACTGGTGATTATATGTGTCCTTTTACTCGATATAGAAGGAGCTGCAATTGCTATTGAATGAGCTGTTGGCATATCAGCTCTTGTGCACTCATAAGTGTCAAAATCTGCTGCGCATGAATGCCCAGAACCAGAGGAAGCTGCTTGAGTATTCGTCTTCGTTCCCGCTGCATCGAGAATAAAAGCTTTTGTTCTCCTTTCTGGTGCTTGAGAAGAAGCTGTTACAGTATCTCTTGTTAGACTCTCATCTTGGGTTAGTCTTTTATCATCCACTCTTGATGGTGAGTGAATAAGAGCTCTTGTGCACGTAACATAAAGGCTTAGCCTAGTCCTAAGGAAAGCAATTGACATATATTATATAAAAAAAATGTTGCGAACATAGCTAATTGCTGAGCATCGGCTCTGTCCAAAAAGCCAACCACATGGTCTTCAGTGACGAAGGCGAATCAGTGATCAGTTGCGAATTGAGATTGCCACTATGAGAGCTAAGCAACTCTTTCTCTACTGAGAAAAGCTTCAAGACTTCTGCTCTTGCAGCAAGGGACTGGGGATAGAATAGGTGAATGCAATCACCATCAAAGTCGGCACTCAAGGGCCCACATATTATAGGATTTCTCTTCACTAAAGTACTGGCAGGGAATGTATGTGGGTCATTGGCGGTCTGCTGATGAAAACAGTATCTCCATCCATAATATAAAGTGAAACTTGACCTGGTCGGAGAAATGTATGCCCCTTGGGACCTCCTCCTCACGCGGATCTCACTGAAAGGTTTTAAGGATATCCTGTTGATGAGTTCATTTCAATTGTATGTTTCCGGTGGTGCAAAATGTCGGGACGCCCTTTCTTGCTGATGGTCATGTTCTTCCTTTTCGACCCATGCTTTGGTTGAGGAGAAAAACCTTGTGCATAAACAACAATACCCCTAGCTTGGAAATACTGATCATTGGCTTCAACTTCATGAGACTCGAAAGGGAAAACAGGCCGCGGGCTCTTGCTGATCCCAGCTTGTTTGAGAACTTTCTTGAGCGTGGATATAGAAAAATCCGAAGGCATGATGCTGCACCATCTGAAATATCTGGCACAGACTAGCATCTTGGAGGGCCAGGTAACCATTACAGGATATAACCATCTCGGGGAAAATACCCTTTTCTAGCGAGTTTCTTCCAGTCTCCTCAGGAATTCTTCTCAGAAGTTCATCCCCTCGTAGGGAGGCATCATTCGGATACAACTGTCACCGCATCTTTCTGAGAAATTCCAGAAAGCACCTCTGACTTTTGAGTGAGACGGCAGTTTTAATCCCAAGAAAGAACAATCGATCAGCTGCACCATTGTTCTTGATCTGAAGCAACGTTTTCAAAATGACTTCCCCATTCTCCAAGTTCAGAAGTGCCACAAGATAAAAGGGCAGACTAAGGCAATGATAATTGGCTGACTAGAATGACTAACGGGGCAATCCTTGACTTTCTTATTGATTATCCTTCCTTCTTCGTGCAGACCGATGACACAAGACCACAGGGCTATAAGAAATAAATCGAGGAGAAGACCGATGCTACCAGGAAAAAAATTAGATCGACGGCACCAGAGACCGGAAATACCACCAATTAACTAGAACCAGATCAGACCGAGGAGAAAGAGGAAAACACAGAAAAGACGATGATACCAAATTGGTGAGAAAGAGGAAGACCTAAAAAGACCTTTCCCAGCAAAGATTCAAACCATGACACAGACTTCCAGAATGGCACGGTCTCTAGGACGAAGGGAGGAAAAGATAAGAGGGATAGTTCGTTCCCCTGCAGATGATACCCGGACGGAGATCAGTATGCATATGGAGATTCACGATGGTTCAGATTCGAGCAGCTAAACTAGTTACCGCCCCGTGGGAGAATAATTTATATATTCTACGATCGGAGATTATTAAAAGAGATTGTTTTTAGGAATAATGAATGTTAGCTGATCTGGTAATAACTTGAATCTTTAGGCAAGTCTTTAACTTGGGTACTTTACTTCGCTATGAAAAGCAAAGAAAGAAGAGGGACGAAGTAACTTGACCGATAGGTCAAGGGACGAAGTGACTCGACAAAGGAATTTCTTACTTACTTGATAGAGTAAGGAAGAGGGAAGAGATCTGCCATTGTTATAATGCTTGGGATTAGGCTAGCTACTTGCTTTCTATTGAATGATTATGATAAAAGAATTTTCTTTCCCTCAAAGTTCTCTCTCGTACCCTACTCGATGGAGCATGCATTAGGCCAGGAAAGGGCAAGAAACTGCTTCATGCGAAGGGGCGAAGCGATGGTTCCTCAATCGCTGTTCTCGCGCGCGAAGTGCAGCAAGCAATTACGCGTTGCTTTCAAGGTTGCTTTAGTGATATCGTATTCTTCCTCAAGCTTGGAGTGGCTCTTAGCTGGTCGGGTTGCCGGCCCGCAGACCCCCTTTCGGTGCCATAGTTGCGGGCGCATTGGGCCCTCCAGTTTTTCGATGCCAGTACCTTAGACGAGGAGTGGAAACAATACCACTAGAGATAGCTAAGGAATTGAACCTTAGTATAACCCTTTTTGGGAATAAAGTCCATCCTCTCTTTCTATACCCACCCACCCTTCTCTTTATTGGCGGTAGTTCGGATGGATGGCATATCTCGGTGACCATTGTTGAGCAGGGGTCGCGCTCTCTTTGAATGAAACCTATCTCCGCGAATGAGATAGATGCAGGGGAAACTCAACCAGAAGACTAGTAAACTTACATCTCGAGTGAGATATATCGAAGAATGCACTTAGCCTTCAACCACAAACGTGGTCCTTTTGGCAGCCGATTGCCCGTTTGCTTCCACTGACTTACGTCGTGAACATTTCTCCAACCCGTCAATGAAATGAAGAGAAGGGCTTTCCTCTTCGATCCCATCCTATGAGCCCTGCGAGCTCACGAGTCGTCAGTGATGGTCAGTCACTCGGAGGATTTTATCGACCGGCCTGAACTTACCTTAATCTTAATAAGGAACGCAGCGATGAAAGGCAAAGACTAGTGTTTAGCATATAGCTAAGAGAATACGGGGTTGTCTCTGTTACAATCGTTTATAGTCCTTGTCCTGACTTTCCTGAAAGCTTAGGTTGGGAGTCATAAGGCAAATAGCCTTATTAAAATTGAAAATGAAATGATTTTTGAGTGAATACCCGCCAATCCCTACGTGGCTAGTGTAGCCCCTAATCCATACAGTAATAGTCATATTAAAGAAAGAAGTCGATTCACCGAATGAAGTTGATTCGCCGACTCAGAGATTTCCGAGTGTGAGGAGCGGCCTCGAAGACCGGAATTCTCAAGTGAGACGACTTAGCCGCATTCTTGGCTCTTTGGTTGAGCCGCTTTGTACTCCCGAATAACCGCAGCAACGTCATTCGCTCGGAAACATTCGTCATGGCCGGGTTCTTGGTGCAGGGAAAGAGAGTAGCCATAGCTTCGGCCGTCCTTGCCAGCATTTATTGCGGTTTGGGCGCTGTTGTCGGCATACCGGTCTTAGCCGGCAATAGGAATCCTCTCTTTGCCCGGGGACCTTTAGCTTGGCACCTTGGCATAACCCTTACCTTCTTCTTATGATTCTGCTCGAACTGTCTTCTCTTCTCCCTTCTTCCTGTCTAATCACTCTCTTTTCCTTTTTCTTTTTTTTTTTCTCTCTGTAGCAGTTTTAGTAGGAGTAGCAGTAGGAGAATGCTTTTAATCCGGATTACCCTCTTGCTTGACTGCTTTCCTGTCTTGCTAGCCATTTCGCCTAGTTTTCCTTTCTTGGGCAAGTAGTGCTTTGGCGCATAGTCGTTAAGGAGCCGGGAAGGATTGTGAGAAGCTGGATTTGTCGACCCCTAAAGCAAATCACTCAATTTGGACTAGATACGACTGCGGACCTATTGTAATGTGTTCCAACAGTTTATCCTATTTATGATTATGAAGAGGCTTCTGGTGCAGTTGCTTGGTTGCCGGTTTAGGGTGCTCTGGCTAATATGACTTTTCTCTTACTGGTCATCATACCAATTAGTAGAGCGAGGGGAGTGGGAAAAGAACATACGAGTACGCGAAGGGAAGAGAGTCTCGAACCTGTCCAGTGAAATGTGAACAGTCTTAAAATCAAGTCAATGTCTTAGTCGAAGAGTCTTTATTAATTATTATATTAGCGCATCATTAATAAGTAGTAAACATTATTTCAACTTTCACATGAATTTTCAGCACATTTTTACGAAAAAGTCTTTATTATTATATTAAATTAACATAAGCAGGGCCGCAAACATAACAAATAAAACCAAACAAAGCATAGATAGGAGTCTATCTCCAGTAGGCACCAGAGTAGATCTCCACTAAAAAAAGACAAAGAAGACCAGACATGAAAACAACAGACACTTATTTAATTTAAACTAAAAAAAGTCGACGGTTCTAGTCTCTCCGGTCACCGAGGGTGGCGGCCCGCACAATGAGCTCTCTTTGTTCGTCGAGGAGGGCCCTCTTCCTGTCTTCCAGACGGCGAATGTGGTCCCGGATCAATTGCATCGCTCTTCCTACGGCCTCCGGATCGAGAAGAGGCGGATGCTCCCAGAACAGACCTAGCCTTTGCTCCCATTCGAGCTTCTCCTCTTCCACTTGAGAGATTTCTTGCGGAATTCTTTCAAGTCTTGTAAAAGGATCCATGGCTACACTCAAAGCTTTTTTTTCCTCCCTTACTCTATCAAGTAAGTAATAAATTCCTTTGCAAAATAGAGCTGAAAGAAGCTTCTATTTATAGGCCTTGGAAGCCCTTAACTCTTTCTTATTATTTTATTAGTAAGAAAGGTAGTCTTAGTGGAGTAAGATGGTTCAAACCTGGCTTTTCATGAATATGGAACCCCATCCACTAGATTTTAGTGCAAAAATCATTGTCCTTTCTGAGTACGAAAGGCCCACCCCAAAGAGCGAATAGTCCTTTGTTTTTCGCGGGTATCGCCACGCGGCTTAATCCCGATCACTCCCTCAAGAAGAGGAGGCAATAATAGAGCGAATCCGTCAGAGAGTACTCCACCACGAGCTGCCAAAGCACGCTCAGTCAATCGTCAATCTCCAGCCCAAAGCTGACCAGTACAACCATGTGTCACCCCGCGGGCTTCGTCGTACCTTGCCTACTCGTCTTTAACCGGCCTATTTGTACCCAGCTACTCCCTTAGGATAAACCCCTCGGCCAATCGTCACTCGACAGCTCCGTCCTAGCTTAGGAAAAAGATGTTTGGCCGAACCACTATCTCTTGATTGATCTGACCAGACGCTTGCTTTCTTCCCGCGTGCTTGATATTATTTCGACAACTATAGATTTTGAGCCAATCAGGTATCACCGCCTGTCAAACTGTGTCAGGCGGGAGACAGAAATAATATTCAGCCGATTCCTTTCCAAACACGCGTCCCATATCCCCATGTGCTTTCTTTGGTTAGTCTATGATTTATGAGTTGGACTGGATCTCCATGTGTTTGTCTTTGTGTGGTTTCTGAGCTAGGAGCGCTTAGAATTTCAGTTCTACTCATATACTATCAAATAATAGCTAGCTACTAACAAGGGGGACTGTTGTCTGACTCTTTTCATGAATCTTATACTGGTAAATAGGGTAGGGGCATTCTATTTGATTTTACTTTATCTTAAATATCTTAAATTTGTGGATAGAGATTTTAAACATAATTAAAAGAGGTAAACCATTTACAATTTTTATTAATTATACTTACATAAGTTAGAGTTTTTTAAATACGATACTATTTATCTCCAGGCCTGTCAAGAAACGTCGCAAGGGCTTGTCCCTTGACCTATCGGTCAAGTTACGTAGGCAAGGGTCACCGCCCTTCTTTTCTTTCTTTTTTTGTTAACAATATGAAGAGAACACATCAGGTTTGGTCTTGGAACGCCATGCTAACACCATGCTTAGCAAACCATGCTAGGACCGATCTTATCAGGCCATGGTGCGGTCACGGCTTCAAAGCCGGCTACATTCTTTCTCCGAGAAGCCAGTTATGGAGCATAGCCAAACCTCGCGGGGGAACGGGTCGGGTCCTCCCTCCGACTCTTCCTTTGACGGCAACTCATTAGATTATGAATCACAGGGCTTAGTTTACAGTTCCGGTTCCGGTTCGAAGAGCTTAGTGAAACGGTCCAGGGAAAAGGAAAAGCGGCTTTACCGAGAGGTGAAGACTATGAAGAATATTATTGATTCGCCAGAACATGAGATATTGGAATAGAGGGATTTTTCCAAGCCTTTTGAGAATCAATCTATCACACGCTTAGAGACAGAAACATCCAAGACTTGGGATGCTAACAGAATCGACAGCTGCCAAGCCGCTTACCTTACTAGCACGATACCGAAATGGCTCTTAGCCGACTAAAGGCTACAAGACTGCTTCTACACCTACAACCCTCGCTCTCAGAGAAAGAAAGATCTGACTGAAGTTCAGAGGATTTTCTTTGCTCCAGGTTGTGCTCTCAAGAACCAGTAAGTTGATTGAGTTTTCCCGATCAATTGGTTGTTTCCGTGGCGAAGACAGACCGACTAGCCCCCAGTGATTTTCTTACCCAACCTGGGAAGACTAGAGCCGACTCGCCCGATCAGAGGATATATGGGTTCCGATGGTAGTTCCCGTAGCTATGAATCATCTCTACTAATCACCGGAAGAGGGTACGGTAGATACATTGTATTATAATAAGTTATAAAAGCAGTCATTCTATTCGTTAAGAGTTGAAACATATCTTTTCGAATATGATATTCCTAAGGGCAGAAAAATGACTTATTTTATAAGAATAATAAAAGAAGTACAGGAATTCGTGCAGGCAAGGAACGTAGTGGCTCGAACGAAGTGAGAGGATAGGAAAGATATCCCTATTTGATACGAAAGAGAACAGGAACAAGTGAATCGCTCTCGCTGAATTCAATCGCACAGCAAATCGCATTCATTATATCGCCGCAAGGAAAGCAACTTCACTCCGACATCAGGCAATCGCTCCGTTAACAGCGTAGACAGTCAGTCGTTCAGTCTAGCTACTCAATCGTGCAATCAACAGGATAGGCAAAGAGGACTGATATTTCATCCGATACAGTTAGCTCGCAAGCTAATTCTGTCACCCCATCCCTCTCTTTCTTTAGTTTATGGAAGTCCTAGTCTCCTTTCTTACCGGCAATAGAGGGGGAGAAAGGCTAAGAGATGGCGCAGTAGAACGCCTATCCGTCGACGTCGAATATTCGTTATAGATAATCGATGTCCTTCGCTTCATCTGCAGTAATCGGTGTAATAAAGCAAGGGAATAGGAGCAGGCTGCTTTTTTAATAAAAAAGACAACGATCAAGCTAGGAGAAGCGCTTTCAGCCTCGTTCGCTTAGCAAATCTCTAATGTTTCTTCTCTGGTGTCGGCCACAGTCCAAGAAGTAGTCTTTTCCCATTTGCTAGCAGGAAGTACACTCATGGGGATTCTGCAGTTAATGAGATAGATCAAGCAGCAGCTAGGAAGTCACTTGTTGGCTAACATTCCGCAACGCTTGGTCTTCGGTCGCTGTCACAGTCAAAGACTTATTCTTTTATCATTTGCTAGCAACAAGAAGTAGGGATTCGGCGCAACTAATAAGATAGATAAATCACGCGGACTCAAGCCAGCAAACAAAAGACTTATGTTAGGTCGATCACGGATTCAAGCTATAGCAAAGAAGACAACTAGTCGATCCGGGACTGAGGTGCAAAGACAAAGGAATATGGTAGAAGGAGTACAACAAGCAATCAAAGGAATGCAGGCGTTGGTAAGCGTAGAGGGGCTAGAAAGAGTTGTGTTGGTCGGTAGGCAAAACAAGGGGTTTGGGAAAGATAGTAAGTACTTCAACTATCAACCACAGGCTCCCTAGGCTTGGTTTCTTACTTTTTTGTTGTAGTATATCAGTCCTCTATGCCATTCCCGCATTCACTCTATCCGTCCAACAAGCTCTCTCTCCCATTGGTAGGCAGAAGACAGGGAGAACTACTAAAGGTGTGTATAAGTCCTACATACTGTGTATGTTAGACTGTCCCTCCAGCTGAGCTTCGCTATGAACTAATAGACTGAAATTAGCATAGTTTGAAGGATGTATTATAAGTACGGTGAAACCAGTATCCCCATTTTTAAGTAAACCATAAGGAATTTATTACTTACTTGATAGAGTAAGGAAATCGGCACACATGAATAACTTTAATTCAATACTTCCCCGGGAAAGTCTACAATAATGGGTTTAATCGATCGGTCTGAGGTCTGTGCTCTGTCCACATTCATCTCTGTCTTTTCAAAAAGATGGATTTCCGGTCTCTGGTCTCCGGCCTTCCCCGTTATGACTTAGAGCATCTCTCACGTCTTATAAGTGACTTGCGAATGAATGGCCGGGAATCAGACACGTATAGATCCTTTCTCTATTTTTTATGTGACCCAAAACGAGCGTAACCGCTTACCGAGGGCGTTAAGCAGGGAGGACAGGTTGGTTTGAGGACCCGTTGGTCAAAGGAAAGGGGAGGTCCTGATTCCGGGACGGAGCCGTATGACGCGAGAGTGTATACTCTTTTTCTCAGGGAGCGAGACCCTAAAAAAGTTCAAGAAGCTATGAAGAGTGGTAAACTCTGAAAGGAAAGATGGAAACAGGGGAGTTGGCTGATAAAGATGGACAGTAAGGATCGCGTAATATAAATTTATCGGCCTCGTCATCGAAAGCGGCTTCCAATTGCTCGGAAATTCTCAGCTATATGGGGGGCTTGGATGGTGAGCAAAAACAATTGATCAAGAAATTGGTCAACTTTCGCATGAAAGAAGGTAAAAGAACAAGAGTTCGTGCTATTGTTTATCAAACTTTTCATCGCCCAGCTCGAACTGAACGCGATGGAATCAAACTTATGGTTGACGCCCTAGAGAATATAAAGCCCATATGCGAAGTGGAAAAAGTAGGAATAGCAGGTACTATTTATGATGTCCCTGGGATTGTAGCCAGGGATCGTCAACAAACCTTAGCTATTCGTTGGATCCTTGAAGCAGCTTTCAAACGACGTATAAGTCACAGGATAAGCTTAGAGAAATGTTCATTTGCTGAGATACTGGATGCTTACCGAAAGAGGGGAATTGCACGTAAGAAAAGGGAGAATCTTCATGGACTGGCTTCCACCAATCGAAGTTTCGCGCATTTCAGATGGTGGTAAAGTGAGACCACATAAAGAGCTCTTCCTCATTCAGTCAGATTATTCAGTAAGAGTAAGATATGGTTCCTTTTTGTTTGAATCTTCATATAGATTAAAAACCTCATACTCCTCTCTTCATTCATTGAGTTGGAGGAATCCATAGGAGGCCCGCCCGTTATGCATTGCATGAAAGAACCTTTCTTTGTATGACTTATCTTTTGCCTCAGGTCGAATGAATACGAAAGGGAGATCAATCAAACAAAAAAATAGGCCATGAATGAAGAAGTAGTGGGCCTTTCACCCCCTTTCTAGTGACTCGGGGAGCTGATCTGATAAATGCACTTCAAAGGGAGGGAAGCTAGGTTTCCCATGTTGGTATGGCCGGGCATAAAAGATTTTGAAGTTAGGTCAAAGAGGTAGAGAGAGAGAACAGAACGGAACCGATAGCCCTGAATTATGTCAGGGCAAGAGAAAGAAAAGTAAGGACTCTCGTTTTCCGCATACGCATATAGGCTGTGAAAAAGAAAAAGAAGTCAACTTTTCGAATTTTATAATAGAGAAAGAGAGTGATTCGTCTACTTTGTTAATGTTAATAAGGTAACGAAATGAACTTCAAGTACTTCGTAGGACGACGACGAAGACTTTTTTTATATAAAAAAAGTACGGGCAACTGGGTACGATCTAACTTTCACTAACGATTCCACATTCAAGAGGACCGGACTTTTTAAGAGGGATAAAGTGACTCGACCAATAGGGGGAGTCCAAATGTTGGAATATATAGAAAGGGGAGGTCCTGCCACATTGCTGCTCTGCTCGAGGAAGGAATAAACCGGCGAAGGGCACATCGCTTTCCCTTCTGTAATAGAGGCGCTGTAATAGGCGCGCTTGGCTAACGAATAAAAACAAACCTTGGTCCTGGTCTAGTCCGGTCATTGCTTATCTCTTTCTTCTCTATCGTCTATCGGTGAATTGGGGGAAAGAGTGCACCAATAAGGGGAGGTGAAAAAGCAAGAAATAGGGAAGTAGAGTAGTTGGCACACGCTGGTCAATCCAGTACGTACGTCGCTTTCGTTCTTTCCATTCAACCTTAACGGCCTCTCCTCCGGTAATACGTCCTCCAGCCCTTCCTGCTCATCTGGAAACTCTCGCAAGGTCTCATCCCGCTTGGATAGCGAAGTAGGGCTGACATTAGCGAGCACTCATAGCGTCCTTGCTTTCTCGATATCAGTAATGTTGGATCTCTCCCCCTTCTGGTAGGTGCAAGCAATAAAAGGAATATCATTCCAATCAGTAAAGGAATAGTTCTTCCCTTAATGATATATCGAAATATCTACTTTTTCATTCAAGGTTATGGAAGTTTAGTAAAGTCTTCTGTCAAGGTAGCATTTGCCTTCCCGGGAATCAATCCCTTTTGGAATCGGGTAAAGCTCCACTATTAACTGGCAAGGGTACAGGTCCAATAGCGCTTCCTGTCTTTTCAAAAATCTCCCCCGTAGCAGCAGCGGCACTCGAGTTCTTAGTGCCAGGTGCAATAAGTACGCCATTTCCAAGCCTCCTTGTGAAGCGTGCGTCATCTCTTGTCTGAATTGAAGGCATCTCAACCTTAACGGCCTAAGGCCTCTCCGCCCTTGGTTTAGTCTGATTTCACGCGAACTGCTAATGCGGCTGTGGCTGGTTGAGGTGCCACTCTTCTTTCTGATGCGGGAGCCCTTTTTCCGTAAGTGAGAGCACTAGCACCGTCCGACTTCACTGGTACTATTCATCTATATATGGATCACTCCTGCTTTCTCCCCAATGGAATGATCTGGATCCTTGCGAAAGGACCTCTAAATCCGACGACCTTGACTGAAAAGCTCCCAATTAGGTCAGTAGCTGGCCGAGTAGCTGATAGACCAAATAAGCACAGTAGCTGTTTAGAGCCGAAGGAGCTCTATTTGGGATTCTATAGCCTACGCACTTGCCTTTAGGGGGTCGAAGTTGGATGAATTTCCAGTGGTTCGATGACGCCGACGAAGGAAACCAGCGGAAAGGCTCTCAAAGGCATTCTTCTTTTTGTTGGTTTATAGTCCACACGGGGTTCTGGTCTTGTTACTTTATGTTTCGGAGTCAATTGATCCCTCGATCAAGTCCTAACTAGAAATATCTTAAGAGAAGAAAAACGAGAAATCGTTTGGGTTCGAGGCGAAACCCTTCCCCCCCGTTATGGAGTTCTTCTGCTATAATCTCCGAAATCGAGGGTCAGCTGACTGGGGAGTTAGTATTGATTCATGCAAAGATGCTCCTCTGAAGCTGAAGTAAGGGATTGTCCACCTCACCGCCTCGAAGAGCAGTGGCTCTGTTGTTTTGCACGCCTACAGAGAGATACTAAAAAAGTACCGACGCTCAATCGAAAGAAAGAGCAATCAACTATATGCTTAACTCATGCCCCAGGAATCCCTAGACAGAGGGGGTACGAGCTAATCTTTTACTGGAGGGAAAGCTGGGTAAAAGCATAGAGCGTGCGGGCTCAGCTCTCGCCCTCCTCCCATCCGCGAAGCTGAGGCGGGAGAAAAAGCGTAACTCCCCGGTGACGCTCCCAAAGCGATCGCTATCGTTTTCTTGCTTTCTTGTTGTCTTGAATTGTTATAGAACGGCTTTATTTCCGGTATAGTTGGTAGGATGAAGTGTTTGTGGATATAGCAAGTGTGCCGGGGATGCGGCTCGGGCATAGTAGGTCTGGACGCCTAGCATGAAACAGTCTTCTCTGGTAGCAGCACTCTACCTTAGTCTAGTATCTTTCTAGCTTCCAGTCTATATAGTCTATATAAAAGGTAGAGTTAGCAGAGAGTTGTCTGTCTGGCGTTCCCCCGCGTAAAGGGCTACTTTTGCATCGGCTCTCTCTCGTTAGGTAATTACCGAGGCGAAAGCAGCTCTCTCGGAAATTTCCCCGCCATCAACGTGGGACTAGTCTAATAAACTTTCACTTGAACTGCCAAGACTCGGTTTTTTTGTTGTGGTAACGCCCTTAACGAATTACGTTTAACGTCCCTTTATGACTTTCCCGATCGGTGCCTCGGGTCGGTAGCCGGGTCCGGGACATTACTACCACGGCTACTATCGACCCGAGCCCAAAGAAGGACTAAAGCGAGGAGTTCATTGGCCATACATAGTGTTGGGGGATGGGGATCAACCTCTTTCATGACCCATGGCCCCAGTGTGTCACTTGGTTAGCATTTCTAGAAAAAATGGAGTAGGTTCGATAGGGAAACAGACAGGGGAGTTGGCTGTAATTGAGACAAGTTTTTCGGATGGACGAT
>Ga0153980_1000238_pt1 | contig 26883 bp, 20 predicted proteins | sample TSGA064MetaG_FD_104722 | JGI IMG/M metagenome (GOLD analysis project Ga0153980, IMG submission 104722) | Attine ant fungus gardens microbial communities from Georgia, USA - TSGA064 MetaG | ecosystem: Host-associated > Fungi > Mycelium > Unclassified | place: USA: Georgia, Magnolia Springs State... | reverse complement strand
GGTCACTGCGGGATTCGTGTTTATTCTCACTAAAAACACTGGGGACGTAATGCATCAATTCTTCACGGGTTAACGGTCGGTCGCGCCGTACCTGATTTACCCGTCCAAAACGACTGACTAGTTTCATAAAGGACTCCTCGTGATGTGTTATAAGAAAAAAGGCCATATCCCAGACGGGATATGACCTTATGGAAAGAGATATAATTAAAATCTACGACATTCAAACTTTATATTCTTAGATAGTCTTGAGAAAGATGGGGTATCTCTACAGAAAAAATTTAACTATTCACAGTATTCTGAAACCCGAAAACCATCGATTACTCACTAAATACCTGAACACCATAATAATATAGACTTAAAATAAATTATAAATCATTTCATTCGTGACTTCTTGATTAGGCTAAACTTACCATTGTCAACACGCTTATGTTCCTCAAAAGTAAATCTATTTATGTTTTGGTATCCATTAACCCCTGAAACTTTTAACCATACTAGTGGTCTCCCTGGATATTCCTGAAATCCACGTTTCGACAGATCCTTAGGAAAACTCTTCCCCTCTGGATAAACGGAAATAAAAAAACCGCCTATCATATCACCTGAAGCTTCTGACTCTAAAATCATTGCGAGTTGTTTGGTTTTCTTTGGGGCCGAAAAAATATAATAAAATTTTTGGTACGTTATTGAGGTGAAGTCATAAAGACTGTTATATCTCTTCCACAAAAATTCATCAATCTTTATAAATCCATAGCGACAAAAGCATGATGCATTAATATAATCACAATCATCATTTCTTTCTCTCATGTACGTTATCTTTATCATGGTTTTAATTAAATGATAAGAGCCATGATAACATTTCATATTTTCCAGAATGCGTTCAACAAAATCAATTTTGATTTTTTCATCAATATTATTCAACAACCCCTTTCTTAATTCCGGTTCAGTAACTCCACTCAAGAGAAATGGCTGCCGAAAAGAAAAAAATGCATCCACGCACTGAACATATGGATTCGAATTATAGAGCCCAGCTATTAATTCGCAATTTTTATTTAGCTTGTCGAATATATTCTTATTATCTTCCAAATGCCTTAATACAAACTTTGATTTTGTTGTGCCTGACTTTTTATGGTTTTCCAAAAACTCCTCATACTTTCCTTCATCGGTGAAATAAAAAGTAACCCCTTTTTTAAATGCCATATCTTCCGCCCCATTAACATTAAATAAATTAATGTGTTTAATAATGATAAAACACCAATCAGTTACAAGGACATTACCCGTTTTGCAAAATCATTGAAAGTGAAATGTCATGGTCAAGGAGTCTAATGATACGACAAAGTACATTCCTAAAAAACTATCTATACTTCAAAAGGAATTTCTACATTCCTTTTTTTTTATCAGCTATAGCTGGCAGAAGGAAGGCATGTTCTACTGACTATGTCATAACGTCAGAGCGAATCGCTTACCTCAAAGATATCCCTCTTAGCCATCTAAGCCTTATCGGACCTGGTTTTGATCAACATACGGGCTTCCTGCCAGTAACCTTTCACTGCCGGTATTAATATTATGTTTATAGCCCTTTCTCATATCTCACTGTCTTCTTCACATCTGATCCTCATACAGGACTCTCCCCATATGAGGTATAAACAGAGGATCATCGATATCTCCCTGTATCAGGAATGCATCAACTCGATAAGCATCTTTACCCATGAATGAAAGGCCAACCACAAGCAGGGGTAAGACCTCTGTCAGTAGATATAGTGACTGGTACCCGTAGTTTCAGGTAAAAGATAACTGTGACCAGGATGGTATTAACCAACAACCAGGGAGCTAAGAAATGACTGACAGAAAAGATGACGTATACAGAGTTAACGAGAACCATGGTGAGCTTAATAACCGGTATCTTGAAAGGCTCAAAAGGGTGACGGAAAGTGCGTTAAAAGAAAATGCCCGTGTACTGGCTTTCAGAGTCGATTTACACCTTCCAAAAGATAAACAAGGGCAATACAGCAATGCGGTCATTAAACGCTTCATAGCGTCCCTCAAGGCCCAGATTAACGCCTATCAAAACAGGAGAAGGAAACTAGGGAAGCGTACTTATCCTTGCCGTCTGAATTACGCATGGGTGAGAGAATTCGGAGAGATAAATGACGGGAAGCACTATCACGTGCTTCTGTTGGTCAATCGTGAAGTATTTCATAAAGCGTTCCTTATCTATAACCGGCTGACTAAGAAGTACGGGTATCTGGTAAGAATGGTTATCAGCGCATGGAACAGAGCGCTACGTGATAAAGGACCTGATGATAATGCAGGGATACATTTACCCGGTGTGTCTTATGATCTTAACCGGAAGGATGGAATACACACGGCTGGTTATCAGGACTTTATATACCACATCAGCTATATGGCGAAAGAGTATACCAAGCAGCGTGGAGACGGAGAGCGTAACTTCGGCTGCAGTGTGAAGTGAAGGTAAAACCGGTATTTTGTTACCGGGAAGGTGATTGTTATGACGGAGCACACATCAATACGTAATCAGCCAGATAAACAGGCAGTACTGAAGTGCTCCTGTCTTTCATCTACTAAAGACAGAGGTACTCGTCATGAACAATCAAAATACTACCGCTGACATCGATTTTACTCACGATAAACTGGTCGACATGGCCTTCATCACATCTTATACCGGGCTGACAGATAAATGGTTTTATAAGCTCATCAAAGACGGTGAATTCCCGAAGCCGATTAAATTGGGCCGCAGCTCTCGCTGGACTGAAAGTGAAGTAAAGACATGGTTAAAACAACGTATTGAGGCCTCCAGAGGGCATTAGTTGTATTAGCTCAGACCTGATCTGACAGTTACCGGTTATTTATACAGGTGTCTGTCAGATTACATCTGGCTTAAATTTTTCTCAGCCCAGATGCGCTTTCCATCAAGTAACGTTTCCACCGGCGTCCGCCCACAGCACATTTTCCCCTGATGGGTTCGCTCATTATTATAATGAACCAGCCATTCATCAAGATCCGATTGTAATGCTTCAAGAGTGCCATATAACTTTTTGCGGAACGTTACCTGATAAAATTCGTTCAGGATCGTTTTATGGAACCGCTCACAAATGCCATTGGTCTGTGGGGACATCGCTTCGTTTTCGTGTGGTCGATGTCATTTATCGCCAGATAAAGCTGGTAATCATGCTGCTCCACTTTGCCGCAGTATTCTGTCCCTCTGTCGGTCAGTATTCTCAGCATCGGCAAACCCTGAGACGCATAAAACGGCAGGACACGATCATTCAGTAAATCAGCCGCAGTAATTGGCGTTTTGGTAATATACAGCTTGCAGTGAGCCACCTTCGAGTATGTATCAACGAATGTCTGCTGATAGATACGACCAACACCTTTCAGGTTGCCCACATAAAATGTGTCCTGTGAACCCAGATAACCCGGATGAGCGGTTTCAATTTCACCACAGGCTTCATCATCACTGGCTTTACGTTCCAGTGCAGCGATCTGACTATCAGTCAGTTCAATGCCATCGCGGGCTACTTTATCTTCCAGCGCTTTCAGGCGTTTTTTGAAGTTCTCAAGATTATGACGTAACCAGACGGAACGGACACCACTGCCGGAGATAAAAACGCCCTGTTTACGCAACTCATTGCTTGTGCGGTGCTGGCCGTGGGCCGGGAATGCAACAGCATAATCAACAACAGCCTGCTCAGTGGCTTCATCGGTACGGTTCTTAAGGTTAGGAGCGCGACGGCTGCGATTTATCAGTGCATCCACGCCACCTTTATCGGCCAGTTCGCGGTAACGATAAAACGTATCACGTGAGACGCCCATTATTTTGCAGGCTTTCGACACGTTACTGAGTTCTTCAGCCAGATTGAGCAAACCGGCTTTGTGTTTGATGACGGGATTGGTAGTATGAAGCATGAGAGTTACCTCGTGTTTTGTATAAGGCTTCGACACCCATATCAAAACCGGTAACTCTCAACCTTTCAAGGTCATGTGTCAGATCAAGTCGCGACTAATACACATTAGTCATGTCTGCTTATCATACTTCCGGCACTAACCAAAGTGCTCAATCACCGAGATTGAACTGACGAAGCCGTCGGAAGGAATGGCCTTAGCGACGATCAGCATAACCACATAAAACAGCATTATTTTAAGCAACAAGCTAAGGGCATGTTTTGCCATTGGCGATCACCTCAATTGTGCCGTATGCCTTGAGTTTACTCATACAAGGAACATCCACCTGCGGTGTTTTTAGTAACGCATTGTGCAACATGGCAAAATCTGAAGCATGTAGCAGAGTGATACCCCCTTTTGATAGCGCGCCAGGATGCAAACGGAAGTTACCGCGTTTAACCCCCTCATTCCATGTGTCATCGTCGATTCCCCAATCATCCCGCCTGTGCCTGAACGTCGCACCATTCATGACCTGGTTGTAACGATCCCGAACACCGGCATTAACGTGCGATCGGAGTCCACCTTCAGGACGATTAACAATCCAGTATTTACCCGCCGGAACCGGGCCTGCGGTCGGCTTCATGTCACAAGCCCCTCGATTGCGATAAATACCATCGCCAGAAAACGCTAAAAATGTTCCGGCCCCAGCAAACGATAACGGCGAGTCATGCGCATCGTTGATGACAAACCTTCCATGCAGAGTCATGCACCACCCAATATCCTTTTTTGAACTGTAGATTAAGGTACAGGCTGCTTAGTAGACAATCTATGTTAATAATATGATTTTATTTGAAATAATCTTATTTTATGTTGGTAGTCAGTGCCTGGCGGCGGTATATCAATGCTCAGAGAAGCATCAGAACGCATAATCCTGCCCCCTTTTCCCGCAATGTGATCTACTATTTCGGGCATCTGTTCGGGTCGTCCAGAACCGTGAATCATCATGCGCATCATCGCTGAGGAGTTTCCTGTTGCATTGGTTAGTTCGTCTACGCCTGGCCTGGCGCCAAATCACCACTGGATTTCCTTCACGTGCGAGGCTGGCAGCGCGCGATGCGCTTGCTACGGCACTGGCCTGCCTGCTGGCATGGTTACTGGCGGTATGGCTGTTAGGACATGAGCATCCTACGTTTGCCATCGTCAGCGCCGTGGTATGTCTTGCTCCGGGTGTACCCAGTCACCTGAAACAGGCCAGAAATCTGGTTATTGGCTGTACGTTCGGTATCGTGATGGGGGAGTTGATGTGGCAGCTCCCCGATACTCATCCACTGGTGCGGATGAGCATTGGTATGTTCTTCGCTATTTTGTTGGGCGCCGCCATCGGCCCGGCTCCGGTGGTCCCCATCCAGGCTGGAGTATCGGTGGCTCTGGTTCTTGCCATGGGGCCTGAAAGCGCGGGCGGTACACGTTTAGTGGACGTTCTGCTGGGAGCCTCTGTCGGATTATTATTCAGCCAGGTGCTCTTTACGTCTAATCCATTCAGCGACATTGGGCGTTCAACCTCCGACTTCCTGCGTCAGATTGGTAATGGACTGGATCGAATGCTACGAGCCTGTGAGGTGCAAAGCAGTAAGGGAGCAGAGGCCGCTTTGAGTCAGCTTTCAGAGGCTCAGGCCGCTCTGGCCGCTCTTCGCGCCGCTGTAGCTGAAGCACAGGTCAGTAAACGCTGGTCACTACGGGGTCGGCTAAACGCCGGGCGGCTTGCCACCGTCACACAGCGTTACGACCGCCATGCAATCCGGGTATACGCGACTTCCCTTTTATTAGCGGAAAGTCTCAGCCGGGCCATGTCACACACCCATACTCCACCACCAACTGTCGTGATGACGTATTGCCAGTGGTTGTCGGATAGCTGCATGGTACTAGCCCGTCAATCCGCCGTTGTTGCGCTTAAAGAAAGTGACCCACAGGCTTGTATGGGAACACCACCTCAGTCCACCGCTGACCAGCGCCATGAACTACCGCCAGAATGGCTCACGGTAGAAGATAATGCACGGCAACTGGAGCATGCCTTACAGGCACTGCTGGGCTCACGTGACGCATGATTGTCACGCAGAGATACCAGTATTAGTATTCTACACGACCGTTGACATTCAGCGGTCTACTCCATCTCTGCCGCCAGGCCAACTCTAGGGCAGGATCGTCTACCGGGGCGGGGTCAGTCCAACGCCCCTTTCAAAATGTCCTCAAAATCAGCGCCACTCAAGTCAGGAGTTGCACACAGCATATCTCTTGCTAATGAACGCCGCCGCAGCAGAAGGTCATCCAGAGTTTCTTCAAATGTGGTGATTTCGGGATCCCTCACCGTCGGATAATAAACATACACATCTTTAATTTGCCCAATCCGGTACGCCCGATCTGTTGCTTGATCTTCTTTGGCTGGGTTCCAGCAACGAGTGAAATGAATAACATGATTGGCTTTCTGTACGTTAACACCGAAACCGACTGCAACCGTAGAGAGAATAATCACCCCAAATCCAGGATGAACCTGGAAATCATCGATCAGCCTCTGGCGGCTATTCTGACTATTACTTTTAGTGCTGGTATCACCGTTAATAATGACAGGGCGGATACCAAACTTTTGATGGATCGCATGCTGAAGTTCACGCTGTAAGTCTCGAAGCTCAGTAAAAATAATGACTTTATCTTTCGTAGTGCTTTTTATTTCTGCGAGTATTTTCAGCAACCAGTTAAGCTTGGGTGAGTTATCACGAAAACGCGGCTCTGGATTGACAACTGCAGGGTGTGCGCAAATAAGCTTCAATCGGTGTAGCAACCCCAGCATACCTGTTCCAGCCTGCTGCATGCCTTCGCTCAGCGCCTGTTGCTGTTGCCAGTTTGCAACAGACGAAAGGTAGAGCTGTTTTTGCACTCCAGACAACATCAACTGCTTGCAACTTTCCACTTCAATTTTCTGTGGTAAATCACGCGCAACCTCTTCTTTAGTTCGGCGTAATGTCTGGGGCTCAATCAGTGCTCGTAAGCGTTCCAGTCGTTCCGTATCGCGGCCTGCCTCATTTTCGATAGGGCGAACATAGTGTTTACCAAATTCATTCAGCGCCCCTAACAACCCTGGCTGCGCAAAATCAAATAAACTCCACAGGTCTACAAGTGTATTCTCGACAGGTGTACCGGTGCACGCCACTTTAAACCGGGCTTGTATTGCGTTGGCAGCATGAGTGATTAACGCAGCTGGATTTTTTATTTTTTGAGCCTCGTCGCATACCATAATGGACCACGGTTGGCGTGCCAGAGAAAATTCTTGATCGCGAAGCGTTTCGTAAGTCGTCAGTATGATTTTCGCCTCACCTTGCCAGCCAGGTTTAAGCAGGTTTTTAATCCCCTGAGACTGCAGATGAGCGGGTATAGCCTGTTTGGGGTATTTCACCACTTTGATGGTCTCACCGTACAATTTCAACACAGGAATACCCGCGGTGTAGAAGAAATTATCCAGCTCACGTTCCCAGTTATCTAAAAGAGAGACAGGGGCAACAATCAGACTTGGCGGTTCCTGTGGAAACTTTTCAATAAACCATACCAGGAAACTCAGAATTTGCAGCGTTTTCCCCAAGCCCATATCATCAGCAAGCAGACAGCCAGCGGTTTCCTCTGGTGAACGAAGGAAGAGTTGCTGTAGCCAGGCCACACCTTCGCGTTGATGATCTTTGAGTCGGATATTCTCTTTAAGACTCAGGGGAATTTCAGGTTCTGCGTTGCGCGCACTGAGGAGTGAATCACGGCGCTGTTTGATGTAGGCAGCTTCTTCAATATTCTGCTCAATTTTGAGCACAGCCCGGACAGCTTTATCAGCAACGTTGTCTTGAGATCCATTTTCAGTGCTCTGCTGTTTTGCCCAGTTTTTAATGAAGGTTTTGGCTGTATCCAGCGGTAATTGGCTATCATTCCATGGCGCGGCGATATGCGTTTCACCAGCAGATTCTGCCTGAGTAATTCTCTCCTGCAATTCACCTAAGTGGTGAAGATTTTCGGGTTGCCAACCAGTCAGTACTTCGCCCGAAAATACTGAGAAATCGATGTCATCTGGAAGCCAGTTTTCACTTTGTGCCTTGGTCAGCCAGGGCGAGGAAATTTTTTCAAATTCACCAATACCAATCACCCGATCGCCATACTTCGCAATATCCAGCACATCGCTAAATTCTTCTCCTTCAATTTCTTGCTGCCAGCGTGTAAATAGGGCCTGGCAATCGTACCACTGTTGTTCAGTGAACTGGCTTAACTCCAGCTCGTAACCTTGCCAGGATCCAGCAGGCATCTGCGCTGCAACGCTAATACCGAGTTGCTGTATAAATTTTTCAAGCTCCCAGGGAGCTGAGAACACAAAAGTGACCTCTGGCTGGGGAACAGGTGAAATAGGTTCAAGTACCAGCGTAACTTCGATTATCTTATTCTCATCGCTCTGTTGGGGTATCAACCTGAAATGATGAAAGAAAATCCTGGCATCAAACAACGCCTGTTCATGTTCTTCGGGGGCCAGAACATCGGCAGCATCTTCACCTAAAAATGAATAGGGGTTACGAACAAACGAAAGCGCTTCACTTCCCGCCACTCGACGGCCAGGGATTGAGTGTATGGAATTCAGGACTTCTTTCACTTCAGGAGTAATGATGACATGGCTAAGTTCGCCGTTCTCTCCTGGGATGCGATAGCTATCATGAACCTGTGAATTCTTGTCAAAACTACCCAGCCAGTTAGCAGGCTGCTCCTCAAAATGGGGTTCAATTTCGATAACCGCAGTGTCAGCAACCGTTGCTTTACGCAAACGTAATGACAATGACGTCGGCTTGACGACATGCGTTTTTTCTAAATAATCATCAAATTTTGCGGAGGCTTGTTTCGCACATTTGCGGATAGCAGCCCATCCAAGTTGGTTAGTGGTTTCGCCGGGAACCTGGCTTTGCTGTGCACTAAGTCGTTCTGTTGCCTGTATGAGTACCCAGTTTTCCCTGGATAACAGATATTGCTGATTCTCAAAAGTAAAAATGGCACCAGTACGGCTGAAACGGATAGGGTGACGTTCAGGAAGTGTGGCCCATTCTGCAATCCAGATGCGAAGATCACTGTCACTTAATGCACCACGTGAACTCAGGCTTGCGCGTAAAGGAAGTATCTCTGGTACACCGATAAGAGGCAGGCTGCTGGCATGTTCGTCATCATCCAGAAGACCGTACAAGGCATCCCAACTCAATAACCACCGGTCTGTTAGTGATATCAGATAGTCTTCTTCAGCCAGTTGCTCAAGCCAGGATGCCAGTGCCCAAAGCTGCGAATCATCAACCAGCGATAGCGGAAAACTGAGTCCGTTTTCCTCAACCTGATACTGATTCTTAAGATTGTGCTCTATCTGCTGACGATTTCCCGTCAGTTTACTTAAGAGGCGTTTCAGCATTATTTGATCCAGTAACGATGCGGTTCTTTTGCCACAGGCGTAAAGCCTAGTCGTAACAACTCTCTTTCTATGGTGTCGTCAGGCGTATTGAGCAGTACAGACAGTACGCCACCTTTTTGTCGATTATCGCTGACGACACATGAAGCACCTTCAACCAGGCTTTGAATTGCCGTATCACGCAGAGGATTAATGATTTTGATGCCAGACAAAGAAGCGGGAGAGGAGGCTTTTTTATCGACAAACTTGACGGGTTCTTCCGCCATCCACCGAACGCCCAACTTGCATAGCTCATCGTCGTATTTCAGCATCCAGCCGGTTATCCGGACTTTGTTATACCCCTCAGCACGAGGTGCATGGGGCAACCTGAGCGCGCAGCGCCCCTGATCTTTTAGATGAATGTTGATATCAATCGTACGTGATTCAGGGTTAAATGGCGCGTGGCCTATTCGATAGGCGTACATCGCATTTCCTGTCCCGGAAAATTCGACGAATAGATAATCGTTGATTTGCATAATCATGGCGTTATCAAAGCTACGTCCGCCTCGTAAATAGCTCAATCGCCCCTTATTTTCTTCGCGGAATTTCACAAAGTCACTTCCACGGTCTTGCCAGGCATCAGGTCCCATGACGATACGAGTGAATCCCATTTGATTGGCGAAACGCAACCAATAGTGCAATCGTGCCTGATCGACATCGCCATTACCGCGCAACAGCTCGAAGAAATGTGTCAGGTCCTGTTTTGCTAACCATCCCCGGACCATTGCAGCAACCGGCTCGGAGACATATTGATGCCATTTATTCTGCTGGCTTTTCAACTGGGGGTTATCCCAGAATTCCAGCGCAGCTTGCTTCAACGCTGAATGTTCTTGATCGCGATAGACAGAGTAGTAATAGCGGGTCAGAGTCTCCGTCATGATGTCATCACGAAAGCGAACCCACTGTGAAGCCAGACCTAACAGCCAGCTAATTTTTTCCAGAAACTGAGGATCGTCAAGTGTGTCCAGTTGCGCTAAAAGCACCGCGAAGATCCGCTTCCATAGCCAGCTGCTATCGGGGATTTGCGCGATTTTATCTAATGACGAGAGCGAATTGTTTTCACCCGCAAGTAACTGCCTGGAAATAACGCCTCCAGCTTGCGGGGTAAAAATGTCGTGATAAAGCTCAATTGTCTTCATCCATGATTTTTCGCGTCGTATAGCGGCTTTCACCACGAAGTAACCTTGGGCAATATGTCCACGTAGTATGCACCAGTGTGGATTTTTCTCGGGCGACTCATGCTGATAAGCAAAATAACTTGAACAAAGTGCAGTCCAATCCTTGCGTTTCAACGCCTTAGATTCAAGCCGCGTCTTGATAGCGTTGTCGACCTCAGGGAAAAATATATCATCCTCCAGCAAGATTGGCCGGTCAGGATATAACGGATCGTTATCGGCAAGACTATAAAATACCATCCGCCATTCTCTCTCAGTGAGTTCTTCCGCAAGGCGGAGGCGACGCAGAGCCTCCAGCCGCATTTCTTGTGGCGGCGAAGGAATTCTTTCTGCTTTATCAAACCGTCTTTCCATATCCAGGGCCGCGGATGTTAACGTATGGAAATCATTACGCAGATAATCGTCATCCCGTTGAATGGAAGAGAGCTTCGCAGCAATGCGTTGAGAAAGAGAATTCAGTGCGGGCGTCATTGGGGCATTACCAGCTGGCAAACTTCTTTATTAACCACAGGGGGGAAATCCACCTCATCAGCCTTATCTCGTTTATCTTTGAGCCCGAAGAACTGCATACGTAACTCAACGCGACGACTGGCTTCCTTGCTTTCCTTGGCATTATTGAAGGAGACTCCCCCTGCAAGGAAAAGTTTACGGATTTGGATCTGTTGTTCTGCGGAAATACTTTTTTGCAGTGGGCTGCGGCTATCGAGCAGGCTACACATGACCCATTCAGAGCGTTGTAGAGAGAGATGTAGGTTGTACAGATATGAGCCATCAGTGTCGGTAAACCCTTCAATAACGATTTGCTTGAACCACTTCTTACCCTCTTCACTGTCGGCTGCATCCAACACAAGCGGAACAACATCCTGCAGTGCTTTTTGCCCCTCAGCGTTCAGGAAAAAACGGTTGTGATCGAAGCGTCCGGCCTCACCAAAGCTGATGCGGTTATCATGGCAATCCACAACGATAGTTTTGTTCACGTTGCGGGCATGCAGTTCCAGGCGCTCACACAATCTGGATATATCCTGCCCCCTTGTTTTTTCACCTTGCTCCGCACGTTGAATACGCTGTGTCACGGAACTCAACGACGCAACCATGACAACCAGAAATAACACCATCATAGCCGTCATCAGATCGGCATAAGAGATCCAGAATGGTTTCTCCGCCTCATCGCTACGGCGTTTTTTAACGCCAAATGCGTTTCCAAACATCAGCTGTCACCCCTCACGCACGCACGCGTGACAGGACATCGTCAAGCTCGCTGACGCTTTCTCCGAGCTGTTCGACAGAACTGGCGAGTAGATTAGAGGCTTTCGCCATTTCGACGTCCAGTTTGCCCAGCGTTTTATCCAGGCTGCGTGAAACACCTTCAGAGAAGTCTTCAAATCCTTTCCCGAGCACGTCACTGACATTTTCCATAAAGGTCTGAGCCTCCCTGTTATAACTCTGCAAATGCTCACCGTGCTGCTTAAGATCGGCGATAAATTGACTGCGCGTGGTTTGTTCAGACTGCGTATTTGCGGCGAGCAACTCCAGCATGGCAATAGATTTGCTAACAGCTTCCCGATTGTTACGATAATCAGCAACAACAGACGCGAGTTCGCTGGTGGCAAGAGAGAGAGATGAACCTGCTGATTGCGCTTTATTCAGCACATCAGCGGTGAGGTGGTTTGCTTCCGACACCCGCTCACCTGCATGTTCAAAGCGTTCGGCAGCCTGACGCATTTTATCCGCGCCGTTTTGCATATCCTGAATCTGTCGGTTGGTTTGTTCGGCAAGCAGGCGAAGGGTTTCAGTGGTGCCCTGGTGTTGACTGGCAACTGTTTCAATCAGTTGTTTAATCTGATCGTCTGCCTCACTCATCACTCGCTGAGTTTGTTCATGCAGGGACTGCTGATTCGCTTGCTGATTTGCTGAAATCTGTTGCTGCCCCTTATCGATCTGCCCAAAGAGGCTCCCTAATTGCTCACCCAGCGCCTCGACAGAAGTTGCCATTTTTTCCATTGTGGCACTTTGTCCCTGCTGCACCGAGCTCTGGATGGCTTCGGTAAAGGCAGCCATATGCTCTGCCTGCGCCTTTTCTCGTGCCTCACTATCGGCGAACATTTTTTCCAGTTGGCGAGCCATACGCTCTCCGGCCCCCTCACCTTCGGCGCCAATTTTAGCCACCGATGCCTGAAGACTAGTGAGCATGTCATTCATACCAGCCTGCATAGCTTGCTGGCCAGACTTCATCTCTGACAACAGTTGCTCAATGAGCTGCGCGCTACCCTGGCGGGAATCATCACTCACCTGACGCATGTCCTGTAACAACGCAGCAAATCCAGTTTGCATTGTCTGAATCACGCCAACGGTTTGCCCCATCATGTCGTTGAGGTTTGTAAACTGCTGACCAAAGGTGGTGTCGAGTTTCGCCATAAACGCAGTCAGCACATCCTGCAGCATGTTTTGTACCATGCCGCTTTGATCGCCGCTGGCGGTCTGCACTGCACCGGCAATTTTATCTAGCGGCGACTTCAGGCTGTTTTCAATCGCGCCACTGACTTGCTCGGCAAATTGTTGCCCTGATTCACGATAGGTAGTGCTAAGCGTGGCTGCTAACCGTTCGTTTTCTACTTTCTGGTTATCTGCCAGTTGCAGCAACATATCGCGTAAATCGGTGACCAGACTCTCTTTCAGATGGCGAGCCTGAGTCGCGCTTTCATTACTGGATTTCACCAGCGAGGCAAGGTACTCCTCACCAACACCACTGTCATAAAGGGAGTCCAGGGCAGCTGTGAATTTTTCCAGATATTTGTAGCACTTGGCGATGGATAGCTTTTCCAGCCAGGTGACAATAATGGAGGCGAAAATAGCAAATGCCGAACCCAGGAAGGCGTACAACACATCGTGCAACAGATTATTGACGCTGCTGGAGACCTGCTCTGGTGTGCTGGGATCGAAGTGATTGAGACCAATCATCAGGCCATAGAAGGTACCAATAATCCCTACACCGGTCAGGATTCCAGGTAAGTGTTTGAAGAATTCGGTGTTCAGCGGAATATCGACCAGTTGTTGCTCCGAGAAAAAGCTGGCACTTGGTGCAGTAGCTCTAATGCGGACGATTTTCTCTTCCCCGTTCTCCAGTTCGCGCTGCGGGTGTAACGATTCTTTGAACTCATTCCACGCATGCCTGAGCTCAGGCCGCTGAAACAGGCTCTTAAGATGCTCAAGCTGGGCCTCTGGTGCACTGTTTTCAACGCTGCTGATTAATTTTGTATATTTTTTTAGGCCATTAACAATTTTGATGGCTCTTGATAAATAAAAGAAAATAAAGCAGATGACGGCAAAGCTAACAAGGACGATAACGGTGACGGGAACCCAATGAGGTTCCACAGACGTAAGCGCCACTAAGAGGGAATTAAGCCAGGACATTGTTTTACCCGTTTAATATATTATCCATAATAAGAGTTACCACCGACAACGTAATCAATAAATAATTGATTGCGTTACACTGGTTGTCACCATATCGCTCTGTTACTCCTGATTGGCACCAGTCATTCAAGGGATGAACGGTAAAAGCAGCATAAACAAGCGAGACGGTGCTCTAGTTTCTTCTTTTTTACCCTTCAAAAGCAAACTTCTTGACGCGGTGCCGTTTGTAATCGTCCCCGTTCCGGGTATCATTTTGCGAACTGCATTCCAAAATTGAATTTTTGCCTGAGCATTTTGTTCTATGGCTGCAATCTCTTCCGAGGGCTTCATGACTAACACGAACTTTTCTCAAACGGCTGCGTTTATCTGGTCGGTGGCCGATCTGCTGCGCGGTGATTTTAAACAGTCTCAGTACGGGCGTGTGATCCTGCCCTTTACACTGCTGCGCCGTCTTGAGTGCGTGTTGGCGGAGACCAAAGATGCGGTGGTGGCGAAATATGATGAGTTAAAAACCAGCTCACTGCCGGAAGATGCCAAAGAGAAGTTTCTGCTGCGCGCCAGCACACTTTCCTTCTTCAACACCTCGAAGATGGATCTGGGCAAGATGGGGCAGAACGACATCAAAGCCAACCTGGAGAACTACGTCCAGTCGTTCTCACCCGATGCGCGTGAAATCTTCGAACACTTCAAATTCAGTGAGTTCGTCGGCCTGCTGGAAGACGCCAACCTGCTATTTAAAGTGGTGAAAAAATTCGCCACCACCGATCTCAGTCCGAAAGCGATTTCCAACTATGAAATGGGCCTGGTGTTTGAAGAACTTATCCGCCGTTTCGCGGAGAGCTCTAACGAGACCGCCGGTGAACACTTTACCCCACGCGATATCGTGCGTCTGACTACTTCGTTGGTGTTTATGGAAGATGATGAAGCCCTGACGCAGCCCGGTATCATCCGCACCATTTACGATCCGACGGCCGGGACCGGCGGCTTCCTCTCTTCAGGCATGGAATATGTGCACGAGCTGAACCCTAACGCGGTCATGCGTGCCTTTGGCCAGGAGCTGAACCCGGAATCCTACGCTATCTGTAAAGCCGATATGCTGATCAAAGGTCAGGATGTCAGCCGTATTAAGCTGGGCAACACTCTCTCTAACGACCAGTTGCCGCTGGACCAGTTCGACTACATGCTCTCTAACCCGCCGTTTGGCGTGGACTGGAAAAAAATTGAGGGCGAGATTAACGACGAACATACGCAGAAAGGTTTTAACGGTCGCTTTGGCCCGGGCCTGCCGCGTGTATCCGACGGCTCGCTGCTGTTCCTTATGCACCTGATCAGCAAAATGCGCGACAACCACAATGTGGATGGCTCCGTGAGCAACGGCGGGCGTATCGGGATTATCCTTAACGGTTCCCCACTGTTTACCGGTGGCGCAGGCAGCGGTGAGAGCGAAATCCGTCGCTACATTCTGGAAGCCGACTTACTGGAAGGCATTGTCGCGCTACCAACGGACATGTTCTACAACACCGGCATTGCCACCTACGTCTGGATCCTCTCCAACAAGAAAGCGCCTGAGCGTAAAGGAAAAGTACAGCTGATTGATGGCACCAACCTGTGCGGCAAAATGCGTAAATCGCTGGGTTCCAAGCGTAACCTGATGGGCGAAGACGATATCAAGCTGATCACGCAGACCTTCGGTGAATTTGAGGTGGTGGATGTCACAACTCTGGAAGAACTGGGTCTGGAAAAAGCCGCCGAGCAAAAGTCTAACCGTGGTCGCCAGCCTGCTACCGCCAAAACCGAAGCGCCGAAAACCTTTGCCAGCAAAATCTTTAACAGTACCGACTTTGGCTATCGCCGCCTGACCATTGAACGCCCACTGCGTTTATCTGCTCAGGTGACGGATGAGGCGATTGCGACTCTGCGCTTTGCGCCAAAGCCGTTTAACGCGCCAATGGAACGTCTGTATGAAGAGTTCGCAGCCCAATGGCAGGAAGAGACCTATGGTGATTTCTCCGAACTGGAAGCCGATGCGCGCGCCATCATCAAAGCCGAATTTGCCGAGCTGAAAGAGAAACAGATTAAAGATCTGCTCGACAGCAAACTGTGGCTGGCGCAGCGCGCCTTGATGGAAAAAGCGCAGCAGATTCAGACGGCTCTGGGTACGCAGGCGGGTGGCAAAACGCGGGTGAGCAATGACTTCAACCAGTTCCAGTTAACCCTGAAAGGGGCCATCAAAGCGGCTGGCGTTAAGCTGGACGCGAAAGAGAACAAGCAGTTTATCGACGCCATCACCACCAAAAATCCGGATGCCGAGCCGGTGGTGAAGAAGGTGCTGAAAGAAGCCGCTCAGCCGCTGTACGGTGCGTTTGAATACAAAGGCAAGGTTGTTGAGTTCGAACAAGACGGCGAGCTGCGTGATAACGAAAACGTGCCGCTGAACCCGGCAGTGTCTACCAGCGACCTGATCGAAAACTACTTCAAAGCGGAAGTGTTGCCGCACGTGAATGACGCCTGGATCAACGCCGATAAACGCGATGCGAAAGATGGTGAAGTTGGGATTGTCGGTTATGAGATTCCGTTTAACCGCCATTTCTATGTCTATCAGCCGCCGCGCCCGTTAGAAGAGATTGATGCCGATCTGGATGCGGTCAGCGCCGAGATTATGAAGCTGCTGCAGGAGGTACATTCCTGATGGCTAAGTATAAGGCGTATCCGGAATATAAGGATTCTGGGGTTGAGTGGTTGAAGTCTACACCTGCTCATTGGTCGAGTGCGCCAATAAAATATCTTGCATTAGCTACTAATTCTCTTTTTCTTGATGGCGACTGGATTGAAAGTAAGGATATCTCCGATGATGGTGTGCGCTATATTACTACTGGTAATGTAGGCGAGGGGTTATACAAAGAACAAGGTTCAGGATTTATAACCGAAAATACTTTTAGTAAGCTTAATTGCACTGAGGTTTTTGAAGGTGATATATTGATATCCAGGTTAAATAATCCAATCGGAAGGGCATGCTTGGTGCCTAGTCTTGGTTATAAAACTGTAACGTCAGTTGATAATGTGATATTTCGTACAGATAAATATTATAATAGGAAGTATTTAGTACACCTTTTTTCAAGTAAAGACTACTTCCAGCATACTGGTAACTTGGCTCGCGGTACCACTATGCAAAGAATTAGTCGTGGACTCCTTGGTAATATTAGAATCCCCGTACCAACGCGCTCAGAACAAGCTGCTATTGCCGCTTTCCTCGATCACGAAACCGCAAAAATCGACAACCTGATCGAAAAGCAGTTGCAACTGATTGAACTGCTGAAAGAAAAACGTCAGGCAGTGATTAGCCATGCTGTCACCAAAGGGCTAAACCCTGATGTGCCGATGAAAGATTCTGGTGTTGAGTGGTTAGGAGAAGTGCCGGAGCATTGGACCGTAACTAGGCTGGGTAACCATGCTATAAAAATAGGGAGCGGCAAAACTCCAAGAGGTGGTTCAGAAATATACCTTGATGAGGGAGTACTCTTCTTAAGAAGTCAAAATATCTACGATGATGGACTTAGAGTAGGACCTTCAGAGTGCGTTTTTATCGATATTAAAACACATAATGAAATGAAAGGAACTCGTGTTCTTGAAGGTGATATATTACTTAATATTACCGGTGGTTCGATTGGCCGTAGTTGTATAGTTCCCATGCCATTTGTTGAAGCTAATGTGAATCAGCATGTATGCATACTGCGTTTCACTGAAAATATTCGTGAGTTTATTTCATATGCTATGAAATCGTCCTCCACTAAGGAACAGATTGAAGCATGTCAGGTCGGTGGGAACAGGGAGGGACTCAATTTCGAGCAGACTTCAAAAATTAATATATGTTTACCACCAGAAGAAGAGATTGGTGCAGTTTTAGGGTACCTAAAAATTAGGTTGCCGCAATTAGATACTCTTGAAAAAAATGCGGCAAATATTATTTTGCTTCTCCAGGAACGTCGCACAGCCCTGATCTCCGCCGCCGTCACCGGAAAAATTGACGTCCGCGATTGGGTTGCCCCGGACACGCAGGATGTTGAGGAGCCACAGGAGGCCACAGCATGAGCATGGACAGCACCAAAGAGCTGATCTTCCAGAATGAGATGATTGCTCAGATGGAAGCAAAAGGCTGGATTTGCGGCAAAACCGATGGCTACGATCGCGAACGTGCGCTGTACTCGCAGGATGCGCTGACCTTTGTGCAGACCACGCAGCCGCAGGAATGGGAGAAGTTTGCCAAAATTTACCCTACCGATACCGAGCGTCATTTCCTCGATGCGCTGGTGGCGCAGCTGAAAAAAGCGGATATCAACGCCACCGATGTTTTGTCCCGCACTTACGGCACGCTCGGCGTACTGCGACATGGTATCAAAAGCCATAATGCGCGTTTTTCGCTGTGTCAGTTTAAGCCGGAACATAACCTCAATCCGGAAACCCTGACGCGCTACAAACAGAATATCTGCCGTATCGTGCCGGAGCTGGTTTACAGCCCGCATGCGTCGAAAGCCGCATTTGAAGAAACGGGTGTGAAGGCGAAGAAGTGGCGTATCGATCTGGTGTTGTTCGTCAATGGCCTGCCGATCGCAACCCTGGAACTGAAGTCTGAATTTAAGCAGACGGTACAAAACGGCATCACGCAATATAAGAAAACGCGTTTGCCAAAAGATCCTGGCACCAATAAACCTGAGCCGCTACTGACCTTTAAACGCGGCGCGCTGGTGCACTTTGCCGTCAGCCAGTACGAAGTGTTTATGGCGACCAAACTTGAGGGTGATAAAACCTTCTTCCTGCCGTTTAACAAAGGCACCCATGACGGCGGTGCGGGAAACGACATCCCGGAAGATGCAAATGACTACGCCACCAGCTACCTGTGGAACGAGGTGCTGCTGCCGGACAACCTGCTGAAAATTCTCGCCAGTTTTGTGCATCTGCAAATCGTAGAAAAAGAAGATGCCATTGGCCTGAAGTACAAAAGCGAGAGCCTGATTTTCCCGCGCTATCACCAGTGGGATGTGGTGAACAAACTGATCACCGCCGCCACGGTGGAAGGGACTGGCAATAAATACCTGATTCAGCACAGTGCGGGGTCGGGCAAATCGAACTCTATCGCCTGGACGGCACATCAGCTTTCCCGCCTGTACGATGAGAATGGCGAAAAGCAGTTCCACTCGGTGATTGTGGTGACGGACCGCACCGTGCTTGACGATCAGCTGCAGGACACCATCTATCAGTTCGAACATCAGGATGGCGTGGTCGGGCGTATCAATAACAAAGAAGGCGACGGCTCAAAATCGGAGAAGCTGGCCAGCGCGCTGGAAAACTCGCAGCCGATCATTATCGTTACCATTCAGACCTTCCCGTTTGTCCTGAAGGCGATTGAAAACAGCGTCAGCCTCAAGCAGCGCAAATACGCGGTGATTGCCGATGAAGCGCACTCCTCGCAGAGCGGTTCTACGGCACGTCAGCTGAAGGAAGTGCTGATGACCGAAGAGGCGGATGACGATGTGGAGATGTCTTCAGAAGATATTCTGGATGCTACCGTCGCTGCGCGTAAAGGCAGCAATAACCTCAACTATTACGCCTTCACCGCCACGCCGAAAGCCAAAACCCTGGAGCTGTTTGGTCGTCGTCCTAATCCGCAGGAACCAGCGTCGAAAACCAATAAGCCGGAAGCGTTCCACGTTTACTCCATGCGGCAGGCCATCGAAGAGGGCTTTATTCTTGATGTGCTGAAGAACTACACCAACTACAAGGTGGTGTACAAGCTGCTGCAAAAGCTGGACGATCCTGACCGGGAAGTGGACAGCAAAAAAGCCAAAATCAAACTGAATCAGTGGGTTTCGCTACACGATCATAATGTGTCGCAGAAAGTGAAGGTGATTGTTGAGCACTTCCGTAAGCATGTGATGCACTTACTGGCCGGCCAGGCGAAAGCGATAGTGGTGACCAGTTCGCGTAAAGCGGCGGTGCGTTACAAGCTGGCGTTTGATAAATACATCGCCGAGCACAAGTACGACAAGATAAGCGCAATGGTGGCGTTCTCCGGGGAAGTGGAATTCCATGAGGATGACCACAACAGCCTTGCACTGCTTAACCAGAAGTTCACCGAAATCAATATGAACCCTGGCCTGAAAGGCCGGGATATGCGTAAAGCCTTTGATACCGACGATTACCAGGTGATGCTGGTGGCCAACAAATTCCAGACTGGTTTTGACCAGCCCAAGCTGTGCGCCATGTATGTGGATAAAAAGCTGGGCGGCGTGGAGTGTGTGCAGACCCTGTCTCGCCTGAATCGTACCTATCCAGGGAAGGCGCAGTCTGGCACGTTTGTGCTCGATTTCTACAACGAGCCCGACGAGATTCTGGGTGCTTTCCAGCCGTACTACCAGACAGCGGAACTGACGGATGTCAGCGATCCGCAGCTCGTCTTTGAACTGTTTGAAAAGCTGCGTACCAGCGGTATTTTCCTGTGGAACGAGGTAGAGCAGTTCTGCGAGGCGTTCTTCAGCAAAAACAAATCCAACGCGGCCATTAGTAATATATGCAAACCTGCAGTGGAGCGCTGGAAGCATCGTTATACCTCAGCGATTGATGCGTATGTGCTGGCTAAAGAGATGTTTGAACGCACCAAAAAGACAGGCGATGTTGTGCTGATCACCAATGCGGAAAACACCTTTAAAGATTGCGAGAAAGAAAAAAGTAAGCTGGATATCTTCAAGAAAGATCTCGGTAGCTTTGTCCGTTTCTACGAGTTTATGTCGCAAATCGTCGATTACGACGACAAGAATCTGGAAAAGCTGAGTCTATTTGCTCGTCACCTGCGTCCGTTGCTGCATGAGCAGCGCATCGAAGAAGATGAGATTGATTTAAGCAACGTCGAGATGAGCCATTACCGTCTGTCGAAGCTTCACGAGCAGCATCTGAAGCTGCAGGAAGATGCGGCGGAATACAAAATAAAACCGGGTAATGATGTTGGTACGGCGAAGCCGAAGGACAAGAAAGAAGAGTTTCTGTCGAATATTCTGGCGCGTCTTAATGAGCTGTTCGTCACCGATAATCTCACCGATAAAGACATGATTAATTATGCCTTCGCGGTGCGCGACAAGCTGTCAGAAAACCAGGCGGTGATGACCCAGATTGCAAACAATACTCGTGAACAGGCGATGTTGGGCGATTTCCCGAAAGCCATTGATGATGCCGTGATGGACAGCAACGATGCCCAGCAGGAGATGATGGTGCAATACCTCTCTAACCCTGAACTGGCGAAAGGCTTTGCCCGCGTGGTGTTTGATATGCTGAAAGGGGCTTAACGCTTTTTCATCAAGGAGCGGTGTAAGAAATGCTGAATTCGCTCGAGATATACCAGGCGTTGAATGAATTGGGGTACTGGCTTGAGGCTGGAAAATTCGAGCCAAGCTATGCGTCCGAGCATGCGCTTGGGAACGGAAAGTATCTGTACGTCAAACGCAGTCCGGACGGCGAGGTTAGAAAGAGCCCATTGGTTCTTGCTCCAGAAACTCTTGTCTTAAAGGCGGAAATTGATCGCATCGAGGGTATCCACTGCCTTTGGGAAAAAGTAAAAAGCACCAGTTACTTCCTTTATCGGGCCATTGAACGCTTCCATCCTAACGGTGATGCTGGGCGACAGTACTGATTTTCAGAATGGCGCCACTTTGCCAGCTATCTGTGCTGGTTCCGAAAGAACACAGCAGTGGCGGCAAAGTCAGACTACTCGGGATAACAAGCGTGGGGCCGACTCTCTGTGAACTTAGTAAATAGCTGGGCTTGTAGCAAACCATGGAGCTAATGAGGCCAGAGAGTGCAGATGTTCATCAGGGCTTACGAAGCCGGATATATGTGTGGCTACTCCGTCAGAAAAAGATCTGCCCGTGCTTGCATCGGGGAGGTGCCCATATCAGCTATTTAGGATGAATAATCTTTAATGGATAAGTAAGAAGCGATGCGAAAACACTTAAGGCATTGATCTTATGAAACAAAAAAAACTTTGCGATTCATACCATTAGTTATACCATTAACACTGGACTTAGAATCAAAACAAGAACATACAAAAATGGAATATCTAAACGAAAAACAACTTTTAAAAAGAATCCAGAAGTCAGACCCTTTTTCGTTAGTATTAGGTGCTGCATTGACTTCAGAGGTCGATGGAAAAGGGATACCTGGTGTTGATCGAGCGTCTGATTTTGTCCTTGATTACATTAAAGAGAAAAATGACGAAGATGATTATTACGAGTATATAGGTTCAAAAACTTCACAAGAAAAATATCAGCATTCCATGAAATACATCTCAGATACTTTTGGTCAGAACGCAGTTAACGATATAATAACTAAAGTCGTTCGCTCAAATATTGATGAATCTAGTGGTAAAAGCTACATTCCTCCAGCAGTTAAAGGGCTCGCCAAAATTATCGAAGCTGGAAAGATATTAACTATTTTAACAACTAACTTTGACACATTAATAGAGGAGGAGTTAGATAATTTAGGCATCGAACATAATTCAATTAGTATCGTTTCCGATTCTTCCATACCTAGAAACAGTAATAATTTACCTACTATTGTTCACCTTCACGGTAAATGGAATGAAGGCGATACAATGCATACTGAAAGCCAGCTTAGAAACAACAGAAATAAAATACAAAATTCTATTAGGGGAATTCTATCTAGAGATAATGTCTTTATCATGGCCTATGGTGGTTGGGAAGATAGTTTTACACGAACCCTTGCTAATATTGTCCATGACAATGACTCTAATTATGAGATATCTTGGTGTTTCTATGACCAAAGAGAAGAGTTTTTAGACAAAAATAATAATGAACTATTTTTAAAACTTTCTGCAGCAACGGACAGAGGAAGGGTTAAGTATTTTAAGGGGATTAACTGTCATACTATATTTAACAGTGTAGAATTGGAATTAGCAAAAAAAAAACAACAATAACAGATAAGCACTTTACTTTAGAAGTACAGTATTCAAACCTTGTTAACTTACATTATTATAACAATGTAAGGAAGAATGAGCAGCAAAAGGCCTTACGATTTTTAGCCTATAGAAAAATAGTTTTCATTGAGGCTGTTTTTGGCTCTGGCCTTCTAAAATTCTTAGGTTCCACGTTATCTTCTTATTTGTCTCAAACAAACTTTTTCAAAATTAATCTCGAAGGATGTATTACTAAAATACAAGTCGAAGAAAGGATTCTCGCTGATACGAAACTTACAGCAACTGCTTTAGTCCTTCATATAAACGAAAGGTCCAAAACATACTTTTGTTTTATTTTTGAAAGAATTAATCCTAAAATCGATGATGAAGCGTTAAATTATATTCTACGTTTATCATCTGATTTCAGGTTGAAAAACCAAAATATTTATTTTATATTCTCATCAGCTAAGAAAATTGAACAACTTTCACATTGTTCTGTAAAACTAGAGAGACTAACACAACTAGAAACCAGTACAATTTTGATCGATAGATATGGGAATAATAAACTTACACAAGAAGATATTTTCTATATCTATGAACTCACGGAAGGGGTAGTATCTAAACTAGATCATGTAATGAACTTCTTAAATGATTGTTCTGCTGATGAGTTATCAACGATTGAAGATTTGTTTGATGATGTATATTATGATGAAAATCTATCAAGAACCACCCGTGAACAGATTGAATTTCTAGCAAATAATCCAAAAAGATCTAACACATTTTTATTGCTCAAAATTTTAGCTGTTCTTAAAAACGGTGAATCTATAAAGACAATTAGAAAAACAAAAATAGGATCTCATATTAACCCGAGGAACACTCAAGAACTAACGAGTTTGGAGCTAGCTACATCAGTTACTATTGACTCTACAACAACAATAATAAGATTAAATACCATTGTCAAAGATTACGTATTAAAAATAACACCACTTCAAGAAACACATGAAATATCACGCGAATTCTTACCTTTTACGATAATTACAGGTAAAGAAAAAATAGTATTGAGTTCAATAAATCGAAAGACAATGGAATATGGTTTAAAGACTGAAGAAGACAACGCCGTGACCTTGCTGAGAAATAATATTGAATTGGTAAAAAATTCTCTAACATCAGATTTATTAAATGAATCTGAAAAAAATGCACTGTCCACGCAGTTAAATAGATTATTGTATTTGTCACGCTCGTATGTGTATGGCCTATTAAACTCATCGAGATTTACTGAAGCAGTAACAGCCATACATGCTTTGTTAAAAGATATTGAGAGTATCAGAGATAATAATATCTATATATATTACGCATATTTAGCATGGTCTCAACGTATGCTCGGAAAGCACGATATTGCGTTTGATTATATAAAAAAAGCAAAAGAGCTTTGTCCTACTGAGGATAAAGCGACCTTGCGTGACATAACAATAGATGAACTTTATCTACTTGAAAAACTGTCACTTAACGAAGCTCTTTCCCTCGCTAAAAAATTAAAGAATGAGAACAAAGCCAACTCCGACTTATATATTATTTCCGACATCATATTATCAAACTCTCTACCAGTAAAAGAAAAAATTGAAAAGTTAAAATTCAATGAAAAGAAAGCAAGGAGATTGAAATATTTTACAACGGCAAACAACATACTTCTGATATTAAATCGTTATTTAAAAAACCATGAAAAATTAACTTCAATAAACACTATATTATCTTCCGAAAAATCCACCTATAATACCTGTAGAGCCAAAATAATAAAATATGAAATTTTGCTTGAAAGTGGACAAGTTGATAAAATAACAGAAAAATCAATAGATGAACTTAAAGATATTTATAATTATTTATTCTTTCAAGGTCTTGAAAGTCTATTTAATCGGTGCCATGAATTACTATGGGAAATTGCAGTGCATCGTAAAATTAATGATTTAATTGAAAATATATTTTTCCAAGGCATTCTAATATGGCGTTTGAACAATGATTTAAAATCAGAAGAGAAATATGAACGTTTATACAATGAACGTGTCGCAGCTATAACAATTGAAGGCGTTTCTCTTCTAGAATAGATTTTCGTACTAAGTTATTTTATTTCACTCATAAGGAAATTTTGTTTCATTAAACTTTAAAGCAAGGCTTTGAAAGCAGCCTTGCTTTATCCTGATTCAATTAACCTCAATATTTTCCAGCAGCTATATTGTTGATAAAATTCATTCATTATAATTATTAACATGTTCTTATAATATCTCCATCGAAATACCTTTGTGTAATAATCAGTTAGTTCATCATATATTTCACCATCTGAATTAAAAAAAATAAGAACTGAATAGACCTGTCTTAATGACAGGTCTATTCAAGGAAGTATCAGTTATTTTGTTTGCTATGAATAATATTGTGTTTCAGCAATTCTGATTCCATGTCATTAATGCAATAAACGATCTAATATATGCTAAAAATAAACGTGTAGAATGGATTCATTTTCAATTCAAATTTATATTCGTTTAAAGAATAAACCTGCAAGGCAGTTTTAGCTTTAAAAGCCCAGACAATAGCCATCACAGTTGAAGCAACAGAAAGCAGTGTAGCAATATGAGGGTTTGTTAATGGAATGGTCGCCTCCCTTCTCTTGTGCCACAGTGAGACGATGAATCTCCACTACCTTAGCGGAGCGGCGACGATAAGAACTGACCAGGGGCCGGAGTTCACCTGCCGCGCACTGGATCAATGGGCCTTTGAGCATGGTGTTGAGTTGCGCTTAATCCAGCCGGGCAAGCCAACGCAGAACGGATTTATTGAGAGCTTTAACGGACGATTTCGCGATGAATGTCTGAATGAGCACTGGTTCAGCTATATCGTTCACGCCAGGAAAGTTATTAATGACGGCGGCAGGATTATAACGAGTGCCGTCCACATTTAGCACTGAATTATCAGACGCCATCAGAGTTTGCAGCACGGTGGCGAAATGAAAAATGTGAAGGTAAACAAACCGACATTACTAACTGATAGTTGTATCAAATACTGGGGGCAGGTCAGTATGCCGAAATTTCTGTTCGTACTGGGCCCTTGTATAAACTCTCTAGCAAAGGATATTTTAAAATTACTTGAATCAAGCATTTCAAATAAGGTATCTAATTTTTCAGTAAAGTGAAATAAGGTAGTTGGATATAAGCTACGAGACATAATAATCATCCGTTAAATTTAACACATGCGCGACTTATTGATACTGATAATGTTAGCAATACTTTCCATGCATTATCAAGTGGAATCGGACGAAACACTAAGTAGCTTCAAGAAATATTAGACAATTTGAATGGAACTTAGCTAGGTTAGTGCTATCTGGGTACTCACCAAACATTATAAATATCTAACGGAACGAAGATATACTGATCATAGCACTCATCCCAGATGAAAAATGGTGCCTAAGACGAAAGATGTCAGCATTCTCGTGGTAAAAAGCATTACAGACAACACATTATTATGCAGATACTCCACAGTTAAAGATGTTTCCAAAATCTCTGTACCGCTCACCAATCTATGGAAGATGGATAAATCTGTTCAGTTTACATGGTATTGGAGGAATAAAAAAACCTCAAGACCTGATTCTCTCTACGGTGGTCAGTATGTAATGATTACTGAATTTGTCCACCTGAACAGAGGTTATATTACCTCTATTCAGGTGCCTGTTTTTATTTTAATGGGTGACTGAGAGAATACTGGTTATGGTTCTAAATTTAATTTGTTACTTTCATATTTATTAGCAGCAACTTAGTTTTCATCTGGAATACCATGCATCATATTGCTGTCACCCAGATGTTGTTCCCAGACATCATCGCATTTTATCGTGCTGATTTCTTTTCCCTGTTTTAAAACAGTTATTTCCCCATAAGTATTTTTTCCATCATCGATAT
>Ga0153980_1000237_pt1 | contig 27002 bp, 22 predicted proteins | sample TSGA064MetaG_FD_104722 | JGI IMG/M metagenome (GOLD analysis project Ga0153980, IMG submission 104722) | Attine ant fungus gardens microbial communities from Georgia, USA - TSGA064 MetaG | ecosystem: Host-associated > Fungi > Mycelium > Unclassified | place: USA: Georgia, Magnolia Springs State... | reverse complement strand
CGGCGCGCTTCGGTAAACCGGCGGACGGCTCCACGCTGCGCCAGCAGATGCGCTGGTTTGAACACCTGACCCCCGCTCAGCAGCTGGAAAGACTGGCGGGCCTGCTGGGCCTGCATCTGACCATGATGCCGCGCGATAAGATCCGCTGGCGGCAGGAAGTAACGCCGGTCGTGCTGATTATGGAAAACGGCAGCGTGGTGGTGGTTGAAACCATCGATGCCGAAGGCAAAGCCCGCTACTGGCTAAGCGACGGCGGCGACGTGGTGCGGGAAAGCGAGCTGGCGACGCTGCTTTCGCAAAGCAAAGAGCAGGTTGGCATTATCGGCGTGGCGGCGCGCGGGCGCGATGCGCGTATCGATGAGTTTGTGAAGCCCTATAAAAAGCACTGGTTCTGGGAAAACTTTCGCGGCATGGGCCGCCGGATTATGGAAATTTCGCTGGCTTCCGTGGTCGGCAACGTGCTGGCGCTGGCGGGCATTCTCTTTTCAATGCAGGTGTATGACCGCGTTATTCCGGCGCAGTCGCAGCCAACGCTGTGGGTGCTGTTTACCGGCGTGCTGATCGCCGCCGCCATCGAATATCTGATCCGCCTGATGCGTACCCAGGTTTCCGATCTGATGGGCAAGCGCATCGACTTAAAAGTTTCCTCTATGCTGTTTGCCCGCGCGATGAATATTCGTAACGAGGCGCGGCCCAAATCGACCGGCTCGTTTATTTCGCAGCTGCGTGAAATCGATCAGGTGCGCGAGCTGCTGACCTCGACGACCGTTGGCGCAGCGGCGGACATGCCTTTTGTTATTCTCTTTCTGTTTTTAATGGGCTTTATCGGCGGGCCGCTGGTGATTATTCCGCTGCTGGCCATTCCGCTGATCGTCATCCCCGGCCTGCTGGTGCAGATCCCGATGGCGAAGCTGGCAAAAGAGGGGCTGCGTGAAGGCGCGCTGCGCAACGCGGTGCTGGTGGAAACCATTGAAGGCATCGAAGACATCAAGTCGCTTCAGGCGGAACCCTATTTTCAGCGGCAGTGGGAGCAAACGCACGAGGTCAGCGCCACTATCGGTATGCAGCAAAGGCTGTGGGGCGCAAGGCTGACCGGCTGGGCTTCGACGGTGCAGCAGCTGACCTATGCAGGCATGCTGGTGTTTGGGGTCTATCTGGTACTGAATGGCGATATCACTACGGGTACGCTGGTCGCCAGCAGCCTGCTCTCCTCACGCACTATTGCGCCACTGATGCAGCTGACGATGGTTTTTTCGCGCTGGCAGCATGCCAAAACCGCCATGACGGGCCTGGACGAGCTGCTGAAAAAGCCGCTGGACCAGCCGGAAGAGGGCGAAATGGCGCACTGCCCAACGCTGACCGGCCATTACGATCTGCGCAACGTGCAGTACAGCTACGATGAAGAAAACGTCAAAAACGTGGTGACGGTTGGCCAGCTACAAATCAAGCCGGGCGAAAGAGTGGCGATTTTAGGCAAGGTTGGCGCAGGAAAATCGACGCTGCTTAAGCTGCTGGCTGGCCAGGCGAGGGCGACACAGGGCAAAGTTATCGTGGACGGCGTGGATATTAAACGTATCGATCCGGTGGATTTACGGCGTCAGCTGGGCTGGCTTTCGCAGGATTCACGGCTGTTCTTCGGCACGCTGCGCCAGAATCTGATGCTGGGCAACCCGCACGCCAGCGAACAGGAGATGCTACAGGCGTTACGCGTCAGCGGTGCGCTAAGCCTGGTGCAGCAGGATGCGTCCAGTCTTGACCGCATTATCAACGAAGGCGGGCGCGGGCTTTCCGGCGGCCAGCGCCAGATGGTGATGCTTAGCCGCATGATCCTGCGCCAGCCGCAGGTCGTGCTGATGGATGAGCCGACCGCCTCTATGGATGAATCGCTGGAAGAGTACGTTATCGGCCAGATGAAGGGCTGGCTTTCGGGCCGCACGCTGGTGCTGGTTACCCATCGACCCGCGCTGCTGAAGCTGGTGGACAGAATCGTGGTAATGGACAATGGCCGCATTGTGGCTGACGGCGCGCGCGATGAGATCCTGCGCGCGGCGGCGGCACAGTCGGCGAAACAGAGCGCCGGACAAGGGGACGCCGCATGAGCCTGATATTGATTGACCGCAGCCTGAAACGTAACGAAACGCGCACCTCAGCCATTATCTGGCTTTGCGCCGCCGCGCTGGTGGTGTTCTTTATCTGGGCGCATTTTGCCATCCTGGATGAGGTAACCGTAGGTACGGGCAAAGTCACGCCCTCCAGCCGCGCGCAGGTGATTGAAAGCCTGGACGGCGGCATCGTCGATCAGCTTAACGTTCACGAAGGCGACATCGTTGAGAAAGGCGAGATACTGGCGCGCCTCGATCCGACGCGCTTCCAGTCCAACTTTGGCGAAGCGGCGGCCAAAGCCCGAACGCTGCGCGCTTCCGCCGAACGACTGCGCGCTGAACTGACCGGTGCGCCGCTGGCTTTCAGTGCGGAAACCCTGAAGGAGCCCGAGCTGGTCGCGCGTGAAACGCAGCTGTACCAGTCGCGCCGCCGCAACCTGACGGAAACGGTCAGCAATCTCCAGCAGTCAATGAAGCTGGTGCAGGACGAACTGCGCATGACCCAGCCGCTGGTAGCAAAAGGCGCGGCGGGCGAAGTCGAGGTTATCCGCTTAAAACGTCAGATCAGCGACCTGCGCGGAAAGATCGACGAAGCAAAGAATGACTATGCGGTACGAGCGCGTGAGGAGCAGGTGAAAAACAACGCCGATCTGGACGCGCAGCTACAGGTGTTGACCGGCAAAGAGGATCAGCTGACGCGAGCCACGATTTACTCGCCGGTGCGCGGCATCGTCAAAGATATTCAGGTAACGACGGTCGGCGGCGTGCTGCAACCGGGCGGCAAGCTGATGGAGATAGTGCCGCTGGAAGATCAGCTGCTGATTGAAACCCGCATCAACCCTCGGGATATCGCCTATATTCGGCCAGGCCTGCCTGCCGTGGTAAAGATCACCGCCTACGACTCTTCTATCTATGGCAATCTGGATGGCGAAGTAGAGACCGTTTCGCCAGATACGATCCAGGATGAGGTCAAGCGCGACCAGTACTACTACCGGGTTTACGTACGTACGCAGAAGGCGGAGCTGGTCAACAAGGCCGGCAGAAAGTTTCCTATCGTGCCCGGTATGGTGGCGAATGTTGAGATTAAAACCGGTCAGAAATCGGTCATGGATTATCTGATTAAGCCGCTGAATAAAGTTAAAGAATCACTGCGCGAAAGGTAATAAACAACGCCACTGAATAGCCGATTAAATTCCTCTCTCCCGGCATAATGAATTTTTATTCAGTGGCGTTTCTGGCGCTGATTGTTCCCCCACCGAAGACTGTTTGCCACCCCATTATTCCTTCCGGACATTCACTTTATTTTTCGCAAAAAAAAGCCGAACACAAGGTTCGGCGGGAAATAGGGTAAAACAACACATTCGGGGATGAATGAAGGTAATAATGAAATAAAATGATGATAGCGCGGATATTATATAACCTGATGGTGGCTTCTTTTTATCATTCAGTGCTCAGATGGGCAACATTACATAACTTTATGTATTATAAAAATTTTCCTGTTTCTTTACATTACGTGCGCTATTTTTTACTGATATGTGCGCTCGAAAAGTTCCGCTATATTTATATTTAGACATATTTAATTTACACAATGAAACATATTCGGATATTTAGTATCATATTCTTTATAGATTATTACTGACCGGCCACTAACATGTGGGTGCCGGCTGAATTTTCGACTTTCAGCACGCAGTGGTAATAAAGCACATAACAAGAGGGTAATAAAAAATGAAGCTTCGCGTTCTCTCCCTGATGGTTCCGGCTTTGCTGGTTGCCGGTTCTGCAGGCGCTGCAGAAATCTATAACAAAGATGGCAACAAGCTTGACCTCTTTGGCAAAGTAGATGGCCTGCACTACTTCTCCAACGACGACAGCTCTGATGGCGACCAGTCCTATATGCGCTTCGGCTTTAAGGGCGAAACCCAGATCAGCAATCAGCTGACCGGTTACGGCCAGTGGGAATATCAGGTTGCGCTGAACAACTCTGAAGATGAAGGCAGCTCTGACAACCACACTCGCGTAGGCTTTGCTGGTCTGAAATTCGGCGACGCTGGCTCTCTGGACTATGGCCGTAACTACGGCGTGGCTTACGATATCGGCGCATGGACCGACGTACTGCCAGAGTTCGGCGGCGACACCTATGGCGCGGACAACTTTATGTTCCAGCGTTCAAGCGGCCTGGCGACCTACCGCAACAACAACTTCTTCGGCATGGTTGACGGCCTGAATTTTGCCTTGCAGTACCAGGGCAAAAACAACAGCGGCACCGAGCTGAGCGGACGTGACGTGCTGGCGCGTAACGGCGACGGCTGGGGCATGTCGACCACTTATGATATCGGTTCCGGCTTTGGTATCGGTGCGGCCATGTTCAGCTCCGACCGTACCAACGAGCAGAACAACCGTACTAACGGCATTCTGGGCAACGGCGACAAGGCGACAGCCTATACCGGCGGCCTGAAATATGACGCCAACAACATCTACCTGGCTGCGATGTACACCCGTTCTTACAACGCGACCCGTTTCGGCGACAGCGACAGCGATGCTTACGGTTTTGCGGATAAAGCGGATAACTGGGAGCTGGTTGCACAGTACCAGTTTGACTTCGGCCTGCGCCCATCACTGGCCTTCGTCAGCTCTCGCGGCACCGATATTGAAGGTTACGGTTCACAGAACCTGAAGAAATACGTTGATGTGGGTACGACTTACTACTTTAACAAAAACATGTCTACCTATGTTGACTACCAGATCAACCTGCTGGACGACAACGACTTCACCCGAGCTGCCGGTATCAACACCGATAACGTTGTAGCACTGGGTCTGGTTTACCAGTTCTGATTTTAGTGGGAGCGCATCTTGCGCTCCCGCATCCTCCCTTGCTTTACTCTCCCTTCTGTTTTTCCACGCGATCAACGGTGACGTGGACGATGGAGCTGTTTAATGTTTGTTTGCTTGTAATGCTTGTAGCCGGAAAAGATAATCAGGCCCAGGCAGATAAAAGGCAGCAAATAGTAGATCATAACGACCTCCATTCTTGCGGCAACAGCACCGCGTTCGTTAAACCTGGATGATATTTTGTGCAGCCTCTGACGGAAGGTCAAGTGCGTCCGGCCCGGCTTTACGCTGCTTTTTTACGCTTTCAGGGCCGGAATTTAATAAAGGTATTTAGTCAAAGATGAAGAAGAACTGGTTGTATTTCCCTGTTGTGGCAGCATTTTTTATGGTTTCCGGCTGTGACCAGCATAACCAGAGTGCAGGCGATTCCGCGCTGGTACTGGAGGGACGCACAATGGGAACATTCTGGCGAATTAGCCTGGCCGGGGTAGACGAAAGTCGAAAAGAAAGCCTGCAAAAAGCGGCACAGCAGCTGCTGGACAGCGACGATCGGGAGCTCTCCACGTGGAAAGATGACTCGGTTATTTCCCGGTTCAATCAGTATCGCGGCAGCGAGCCGCAGCCGATAAGCGACAACATGGCGGATATCGTAACCATGTCGTTGCGCATCGGACAGAAAACCGCAGGAAAAATGGATATCACCGTTGGGCCGCTGGTTAACCTGTGGGGCTTTGGGCCAGCAAAGCAGCCGCTGGCGACGCCGAGTCAGGCACAGATTGACGCGGCGCGTGCGTTAACCGGCTTACAGCATCTGCGCGTTATCCAGCGTAGCGAGGGCGCTTATCTGCAAAAAGATCTGCCCGGGCTTTATGTCGATCTCTCTACGATGGGAGAAGGCTTTGCCACCGATCACCTGGCGCGCCTGATGGAAAAAGAGGGCATCAATAACTATCTGGTTTCCGTTGGCGGCGCGGTGCTGACGCGTGGCAAAAATGCCGAAGACAAGCCGTGGAAAGTGGCTATCCAGAAGCCGACGGATAAAGAAAATGCGGTACAGGCCGTGGTGGATTTACAGGGGCACGGCATCAGTACCTCCGGTAGCTACCGCAACTATTATGAGCTGGACGGCAAACGTATCTCGCATATTATCGACCCGACCACCGGACGGCCCATCCAGCACAAGCTGGTTTCCGCAACGGTTATCGCCACCACGGCGCTGGAAGCGGACGGCTGGGATACCGGCCTGATGGTGCTGGGTGAAGAGCAGGCCAAAGCGCTGGCGCTGCGCGAAAATCTGGCGGTCTACCTGATTGAAAAGCAGGGCGATGGTTTTAGCAGCTGGATGTCGCCGCAGTTCAAAGCCTTTATTCTGCCGCAGCAGGAATAGCTACAATTAAGGTAACTGTTCCAGCTTAAAGCGCTGGTGCCTGTAAACCACGTCGGCGTCGGCGGTTGCCCGATTGGCCAAATGCTTTCCGTACAGGGGGACGTCATGCTGGATTTATTTAGTGAAGAAACGCCCTGGTCAGAACCGCTGGCCGAAGGCGCGGTGATCCTGCGGCGGCGCGCGCGGGAAGAGTCGCCAGCGCTGCTGGAGCTGATCCAGCAGATTGCCACGCTGAATCCTTTTGCGCATCGTATTACGCCTGGCGGTCATCGCATGTCGGTAGCGATGACCAACTGCGGCGATTTCGGCTGGTCTACGGATTCACGCGGCTACCAGTACAGCGAATATGACAACGTCAGCGGACAGCGCTGGCCCGCTATGCCGGATCGCTTTCGCCAGCTGGCCGTGACCTGCGCCCGCGAGGCCGGTTTCGCGCATTTCCAGCCTGACGCCTGTTTAATCAACCGCTACGCGCCGGAAGCGAAGCTGAGCCTGCATCAGGATAAAGACGAGCAGGATATGCAGCAGCCGATCGTCTCCGTTTCGCTCGGCCTGCCTGCCGTATTTCAGTTTGGCGGTTTTGAGCGAGGCGACGCGGTGCAGCGCGTGCTGCTGGAACATGGCGACGTAGTGGTCTGGGGCGGCCCGTCGCGCCTGCGCTATCACGGCATTTTGCCGCTTAAGCACGGCAGCCATCCTGCTACCGGCGCGTTTCGCTACAATCTGACCTTCCGGCGAGCCTTTCGCTGAGGCCCAGTTGAGAATTATTATTGATATCGTCCCGCTTCTCATTAAACTGCAGGCTGCTCAGTTTAACGGGATGGTGTCATGGAGTTGCTGCACGTCGTTTATCGACAGTATCGCTGGCCTTTTGTCGGGGTTATCTGCCTTAGCCTGCTCAGCGCCGCGCTCGGCATCGGGCTAATCGCCTTTATCAACCGTGAGCTCATTACCTCACTTAACGCCTCCTTGCTGATCCTGCCGGAATTCTTAGGGCTGCTGCTGCTGCTGATGGCCGTGACGCTGGCCTCGCAGCTGGCGCTGACGCTGCTTGGACACCACTTTGTTTACCGGCTGCGCGGCGAGTTTATCAAGCGCATACTGGACACGCAGATCGAGCGCATTGAACAGATTGGCAGCGCCCAGCTGCTGGCCGCACTGACCAGCGACGTTCGCAATATCACTATCGCCTTTGTACGCCTGCCGGAGCTGATTCAGGGCATTATCCTGACGGTGGGCTCGGCGGCTTACCTGGCGTGGCTGTCGCCAAAAATGCTGCTGGTAACCACCGTCTGGCTGACGATAACTATCGTAGGCGGCTGGCTGCTGGTGGCAAAAGTTTATCGCCATATGGCCAGCCTGCGCGAAGTGGAAGACGCGCTTTACGCCGACTATCAAACCATCATTGAAGGACGTAAAGAGCTGGCGCTCAATCGCCAGCGCGCGCAGCTGATTTATGACACGGTTTATCAGGAAGACGCCCGCTCTTATCGCCATCATATTGTGCGGGCGGATACCTTTCACCTTAGCGCCGTAAACTGGTCAAACATTATGATGCTGGGCGCGATTGGCCTGGTGTTCTTTATGGCTAACAGCCTTGGCTGGGCGGATACGGCGATAGCGGCGACCTATTCGCTGACGCTGCTGTTTCTGCGCACGCCGCTGCTCTCTGCCGTTGGCGCTTTGCCGACGCTGTTAAGCGCGCAGGTTGCCTTTAACAAGCTCAATACCTTTAAGCTTGCCAGCTATCGCGAAGAGTTTGACGCCGTGCCCGCTAAGCAAAACTGGCAGACGCTGGAGCTGCGCGATCTGCTGTTCCATTATGGCGACGGTGGCTTTGCCGTTGGCCCGATTAACCTGACCTTAAAGCGCGGCGAGCTGGTCTTTCTGATTGGCGGCAACGGCAGCGGAAAATCGACGCTGGCAATGCTGCTGACCGGCCTTTACCAGCCGGTTTCCGGGCAGATCCTGCTGGATGGCAAAGCGCTGGACGTGGCCGGGATGACAGGCTATCGCCGCCTGTTTTCCGCCGTGTTCACCGATGTCCATCTGTTCGATCGGCTGATTGATAACCACGGCGCGCCCGCCGATCCGGCACAGGTACAGCGCTGGCTCGAACGGTTGCAGATGCAGGACAAACTCCGCCTGGAAGGTAACAAGGTGCTGAACCTGAAGCTATCGAAAGGGCAAAGCAAGCGGCTGGCGCTGCTGCTGGCCACGGCAGAACAGCGCGATATTCTGCTGCTGGATGAGTGGGCCGCCGATCAGGATCCGCATTTTCGGCGTATCTTCTATCGCGAACTGCTGCCGTGGCTGAAAGAGATGGGGAAAACGGTCTTTGCCATCAGCCATGACGACCACTATTTCCTGCATGCCGACAGGCTGCTGGAGATGCGGGAAGGGCATTTGAGCGAGCTGACGGGCGAAGAGCGCGAGCTGGCGACGCTGGACGCGGTGAAAAGAACCGGCTCTGATTAACCGCCCGGCGCATATGCTGTGCATAAATAGTCAGTAGTCAGCGCCCTGGCGAATAAGTAAGGTGAAGCTGACGGTTGCATGCCGTCACGGACTTTCCCGTCGTTTACCGTATATGGTCAATACCGGACTGGTTGTATATCAGTCCGGTTTTTTTATGCGCGGCGTAATAATCCAGCTGGTCAGTGAATCGCTTTCGTGCTCTACGCGCCCGCTAAAGAGCCTGCCCGCCGGAAAGTCAGCGGATAAGGTTCGATTGAGACGCAGCGTCACGTTGGTTATGGCGCTATCGCAGGCCGTTATCTCGGCTTCGTTAAAGTTCATAAACTGGCGAAAAGCCGGGAACAGCGTTTTATAAAGACTCTCTTTTAAAGAAAAAGCGGCGGTCAATGCGGTAGCAAAAGGCTGGTGGCTGGTGGCGAGCACGGCTTTTTCCCGTGCGCTGATAACCATGCTCTGCATTTCCTCTGCCGTCTCTGGCTGCATAAACTCTTCACAATCGACGCCCAGCAGCTTGCCGCTGGCTTCGCGAGTCAGCAGCAAGCCGATCCGCTGGCGAGTATGCGAAAGTGAACCAGCCATGCCTTGCGGCCAGACGGGTGCGCGATCCGCATCGTTTGCCAGAACGAAATCAGTAAAACCAAACAGCGTCAGGGCATACCGGGCGCAAACGCGGCTGGCAAGATATTCAGCGCGGCGCTTTGCCACGGCTTTACCCAGATGAGCAGGAAAAGGCAGCTGATACGTCATAAAAAGAGCGTCGCTGTACAAGGCGAGGTGATAGCGAGCCTGTAGCAGCAGGACATCAGCATGTCCTGCCGGAGAAGAGCAGCTGATGTCAGTGAGAAACGGCCCCAGGGACGGCGTGCAGGCCGGGTACCGGAAGCTTATCTGTTCTGAACTCATCGCTGCTCCTGCTTAACCGCCAAAGCGGTGATTAAAGCAGGTCAGAACCACAATCGTAAAGCGTGGCATTATTTATTGGGCGGAATATTCATCCCTTTTAGTGAAACAACAAAGTGCTCGTTGCCGCGGGAGATTTTTGCGCCACGATCGCACCAGTGGCTCGCAAACCGGAAAAAATCATCGCTGTCAATGTCATAGGCCAGTTCAACCTTGCTGATACCGGACTGCAGCATCTCGTTAGCGTCCCTGTAATTCTTTGCCTTAATCGTTGCCATTTTGATTACCCGTGGTGAATTTACTGCCTCAAAAAGTGTAATGACAGCCTATGTCAACAATATGACATTTTTGTTTCAGCGGCTCGCTTTGAGAATATCGCCATGTTTTATAAGACATTGTTATTTGTACTGTCGAGGTGGGAAATTTCCGTAACCTGATATAAACAAAGGGGATGCTGATTGTTATGGCCGGCGTTCTCTGTTTTTGGCTGGAACAGAAGGTAAGCATATGATTTTTTAATTACTTACTGTAATTAAGCAGGGGAATTAACTAAAGCCGGGGGGCAGGGTAATATCGGCACAGCGTTTTTAAAGACCAGCAAGCAGATTTACAGGCAACCGCCGTGCGCCAGCGGTTGCCTGAGGACCTATTTCACTTCGGTGATCACGCTGCTTTCAGGTTCAGCCTGTTTGCTGCGGTATTTGCGGAAAATCGTCACGGCCAGCAGCAAGCCTGCCAGGGCCGGTACGGCACCCACATAGCCCACCGAGGACATAGAGAGATCCAGGCTCACTTTGTTCCCCAGCAGCGCGCCCGCGCCGATACCAATGTTAAAGATGCCTGAAAACATCGCCATGGCAACGTCGGTAGCGTCTGGCGCCAGCGTCAGGACTTTCATCTGCATGCCCATGCCGATCATCATAAACGCCATGCCCCAGAACAGGCTCAGCACAACCAATCCCGTTTTGCTAACGGCAACCGGCGACAGCAGCAGCAGACACAGCGCAAGCACGCCAATGGAGCCAACCAGCAGTGGCGTAAGGCGCTTTTCACCGCTCTTGCCAAAAATGATGCTGCCGGTAATACCCGCCACGCCAAAAATCAGCAGCAGCAGCGTAGCGAAGCCCTGATCGAAACCAGAGACCTTCTGCACAAAAGGTTCGATGTAGGTGAAGGCGGTAAAGTGCGCGGTCACCACCGCTACGGCCAGCACGTACAACCCAACCAGCGCCGGACGGCGCAGCAAATCCGGCAGGCTCTTTAGTGAGCCAGTATGTTCTGACGGCACGCGCGGCATGATTTTTAAAATCAGACCCAACAGCACGAAAGCGCTGGCGCCGATAGCCAGGAAAGTACTCCGCCAGCCAAAGGCCTGACCGATGATTCTGCCCAGCGGCAGGCCCAGTACCGAAGCCAGAGCGGTAGCCGTCGCAATCAGGCTTAACGCCTGGGCTCTTTTACCCGGCGGCGCAAGCCGAACCGCCAGCGAGGCAGTTATCGACCAGAACAGCGCGTGGGCGAGGGCGACACCGGCGCGGCTGAGCAGCAGCACGTCAAAGCTCCAGGCGAAAAACGCCAGCACGTGGCTAAAGGTAAACAGGCTGAAAATGGCAATCAGCAGCAGACGCCGGTCGGTATTGCTGGTCATCAGCATCAGCGGCAGCGACATCAGCGCCACGATCCAGGCGTAGATAGTCAGCATAATGCCCGCCTGCGCGGACTCCATGCCAAAGCTCTGGCCGATGTTCGAAAGCAGACCGACCGGCATATATTCTGTGGTGTTGAAAATAAAGGCAGCGACAGCCAGAGCCAGAACGCGTGACCAGGCAACTTTGCGTGAAACGATGTTCATCTCAGACATAGGCTTCTGCTCCGTATCAAATCCCAAAGCGCGTAATTCTAGTGGCGGCTGTTTAAAATTCAATGGATAAGTGATCCGCATCACACTTTTTACATAGTTTGAAGATTTAGACGAGGCTAAATTTCTGGATAAAGTATTTAAATTCAAATCATTAAAGGGAAGCGGCGGCAGAACGAAACGAGGATGTTTTAAGGCACTGAAACATGCTTCTATGACCTATCAACCCGATCAGGCGCAGGTGTCCAAAAAAACGCGGTTTTAGTCAGGAGGAGAAGAGAGCCCTTTCCCTTGAAATCTGGCAATAGATAGCTGTTTTTCGCATTTGTGATCGAAGCCTTTATTCCCTGAAAATAGCATTGGGACATTTTGAGGATGAAAAAACTATAAGGCTATAAATGGTTACGCCTTATTGCGTTAAAAACACATCGCTACCTCAATGCCTTTCCCTTGCAGGGAAATTTTTAAATATCAGGAGAAAGGTTCCAGTGAAATTCGCAAAAGGCATGACTCTTTTAGCACTAGCTCTGAGCGCACACACAACGTTTGCTGCCGAACAATCTGTTGCCACCGACAGTACTCTTCATGTTCAGGCCGATCCGACACTGAAAACGCTATTGCCTGCGGACATAATAAAGCGCGGCTATATAGTTGCCGGAACCAACCCTAATACCCCGCCGACGACCTTCTTTAAGGAAGATAACAAAACGCTGGCTGGCCGTGAGATTGATATCATGAACGCCGTCGGTGAACGTCTGGGTCTTAACGTGCAGTGGCGCGATACCGGAGGTTTTGACAATATCATTCCTGGCCTGAAAACCGGGCGTTACGATGTTGCCTTATCAAATATCAACGCCACGCCAGCTCGTCTGAAACAGATTGATTTTGTCGGCTATTACAATGCCAGTTTGCTGGGCGTTATTTCCCGAAAAGATGCCGGGATCGCGCCATTTAAATCCCTCAACGATCTTTGCGGCAAAGAAGTGGGCGCGGGTTCCGGTACCACGCAGGTAACACGGCTGGAAGAAGCCAGCAAAGCTTGTGAAGCCGCAGGTAAAAAGCCAGTCAAGGTTGCTGTTTTCCCGGACCGTCCAGCGGGCGTACAGGCAGTGGTCAGCGGCCGCGTGCCGATGTTCCTTGGTCCCTATGAAGGGTTGCTGTGGCAGGTCAAAGTGATTAAGCCTCTCACCCTGGCTGGTGAAATTACCGTTAATGATGCCCCGGTTTCGGTTGCCTTCCCGAAAGATTCCGCACTTGAACCTGCCGTTCAGGCCGCTCTGAACTCACTTATTAAAGACGGTAGCTATAAAAAAATCCTCGATCACTGGGGAATTGGCTTTGGCGCGGTGACTGAAGCTAAACGTAATGAAGAGATCTTCAAATGAGTGAAGTTCGGGACCACACCGACGAGTTGAAAATCGTCAGTAAACGTTATTACGGACGCTGGCTAAGCGCGCTGGTTGTTCTGTTGTGCGTCGTGGCGATGGCGCACTCAATGATGAACAATCCCCGCTTTGAGTGGGGAGTCATTGCGGAGAACTTTACCGGTCCCTCTATTTTGCAGGGGGTGCTCATGACCCTGCAGCTTACCGCGATTTCTGTGATATTTGGCTTCGCTTTTGGCACCGTACTGGCGCTTATGCGTTTGTCTTCCAACCCGGTATTAGTCGCCGTTAGCTGGGCCTACACCTGGTTTTTCCGTGGCGTACCGATGCTGGTGCAGCTGTTTCTCTGGTACAACATTGCCGCGCTCTATCCCAAAGTTGCGCTGTCGATTCCGGGTATAGGTGAGATCTGGAGTGCTCAGTCCAATGCTTTAATTAGCCCCTTTAGCGCGGCGGCGATCGCGTTGGTAATGCATCAGTCAGCCTATGCTGCAGAAATTGTTCGCGCCGGCATCCAGAGCGTAGGGAATGGTCAGATTGAAGCCGCGCGGGCGCTTGGTTATCGTCCCTCGCAGATTTTCTGCCATACCGTGTTGCCTCAGGCGATGCGCGCCATTATGCCGCCAGCGGGTAATGAAATTATTGGTCAGCTAAAAACCACCGCGGTAGTTTCGGTCATTTCTCTCCAGGATGTGTTGTTCTCAGCGCAAATTATCTATCAGCGCACCTATGAGGTGATCCCTCTGCTTCTGGTTGCCACCTTATGGTATCTGCTGATGACCTCGGTACTCTCGGTAGGGCAGTTTTACGTTGAACGCTATTTTGGCCGGGGCGTCTCTCGCCGGGAAAAAAGTCGTTTCTGGCAAGCTGCGTCGCCTGTTTCAACGCCCGAAGCGAAAAGGAGCATCAGTAATGGCTGAAGCGATTGCACTCCGTAAAGTCACTAAACGTTTTTCTGGCGTGACCATCCTTGATGAGGTGAATCTGGATATCCCGGCAGGTTCCGTCACCGTCATTCTCGGGCCTTCAGGTTCAGGGAAATCAACGCTACTACGCTGCATCAACCATCTGGAGAAGCTGGATGGGGGAACTATTCGCATCGGCGGCGAGATGGTGGGCTACAAACAAAAGGGGCTCGCCCTCCATGAATTGAACAGCAGCGCCATCGCGCGCCAGCGTGCCGAGATTGGCATGGTGTTCCAGCAATTTAATCTGTTCCCACACCGGACCGTGTTGCAGAACATCGTGGATGCGCCGATACGCGTAAAAAAACAGAGCCGCCAGCAGGCCACCAACAAAGCGCTGGCGTTGCTAAAGCAGGTGGGGCTTGCCGGGCGGGAGAATGAATGGCCGCAAAATCTGTCTGGCGGTCAGCAGCAACGAGTGGCTATCGCCCGTGCCCTGGCGATGGATCCTGGGGTAATGCTGTTCGATGAGCCCACGTCTGCGCTTGACCCGGAGCTGGTGGGTGAGGTTTTGCAGGTGATCAAACAGCTGGCGCACTCCGGCATCACTATGGTGATTGTTACCCATGAGATCGGTTTTGCCCGCGAGGTGGCGGACAATATTGTGTTTATGGAAAGCGGCAGGATCATTGCCGCCGGGCCTGGCCGGCAGGTTCTCGACGATCCCGAAAACGGACGTGTAAGAAACTTTATTGCTACGGTGCTTTAGGCACCGTTTTTTAAACCAGGAAAAAATAATGTCCCAGAAACCGGTAATGCACAGTTCCCACTGGGGAGCATTTCATGCCCGGCAGCAGGATGGCCAACTCAGCATAGAGCCTTTCAGCGGCGATCCCAATCCCAGCCCCCTGTTAACAAATTTTCGGCATGCGCTTAACCATCCCGCGCGGGTGGCCAGACCGATGGTTCGCCGTGGCTGGCTGGAGCAGGGACCGGGAGCAGACCAGCGTCGTGGCAATGATGACTATATCGCTGTCAGCTGGGACGAAGCCTGGGAACTGGTCGCTAATGAGCTATCCCGTGTCGGTAAATCTTATGGCCCACAAGGCATTTTTGGCGGCTCTTATGGCTGGTCAAGCGCCGGGCGTTTCCATCATGCCCAAAGTCAGGTTCATCGTTTTCTGAACACGACTATGGGCGGCTATGTGCGTTCGGTAAACAGTTACAGCTCCGGCTCTGCCTCCGTGCTTTTGCCGCATATTGTCGGCGATATGAATGAAATTGCCCGTCGCGGCGTCAGCTGGGAAGAGATTGCGCAGCATAGCGACATCGTGCTGGCGTTCGGTGGCCTGGCGTTAAAAAACTCGCAGGTTGCCAGCGGTGGACTGAGTGAACACACCGAGCGTGGCTTTATGCAACAGGCGTCACAACGTGGGACGCGGTTTATCTCTGTCAGTCCCCTTAAAAGCGATCTGCCTGACGAAGCCCGTGGAGAATGGCTTGCGCTTCGGCCGGGTACCGATGCCGCTTTTATACTGGGTTTACTGGCAGTATTGATTGAAGAGGGGTTAACGGATGAGGCTTTCCTCGCCCGCTATACCGTAGGCTGGCCGCAGATGGTGGCCTATATTGACGGTGAGGAAGATGGCACAAAGCGCGATGCTGCCTGGGCGGCGGACATTTGCGGCGTCAGCGCGGCTTTTATCACTGATTTTGCACGGCAGCTGCACGGTAAACGCGTGCTGGTAACGGTAGCTCATGCATTACAGCGTGCGGAACATGGCGAGCAACCCGTCTGGCTCGGCCTGGTGCTGGCCTCCGCGCTCGGGCAACCCGGTTTGCCTGGCGGAGGTTACACCTATGCCTTAGGCGCGCTTGGCCATTATGGAAAACATCATAACCGGGTGAGTTTCCCGGCATTGCCTCAGGGCAGGAACGGCATCGACCGTTTGATCCCGGTGGCGCGTATCGCCGATATGCTGCTTAATCCCGGCACGCAGTTTGACTACAATGGCCGAAGACTTACCTATCCCCACATCAGGCTGGCTTACTGGGCGGGTGGCAATCCCTTTCATCATCACCAGGATCTGGCCAGATTGCGCCAGGCGTTTTGCCAGTTAGACACCTTCATTGTGCATGAGATTGCATGGACTTCTACCGCCCGCCACGCTGATATCGTTCTGCCTGCCACCATGACGCTGGAGCGGGAGGATATCGGCGGCGCGCCTACCGACAGGCATCTGTTTGCCATGCAGCCCGTGGCGCAGCCTTACGCCGAAGCGAAAGATGATTACGCTATCTTCAGCGAGCTGGCCCGTCGGCTGGGGCATGAGGAGGCTTTTACTGAAGGACTGGATACGCGTGGCTGGTTAGAGCGGCATTATCACCAGCTTCAGCAAAAACTCGCCGCGCAGCAAGTTACGATCCCTGCGTTCGAACAGTTCTGGCAGCAGGGGGTAATTGAATTGCCGCAGTTGAAGGACGGGGGAAGAATGATCAACGCATTTCGCGCCGATCCGGATGCGGCACCTTTGCCCACGCCCAGTGGAAAGATTGAAATTTTCTCGGCCACGATTGCCAGCTTTAATTATGAAAACTGCCCCGGACATCCGGTGTGGCGCGAGCCGCAGCAAAAGCCGGATGCAGCACAGCCGTTCTGGCTGATCGCCAATCAGCCTGCCACGCGACTTCACAGCCAGCTCGATTTTGGCGATTACAGCCTCAGTGGCAAACGCGACGGGCGGGAAGCGTGCAGTCTGAACCCTAATGATGCCGTGGCGCTGAACATTACGGATGGCGATATTATTGAGCTTTATAACCAGCGCGGCCACGTTCTTGCCAGCGCCCGGGTCACCGATACTATTATGGCGGGCGTAGTCCAACTGCCGACCGGTGCATGGTATGACCCGGTCGATCCCACCGCTGTACGTCCGCTATGCCGTCACGGGAACCCCAACGTACTGACTCTGGATATTGGTACATCGTCATTAACGCAGGGATGTAGCGGTCAGATAACCGTGGTGCAGGTACGCAAGTACACCGGAGAGCTTACCCCGGTGCAGGCATTTATCCCGCCTGCACACCAGAAAAGATAATCGCGTAGCTTTGTCAGGGGACCAGGTGCTGACTCAGCGTCAGCAAGTCTGCCGTTGTCAGAAGCCTGCTGCTTTGCCAGAGCTGCTGCTGCCGTTGTTCCGTTTCCTGCTTTAACGCGGCATGCAGCTTGGCCGACACGTCCACCGCATCCGCCAGCGACTGCTGGCGGGTACGACGCTGCCGTAACTTTTGACCATTTCTTAATGACAGCGTTACCTCATGGAAACGTAATGCCGGATTAACCGTATCGGGCGGGGCATTTTCATCGGGTGTACGGCGTACCCTGGCCGCCAGCGGGAGCACCTCACGATTGAGATCGCCCTCCGCGAAATCCTCCAGACGCAAATCGTTGTAGATCAGCATCGCGGCGATAACATACTCCAGGCTAAAGCGCGCCTCAATCCCGTTGACCGGTTCTCTGACTGACGCGGCGATGTCACCACCCGGTGGAAAAGCAACGGTGATATCAACAATCTCATGCAGCAAACTCTCCACAGACTGCCCGGTTGCCAGCCACTGCTGACGCAACGTTCGTGCCGCTTCCGCCGCGCTGTGCGTACCCGCGCAGGTGGGGAAAGGCTTGAACTCCAGGCCCGGAGCGCTGATCCGCCATGGCGAACCCCAATCTTTCAGTAAGTTATCTGGCTGCGCCTGACCGTTGCTGCTGGCCGTCAGAAATGCCTCAATCACGCCCTCCGGTTTGCCATCGAAACCGGCTAACGCCAGCTGAGCCGCGCTTACCGCCCGTTCCGCAGCAAACCCGGCGTGCAATGGCTTAACAGCCGAACCGAACTGTGCACGCAACCCGCTGGCCTGGGTGCCGGCAATACCCAGTAATACCGCCGTTTTACTCTCATCCAGAGACAAAAACCTTGCCAGCGCCGCCGCCGCCGCGACAGTCCCTAACGTCGCCGTATTGTGATAGCCCAGAGCATAATATTGCTGGCTGGCGGCCAGCCCCAGACGGCCCGCCATTTCAACCCCAATGATATAAGCGTCAAGAAACTGTTCTACGTCAGCTGTCGGCTGACTCTGGTGCCAGGCAAAAAGCGCAGGCAGGATCACCACGCTCGGGTGACCACGAAAATCGGCATGAAAGTCATCGTAATCAAGGGCATGACCGGCATAGCCAAGCAGTAGCGCCTGCGAGCGTACGCTGCCATCCCCATAAACACTGCGGAGCGCAGGTAACCCGCTATCCGGCACCTGGCTACGCAGCACTGGCCAGCTTACGGCCAAAAAATCACGAATGCCTTGCCGTGCTTTTTCACGTGCCAGAGCGTCAGGCTGGCTTTTGACAATGCGTTCGGCCAGCGCCGATGTACAGGTCATTCGTGGTGCTCCTGATTATTCAGCGCGGCGTTAACTGTACTCACGAATGGATCTCCGTCTGGGTATTCTGTCGCGTCAGCCAGGCCGCATGGGCGGCTTCATCCAGGATCTTTTTCATATAAAGAGTGATATGGCCTTTCCCGAGATCGGTGGTATGCATTGGCTGGTAACCCCGCTTTGAATACATCTCTTTTAACCAGGGGTGACTGACAGCGGTTCCCAATGAGACCGCCGGTGCATGTAGCTGGCCAATAAGGATCTCTTTCTCAAGCCTGTCCTGTATTTGTCGGCCAAAATGCATTCCGGCACGGGCAGGATGCGCGCCAAACCAGCCTATATGCGGCAGGCCAAAAGGGCCGGGTAGAGCGCCCCAGGGATAGCGAACGGTGATTGACGCAACCATCTCGCCACTGGCGTAAAGAGCATAGACGCCATGGCTTTGCAGATGCTGCAAGGTTTTTTCCAGGCTGGCGCTGGCCGCATCAAACTGGATGCCCAGCGCTTTGACGGGAGCATAAGCGGCGTGCATAAGCGCCTGGTAAGTTTCTACTTCGTCCGGGCTGACCTGACGGAAATCAAGCTGCATAATTTTCCTCAAAGAGGCGCCGTAATGGCTAATAATAAAGGCATATCCAGGCCTGTGAGACTAACAGCAAAGGGGCAGACGCTATATCTGAAATATAAATAAAGTAATGCAAATTTGAGAAAATGAAACGGCGGTTTTTTGATTGCTTAAATTATTGCATTCCGTAGTATGCAAAACTATCTCAGGTTAAAAGAAGCTATTAATAATATTAAAAAAACGATGATGGGATTGTTATAGCTTCTCTATTTTACAGGGAATAACCGTGTTAGCGATTAAATCTCCGCGTGCCTATGCGCATGAAGCAGGCCTGCGTAAACGTGCGGGCGAATTTATTAAACCTTATGCCTCACGCATTCGTATTTTTACCTCGCCACGGGCGTGGCTGGCCGTCAATCCAGAATTAAGCCACAGCCTGGAAGCTGGCGGGATTAGCTGGGAGCTTGACTATCTGCACGGAGAGTGTACCGATGAAGCAATTGAAAATTTAAAACAAAATATCGAACAGCAGGGCGTCGATGTTTTATTTGCCGTCGGAGGTGGGCGGGTACTGGATACGGCTAAATCCGTTGGTAATTTGCTCCCGGCTTTAAGAGTCATCAATTTTGCTACCGTGGCTGCCACCTGCGCGGCCTGGTCTCCGGTTGCCATTATCTATAATGCACAAGGCGGCCACGTGCGCAGTCAGCCGATGGCAAAAATGCCGGAGCTTGTGCTGGTGGATAGCGAAATCATCGCGCGCAGTAATGTACGTTACCTGCAAGCCGGTATTGTCGATGCCCTGGCAAAATATTTTGAATTTCGACCCTACCAGCGCCACAACCCTGCTGACCTTGCGCTGGATTTAAAAGTAATGGCTGCCCTGCATGCGCTGGATAGTTATCGCCAGTTCGGCGCTGCGGCCGTTCTCGCTAATCAGCAGCAGCAAGTCACGCCAGAGCTGATCAAGGTCATCGATGCCAATATCGTGCTGGCTGGCTTAGCAAATAGCGTGCGCGACGTTTTACCCACGCCTGGTTTCGCCCATGCCATTCACAATCGACTGACCGATCAACCCGAGTTACATCAGTGGTTGCACGGCGAGAAAGTAGGTTACAGCTTGCTGGTGCAGTCGCTGATTGAACACGACGGCGTTCCCGATGCCGAACTGCTGAGCCTGCTCAAGCAATACGCTATGCCATTGCAGCTTCCTGCATTAGAAGGGGATCGAGGACAACGGATCCGTAAGATCGCACAGCAGATTGAATTTCCTGCGGCCAGCACGGCACGCCTGCCTTTTGCCATCTCTGCTACGGCGCTGGAACAGGCTTTGCTGGCAACTGAAAACATATTTTAAGCACGCTCTGAAACAAATATCTCACTTTTACAGACCAGGACAATTTTAATGGACAGCGCAACCACCCAGCGTCGCCTTCGACTCGGCCTTTTTGTGCAACCGGTTGGACAACATGTCAGCGGCTGGCGGCTAACGCAGCAGTCAGGGGATCCTACCGACATCGACTGGCTCATCACCATAGCCAAAAAAGCAGAAGCAGGTAAATTTGACCTGTTCTTTGTTGGTGACGCTCTGGCAACAAGTATGTACCGTCTGCCTTCCACCATGGCGCGCCTTGAGCCGTTGACCATGCTTTCTGCACTGGCGGTAAACACTAAGCGCATCGGTCTGGCGGGCACCGCATCAACAACCTTTAGCGATCCCTTCACGATGGCGCGCAGTTTCTCGTCACTGGATCATATCAGCCGTGGTCGTGCGGCCTGGAACGTGGTGACGTCATTTTCTACTGATGTGGCACGCAACTTCAGCCGTAGCGATATGCCTGACCACGCAGAGCGTTATGCACGCGCACGCGAATTCCTCGAAGTCACTAACAAACTATGGCAGGGCTGGGAAGCGGATGCCGTACAGCCGAACAAAGCAACGGGTGCTTATTTTGTTGATGATAAAATCAAACCAATCAATCATCAGGGCAAGCATTTTCAGGTGCAGGGGCCGCTGAATATCACGCGTTCACCCCAGGGCCGCCCGGTGATTATCGAGGCGGGTTCTTCAGCCGATGGTCAAAAACTGGCTGCTGAAACGGCCGAGGTGATTTTTACCGCTGCTGCCAGCCTGGCAGAGGCACAGGCTTTTTACCGTAGCCAGAAAGAGCAGGTCATTGCCGCTGGCCGCAATCCGGACCACGTGGTCATCATGCCTGGCGTGATGCCCATCATCGGGCATACGCGTGAAGAAGCCGCTGCACTATGGAAAGAGCTGAATACCCTGGTGGATATTGATAATGGTCTGCGTCAGCTGTCGCTTCGTTTTAATATGGATCTCAGCCAGTACCCGCTGGATGGTCCTGTACCAGAGGTGCCGCTGGGCGAAGGGAATCAGAGCCGCGTCAAGCTGATGACCGATATGGCGAAACGCGAAAATCTGACGCTTCGCGAGCTGGCCGCCGTTGCCGCTGGTTCCCGTGGACACCGCGTAATAGTAGGGACGGCCGCAGACGTGGCGGATGATTTCCAGCTATGGCTGGAGCAGGGCGGAGCGGACGGTTTTAATATTATGCCGGCCATTATGCCTGAGCAGCTCGATCTGTTTATCGACCTGGTTATCCCGGAACTCCGTCGCCGTGGTCTGTTTCGTGAAGATTATGAATTTACCACGCTGCGCGAAAACCTTGGCCTGCCGGTTCTGTGATTGCTGAAGTGGTTATATGCAGGATAAATATCATTATGAGCTGGAGAACCAGATAACATCGAGCGCTTAGACGGCGTTAAACGAAGCGCCGGGCATACCAGACCATGCATCTTCCCCATGCATGGTCTGTAAGCAGTGAAGGAAAAGCAAAGGAAGAAAGTTAAAAATGGGATAGCTCCGTCGAGTAGCCTTTCTTACTCATGTAATCAACGAGGCGCTGGTTAACAATATCAAGCCACTCCTGAGCAGTCAGATCCCAGCGATCCGGGGCAAACTCGCCACCATAGCGGGCCAGTAACACCTCACATCTGTCTGACTGGTTGTTCAGTTCAGCCAAATTAGCCAGAAGCATTCTGAGAGAAAAAGCAGAAGAGGTGTTCAAATATTCATTAAGCAAGTTATCAAAATCGCAGTCCTCATCAAAGATATCGCAGTCCTGGCCAAAATATATCATTACCAGGTTATCCAGCTCACATTGCTTTTCAATATTAGTATCCATTTTCACTCCTTATGGTACCGGATATGCGGTTACGATATAGTAAGTTTTATTATTAAATTTCCTGGCCTCGATAATTATTCTTAAACCGTAAGCTTTTTTTACGACTGTAGTTCCTTTGTCAATATATCGACCTGTGGAAAAATAAAAGCGATGGTCAAGGCGAAGCCTGGAGCCTGACTGCATATATTTTAACGCACTTTCGATTTGGTAACGTTTGGCTGACAGGACTTCTGATATCAACAACTCTGCATGCCGAGTATTAAGAAAGGTGCTGGCACGGGCAGGCGCTTTTGGGGCTGTCAATCGGGCTATCATTTGTGCCTGAGACAGGCCAATGTGACGTGCGATAGTATGTCCCAGCGCCGCGCTTTCGTGATCTACCAACCTTATCCGACCAGAGTACACTGAGGCGATCCTGACGGCGCCTGCGGCACTTGCAAAAGCAAGTGGTACCAGTAAATCAACGGTAACACCAACTTTGTAGGCCGTTGCTGTATCGGCTCCAAATTGCTCTGCGGCTAACTTAGCTAACTGAGCCGTGGCTGTTTGTGATTTACGACCGGTAATAACTTGATCTAAAGATGTTTTGATCGTATCAAGACTATGCGTGCCAACAATCACACATCCCGCTTTGGATAACATTGTAGGTTCAGGCACGATGCAAAGCGCACCAGCGCCGAACGACTCAATGACTCCGCCAACCACACCCAGACCGCCCCAAAGGCGATTACTCCATGTTTCGCCTTCACTCACCGTTTTTCTGTGCAGTATAGCTATCATTTGCACGGGCGAAATGGCAACGGCTACTCCTTCTTCATCATTCATACAAAGTCCTTTTCATCAATGAAAAATCTTTACAAGGCTATTCTTTGTGGATAGTAAGGTCAATACCTTGTACTTCCGCTTAAATGATGACAAAAACGTATAAAATTGTATGGGTAAATAATTTTTACACCGTAGCGGGCGAATAATTGTTATACATTTCGAATAAAAACTTCCTTAATTTATTCAGATAAACTAAGTCAGGATGAAAAAAATTATTTCGGCTGCATAGAAGCTTTAATATTGCTCTGATAGTCAGAAAAACCGCGTTTTTTAGTAAGCTCGTAATGGCTTTATCCGGCAACATTTTCCAGAAATATGAGGTTGCTACATTAGCTTATTGAACAACGGAACAAGACTCCGCTATCAGTGAAAGTAATTTCTTTTCCTGTGGGTTTGGCGTTTTTAATCTGTGTGGTGGTAAGCGGCCTGGTTTTGATCGGCATTTGGGACCAGCGCGTTTGGGACTACAGATCGCCAGGTCCCAGATTAAGTCCTGAAAAATTCGCCTGTGATATGCAGTCGCGAGAACTACAGGCAACAAAAAACCCGCAAACTCAGGGAGTATGCGGGTTCTTATAGGGCTTCCGTCAGTAAGCGGTACTGACAGGGAATAGATTTGGTCGGCACGAGAGGATTTGAACCTCCGACCCCCGACACCCCATGACGGTGCGCTACCAGGCTGCGCTACGTGCCGACGCGTGAGCTAATAGTACGCAAATTAACTGCAATTGCAAGCGGCTAACACGTTGACTGCTATGAAATTAACCAGGCCTGCCGTCGCGCTTAGTTAGCGATAAACCGCTTCTCGTCCGTCAGCACCTGTAGCAACAGCGTCAGCTGCGGCTTATGGTCTTTCAGACGCTCACCTTTACTATCCCAGGCGTGATAGCTGCCGTTGTTATCCAGCTCCAGCGTGACGTTTGGCGTAGTGACAACCAGCTGACTGCCGTTCAGGCTGGAAATCCAGTCATGGTTACGACGCGCGGCAAACAGATCTTCGCCCTGAGAATAGTCAGAAGCTGGCGTGCGCACATGCAGCAAGCGCTGCATCAGCGTCGTCATAATATCTTCGTGGTTAGTCAGCTTATCGATCTGCTGCGGTGGCGTATCAGGCCAGTGGATCACCAGCGGCACCTGAAGATTAGCGCGGTTACCCATGCTGCTGTCGTCATTCAGCGTGACGCCGTGCTGGGCCGTAATCACTACCACGGTATTAGCCAGTAGGCCTTTTTCCTGGAGCGTACTCAGCACGGTTTGAATTTGCTTATCGACATCGCCAGCCGCTCGCGTGTAACGACGCGCTATCTCTTTCGGCGAACCTTCCATCTTGCCGGTCGAAAGGGATAGATAGGAGAACCACGGCGCGTTTTTAGCTTTCTGACCGTCTACCCAGCGCTGCCACTGCGACACGGTTTGGGTATTAGGCTGACTGCCTGATTCCGGCAGCGAGTAGTCCGTCAGCAGCGCCTGACGATAAAGCGGTGAAGCAAAACCGTCGCTGGCAAACAGGCCAAACTGGTAGCCTTGTTTGGCTAGCGCGTCGGTGAGGGCGGAAGGAACGCGGGACGACAGCACGCCATCCATATAGGAAGGCGAAATGCCGTAAAACAGGCCAAACAGTCCGCCGTCCGCGCTGCTGCCGGTGCTGAAATGCTGCGTAAAGCGCACGTTATTATTAGCAAACTGCGTCAGGTTTGGCAGCGATGCGGGCATCGTCGCCTCGTTCAGGCCATCAACGGTAACGATCAGCAAATTGTTACGCGTGCCGCCATCGCGGAAAGTAATATCGTTCAGCGGATAGGCGACCGAAACGGCTTCCGGATTGCCCTGATGCACCAGCCTGCGCTGATATTCCTGCGCATCCAGCAGGCCGTGACGCTCCAGAAAGCGTCGCGCGGTCATTGGATAAGAAAGCGGCAGGTTGGCACGCTGCATGGTAACAGGGCGATAGAAGTTGGCGTCGGCCCAGATATACATTAAATGACTGGTAAAGAAAGCCGCAATAAACAGCACGGCCAGCGGCTTGCCAAAGCTACGGCGGTTCAGGCTGCGCAGCTTCTGCCAGCTCCAGGTGGCAAACAGCATCTCGACAAGGAAAATGGCGGGCACGCTGATAAACATCAGCTGCCAGTCTCGCGCCATCTCGCTTTGATCGGGGTTGATCACCAGCTCCCAGACCACGGGATTTAAATGCAGGTGAAAGCGTTCGAATACCGTGCTGTCCACCAGAATCAGGGTAAGTCCGGCGGTGGCAATAATGGCGGAAAGAAAGCGCAGCAGCCGCTGCGACATCACCACAAAGGTCAGCGGAAAGATGATCAGCAGATAAGCCGCGAAAACGATAAAACTAAAGTGACCTGTCCAGCTGGTAAACGCGTAAATACGTCCCACCAGCGAGGCAGGCCAGTCGGCAACAAACAGGTAGCGGCTACCCAGAATCAGGGCAAAGATAATGTTGAAAAGGGCGAACCAGTGCCCCCAGCCAATCATCTGGGAGACTTTATCACGGTAGCGCGGCTGATTTGTTACCATAGCAAAATCACATCAATGCGCTTTATCTTCACGTACCGAAGCCTGCAGGGCATCGGCAAACGAACGCGCCAGTGCGCGGCGCTGCTCCGGAGAGACGCTGGTGTTCAGCAGATTTGTTACCATATTTCCCAGTACCATCAGGGAAAGATCGGTAGGAGCTTTATCTTTTTCAAGCACGTTGACCATTTCGGCGAGGAGTTTTTCCACGCGGTCGTCGCTGTAGCGGGATGATTGTGGCATAGCGTCAAATTTATCGATTATTAAAGGGCGGCATCTTACCGTAAAAGCGCAATTTTTTCTGCACTTTTATCGTCAGACAACGGTTAATGTTGTTGCCTGTTGATCCGGACATCGCTCGGTGATTGAATACGCGCTTGAGATTAAAGGAGAGTTAACATGAGTCTGGATATCGAGCAGATTGCCCTTCATCAGATGATTAAGCGCGACGAACAGACGCTGGAACTGGTGTTGCGGGAGTCGCTGCTGCCGGCCAATGGCCCGGTCATGGCGATGATGGAGGAGCTGCATCGCGTCTACAGCGCCAAAAGCAAGGCTTATGGCCTGTTTAATGAAGAGAGCGAGCTGGCCGACGCGCTGCGCAACTGCCGTAAAGGCCAGGATGATTTTCTGGCGTTTAGCCGCGCGGCAACCGGACGCCTGCGCGACGAGCTGGCGAAATATCCCTTTGCGGATGGCGGCGTCGTGCTGTTTGCCCACTACCGTTATCTGGCAGTGGAATATTTGCTGGTGGCCGTGCTAAACAGCCAGAACAGCATGCGCGTTAACGAAGAGCTGGATATCAGCACCACGCACTATCTGGATATCAATCATGCCGATATCGTGGCGCGCATCGATCTGACGGAATGGGAAACCAATCCGGAGTCTACCCGCTATCTGACCTTTTTACGCGGTCGGGTAGGGCGTAAAGTTGCCGACTTCTTTATGGACTTTCTTGGCGCGAGCGTCGGGCTGGATACCAAAGCGCAAAACCGCGGCCTGCTACAGGCGGTAGACGACTACTGCGCGGAAGCGGCGCTGGATAAAAACGAACGTCAGAACTATCGCCAGCAGGTTTACAGCTACTGCAACGAGCAGCTTCAGTCCGGCGAAGAGATAGAGCTGGAAGGATTGTCAAAAGAGCTGGCGCCGCTGGGCGAAAAAACCTTTCAGGATTTTACCCAGGAACAGGGCTATGAACTGGAAGAGAGCTTTCCGGCAGACCGCAGCACGCTGCGCCAGCTGACAAAATTTGCCGGTAGCGGCGGTGGGCTGACCATCAATTTTGACGCCATGCTGTTAGGCGAAAGGATTTTTTGGGATGCAGCCACCGATACGCTGACTATTAAAGGCACGCCGCCTAACCTGCGCGACCAGCTACAGCGCCGCAGCGGCGGAAAATAACCGACGGCAGGGATGCCGTTTTTAACTACCGCGCCCATAAAAAAACGCCGCATTAAGCGGCGTTCTTTTCACAGCGGTTTCGTCAGCGATTAAGCGCGAACGAAGTCGATGTGGTGCAGTTTTGGCTTGAACGGGTGACGCTGAACAGCCTGCACTTTTACTTTGATTTCTTTGCCATCAACAACCAGGGTCAGAACATCGGTG
>Ga0153980_1000236_pt1 | contig 27093 bp, 30 predicted proteins | sample TSGA064MetaG_FD_104722 | JGI IMG/M metagenome (GOLD analysis project Ga0153980, IMG submission 104722) | Attine ant fungus gardens microbial communities from Georgia, USA - TSGA064 MetaG | ecosystem: Host-associated > Fungi > Mycelium > Unclassified | place: USA: Georgia, Magnolia Springs State... | reverse complement strand
TAATATAAGTTATTGTTTGTAAAAAAGTTTTATTGCTTAGGTATATGTGGACATGAGTCTTTTTCTAAGTGATGAAAGTTTCATAAGGGAAAGCATAATTTGTTTTGGTTTTGTGGGTTTGTTTCCGTTGATGTTAAAAGAACTCTGTTTTTTGCTTCGTTTAAATTGAGGTATCGTCTTTTCTATGCCCTATATCAAGAAATTTTTCAGGTATAAAAATGGGGCGGTATACCGCTTGGTGTCAGGGTAGTATTTTCCGGAGGGTCTGCAAAAAATATTTGAGAAGCTTGCGTAACAAAAAATATTTGTGGAAACCGTAAAATGCTATTGTTAAGAATTTTTTTTGAATGAAACATTTCACTTTTGCATAAGAAAAACGGACAGCCTTCAAAGATGAAGTGAAGTACAGCAAGTCCTTATCACCGGGGATGAATCCGGAAAATCTTAAACACCTGCTTTGCCATTGAAATTCATCACACATATAAATAATTTCTTATTGCCATAGTTATCTGATCAGGATGGCCATCTAGGGGAAAAAACAGATTCCGGAGAGCCTGATTTAGTTTGTTAAAAGACTGGCAGCTGAGGGCAACCGGTTCCGGAAAGGATTAACGAACTAAAAAATAGGGGCGCTCTTCCGGAGAAATTTCAGAACTGATTTTTTAACGAACTAAAACCACAGCTACAGAAGATCCTGGTATTTGATTTAACGAACTAAAAAGCTGGGTTGATCTTCAGTAGAAATTTCAGAGCTTTTTATTAACGAAAACTGAAAGAGATAAAGAAATGAAAGAATTTGTTAAAAATGAATTTCAAAGATTTGTAGGTAATTTTTAATAAAAAAAACTCCTGCAAACAGCAAGAGTTTTTTATCTATTGAATTTCAATTATTGTTTTGTCAAAGTAATATTGTCAGGTAATGGCCTTGGAAATGGATTTGAATTATAATATTGACAGGAAGAAGTAATTATATCCGTTGTATCCATAAGTTTCCAATCTAAAGTAGTGTTAGAACTATCTGTGAAACTTAAAAATATATCTCCAGAAATGTCACAAATATCATGGTCAACATAAAGTAATACATATCGTTTGTTTGGAATGGTGAAAAAGCGTGCACCCTCTATTTTTGTATTATTATCGGCTAAATTAGTATTATCATAAAGAATACTTCCTGAAGAGTCTAAAACTTTAAATTTACCTATTATAACATCTTTATAATAAGGGTTGTTTTCCCTGTGATCTAATAATTTTTTTATTCTTTTAAATGTAACAAAGAATGTTTTATTATCCCAGCTTCCTTTCCAGGTTCCTTCATACGGGATAAGCTCATTATTTAAGTCTTGAATATATGCATTAGTAGGAACAGAAGTGTTTGTGTTTAATGGATATATTTGTGCACAACTAAAAAGGATCAAATGTACAGCTATCAAAATGAATATTTTTTTCATAATATTTTGTTTAGTTTTATGGACATGGAGTTGGTACTACAACATTAGTACTATTTAAACCTAATTTACTAGATTTTCCTGTTATTTTATCTACTTTATAAAGCTCAACTCCATCAATTTGTACTTTCTCTTTTAAGAATCTTAAAAATACTTTTTCAACATCACCTTGGTCACAGCTGCCATCTTCATTTTGAATTGCCTTTACTTCTCTACCATACCATGCTTTCCAGAATTTTATAGTATTTGGACCAATCCCCAAGCCTGACGATGCCCCTGTAAATTGAAGAACATAGTTGCCGCCAGAAGTTATTACCATCGCATAAGCATCATCAATACTTCCATGTGCATCCGCATTAGCAACACAACTCGTTAGGAAAGTTGCTAAATCAGCTGGAGAGAATATTTTAACGGGATGGCCTCCTTGACTTAAATTATTATGGGAGTGTATAAATCCAAAATATTGATCGCCATCCGGAAGTGTTACATTATGTGTATCTACTGAGTTTTCCATCGGCTGGTATTGTGTTTCAGTTATATTAGTATTTGCAGGAGGATACGCAGCTGCAAAACCCATCTCATGATCATAAGCAAAAACTTCATCTTTATCAATGGCAACTACTTTTGATTTAAATTTAAGATCAGTAGTAAATTTACTTCTTAGTTTCACACAAGGTTCAATAAGTTCCGGTATTTCAGGATATTCATACCCATTATTTCCATCTCCGCCACCATCCATTCCAATAGGATCGAATGTCTTTGGCGGGATGCCGCTGCCGCCCTGATATTCACAATTGGTAACAGATGTTGTATAAGGTACACAATCTGTTTCATTATCAAAACATCCTATTGTCAGCCATCTTGTTGTACATACAAAAGCAGGAGTTTTTGATAATACGTCTCCTTTTGTTTCAATTACTTCATCATATTTAGTGACATTGGAATACATGGCAAGATTAAAAAACTTAATCAGATCCTTATTATCTTTTTCATAAAAAAATACTTTATGTCCAGTTCTTACAGCCTCCATTAATAGTACTACTTTATTGTCTTTAATAATAGGTACTAAAGCATACGTTTCATTAAAATTACCAAAAGTCATGGCATAATCCCAATTCAATTCCCCATATTGAGTCCTTACATGTTCCAGATTGGCAACTTTAAGAAATACCTGCTGTACTTTGTTGATATAAATATTATCCTCTTTCCAGAAACTTCGTGAAGCAAATTTGGCGGACATATTTTTTGAATTTTTCTCTGATTGGCTTTCAGCAGTCAGATCATCACGGACACAAGAACTCATACTCAGTAATGTTACAATCACCAGAAGCATTCTGGTAAAATGGAATTTTCTTTTCATAAGCATTTGTTTTTTTTTGATTTTAAATATAGTGTATTTTTCACAATCACATGAATAATTTAATGAATGTGAAACAAGACAATTTTACTACAAATATTTTACGAATAATTACGGGATTCCGTAATATCTAAAACTTTGTCATTGTAAAGGGGAAAAGATCAGGTTGGCCATCGGGGAGAAAATCAGATATCCGTGGAGCTATATTTTAGTTCGTTAAAAGACATGCAGCTGAAGGCAACCGGTTTAGAATTATCGAACTAAAAAGCACAGGATCTTCTGGAGAAATTTCATAAATGAATTTTTATGGAAAACTGAAAGAGATAAAGAAATGAAAAAATTTTAAAAATGAATTTCAAAGACTTAGTAATAATTTTTAATAAAAAAAGCACCTTATTAAAAGATGCCTTCTTAATTTAATTGTAATTAAATTTAATTGAATCCATTTCCATCACACCAAGCATCAGCAGTATTTACAACATGAGCTAAATCTTTTATAAATCCAGGAGTTCCATCAGCATATTCTGAAGTAAATGTAGCACTTGAAGTACCTCCACATGAATTTGTAAAAGAAACCGACCAAGTATCCGCTAAAAATTTAGCAAAATTTGTTTTAGTTTTTTCCTTTGTCGAAGATGTTGTAGTTTTGCTTGCTTCCAATTTTACATCTTTTACATCAGATGTATTTGCAAAAGCAAATGAAGTGACAGCCATAGCGGCTACAAAGAATATTTTTTTCATAATGTATTTATTTATTAAAGGTTTGTATTTATTGATTAATCAAGAAAAATATTATTTTTACTAATGGCTTCATTTATTTTTCTTGTAATATTATTACCACCTGCGTCAAAAACTTTAATGTTATTGCCATTATAAGCAGATGGGTTTTCCAGGTAATTTTTTCTAGCTTTTAAATATTCATCTTTAGATTTTAAGATTATAAAATCATTTCCATAATTAATTGTTTCTATTAATTGATCCGATTTTTTAACCTCAGTTGCATATATTTCAATAGTTTTACTCAGATTGTAAATTTCAAGAATAAGCCCGGATAAGCCTTTAAATCTGAATGGTCCATCTTGGATTGGAATATCTTCTGTGTACCATGCAAAAAAAGTATCCTTTGTATCAGTAACGGTTTTTGCCAATCTGCACTTAAACCCTTTTATTTCTTTAGTTTCATTTAATACCTCCCATTTTAGGGCTGGCTCCTCAAAGTTGAATATATATTTTCCTATTGGCAGAGAAACGGATAATTTCTCTTTTAATTTATGAACACTTCCTTTGTATTTGGGATACTTTGGTATAGCTCCCAAACTTGTTTGAATAACATCGCTATTTTTTCCTTTTTTGTTTCCAAACAGACTGTTAAAAAACCTTTCAGCATCTTTATTATAGTAGAATGACTCTTCATTATTACTTAATAAAGTATAAGGCATATAACTTACTTTATTCTTATCAAGACTATCTGTTATCATTTTCGTTTCATAATCCACTTGGATTACAGCCTTACTTTGTGCAGAAGTATAAAAAAAATTAGAAACAAATAGTCCTATTAATAACAGCTTCTTCATAATATATTCTTAAATGATTGACAATTATACAAATTATATTAATTCATTAGTGCGGGAATCCGTAATCTTTCAATATTTTTTATTATGTTAATATGTAATTGTTTTTGTCCGTCTTTCGGATCAGTAACCTATTTGAGTGGCATTGTTCTTCTCTAAAATTTGAAAGCCAACTACTTTATCACTATGATAGGTTGCATTATTAGTCTTATCAATATAATCGGAAGTTTTATATTTAGGGATGATGAAAGTACTTTCTATTTTCTCTCCGGTTACAAGTTTTAAAATCCCAAACTTTGTCCTTTCTATCTGATCGGAAATATTTTCGTTTTCTATTCTTAATAAATTCTGTCTTAATGCAATGTTTTTTAAATGTATTAAGAGTAATAAGTCAAGTATTATTAGGATTCCCAACATTGCATAAATTCCTATTCCCTTAAAATTATTAACAACTACATCAACAAGAGCAAGGACTATTACAAGAGATACAAAAAACAGAAGCTTTATACTCTTATTGCCAGATCTTAATAATGTTTCAGATTTCTCTTTTGTGATTTCTATATTTTCTTTTCTTTCTGACATTTATTTTAAAATTATTATTTAGACTCATTCTGCTTGATATAATGATTGAACGAAAAAAAATCTTTAGCTTCATCATCCCATTCTTTCCTCGGTATGATCTGTAACGTCACAAATGCATCTGTTTTTTTATTATAAGTATCAATTCTTTCCAATCTACCATTATAGTCTATTTCTGCATGTCGGTATAGAGAATATGGAAAAATAGTATCTGTTGGATAGATATAAAATCTCATGTACATCCAAGGAGAATTTATTTCAAATCGTTTATAATTTTTTTTGAAAAGTATAGTATCGCTAAGCATTCTTCGATTTTTGTAATTGGGAATTTCTTCTTTAGAGAAAATTGCCCCTGCTTTTTTGTTATAAACCAACTTTCCTTTCTCCTTCTTAATTAATTCTGAAATTATTGCAGATTCGGGGTTTTCACCTATAGGGTAATATAAAGAGTCTTTGATGAAATTTTTTTCAACATTAATACCAGGTAGATTAAGATCAGGTATAATTTCTAGAATTGAATCATTGGAGTAATTCATGTTGGAAATATGAAAAGTCTGCATTTGGTTCAACCCCTTAGATGCGTTGAAATAGACATTGGAAATCATATCAATCCCCCCTTGTTGCGACTTAATTTCTTTACGACAAGAAACAAGGGTTAGAGAAATAAAAAAAAGAAGTTTTAAACTGGATGTTTTTTTCATAATATTTAGTATTTAGAAAAGCGGTAATCCCTAGGTCTTACCGCTCGTACTATTAATTTAACTACCTCATTAGATACCTCTTGACTTACTTTGTTCACGAACATTAGACTTTTCGTGCTTACTATCATTCTCTACTCCTTGTAAGGGTTTATTAGTATTGATACGATTCATCTCGGAATCATACAAATTGAGTGTTTTATATTGAGGATTCAAAACTGCTTTTCCTTCAACAATCTTGTCCTCCATCTCAAACTTTACCTTTACGATATTCCCTTTTTCTAAAGACTTTATTGTGCTATCTTTATATTCTGCTTTATCAAAGATCAGATTGGTTTTTTCAACAATTTGTGGGACATCTACACTATAATTCTGATGGAATGTCTGAAAATTGTAATTTCCATATTGGTTTTTTTCTTCAGATAAATTTAATTTTACGAAAGCTATTTCCTTTTGTTCTGTTTTCGGATTATTAAATTCTATTTTCACTGAACGACTTTCCAATAGATTGACCGCTTCTTTTGCTGTAAAGGAATTCTCTTTACTCACTTTGAAGTTCTGAGAAATATTTTCCCCCTTATCATTGGTAAGATTTGCATCATAAGAATTTAGAAAAATACCTCCTTGCTCGGATTTGGCATATTTGATGGTAAACTCTACATTATTTCCAGGCAAAGCTTTATCCGAAATTGCTTTGATTTCAAAATTATTTTCCGTTGAATTTATTCCCTTTTCTAAATCTTTGTGAAGTTTTTCACCCTCTCCGAAGCCTAAGTATTTTAATTGTTCTTTGGAGTACTGTACTTGAACGAAATCTTTTTGATTTTCCATAATGTTTGATTGTATATTATTATTAACCACCCATATTAGAATCTAATTCCCTTTGCAAAGCATTGATATAACTATTAGGAGAATTGTATTTTATTTCTTCTGTTATTTTTCCATTATTATCATAGAAAGAAAGCTTTCCTACAACCTCTTTCTCTTCCCTTTTATCGATGGTGATTTGGTTCTCATGTCTCAGAATTATACTTATTTCAACCTTTTTATTTGCTGCATCTGTTTCCAGTGTAGGAATTACAGGAACTTCCTGAACAGAAGCAACCGGAGTTTCTTTAATTCCATTTTTATAGTTGTAGATCTGCATGAATTTCTTTTCTTGATTTGTAAATATTCTTTCACCATCTCTGAGCCAAATTTCAACTGGAGTATTTTCCTTTTCATTTATAAAATCTTTGTAGCTTTTGGTTTTGGGGGTTATAACCCTATCAGACCATGATAAATCTGTTTCCATAATTTTTCTTTTATTACTCCACAAAAGTCAACAATACAATTCTTAAAAACAACGTTTACAGCTTGATACAAACCAATAACTACTAAAAAAGGCTAAATACTACATCTTGTATAAAAATGAAAAAACCATTTTCACAAAATGTAAAAATGGTTTTAAAAAAAAAGCAAACTTTATGAGTTTATGCTGAGTATAACTATTGAGATTTATCTTCTGAATCCTCGAGGTCTTTCAACTTCTTCCTCCTGCTCCTGTTCTTCTTCTCTATGTCGGTTAATATCTTCAAACATATCTCTATCGTTCACATTGAGTTGAATATTTTCTTTACCTTCTTTCTGCATCTGCTTTTCAGGTCTTGAGATACTATCAACAGAACTAATTTCATTGCTAATGATGTTTATATCAACTGAAATTTCTTTCGCAATTTCGGGATATTGGTCAATTTTATCCTGTAAGAAAGATTTGAGCTGTAGGAACTCATTTTTGTAGCGATTGGTTTCTGATGCGTTTTTTATTTCTGCTATTTTCTCAGTAACTATTTTTGCGTTTTTAACCATATCATATTCGAATACGTTCTTTGTCTTCTCGTCAAATATAAAAGCTGATTTTGTCCAACTTCTCTGTTCATTCTTCTCATTATTCACATTATACTTTGAAAAAGTATTGGAATATTGAATTTCTGTTTTGCTATTTTCAATTAGCTCAGAAAGATTTTTATCTCTTTCATATAGGTTAACATCCAGTTGGCTGTTATTATCCTTCAGTTGAAATGTTATTCTGCTTTTATCATTATCTGCAACAATTGTAAATCCATTTAAAAATTTTTGGATATCGTCAGCGGATAGTTTTTTTGAAAATGAATTATCGGATTCTATGATTCCGTATTTCTTTAAATCATCTGTTGGTAATGTGTTACTCATTGTATGTTGCTATTAAATTATTTACTTTTATTAGGTCATTTAAAAAACGAGCCGGGTTGATGCTTTGACCGAATTCTTTTACTGAAAAATGTAAATGTGGTCCTGTAGAATTTCCGCTGTTTCCGCTTTTTGCAATTACATATCCGGCAGTTACTTTTTGACCAGGTCTGTAGTACATTTCTGAGAGATGTAAGTATGAAGTTTCAAATCGATTAAAATGTTTTACTTTCATATAGTTTCCTCCTCCTTTAGGGTCCCAACCTGCTGCTGTAACTACTCCATCCATAACGCTGTATACTTTTTCATAGTTTGCTTTAAGATCGATGCCGTTGTGCATTTTTTTAGTCCCAAAAATAGGATGTGTTCTTGTTCCGTAAGAAGATGTGATTGTAATACCATTACGAATGGGCATTACAATTTTTGAAACAGACTCTTTTGGTTCATCTACAAAATCATATTTCGCGAAAGAATTTTGCTTTTCTGAATATTCTTTTTTTTCCTGAGCTCTATTTTGACTTAGGAGTAGCAAGGAATCTTTCATCTTTTCGTAATGTACCTGCTTATTCGCGTTTACACTACTATAGTCTTTCATTAGCATTTTTAAAGAATCGATTTCTTGTTTCAAATCAGATTTTGTAGTGGTATTAAAAATTTTGTTCCACAAATTTTTATCTTTCTTTTGTTTTGTATTACTTTCTTCTTTATCTGTTTCTGCAATTTTGTACGATTCCTGTTTCTCTCTTTTTGGCTGTGTGGGCAGAAGCGTATTGAACTGTCCAAAAGAAAAACCGCTTATCAAAAGGAAAAAAGGAACTATTATTTTTAATTTTTTAATTTTCATATTATTATACTTTAACTAATTCACTGACTAGCAATTCCACTTCTTTATTTATTTTTCTAAAATTGGTCATGAGGACTTCTTCTTTCCTATTAATTCCTGCATTATCAATAAAAGAATAATAGGACGGCATTTTCACATAATTACTTTCCTCTTCTTTTATTGCTCTCATATCCAAATTAATTTTACCACTGACAGCAGAAGTTTTATATTCTTCAGTATCATTTTCTTCTCCCTGAGCAATCATCCCCACCATTTCCCCTGTTCTTAATGCAGCTATTTTTCCTGCCGGAATCATATTATCCATTTTTTCATTAATACTCGTGGTTGTCCCCTGCTGTGAAATGGATTGAGAATAAGTCTTTTGTTTTATTTTTCCGAATAGTTTTTCGAGCCAATCCAAAGTGTTTTTGTCTCTAGCAGATCCGGAAAAAATATTTCCTACAATAGCAGAAATCGTATCTGCAACTTCTTTTTTATAAAACTGACGAAGCTGTGGAAGTTCCTGAAGACCGAGTAAAACAGCAACCCTGTTACTTCTAGCTGTTGCAACGACATTATCTATTTTATGAATGTAAATAGTCGGAAACTCATCAGCAATAATTCCACCAGGTAAATTATACTTTGTATTTATAAGCCTTAAAGTCCTATTGAGTACAGAAGAATATAGTGCTGAATTAATATCTTGTGTTCCTGGATCAGATGCCAAAATAATAATAGATGGGTTTTCTCGATCTGTTATTTTTAGCTCAACTTCATCTCCGGAAAATACCCAGAAACTTTCTTTTGTAGCCAATCGTGAAAGGAATATCTTCAATGTTCCTACCTGTCCTTCCAACTGATCAAAAGCTTTGTTATCATAAGCCGATTTAAAAGGTGACAGTAAAGAATATAATTCTTCATGATCAAAAAGAGTGTCAAAAATTTCCTTGTAATTACGGTTCATAAAAGAAAGAATATGAGGTAAATCTGAATATTTTCCATTTTCATGGGTCGCAAAAAAATAAATGCAAGATGAAAGGAAATTAATAGCAGATTGAGTAAAAAACTGATCTGCCCCTCCTCCTGCACTTGCTCCTCCTTTCTGTAATGATGAAACCATTGCTTCTGCCATTTCTTGTGCTTCTGCCAATGTTTTTACATATTTTTTTGCAAAAGGATTTACTCTTTTTGATTTTTCTACTTCATTAAGGTTAATCACATGAAAATCGTAATTGTAATTAGATTCTTTACTTTTCTTCAGTAAATAATGATAATAAGCAATTTGCGCTAGATCAGGAAATTTAAAATCATAAATGCAGAGACAAAAACCTTTTGCAATCATTTGTCTGATAGCAGAGTTGATCACACCAAAAGATTTACCTGAACCTGGTGTTCCGATGACCATCGTTCCACGAAAAGGATTAATATTCATCCAACCTTTGTTCATTTTGGCCTTATATCTGAATAAATAAGGAATATTGATTGTATGATCTGATAGTATGAGCTCTTGATTTTGATCAAAAGATTCTTCTTCCACATTCCATCTGTCTTTTCCCATTTTTTGTTGCATAAGTTTAGAAATACTGTCTGCTCCCATTTGAAGAACTACAGCACCAATAAATGAAAGTGCAGCATACATAACCTGATACAGATTCATGCCTGGAAATATTTTTGGAATTTTAGTATCTCCAGCTTCATTTTGCCAAATCAAAGAAGAAAAGATTATTACTAATCCTAATACCATCGGAATAACAATTCCCGTAGCAATATTAAGGTCTTTCTTTTTTTGTGCCTTTGTACCTATGGCTACTAACCCTATCAGAATCAATGTGGCAAACTTCGCATTGATCGGTGGATAAATAAAACTTAATTTTGAAAAATTCTTCAACAAATTAGAGAGTACCGGAACATCAGCATTGAGATAAAAAAGCGATGCACAATCCAATGCTACAATTGCATACACCGCTTTTTGCAGGAATCCGTATATTTTTAGTTGATGTTGTTGTTCTTGCATTTTGTTTTTTATTCTTTATTATAAATAAATTCTCTGTCCTCCAAATAGATGATAATCTTTGATGTCTTTATACAATAGTTTAGAAAGTATCAGCTTTAAGAATATCAGAATAATTAACTTTCATTTCTATAGTTCTTCCAGACAGTTGTTCTTCAATCAGGCGTATCATCATGACTTTACTGTTAGGATAGGTAAATTTTTTAAACACATAAATATTCCTGAAATTTTTTCTGAAGTGTTTCTGAGCATTTAGCTGGAATAATGGCGCCATCTCGATGCTTTGATTATTCGTTGCTTTATAAATCTTTTTATCTTCTATCGAAAACTTCAAATCCTCAATATCATAGCCCAAGTTTGACTCATTTTTAAAAGTCATATCTAAAAATATGTAATCGCTAATCACATATACATTATTGAGCTGAAATCTGAGTTTAAGATTTTTTTCTTCTCTAATGGGATTTTCTTCAGATTTTTTTTGAATGATATCCATTGCAAATTTTCTTAACTCAAGATTTGATAATCTCAACTTATCAAATTCAATAGGCTGCATTGCTTCAGGCTGAATATGAATGTTGGTAATTGTATTTAAGTTTTCAGAAGTTCTATAGACCGCTTTATATTGTGCAATGAAAGATTGTGCTACAACGGTTATTACCCCGATATTACTTCCGTTAAAAAACCTGACAGGCAACTTTACCTTTCCTTTATCATCTGAATCAGTATTATCTGTGATTTTAATTCTAGCTATATTGGTTGTAGGCAGATCTCCTGTGAGTTGCTGAGTTGATAAATCTACATATTGGATAGGTTCGGGTGAAATTATATGAAGGTTAATTCCATCCGTAATTTCAATTTCTGGCAAATCGGAAATAATCTGTTCTCTTGTGGCTGTTTGCGCTGAAAAAAATTGCGCTGAAAAAATGAGAAGGATAAATGTAATATACTTCATGTTTTTATTTTTTTTGTTGGTTTTGTGAATCTTTTAATTGTTTTTCGTCAATTAGAAATACATAAGAGTTGTATTTCAATTTTGCTTTGTTGGTTTTTATTAGGTTGGCAATTGATTTCGAAGTCGATGTAAATAATTTGGAACCTAGACTTGTAAAAAATCCTTGTCCTCCTGTATCCATCTGAGTTCCCTGCACTGAGTTGCTTCCCATTTCTCTCACCATATCTCGGAATACACTATGAGGAACATATAAACCTTTCATTCCGTCAACATCATAAATTGACAGATTAACCGGATAAATTTCTCCTTTGGTAAATACTGAAATAATCTTAAGATCTACTCTTTGCATAGAAAACCCAGATATTTGTCCATAAAGAATAGATCCTTTATCTATTGTTTTATTACCTATAAAGATATCTTCCAATAATCGGAACCTGATTCTGCTTCCTAAAAATCCTTTGTTGTTTTCGTCAATGACCGCCTTTATAAAACTGTTTTCTTTGTCCTTATAAAAAGCATTGAAACCGTTGCTAATACCTGACTTGCTTACATTGAACGTTAAATTAAGAAACTCTTCCATTTTGCTTTTATTAGACTTTAGTCTTTCCTCCGCTGCCAGTTTACTTTGATATTCGGGGTCTCGTGATTTTTCTAAAGAGTCCATCACAAGCATTTGTTGTTTGAGATACTTTACCGGGTCGGGTTGCTGATTTTGAGGTTTTATTTTCGGAGCTTCTTCCGCAAAATTATTTTCAGGTTTTCCGTAGGATTTATCATTCAGCATTTTGATAATTTCCGAGGATCTTTTGTAATCCTTATCTTCACTTCCCTGGTTTGGCTTGTAATAAGAAGAAGGATTCTTTTTCCCTTGAGATTGAGCTTGATTGCCAATTACTGCTTTAAGAGAATCTATTTTTCTCTTTTGATCTAATGTTAACTGATCTTCATAACTTAGCAAACTATCTTCCTCTCTATCAAGGCCATCTAACATTGTCCTATTATCATCTTTTTTGAAAAATGAATCATATGCATCATTCTTGGTCATGATAGAATCTTTAGTTTCTCCAAGAGATAAGGAAAGTTCCTTTGGTTGATCTTTTTTTCCTTTATCTCCCTTTGTAAACTGTGCCCCTACATAGGTGAACAGAAAAATAAAGGGCAACGCTATAAGTGGCAGAACGTACTTTTTTTCTTTAAAATTTATTTTCTTAATGTCCATTTTTTAATTTTTGAAATTGGTTAAATAAATATTCAATTCTCAGACTGTCCTTTTTTTCCAATGTCTGTTGATCCCTTTTAATTTTTAAAGTTTTAAGTTCATTAACAATTTTTCCCATCTCTTTATCATTGTTTACTATTATATTTTTAGTGGTCTGACTTTTTGAATAAAGTATTGGTGGTTTTATTTTAAAAGCTGTATCAGAGGGAAAAAAGATTCCCTGTATCAGAGATCCTATAAATGATACTGAAAGAAAAATCATGGAATATGTAAAAAACTTCTTAGGATTGTTGACTACCCAGTGAAACCATTTTTGATCAGTTAGTTTAAGTGAATTTCCCATTGTTAGTATGAATTTTTAGTTTGATTTGAAATTTCTTCATTGTTTATGATTCGCCAGTTTTTCAGAATCACGCCATGCGGATTATTTGGACTCCGTATGATATCTTCAAAATAACCTTCAGTAATTAATTTCCTGGTAATTACTGATGATTTTCTTGTAATCACTTGCTTTCCGAAAAATTCAAATTTTCGTTTTTCCATATTGAGTGTAATAGAATCTGCATGAATGCTTACCATTGAACTGGAAGCCACAATTTGATTATAGAACCCTTTTTCTTTTAGATTTGTGTATTCTTTCTTTCCACTGTCATCAATGAGATACAACGATTTTTGAATATTTTCTTTAATATAAGAATCATCTGGAGCCAGTGTAAAAAATAATCGGTGAAATAGTTCAATTTGAGCTTTGTACTCAACAGGTCTGTTTAATAAAACATCTGTTTGTTTTGCTAGTACAGGAACTCCGTTATCTAAAATATAGATGGATTTTCTAGAATCCTCAATCAATTTATATGCAAAGAAGACCCCCCCAATTACGATGAAAACTGCAAAAGCAATTGTTGATAGTGAAACTATTTTATTGATCTTAATTCTTTGTTCGATATTTTTGATTAACATTTTTATTACTTTTTATTTTTGTTCATTGCACTATTTACTCTACCTGATGCTGAACCTGCAGCTCTTGATTTTGCTGTAGCTGCTACGACAGATGCACCCCCAGTTTTAGCAGCCTTTATAGCAGTTTTTGCAGTACTTGCCATTTTTCCAGCCGCACTTTTCATTTTTGTCATTGCCCCTGACCCTCCTGCTGTTACAATAGAATCAGCAATAGTTGGAGTCATTAAAACTCCTATTCCTGTAACGATGTAGGCTACGCAAGTAAAGAGTTGATTATAGATCATTCCCGAATTGCTTACATAGACCATCAAAGCATCTAAATTGCTAATGGTTCCATTGGTTAACAGCGTATCGTATCTTTCAATCTCCATCTCATAACCTGAAGCGATTAATTGTTGTCCAATATTGATAATCGTATAAGCAATAAAAGTGTATAAATTGATATTTATAAATTTTGATATCCAACTATATAAAGAGTTTTCAAATCCGGGAATCAGTGCCATTCCCACAGCGATAGGTCCCAAAATAATTAATATATAAGCCCAAATCTTTTGGATAAAGAAAATAAGATATACACAAATCCTAAGTATTGAGAGACATATAAATTCAATGAGTTCGGCAACTAATTTTTGCATCTGGAATTCCATTCTTATAGACCATTCCTTAATAGGTTGTATCAATTTGTCGATCCCTTCACTGATATCAAACCATGTATCATCACCAAAACCAGATGTATTATCAATGACATCTTGTTTGGCATCTTCGTCAGCCTTCAATTTTATAACAGCATCAAGGAGCTGTTGTTGTTTTTTAAAACGCTGTACTCTTAAATCATTTACTTCAGATTCTATATCGCTGAAAATGGCAATTCCAGGCTCGGCAATAGCTTCAAAAGGAGCCTGTATCATATCTACAAATCCAGTCCAGTACACCAATGCAAATCCAATTAATATAGGTTTTAACATAGGGGTAATTTCCCATTCACGATCTCCGGCAGCCATTTGCCAGCCCATATATCCGAGATACATTAAAGCACCGAGCCCACCTATTGCTCTTCCTACCAATGCAGATCCTGCTGCACTGTCCTGAACACTATTATCGAGTTTGGTAAAAACCTCCATAAACCATTTTTCAAAGGCTCCGTCTCCTTTCAAGAATTGAAGAAGATTACTGTAATCGCCATCGGTTTGAGCAAATCCCATTACCGGTAATAAAACCACCAAAAGGCAGCAAAACAAGGTTAATTTTTTATTTATCATTAGTATTTATGTTGGTATTTTTGCATTATATTCTGTACAATCTGTTTATCTGAAGCTGGACTCCATGCGGTTGGTAATGCATAAGGAGAATGATTCTTCAGTATATTTTTATAATCAAGCAGTAGCGTAGTTTTATTATTATACACTCTTAATTCCTGTACAAACTTTCGCCACCTGATTAATGTTTCATGATACATAATAAACCTTTTACCACGGGGCATATCCATTGATCGGGACATAGAATATTTTTCTTTAATAAGATCAAGTTCTTCCTGAAGTCTTTTTAGAGTGCCTGTCGTATTCAGCGTTTCATAGGTTTGCTGATTTTTCAACCGCCATTCTAGAAAATTTTGCGGAGCATCGGGAAATTCTGTTATTGGTTTCAGCATCCGTTTATAATACAATAGCCATAGAGGATCAGCGTCTACCGTAGTAGAAGTCCAGTGAGCAAAATCCTGAACACTTCTTTTATATAGGGTATCTGAAGCTGCTTTAATTTTTTTGGCTTCTTCCTCTTGAAATTTTAATTGTGCTAATCGTTGATTTTGTACCCCCGTAGGCTTTAAAGGTCTAATGTCTTCCCCATCCTTATAATCTCTGTTTATTTGTGGAGCCCACATACCCCACACTGTTGCATATGCAAAATTTGTTTGAACACCTAAAAAATATTTTGGGTAAGGTCGCCAGTCTCCCCAACTATCAAAAGTCATTCTTTTATGCTGTGCAACAATTGATGGGTCATTTAGTCTCTTTACACTCACCTGTCCGAAGACAATAGTTACAGTGAGTATACATTGAAAAATGTTTAATTTTTTTAATAATTTTCCCATAATTTTAGTTAAAAATATATTTATATTTTTGAATAATATCTCCGACAATCACCCTATCTATGTTAATGTAATTTCGAAGTACAGGTACTTGATACAGGTAGGGGATCTTCTTGGCATTCTCTAAACGCATTATGATATAGAGTATATTTCCATTGATATTCCTTACTCTAATAAAAATTTTCTCAATAAGCATTTCTCTGTCCATTGCATCCATGAGATAATCTTTATCTTCATGTAGAATTTCTGTGGTAACTTCCTGCTGGATTTTTAAAGTCTGCTTCCCAATTTCAACGTAATACTTGGAAACCAATATGGCATATTCAGGATGGCTTATAGTTAAATCAAGCATTTTTTTTGAATTGGTAACTATTTTACCTAAATACTGATAGAGATAGATCAGCTTTTTACTCTGACTCAGTGCCGAATTGACATTTTTAAGTTGCTGATAGATGTATTCTTGAATGGCAATGATCTGGGTTGTTTTTTTATTGATATCGTCATATAATTCTCTTTGTTTTTCGTAGGAATCTAAAAAAGTCTGTTCACTGGCTAGCCGAACTCCATGATTTACCGTAATTTGTTCTAACAGTTTATCATTAATTACAATCTGCTGACTGTACAAAACAGCTCCTGAAAACACGAGTATTCCAATGGTTACTATTTTTTTCATTTCTAAAAGGATTTGATGTTAGTCATTATATTTTTAACCACCTGCTTATCTCTGTTAACATAGTATTGGAAAGCTCTTTTATTTCGTAATACTTTTGCCTTAATATCTCTAATTTTTAAAAGCATATGGGTAGAATTTCTACTTATTGTCTTTACTTCGCCTAGTGTATAATCGAGTAAAACCTTTCGCTCTGATTTTTCCATTTGATTAATGGCTCCGTAGGAAACTATAATCCCAATCACAAGTCTTGTCACCATTTGTAGATCATTTACAAATTGTACCTGTGAAGGTAAAACCGCTATAATTGAGTAAGGTGCTGTACTTATTTCATTGATAATAGCTGTTTGGTTATCCGTGATTTTATTAATCTCTCTGGTCATGGCTATTCCGGTAGGAATTACCTGTATGGCCAATGAAACAATTCTGAGTCTGTCCTGAATTTTTGTCACCTTATCTTTAAAGTTTTTCCACTGGGTGTCATTAGCAGTTTCTATTGAAGCATTGAGCGTTTGTTTTTGTCTCATTTCTTTTTGCCTGTCATGTTCTTTCATCGTAGCACTGATTTCTAAATCCATCATCGGAAATGAAACATTTTCTTTTTGCCATGCCGGAGTAGAACTTCCCCCTGAAGAAGTAATCAGAACATATACTACCGGAATTAATACGGTTAGAAATATTTTCTTTTTCATAAGAACTTATTTAAAAATTCTGTTTGTATCTATTCATAATATTTTCTACAATCCCCTTATCAGTATTTATATATCCTGCAAAAGGATTGATCGAATTCCAGAATCCTAAGCGGTTGGCTTTTTCCAATCTCAGCTTTGTTGCCAATAACCAAAGCTTTAAATTTTTAACATTCTCTGAAATGTTATGGAGAATTTTATATCGGTCACCAGCTGTCGCCAGGTTCAGTTCTCCGGATACCAGGATATCCGATACGTCTGTTACAATTTTCAGACTTTGCTCATACGTTTTCTGAGTTGCTTTTGCTCCAAAAATGGCATACTCTGGATGCGCAGAAGCTAACTGTACTACCTCTGATGAATAATTGTAACATTTGTTTAGCTCGGTGTAGATCTGTTGCACCTGAATGCCATTTTGCAAAGTTCCTGAAACCTCTTTCAAGCCTTTGAGTATCTTATTCTGAATATCATTTGCTGCAACCATCTGCGTACCTACCCATGTCTGGGCATCTTTTAATTTCGATGTTTCTTCAATGACATCATTTTGTTTGGCTTTTAGATTTTCAGAATATAAAATCATTGCAGCTGTAACTGTAGGATCGATGTAGGTATTTTGAGCAAAAGCAAAACTTCCAAACCCTAAAAATAGAATACTAAACTTTTTCATACGCATATTGTTGTTTATTGAGTAATTCTGAAAAACTGATATCCTGATCTTCTAATTCCTGTGAAATGATTTTGAAAATATTCTTTCCTTTATGAGTATTTATCATCATTTTGTAATAAGAATTAATTTTTTTATCCAATGGTTTTTGATAGAGATTAACCAAGGCGACCATGTTTTCCATTTTGTCATTCAATTTGTGAAAATCACCCACAAATAATTGAAGTGCCTCGTCATAATTCCCATATTTCTTTACATAATATTCAACAGCCGATTTTTCGGGTTTTTCAGTAGTATATGTTAGATACTGTTCAAGGGATACTTCGTTTCCATATACTTCTCCTTTTGATCCTCTTTTGAGATAAAACTCTTTGAATCGACTTCTACCAAATTTGTTGTTCAGGTTATTGATGGTAAAAATTTTATTCTGCTCTACTTTATTCAGTGATAGAAGTGATGCTATTTTATCAAAATTGTCTTTGAATTTAGTCTGGTCAAGCAGGATGAAGGTATCAGAATTGTTGATGATGGAATCTTTAACCACAGCATTTCCGATAATATCGTCCAATTCCTGAGTTACTACCACGGCTTCACCCCAAAATTTCCTAACCGTTTTATACAGATAAAGAATATATCCACCCATCAGCTTACTGGCTATCGCTTTCCATGCTTCTTCAATAATCAGTGCTTTTCTGCGGTCCTTTCTTAATCTCATTTTCTGAATAAAAGTGTCCATAATAATCAGGGTAACGATCGGGAAGAGCTTTGGATTATCCTTTACATTATCAATTTCAAAGACAATAAATGTTTCATCAAAAAGCGTATTATCTGCACTTTCATTTAGAGTTGTACCGTATCTTCCGCCTTTGTAAAAGTCCCTAAGCACAAACAGAAATGTTCTCAGATTAAATTCTGTTTCTTTTATACGGTGTTTTTTATTATTCAGATAAAGAGGTAAAAATTTATCGCAGTAATCATAAAATCCATTAAATGAAAGCTCTTTACTATATAATTTTTCCTCGATTTGTTGAATTTTTTTGATTATTGCTTTTCTAAACGATTCATTCCTCTCTTCCGCCGTTTTAGGTTGTATAATGATATCTTTAGATCTAATGAGGATAAGCTGTGTTTCGTTATATACTTTTCTCTTTTTATCATCACTTAAAGTATCATACGCTTCAAAAACCCTATAAAACTTATCAGCATCGTAATCAGGATTACCAATATTTTTATCCGGATGGTAAATGCTTATCAATTTCCTTCCATTATCACGGATCTGATCGGGAGTAGCATCAAAAGGCAATTCCAGAATGTCATAATAATTGGGAGCTTTTTTTAATTGATCCTCATATTCAGCAAAAATATCGTCTTCATGAATATTATATTTTCCCAGATAAAGAATTAAATCTTCTGCGCTTTTATTTGTATACCATTCTGTTCCTGAGTTGAAATATTGATGATAATACGACATCAACACATTGTCTAATATTGATTTCTGTGCTGATGACATCGAAGAATCGGGGCCCTGCCAGATCAGGAATATCAGGTTGGTTAAAAATTCTATTTTCTCGATGTTAAATTCTTTTTTATCCATTAAAAAAGGATTCATCGTAATAGGTTTTTCTTCCGTGTACTGAATATATCTTCCACCTTTATATTTGCATGTTCCTGAATAAGAATCTCCAGTATCTACAATTACGACATCATAATTATAGGTTAGATACTGCTCGATGATATTATTCATTAAGAAACTCTTGCCTGATCCACTAGGCCCCAGAACAAATTTATTTCTGTTATTAATTCTTCCTGTTTTCATCGGTAAATCTGACGGATCTACTTTCAGTGGAACTCCCTGTCTGTCCGTAAATCTTAGATAGAAGTTCGATTCTTCATTGACGGGATAACTTTCTTTAAAAAAAAAACACAAGGCAGCTTCGCTTGTTGTCATAAATAAATCATACTCTCTAAGTTCCGTGGCGTTCCCCGGAATGGCTGACCGAAAGAGTTCTAATTGGTTGTATGCATTTTGTGAAACTATTATACCTTTTGTGAAAAGCTTGTTTTCAATCATTGACTGAATATTTTCCATTTTTTCAAGCGTTTCTGCTGAAAATAGAATGGAAAAATGAGCATTGACAACCAACTGCCCGTCGATGGCTATATTTTGCAGTAGCGTCTCAATTTCTTCTGCTATAATAGCATTGGATGGTGAATTGTTGGCAGCTCCTTCGTGCTTTTTCTTTTTTTTGTCGAGTTCCCTCTGTTGCTGAGCTTGCAGAGGAATAGTGAGAACCTGATTATAAATGATCGTTTCATAATCTTCCAGTTCATTAATGAATGAAAAGTTATCAACTGCGGTTTCTGAAGCTGCACCGTTACCTCCTAATAGAGAATAAGGATTTATTTCTGATGGTAAATCAATATTTTCAACATCAACAAAGGAAATGTTTTTAATAAACCTGTTTCCTATTTGCAGAAACTCATTGGTACTTTTGATATTATCAAAGGTAGGAGTATCTGAAAACTGCATTGATAAAACTCCGGATATATAGTATTCAAAATCTTTCTCCAATAAAAATTCAGGGTCGCAATCACTCTGTTTCAAAAGCATAAATACCTTTTGACATTTGTCCCGAAGTTCTTTGTAACTTTTTTCTGAAAATTGGTAATGCTTATTTTTCTTCTTAATCTTATCATCAATAATATCGGTAAATAAAAGTATAGTCTCAATACTTTTAAAAAGTCTTCCATCAAAATGCTCTGAATATTTTTGCTGAAGAAATCGATTTGATTCTTCGGCTGTATACCTTTTTTTTGAAAAAACATCCAGTTTCTGGACGATCCTTCCCTCCCCCACAATAGAAACAACCTGATTTAAGACAGTATGAAAATTCAGATAATTATCTGGATCTGCTGAATACTGTTCTATGATATTTTTTATTTTGATCCCAATGATAGGATTTCCATATTGTCCGAATAGAACTTCAAAATCCCAACCTGTATCGTTTACATAATCATATCCTATAAAAGGGATGTTAAATGCGTGTTTTTTTGATTTCATATCTCGTTACTTTTTTTATTTTTTGATCTTTCGGTTTCGACTTGTTTTAAAAGTCTCTTATTGGATAGCCTTTTAGGGAAAATTAAAATTTCATCGAAATTTTTGGTCTTATCGTATAGGCCACGTTTGTCCTGTCTTTTAAAGATTAAATAAACCCCTCCTGACGTTAAGCCTAGACCAAGTAGAGAACCTAATAATCCGAACTTCGAGAGCACCAACGATGCAACCACACCAGCTCCGATCACTGCTACTGCATACAAAATATATTTGCCTTTGAGTCCGAAAAAAATAAGGGGCTTTTTAAGCCCCTTATATAAATAGAACCCCATATTAGGCAAAGAATGCAGTTACAAACTCTGGAACTACAAGCAAGAAAATCATTGCTCCTCCGTAGCCCAAAATCTCTTTGTTGACATCCTGATCTCCGTTAGTCCACTTGTTGTAAACTCTAAGACCTCCGATAAATCCAACCAATCCACCTACTGCTTTCAAAATAAGTTTGATTGGGTCCCAATAATCTCTAATGGTACTAGCTGCATTTGAAATTGCCGAAGCTCCTCCCTGTGCAAACATTGGGGTAACTGCCATCATTACGAAGGCAAGTGTTAGAACTTTTTTAGTAGTTCCTTTTTTGTTGAAAAACTTTTTCATCATGTTAAAAAATTAAGTTGAATATGTATTAAAAAAACTTTTTACAGCGTAGAGTGATAAACTTTTTGTCCCTCATAATTAGCAACCATTTGTACTGTTGTCTCAGATAATTTCAACAGTGATCTCCAATCGGTTTTCTTAGTTGTTGATTCTTGATATTTGGATGTAGATGCTTCCAAAGTTGCAGATTCCGTAATGGTAATAGTATTCTCTTCAGTTGAATTTTCTTGTACATTTCCTTTTACAAAATCATCATCTATATCCTGCTCCAATTCAAATCTTCTTCTTAAATCTTCTATCTCAGGCTTTGATTCTTCCAATACTTGTTTTTGAGATTGAAATTCTTTTTTCAGATATGAGTTGGGAGTATTCACATTCTCTACATCTTCAATTCCGATTTTAGTGGGAGTATTTAATTCAGAAAAATCTCCCAGTGAAAACTCTTCTGTTACATCTGTCTGTAGTATTTTCTCTTTTTTAAAAAAAAGGTCATAAACTATGTTTCCGGCATAATACAGGAAATAAGCTCCTAATAGAAAGAATGAATATTTTATCATTGTATATTTTTATTTTGTTTTTTTAACTCTAGAACCTGAGCAGCCAGTTTTTTGAATTCGTGTTTTCCCAAGGCATACCGCAAGGCTAAATCTATAATCTCACTATGATCGCTATCAAATGTTTTAAACTTACCAAGCTCTATGTGAAGATCATTATCCATTAAAATCGTTCTGCTTTTTCGATCTTCTTTATGTAAATCTCTTTCAGTCAAAAAATTTTCAATATTGATATCATTGTACTTCCTTTCTAGTTTAATGTTTAATGGTAATTTGTAATGCTTCATTTATTTGATTTATAATTTCATTAAAGGCGTTTTTGACGGCATATTTTTGATCATACGTCAGACTCCTTGTCGTAACGGTTTGAAGGGAGTTTCTTTTGTAAACAGGATTTTTTATGAGTATTCCATATTTGGCTATTTCTTCATCCATTTCCTGCTGATTTAAGTACTTGTAGCCTTTGTCATATTTGGATCGGATGAAAATTCTTTCCGCCTGGCTTTCCAATAATCCTAGAAGATTTTTAAAAACTAAAGTCGATTTTACCGATACATCTGAATATTCGAAAGGGATGATTATAAAATCACTATAGATCAGTAAATCACTGTATTTTTCATCAAGTGCTCCTGCCAAATCAAAAATATTGATGTCCTCACTTTCTTTTAATCCAAAAAGAGTTTCCAAATCCGCAAATGGTTTTTCATCTTCTTCGCCAATAACTTCTACATCATAGAGCTTTGGTATTTCCATCTCTTCATCCTCTTTCCATTTGTTGTAAAAAGATTTCTGATAGTCAAAGTCAAAAACATTGATCTTTCTTTCCGTCATTCCAGATAAATAATTAGAGAAGGATATTGCTAGAGTTGTTTTTCCCGCTCCTCCTTTTTGGGTGGCAAATGTGATAATCATGTTCTTATCTCTTTTTTCTTTTACGTCGTTTTTTATTCTCGTTTTCTGCGAGGTCTTTTCCTGATCCTCCGGAGGATTTACTAAACTGATACATCAAATCATTAATGCTCTTGCTTAGCTCTTTTAGACTTTCATTTTTGTTTTCAGACAATGACTCCTGGTTTTGTTCAGGGTGTAAGAATTTTTGATATTCTTTTTCTCCGATTAAATTTTCCAATTCTCCTACATAATGCAGTTTTGAATGAATGGCATAATATGCTCCAGATTCTGATTTTATAATCCTGATTTCATTACTGCTTTGTCTTTTGATATATTCTTTTACATCATCCCTTACTGCTTTAAAAGTTTCTTTACCTTTTCTTTTCTTAGTTTCAAATAACATAAAATCTTTAGGAACATTTTCAGGATCTTGATCTTTCAAATAGTTCAGTAAAACGTCTTTAGATGCTTCATTAGAAATGTTATAATCTTTTAAGCTTTCAAAAAGTTTCTTTTCCATAGTCTCAGTTGTAAATTCAAAAAGCTCATTTATTTTTATGATATCGCTTCCTTTATAAACTGTTCCGGTCTTATGATCGATAACTGAATATCCGAAAGGTCTTTGAGCACCATTTTGATGAAATACAACGTCAATCCCAAAATTTTCCCTTAGCTTATGTTGAAATTGGCTCTCAAATTCAATTTTAGGTTTCCAGTCTTCGTTATGTTTCTCATCGGGTAATTTTCCTTCCTGTTTTCTACGGTCTTCAACTTTGAAGACTTTATTGGAATGGATACTCTTGTATTTTGAAAGGATTGCTTTAAGCTGCTTAGCTCTTGGATCATTTTTTGCGGTGGTAAAAACCAACTCATTTTCTGTAATCGATTTTTCAATCACTCCGTTTTTGAGAATGTCAAAAATCTTTTCATCATCCTTATTTTGTGAAAGCCGAAATCCGTAACGTCCCAGAAGAAGTTCCAATTGTTTTAATGAGCCATATTGATAGTTAAGTAATTTATCAATTTGCTGTTCTGCATTTACCCCGTAAATTTTCTCCATCACCTTACTCAATGCCTTTTGTGATTTTAGCTTTTCAAAACTGTCATTAAGTTTCTTGCCCGTCGATTTATCGACTCTTGTTGAAACGATATGAATATGGTTGTTTTCCGTGTCCTTATGAAAAACCGCAATAAATGGTTGCTCACCATACCCCATCTCATTCATAAATTCTTCTGCTATCTTGGCAAGCTCTTCTTTGGAGTGTTCTCTAAATTTGGTAGATATAGCACCATGGAACTGGGGTTTCTTTACCTTATTGCTTTTTGATACCGATGCCATATAATTTTTAACATCTTCCTTGCTATTCTCATCAATGAATGAGGGGAAATTTTTCATCACCATCAATTCTCCTTTTCCATTATCTATTTTTTTGTCATTGTATTGTACTCCGGGGAAGTTCGAACCAGCAGGCTCCATTATTTTTACAATCATTTTCCTAACATTGAATAAATTTGAATGAAGATTTTATTCTGCTCCTGCTTTAACTTTTCGATTTCGGAAAGCTGTTCCAAAAAAATTTTTACATCTATTTCAGAAATAAACTTTTGTGCATTTGCGATTCTTGCAACCTGATTAATATTGGTTTCTATCTTTACAAAAATGTTGTCTTGCTTTTCAATGAACGCTAATATCTTTCTCCTCTCATCATCCATTAATCTGCCTTCAACAGAATCAATAATTAATCGAGTTAGAGATATTTTTCTTTTTGAACAGAGTTGTTTCCAAGCTTTCTTTTTCTCTTCCTCTATTCTTAGAATTATTTTTTTCGATTTGTTCTCCATCTAACTTTTACCTTATCAGAGTCATCTGATTCTAAACATTTCGTTTAACAATTACAGGACAAAAATGAAGTCTTATTTTGTTACACACAACATTATCAATTACTTACTGGCTAATAACTTATAAAAAAGGCTAAAAACTACATAGTTTTAATATCCAGAAAAAGGCAAAGGGTTCTCTAATGATCTTTAGGAAAATATACTAGTCGATAAAAATTGAAATTTTCTATGCTAAGTGCTTTATCTATTGAATTAAAATTTTTGATAAATTTCTTTTGCTGAATGCTTGGAGTGCAAAGGGTCAACTTTTACTTTTCAAAATTTGACTAATTGCATTTTAATCTTTTCATTAATTTTATTTCTAAAAGCTACTTCTGAAAATCTGTTTTTCATTTCTGGATTTGACCATTTTTAAAATCTAAAATTTCCTGTTTTATTAGCGTACTCTTTTTTAAAAAAATCTCTCTCAATAAAAAAAGCGAGTTCCGAAGCTTTTTCCTCTTTTGCAAAAAAGGCAAGATAGTTTTTGTATGGAAAATTTCGTAGAAATTTGTACATACAAAAACACATCTTGCTAACTGAGGCGCATAATTTTTTTAGAGTTCGGAAAAAAATTCTATTTATTTATTCTGTTTTTAAAGCATTGATTATCAGTTATTATTTTTTGTATATTCAAATTAATTCATAAAAAAAAGTGATGAAAATAAATTGCAGAAAAATCCAATATTTAAAATTTGCTAATCATAAATAACAGAAAAAAATTGAATTTTAGAATTAATGTTTTGATTTTATGATACTTAAGAACACATAAAAATCATTTTTTAATTAGATTATATAATATAACCTACTTACATTTTGACAGGGTTTAAAATTATCTACCTACGCATATTTTGACAGGGTTAGGAATACTAACCTGCATACATATTGACAGGGTTTAAAATTATATACCTACGCATATTTTGACAGGGATAGGAATGCGAACCTGCTTACATTTTGACAGGGTCTAGAATTATCAACCTACGAATATTTTGACACCGTTAGAGATATGGACGAACTAGTATTTCCAATTTTATAGTCGGAAAAAACATCATTAAAAAAACTACCATTTTGTAAACTTACTTTAATAAACAGCTCAAAGATTCGTGTCTATGGAAAAATGAGTCTGAAGCTGTAGGCACGCCCGGCCCTGGGGATCTCATAAAAAATATTATTATTTTAAAATATTTCACAAAAAAAAACCGCAGTATTAATCTGCGGTTTAAAATTAATATTCACTAGGTAATAATATAATATTATCAACTTTCCATACTGTAAATCCTTGAAATAAAAAATATGAAAAAGGAATCAGCTGAACAGCTAAAATATTATCATTGCCATCCGTTTCAGTGACTTTAAAAGAATTATTTTCGATGCGCTCTAATTTCCAAACTTGAAAACATTCCTCTTTAAATTTTTGCTCAAACTGATAGCTTGCTATAACATCTAAAAACCAAAAGCTTTCTTCTTTAATGGAAGATTCTTTAATTCCATCAGTTAAAAAAAGATTGACAGAATATTGAAAATATTTTTTAGTACCTGTACATTGTAGTAATCATTGGCCGAATTTTCAGCATTTCTTTGCATATTGATAGATTTTAAATGTAACATTTATTAATTATAGTAAGGAAAAAATCTTCTCTTGGTGTGAAGATCCTTTCACCGCCTTAAAAGAATTTTTCTGTACTACTACATAAAATTCTTTTTCAAATTGTTGGAACTCATTGCTGAAAATGATCACTATAAACGCTTTAAAATAAAATTTAATTTGCTTCATTTATTTGCTTTTTTTAAGTTCTCCGGACTTATTATTAATTAAGTAATCCACCGTTCCTACTACCATGTAATAATTAGGAATTTCATCGTTTAGAATCATTTCTACAGCTCTTCCGTTTGCTTCATCTTTGTGTTTTTGATAGCCCATTTTGTAACCGAAATAAAAATTTACAGTTAATAAAAAAACTGCTGCCATGATTCCGATTAAAACTAAAATTTTGTTTTTCATAATGTGAATTTTAATAATTTAATTAGTTTATATAATAATATATTTAATGTATTTTAATCTTGTTTTTTGACTTCAGATAGTTTAACAGGAAACCAGTAAGAAGAGTTATTTAAATAGACACATC
>Ga0153980_1000235_pt1 | contig 27105 bp, 19 predicted proteins | sample TSGA064MetaG_FD_104722 | JGI IMG/M metagenome (GOLD analysis project Ga0153980, IMG submission 104722) | Attine ant fungus gardens microbial communities from Georgia, USA - TSGA064 MetaG | ecosystem: Host-associated > Fungi > Mycelium > Unclassified | place: USA: Georgia, Magnolia Springs State... | reverse complement strand
TTTTATAATTGAATTGGGGTATCTGTAGCCTTAGTATATTCCAGGATGATATGAAGTGACCAGTCAGCCTTTTGACCATTGATTTGTACAAAATCTAATGAAGAATCAGCATGGTTGAAATTAACAGATAAAGTTTCAGCATTTGCAATATTATAACTGTGGGTGCCAATTCTTGCTGTACCATTTATAAAAACATGTTCTATATTTAATGCTTCTAATTCTATTGATTTACCGGGTTCCGTTTCTGAAATATTATCTATGATTAAACTTCTGTAAATTGGTTTTTTATACTCCCGGTCAATCTGAAAATAATTACCTGTTAAAGCTTCATTACAATAAATATTAGAATTTGTTTTTTCCTCCAGCCCGAATGTTCCGTCCGGTTTAGCAACGATGCTTTTGGTAAACGTAGAATCAGCCTGTGGAAGTCTGTGAACTTTTAGTGAAGAGTCAAAGTCTAAAGTTCTTTCTACAAAATCTCCGCCTATAAGAGGAAGTGTGGTGTTATGGTTTAATACTGCTTCTGATGAATGGATGACTAATTTATTATTTGTTTCACCGCCTATGGGAGCATTTGCCCCAATGGTAACATTATTGTGCCCTTTTAAATTATTCGGTAAATCTGTGGTATACCCTGATCTGAATCCTAAAAAAGTATTATAATTGTACTCTTGGGTATGCAGAGTTCCGCCATCCACAAATCCGGAATGGCTACCTAAAGCCGTGTTGCCGTACCCGCCTATAAAGTTACTCATCGCAACCCGGCCGACGGCGGTATTATTAGTACCTGAAATAAAATAATACATACTGGCCTGGCCTACTGCTACATTCCAGCTTCCTTCTTGGAAAGCAATCATTGAACTCACTCCTACTACAGTGTTACAAAAGCCGGTCGTTACTTTCGATAAAGAATGGCTTCCCATTGCAACATTTCCATATCCGCTGGTAACATCTTGTAACGCCGCAAAACCAAATGAATGATTGTAAATTCCCGTATGATCAGGATTCATATTTCCAAACCACTGAGACCAGGTTTTTGAGTTGAACCTTAATTCAACTCTAGCAGAAGGCGTTGTTCCGCTTTGAAAAAATTTAATCCCTTGTTCAGGAATCTTATTATCTCTATTAACAACAGTTGCCAATGTTTCCTGTGACTCTATATTTTCTTCTTTATGCCAATAGGAATCTATAAAATCTGAAAATTGACTTTGGGTAGGATATTTTCCTGTTTCAAAATAGCTTTTTAACTCCTCTTTTGTGGTTATTTCTTTTTTTTCCATAATACTTTACTATTCGTAGCTGCTTATATTTTTAACGTAATTGATTTTTAAATCCTATTCTATTTTAAAGTCCAAAATTCATTATTTTTTCATTCTTATTAAAGTTTTTTGCGCCCTATAGTCTGTAGTTGCAGTTAATTAGCATAACTTATTGAAATGAGTGATATCAATTTAATTGGAATAGTATACTCAGAACTTTATGCATATAAAAAAGGTAAGGCTCAGATTATAAAATCCAAGCCTTACCTTTTTAATCTATATCCTCAATGGGATTATTTATAACTGATTATTACTCTACTTTAAAGAAGAAAAAAGCCACTGCTGCCCACTCTTTTTTAATTCCACTCGCATAACCAATAGTGCTATGGCTGCCGCTTTCTACCGTTCCATTGTCTTTGATATACCCGATGGTGCCGTGACTGCTGTTTTCTACGGTACCGTCTTTTTTTACATACCCTACCGTAGAACCGCTTTTATTTTCTATGGTACCGTCACTTTTGATGCGCCCAATGGTGCCGTGACTTTTGTTTTCAACTGTTCCGTCGCTTTTAATGTAGCCTACCGTTGCATGGCTTTTGTTTTCGATGGTACCATCACTCTTGATATACCCTGCGGTACTGTGACTTCCGGATTCAATAGTCTGTGCATTTGCAAGGGAAAGACTGAAGAGAAAGGAGCAAATGAATAGTGTTTTTTTCATGGGATAGATTTTTGATGGGTTATTGTTTTTGGTTTATTTAATTTTTGCAAAATATAGCGAGTTTTTTGGAAATAAAAAAGCGAAACTTCTAATTGAAATTTCGCTTTAGAGCTTTTTACTTGGTTTTATATTTTTCTATGAGATTAAAAATTTTCTTTTTCAGATCCTCATCAATATTTTTTGGAATGTTTTCAATAGTTAAATAGCCTTCTCCATCATTTACATAAGGGTCTGCTTTGTATTGTAGCAATAATTCTATCATTTCCAAATCTGTAAAGTGAAATGCTAACCCTAAAGGTGTTTTCGCGTGAAAAGTTCCAGATCTATCAATGTGATCTTGATCTGCATAAGGTAATAATAATTTTAAAAGTACAATATTTTGTTCTAGAGCACTTCTTGTTAACGGTGTATCATGCTCTTCCCCAATAAGATTTATATTAGCTCCTTTTTCCAAAATCAACTTTAGAACTTTTGGCTTATTTAAATATATCGTTTGAAAGACAGGAGCATTGTACTCCTCATCAAAATAATTTACATCCGCACCATTTTCTATTAAAATTTCTAGCATTCTTACGTAAATATCCTCATCATCATCTTCAATCTCATCTATGATATATTGTATTAGACTTTCATCATGAATTAGAGTTTTGGCATCTCCACCATTCTTTATCCATTTCTTTAAAGCATCAATATCTTTACTTGATATTATACTTATAATTTTTTCGGGATTTATCATATCTTTATTAATTATTTAGAACCAAAATAGGATATTTTCTGTTCATCAGTCATATTTGCCGCTAATTTCAAAAATATATTACACTTTAAGATTCCATTTTTATCATCTTCTATCTGTTGTTGATGACCTGCATCAGTATTAAAGAAGCAATCTTTTTGCTCTTTTATTCTTAAATCTAAAATATTCTGCAGAACCTCTTTACGTTTTATTACATTTTCTGGTATAACATTTTTTCCATTGCCTTTGAGTTTATCTCCTTTCTGAATAGATGAAATTGCTTTAGTTACCTCCGAACCTTTAACAGTAGTTAATTTTAACGCCTCTTTTAATATTGCTTTTTCATTTTGAATTTGTTCCAAATAAGCATTAGAACACTTCTGATTGGCACCATACTTTTTAACTTCAGTTCCTTCAATGTCAGCTTCAGTTTCATCTCCATTTTTATCCGGATTTACCTTTCCATAGATATGAACCAAATCATTACCTACTTCTTCGTTTTTATCAATAACTAGTTTTAATTCTACTAATTGATATTTACTTTTTATCTGTTTTAGTTTTTCATCAACTTCATCTTTTTTATGACGTTTTTTACTTTTTAAATAATTTGTTCCTTCTTTAACACCTTCATCTAAATCCTTTCGTTTTTCTTCAGTACTACGAAGATCTTCTCCTTTTTTCTCCTTCTTATCTTTCTTGTCACCAAAACCAATCTTCCCAAGCAATCCTTTCGCTTTACCTTTCACAAAGTTCCAGAACTTGACAATTGCATTTTTGATACGCTGACGTATTTTTTGGATCACGCTAACCACTTTATCTGCCAATCCACCAAGACCTGCCAATGAAGCTAAAAAGCCTATCACTACAGGAATTGCTCTTCCTAATGCATTTTCTATGGCTTTCGCTACTGCTCCTACATTTCCGCTGGCAATGGCTTTGATCCCCTCTGTAAAGGCTTTCACCAGTTCCATGATCTGGGCTGCCTTCTGAACAAAGAATTTCACCAAATCGATAATCATCATGGCCGCTTTTACAAACGCTCCTGCCGGAGTAAGCAAGCCCATGATAAATTTGATTCCTGCCTGTATCGCCTGCGTTTTGATGATATCGATAATGGTATCCATTACCGTAGCTTTAATATCAGCAAACTGTTCTTTTACATGTTCCCAAAGTCCGGCAAAACCTTCTTTCTGAACCATCTTCACCATGGCAAAACTTTCTTCAAGGGTCTTCATCGCAGGTTCTCCCAGTACGTTAGCTCCGATATCCCTGATGTCATTCCAGGTTAAACCAAGCATCTGTGAACTGATGGAGAAAATCCCTTTTAGTGAGAATATATCTTCCGGCATCGTGAAAGAAATATTTTTCATCGCTCCGGTCAGCCATCCGAAGAAACCTGTTTTAAGATGTGTCCAAATGTTGGTTCCGAAATTAGTAAATCCTTGCGAAACTCCAGCAATAAGATTAGATAAAAATCCAATCGGGTCTGCAACAATTGCCATTACCGCACTTGCTGCTCCGGAAAGTAACTCGGTAAGCGTTTTGCGGATCTCCTGTATTGTTTTCCACACTCCTGCTGTTGCTTCTTCTAAAGATGATAAGAATCCACTATTCCGTTTTTTAATATCAACAATCAGTTCATCAACCTCCTTCAAAGCGGTATTGTATTTAGCAGTCAATGAGTCGATCAATGAAGATTCTTTATCACTGATAGAACTTTCAAGCTCTTTAAATTGTCCCTGAATAGCATCAATATCTCCTTTGATGGCTTTTCTGACATCGGCAGGAAGATTTTTAATAAAAGAAACTACTTTCTGACGTCCGGAAGTAATGGTGGCTTTCGCATTATTCAATCGTTTAGTTACAAGATCTGCAATTGTCACAATAACACTCTCCATTGCTTTCGTAAAATTAACCCTTCCCTGCTTATAATATATATCTACTTCATCCGGTAATTTTCTGTTTACAGCATCTTTTATACGTTTACCATAGCCACGTACGTCATACCATTCCCCGTAACGTTTTGCTTTGTATGCTTCTAATTTTCGGGTTACTTCTTTTTCAAAAGCATCTTTGGCTTTTTTAGCTCCATCATCGAATAACTGGGTCACTTTAGTTTCCAGATCATTCAGCTCGCCATCTACCGATTTTTTCGTATCTGTATAAATCTGGTTCAACTGACTGACCACTTCCTGATGTTTACCTGTATTTTTCTCACCGGCTTTTTGTTGTTTACCGGTTACACCATCCAGCATTTCTTTTCTGCTGTGGTGCATTCCTTCCATTGTGCTGTTGGTTTTGCTTTGCGCTGCCTGCTTAGAAGCTTCCAGCTTTTTGCTTTCGGCAGTTTTAAATTCTTTAGGCGCATTTTTCGCATTTGCTTTGGCCGCTTTTTTAGCATTAAGGGCATTGATAAAATCAGGCTCGTTTGAGTTGGCCAGCTGCTCATCGGTGATATTATTTTTAGCAAATTGCTGTTCAACCGCTTTATAACTTTTAGTAATCCGGTCACTCAGCTCAGAATCGCCTCGTTTAGGAGGCATTGCATCCGCAGCTTTTATATTGACTTTTGAACCTATTTTCGGATCAGGGAGTGCTGTTGCCATACGCTGTGCAATTTTAGCCTCATTCGGTTCCTGCTTAGCAACGGCTTCAATACCGCCTGTTACATTATTTTTGGATACCACCACATCTCCTTTAATAGATTTGTTGACTGCATCAATATTATTACGGCTTTCAAAATTATCAGCGTCTTTTTCACTTACAGGTAATCTCACACTATTGATCCTAGTCATCAATTTAGCCTTGAAATCAGCAGCTTTGAAAGGACTTGCTTTTTGCTGATCTAGCTGCTCTACCTTCTGACCTCTTGCTTTGGATTTTCGTTCTCCGGCAGGGACAGCTGCCGCTGCATTGGCATGAGATTCGGCTTTTTCTTTAGTAGTATGGGTTCGCTTTGCTTTAGCGGTACTTTTAACCAGGCCAACAGTTTGATTAAATTGAGGATCACTATTCGCACTGGCTGGTGTAGTTCTCGCTCCGGCATCTTCCTGCTCACCAGGTAAAACAAATTCTGCACTCATATCAGATGCTACAACAGAGTCCTGAATAGCCTGCCATTCTACAGAAGCAACAGATTCTGCTATTTCCGGAGTTGATGTTTCAGAATTATCTTTGCTACTCTGAGCCATAACAGCTTGTTCCTGTACGGTCTTGGGCACATAAGTTCCGGATTTAAGATCATAGTAGTCGCGTACCTGATCAACATTCAAGGTGGTCATATACCCTTTCTCTACCTCTCTGGTATCGGGATGATTAATATCTCCGGTTTGCGACAAACTCTCTTGAAGTTTGTCATACATAATTTCAGAGCCCTGCCCGTAAAGGGTTTGCGGACTATGAACGGCTGCAGTGGTATTATTAAGATTAAGCCGGTTGCTGTTTGGATTGGCTAATCCAGCATTAACGATAGAGTCTCCAGACTTTTGTGTACTGACCATTTCTACCTCGGATAGAGGTACCACCACCGACTCTTTCTGCCTTTGATTTTTGCTCTGGCCGTGGTTGGATTTGCTGTCTTTTTCTACAGGATTTGCTGTTTTCATTGACTTAGTTTTTTATTTCATATTGAGTTAGAAGGCATATAAAAACGCAAATGATATCATTGCGCCTTATATCCCTGTAGGATCTGGAAAATCAGATCGTGTATGGTGGATTTTTCAAGAATATAAATAACCCAGAAGTGATGTCCGGTTTTGTGATGAGAAACAGGTAATACCGGTTCACTTCCAGGTTTTACTCTCTTTTTTTTTTGAGTTTTCAGGGTTATTGGTTCAAAATTCACTCTTTTCCGGGAGAATTTTCTGTTTTTTAAGTGATGGATTCTGTAGCTGCAGTAAAGAGTTTTCCTTTACCTGATTTTCTATTGAATCACATCATCTTTTTTCTCTTCTTCTGCATCAGGTTGTCTGTCTGTCCTAATGCCATATCGATTTTCGATAAAAAGGTTTACTGCTTTATCAATCCAGTTCGGCAGATTGGTCGTGATCATTTTCAGGAATTTATCGTACCCATATCCAAGCACAAACAATACTCCTGTTGAATACCATTTGTCGTGCAGCTCAGCTCTGTTCATTAAATAGCTCATTGTAAAGCCAACAATGACTACGATGGCTAAGGTGATAAAGTGTTCCCACGGCTGTTTTTTCTCTTTATTTTGTATTGAGACCAGCACTCTTAATAATCCGCCTGAAAATGCTATTGCAGTTCCGATCAAGAGTGCTTTTATACTATCAAAATTCATTATTTCCTCTCTATTATTTATTAAAATATTTGATTTTCCTACTATTTTTATGCAACTCATTATTCCTGATCAAGCATATACATATCATCTAAAAACCTTCTGCTTTTCCGAATATTTTCGTTTTCATTTGCATAAGCCCACTCGTCAATAAGAGCATTAATGTCTTTTCCAGGTTTTTTCAGTTTTTCTTTATCTTTCTTCTTTTTTTTCTTATCCTTTTTTTTCATGGTTTCTAATTTTTTTAATGAATATTGATTTTTTCAGTTTTTTGAAATTGATTTTCTAATAACCCAAGGTCAAACGGTTTCTTTTTCAGGTACATGTTTCATCTAAAACAATAGAACCAAAAAGCAAAAACCGTTTTTTACCTTAGTATTTACTTACACATTTAAATTTTGGGAAAGATACCGGGACAGCCCTCTAATTCATTTGCTTATGAGATCGTTTGGATGGTGTAATACCTTTGAATCCTTTCTCTTTTTAGAATATAATTTCAAGATCTTCTTTATGGATGACTGTCTGCTCAAAAAATCATTATAATGAAATTTTATGCAGTATCCATAAAATGCAAAGGCTGGGCTTTGCTTTACTCCCTACAAGCTAACTTTGAAGAATAATGTTATATATGGTTCTTTCGGACAAAAACAACATTTCTGTTAACTCGGTAACAATGACTTTCATCTGTTTGTTTTGATTGCGTTTTACATACTCAATGACGAAATCTTTTCTTTTCTCTACTAATTCTTTACTGCGTTTCATGTTTTTTTGGTTAAAAGTTTTTGTTTTTTTTTAAATTAGACAGGCTTTCATATTTCTTAAATTTTACCGTTTAATTGGGTCCATAAGAACCCTAAAAGGCATATTTTAAGCCTTTGAACGGATGTCTGATTACATTTTATTTAATGTTGGTTTTTTTAGAAGCCGATGCCGGTATTTTCTCAATAGAAATAATACTTCAACTTCTTTATTTTAAATTTTGCTTTTGTAAATAACTCTATTGATGCTTATAAGGAATCGATGTCTTATAAGCAGTTAAATAGCCGGAACTTACGTATCGTATTGTTTGTAAAAGAGCGCAATATTCTATTTTGGCTTCCTATGGTCTTTAAAAAGATTGAGCTTATTTCACAAATTTTGTTCTGCTCTATAGGATGTATTAACAATTGTACTGGCAGCTATAATTAATCGATGTCTTATATGCTACCCAGTAGTGTCGGACTACATTTTCTGATGTGTTTTTTTTATTTCAAAAAAACAACGAGCTAAACGGCCGTTTTATTTTAAATCAATTAAAAATAAACGCAATTTTGTCATTATTCAAAACAGATAAAACGAACATAAATACAAAATCAATATAAAATATGCACTTTTATCACCTTAAATACTGTTATTTAAATCATTTTGTTCTAGTTAAGCCTGAAAAAAACAAAAAAATAAAATAGTATTGCAAAGTGCATCGAGCACGAAACTATTGTTTAACTTTTTGATTACAAGGCTTTAGATAACATAAACAAAGCTTTTAAATATTAAAATAACATTACAGTATCAATATAATTTTGTATATTTGTGCGGTTCTGTTTTAACAACGAAACAAATATACGAACATTGTTCGTTTTTCAAAATAAAAAATAAACTTTTTGCTTATTTTTTTTAAAATAAACTATAAACATATCAAAATGACCTATTTAGAATTCAAAGAGATCAGAAAGAAACTAAACATGAAGCAGGCTGATATAGCAAAATCTATAGGAGTGGGTACCAGAGCTGTTCAGTATTGGGAAAAAGGCGAACGGAAAATACCGGAAACGACCGCTTATTTTGTCACCAACTTACTGTTAGACCAACAAAAGAAGCTCAATGAAGATGGTGCATCTCCTGTTGTTTTTTCAAATCTAAAAATCATGAACGTTCCGCTTGCGAATCAATATGCACAAGCTGGCTACCTAAGCAGGTTTGCAGATGAAGAATACATTGAGAGCCTGCCCACAATTCCTTTTACTGATGATGTAGAGCATCGGGGCGAATACATGTGTTTTGAAGTAAAAGGAGACAGCATGGACAACGGATCGTACGAAAGCTATCTGGAAGGCGACATTATTTTGTGCAGAAATATCAGACAGGATTATTGGATGAGTAAGCTGCACTATGATAAGTGGGATTTTGTAATCGTTCACAAAGAAAAAGGAATTTTAGTAAAGCGAATCATCAACCATGATGTTGAAAGAGGCATTATCACCCTCCATTCTCTGAATGAATATTATGAGGATTTCGAAATCCACCTGAAGGATGTTGCAAAGCTTTTCAATATCATCAGTACCAGACGTAAAAACAATAGAAGATAACTGAAAAAACTACTTGACTGAATAAAATCCTCAATTTTGAGGATTTTATTGATTCTTTTTTAGATAACCATCATTAAGGTTTCTAACATGTAAAACTTGAAATTGACTCTATTTTACCTGTTCTCGGTTCCACATCATACACTACACTTGGAGTTACATTTGAAAATCTTATCCATCTGATTCCATTATCCTGGAATTTACCCGGCACGGTTACACTCTGACCAAAGACTCTTAAATTATCTATTGTTGCCGGCGTACCATTAGCCAAATAAATTAAACTTCCTACTCCCGGATTATTCGTACTCAAAGTTACCCTTGTTTTCCAGGCGTAATCATCTACTCCATTACAAATACTTGGACCTAAATCATCATAATTAGCCAAACAAAAGGCCTCTATAGATTTTTGCCATTTTCCGGAGGTAAACTTGGCTACATTCGACCAATCTGAGACTTCAGATGTAGAGCAATGTTTTCTTGCCCTCACCAGATAAGAAGTACCCGGCTCAATAGTTCCATCATTCATTTCAATATATTCCGTAGGGTTGTAATCACTTTCCATGATAACCCTAAAGTGAACAATATCATTAAATTGGTTATCTTTTGCTATCTGATATTCTACCGCATAAAAATTATTGCTGTCTACCGTATAGTCCATAATGATTTGGTCATTCGCTCCTAAATAGACATTGTGAATAGACGGAGCTTTACAAGAGGTAAGTATACATTTGTCCACCTGAAACCTAACTGTTTCCTCATCAGTAACTCCATTTACAGTTAATGCTACCGTTAACTCATATGTATCCGCAGACTGAATACCTTCAAGGGTTACCTCATCCATATTCGAGGGTGCGGGACTTTTGGTATATTCAATAGATGAGCCTAATGAATCTTTGATCTTATAGTACGCAGTTGAAGATGTAATCGGCTCTGAAGATGTATAATCATACTCTATCTTACATACAACTTTGCATTTTGCTGCTTCCATTATATTATTTTTTGTTATTTTTATTAATTAATTGATGTATAAGGGATGATTTTTTATTTTATAAATCACCCCTTTACAATATATATCACATAAATCTTAATCAGCCTTACTTATATACGTTTACTGCCAATATATCAGATTTAGCAAATGCTCCGCTGTAAACATCCACCACTGTAAGCTGGAACTCATATTGTCCATCCACTAAATCTTTAACTTCAAGAACGGATGTATTAGTATTAGGTACGTTAATAGTATTAAGCGTTACTATCGGACCTTTTAATTTTGTCCATGAATAAATAAGTGATGGCGGCCCCTGAGATTCACCATTTAATTTAAAACTCCCCTCCTTTACCGCAACACGTACAGGTCCTGTTGCCTGAACTGTAACATCAGGCATAACTTCCTCGCAGCAATTCTCACTAGAGAAACTGATCCCTTTTATTACAATAGAAGGTTTGGGAGGATCATACCAATTGCTTATCGAAATGGTCTGATTACAATCCCCGTTACTTACCATCACCTTTACCACCGGAATTTTTTTTGGATCCACGTTGTACAGTTTACAAATAACATTCCCATCAGAATCTGGATTTACTGGAGACTGATTACCATAATCTCCAAAATTCCAACTGTAATCATAATTCATGAAATCTTGTCCATTTTGTTGGGAAACCTTGAAGTGTATTACTGTTTCATTTGAGCTACCACTTGGATAATCAACAGATTTAACAATTACATTAACTACCGGCTGCGTAATAACTTTAATACTGCAGTTGGTTGATTGTCCGTTTACCGTAAAATGAATAACCTGACCATGTAAACTCTTATCTACATTTTTCGGATTAAAGAAGTATTTTCCATTGAGCATTTCAACACCTCCGTTTAAACCTGTATTCACAACAGCTTTTACTTCTCCATCCGCAGGAGATACATCAAAAGGCGTGGAAGCTGATTCAGAACAAATAACATCTTTTTCTTTTGGCAAACTTAATTGAACCTGAGCTTCATACCAACCACTAATAGCGATATCCTGAGAACATCCTCCGCCGTCTACCTGTACTCTTATCGTTGGAATCCTTGTTGGGATAAGATTGTGGAAAGTGTAGCTCACAAATCCTCTTGCATTTGGTTTTAGGGTAACCCAACCTCCATTATCCCAGAAGTCCCAGCTGTAATTGTAATCTGTAAAGTTTTGCCCGCTAACAGTAAAGTTTACCGTTACCTCTCCAGAATTGCCATCTGGATAAACAACAGAAGATGCAACTATATTTACTTTCGGTTGCGAAATAACTTTGATACTGCAGTTGGTAGGTTTTCCGTTTACCGTAAAAGTAATTTCCTTATCATGTAAACTCTTATCTACCTTTTGCGGATTAAAGAAATATTTTCCATTGACCATTTCTACTCCTCCGTTTAAACCTGCATCAACAACAGCTTTTACCTCTCCATTTACAGGGATTACCGTAAAAGGTATATGATCTGCCTCAGCACAAATAACAGTACCTGGCAAACTTAATTTAATATCAATTTTTGGGGTACAGCAGATGTATGGAAGCGAAAAATCTGCAATCACTCTGGCATCTCTTCCAATAGTTTCATACACCATGATAAAAGTACCTCCACGTTCCACTCCGCGTTTATGTTCTAGCCCCGAATGTTCCTCTACATAATCATTAAAATAAGCTTTAAAAAGGTCTTTATTATCCACCAGTTCTCCTAAAGACAAAACCATAACATCAAATCCCAGCTGCTGTTTATCCTTAATCTCCTTTATTTGTCGAAAAGCTTCTTCGTAAAGCATTCCCTGGTGGCCTTCGATGTTATAAAATGAATTTTTATCTATATTAAAATGTAAAGGATCATCTGATATCTGCGTATTTGGTGAAAAGAAATCAATTCCATATCCTAAATTATCTTGATAAGATCGATTGCCTGTTTTATCAAAATTCCATGTTTTCAAAAGGTCTTTTGTACCCTGATAATAGAAAGGAATTGCTTTATTACTCAGCGGATTTAATTTTTGTGAAGGAATAATTTTAATCTGTGCCGCTTCTTCAAAACTGGTTGAATATCTAAAGTTCTGTGTTTGCAGAACAAAACGGTTAACTAATACCTTGACTCTTTGTGCTGCTTTCTGATCATCTAAAATAGGCGAATTATAAAACTGATGTCTAAAAGAATCCAGCTGGATACCGGATGCTAATTTTCCAAGCATGATGTGCTTAGGAAAAGAACTCAAATCCGGAAAATCTTTGGTAAATGATTTAGGAAGGAGCTTTATAATTTCTGAATACGTCTCCATCAAATCTTTTACCACGTCATAAGCATACTGAAAACCAAATTGCTGATCCAGGCACTGCTGTAACACATTTTTAAACATGGCATGGTTTACCCCCTGACCTCCAATTATTTCTGAGATTTTATTAATTTTCTCAAAAACAAACCCGCCATAATTATTTTTTTCTAAAGCAGTTATGTATAAGTCTTTTAAATCAGCAGAAGAAAATTCTTTTTCAACGCCATTGTTTACAATAAGATGGTCTACAATAACCCGCTCTTGCTTTTCAGGTCTCAACACATCCTCAATAAACAAGGGATGGGGCTGAATTCTATCTTTTATTTTTGGGGGAATTGTACCATCTACAGGATCAGGCATCGGTAAAAAATCATCGCCAAGAATATTAGCGATTCCTTTTGTCGTAGTAACTAATACTTTAAGGTTTCGAATTTGTTGAACTCCGTGATTATCACAGTCTACTCCCTTGCAGGGCTTAATTTCTTTTTCATAATTCTCTAAATACAGCAATATGTATTTCTCTTCTATATTTGAAAGATTACGAATGGGCTGAAAATCTGAATTGGCTTCCTGAGCTGTTGCCAATTCCCAAAGCTCGACCTGCTCTCCTCTGCCGTTATTCTCATAAAATGCAGGATATCCTACTTTGAAATTATCATATGCTTTGAAATGTGTGAAATTTTCACTTTCTATGTTAATGGTTTTTAAATCACTTACATACAACTCTTTACTTACCTCGCTTGTTGTATTTAAGGTGAGCAAATCTCCGTCGGTCGTTAATGCTGCTCCCTGCGAAAGCTGTATGCTGCTCAACAGCTTATTGGTATACGTAAGATTGGGCTTGAGGCCACATATGATACCTACTCCCTGCAGCATCACTCTGGACAAACGGTCCTGATCTTCAAAAAAATCCAAAAATTCGTTGAACTGAGTATGTTCTATATATTGGCCTTTACTGAATTTGCGGTATTGAGTTGATATACTGCTCAGAGCAGATATACCACTTAATTGTTTATTCATTATTTTTAATTTTTTAATGATGTATTAAGATCTTTTAATAAACTTCATAGACAGCAGAACTATCTATGAAGTTATTATACTTATTCCTTAGCATTATCTTTTCTCTCCTGTACAAGGATTGATTTCTAAGAAATTGCCAATTGGATAACCGGAATAAATTGGCGTAGGATCATTGGCCAGGAACAACTGAGTATATGCTACACCAGTGTGGCAATAACCTCCTACCAATGCACATTCAAGGGAGAATGTTACAAAACCATCAGAAGCTCCTGCTGCTAATTGTACTGCTTCGTCTGTAGTTATCACAATTTCATTGTATCTGCTAAGTGAATTTGTACCCGGAAAGATATTGTGCCTATCCTGATCTCCGTTTGTATTACTTAAATGAACATTTCCTTTTCTCAGTCCCCTTGGATCTGGCGGCGGCGGGGTGGAACCTGTTATTAAATGTTGATTTCCTAACAAATTAAAGCTGGCATCATTACATTCATGATAATCATCTATACCATGTCTGTACTGGATTACCACTCTCATTCCATCCAAACACACCACTGTCATTTGTCCGGTTATTGTTAATGGAGCGACAGCAAGGTTTATACTACAACCGTTTTTATTAGTTACGGTAAGCGTTGGATTAAAGGTATCTTCTTTGCCTGCAATAAGAGCATAAGTATGCTGAACAATTCCATTGCCCGGTAATGTCGTTAACGTCAATGGAGGCGTACCATCTCCAAAGTTGAATGTATAAGTAAGTCCAGTGTTGTTCCCTGTAACGCTAACATGGAAGTCAACAGTAGCATTTGGATCTGATGTGTCTGCACCATAACTAACAGCGCCTGTAACCACGGATGCAACGGGTTGTTCGTACACAATCAACTGTACATCCACAGGATCATCATTAACCGTGAAAGTAATTTTCTGTCCTAAATAAGCTGCATTAACCAAACTCGGATCGAAGAAGCTTTGACCTCCGGATTGTGTAATTGCAGGGATTTGAGTATTGTTTACAAATGCTTTTACTTCCCCATTTACCGGAACGATTGTCATCGCAATTGGAGCATCTTTTTGACATAATGCAGTTGCCGGTAATATTAGAGATACAGGATCTTTTTTAGAACAACATAAGTATGGCAGTGAGAAATCAGCCAAAACCTGATTTTTTGTTTCTGAATCGTAAATCAAAACAAAGGTTCCACCGGGTTCTACACCGGCAACATGTTCCAAACCTGATTTTCTCTCTAAAAATTCGCTTAACAGTTCGCTTACCACATCGTCTTTTTTAGGATCCTGTTTTACAACAGTAATACCGTCTGATGTAGTTTCTTTTGAGAATTCAGCCTGGTTTAATAATCTTAGCTTTTCATCTAATTTGGAGATGTTCAGTAATGTATTCTGAGAGTTCCCTTTCTGATTGCTGATATCACTTGAAATTGTTACCAGCTGCTTTCTGAGATCATCTATTGATACTGTTTTTTCTTTAACCGGTACTTCAGCATCAGGTTTTTCGCCTTTTTGTAAAACGAGTGCAATGACATCAAAAGCCAATCCGTATTTTGTTTTCAGATCGTTGATATTTTGTAATGCGGTTTTGTACGGCAACCCCAAATGACCTTCAATTCTATAGAAGTCATTGTTATCAATGTTATAATTTAATGGATTCTGAACAAAGTCTTCTCCGGCCAAATTGGCTGTATGATAGCTTAAATTGTAGGTTTCTCTATCGGTTTTTGTTTTTTCAAAGTTCCATTGGGCCAGTAATGGTTTATTTACATCATAATAATAAGGAATAGCTTTGTCACCTAATCTTACATACAGATTAGAAGGAGTAATTTTAATCGCTCCTACATACGATTGAAATCCATTGATTTTCTGTACGAAACGGTTGGCAAGCATGATCACTCTTTCGTAATTTTCGTCTTCATTGGTGGTTACAGGTGAATTATAAAAACCATGACGGAAACGGGTATGATCCCCTAATTCCAGTTTTGCTCCCACAGGACCTAACAGAAGGTGTTTAGGAAAAGAAGCGATGCCCGGGCAGCATTCAGCATCAAGATGCAAAATCAATCCTTTTATTTCATTGTAGGTATCGATGAGGTCTTTTAGCAAATCGTACCGATACTGATAATCGTCTACGCCCTGTGCTGTAAAGGACAATAAAAAATTCAATTTATCAAAAAGTGTTTGCCCGCCCAGGTTCATATTTACTTTAAAAGTATCTGCAATTGCATTAAAGCCATCACTTAATTCTGCAACAGCACTAATGGCAGTTTGAAATCTTTTTTTCAATTCCAGTGCTTCTGTGACTTCAGTATCCAGAATTACCCTTTTGGCTTCTATTTTAGGCAAATGATCAAAGAGTTCTTCATATGCATTGTGAAGTTTATAAATGGTGTCTTTTGCATCACCTTTAGCCATAAGATCTGAAACAGCCTGTGAATCTGCTAAAAGCACTTTAAGATTAGACACTTGCTCTGCTCCGGTATTGTCACAATCAGCATCTTCACATGGCGACTCTTCATTAGAGTAACTTTCCAAGTACAGAATTACAATTTTATCATATACATTGGTGATTTCTTGTGTATGTTTGAAATCGGCAACATTGGCACCCTGGCTTTTCAACTGATCATACTCAACTTGTGTAATCAACTCTAAAAGAGGAATCTGCTTACCTGCAATGCAAAAATGTTCATATCTTACTTTATCGGTATAATCTCTATAGTACTTATAACTATTACTATTAAAGTCTATACTAACTTCTGACGGTTTATTTCCCTGTTTACGCAGCGTTATTAAGTCTCCATCTGTGGTAACTCCCACACCTTGTGCAATTCCAATCGTATTAAAGTCTAGATCCAAATCTCCAGGTTTAGACTCTTTTTCTGCCAAAGCAGGCTGGAAGCTAAAATCTGAGTAAACTGATTTAAAACCACACACTACGCCTACGCCACTTAAACGGGTTCTTGATAATCTGTCCTGATCTTCGAAATAGTCTATAAATTCATTTAATTGCCCTTCTGTTAACGCCTGATTTTCGTTAAACTTTCTATATTGGGTTGTTATATTATCTAATTTAGTATTCATTGTTTTTCAATTTTTATAAGTTTGATTGTCCTAATATGATTTTTCCGTCTAAGTCGTCATTATCATCCATTGCACAGTCCAGAAGTCTTCCCGGCCGGTAAATATTATTTAAATGGGTAAGAGCAGTCAATAAATCTGTAATGCTGTTTCCAAGATTAACGATATTGTTTTTCGCTTTATCGGAAAGGTATTTTTTAAAGGCCACTTCAAATTCAGCCAAATCGTTTTGAGCGGTTTCTTTTTCGCTCAACCGATCTCCCACCCAGCAGATTTTTGCTAAAACATGGGCCGGAATTTCCTGTCTGATCACTGTTTCGGCATAGCGTCTGAAATCAGGATTCTGGAAACGGTATGCAAACCCCGGAAGAACAACGCTTACACGGTACGAGTAAGGATCAAAAACATCGGTTTCGCAATCTTCTTCACAAGATGACATGAAGGCTTCTGAATATTTAATCGGAGCTGTGGTAGGATTATCTTCTTCCAAGTCATACATTACTTTAAAAGTACCTTCTATAGACATGCATCCGATACCTCCCATGAGCTTATAATCTTTACTTGTAGGCTTCAGCAATAAATGCTCAACAAGGAAAATCCCTTCTTCTGTAAAATCATATTTAAAATACTTTACCGTTTCTCTAATTCCTATGATCAGGCTGTCTATAGATGAATAAGGATTGGTTCTTTTATGGGTAGCCATCACATTTTGCTCTTCTGTATCATCTACAATGTCAAAATAATAATTGCCTCCTCCCGAAAGACGAATTTTTATATTTCCGATCAAGTCATTCTTAACCTGGCCTTTTGCTAATTCTTTCAATGCATTTTCAAGGTCTTCCTGATCAATCTGAATCGTCTGATAAATCGCTTCATTCAAATTTTTGGTTGCTGCGTATTCAATCTGGTAGGTATTGACAGACGATAAGATAATATTACCGGTTGCATCTTTTATTTTCCAGGTGTAGCTTGGCTTATTATTATTTAATGTTTTAATAATTGAAACCGGAGACTGAGATAAATTTCTCTGAGAATAATTTTTAATCCCTAATAAACGGGCTATTCTTTTCTGTGCACCTGAAATATTATTGGTATTCCAAATATCTGCATCCGAAAACGAGGTGTAATTGTAGGCTAGACCACGATCTTTACTCAATGATGTATATTCGTTTAAGAAGTTCTCTTTATTACTTAAAACAATTTCATCGGCAGATTTCCCATACAGGGATTTCATTAGGAAAGTATAGTCGCTAAAAGTTTCGGCAAAACGGGAAATCAAATGGTCTAACACTTCATTTCTGCGCTCCACACTGTTATCCAGCTCTTCATACAGTGAGTCCGTAAGCTCATCATCAGAATCGGTAGTATAATCAGAAACCAGTTCATCAAAGCCTTTGATATTTTTGAGAGCCTGCGTGAAGAAGGTTCTTTTTAAATGGCTATTAACGCTTAATACTTCTTTTACTTTTTCAAGGTGTTTGAAATAACTGGCCAGGATCTGATCAAAAAACAACAGATATCCTTTTAATTGTTTTGCCAGGGCTTCTCTCTCCGGAGTTTGATTTCCTATAATCCCTGAGGTTCCTACTCCGTAGGTATCCGGAAATTCATTTAAAATAGTAGCATAGTTTGCGATATCGTATGAAGTTCCCTGCGGTAAAGTCAGTTCTTTATTTTGTCTGGCATCTTCTCTCAATATTTCTTCTTCTCTTTTAAGAGTTGCCAGATACTCCTGTACTTTTTTGTCATTGATATTTAACGGAAGAGCACCTTTACTGTAACTGAACGAACTCAGCTCGCACAGTTCCGGTTTTCTGCCTTTTTCAATGCAGATCAGCCAATCGTTTGTCTGCTTGATCACACTATCGCAGCCTGCAATAGAAATTTCATGAATTTCTTTAATACCATCAATTTTCATGACTTCACTGATAATATCGGAAAGGCGAACTTCTCTTCTTAACTGGCTATTGCTGAGTTCTTCAGTATCAATAAAACCATTGTCCAAGAGCGGTCCTTCAAAAATCTGATCTGTAGTCAGACCTTTATCGAGCATCTGTTTTAATGAATAGAAATGAACTTCGGGAGATAAGTAATTGTTGATTGTTTTTAATACTTTAGCATGCACCAGCTCTTCATCAGCTTTGTTTACAAGTCCGATACGGGCACATACGGCAACTTTCTGGGTTTCAATTTCTTTAATTTCAGCCAAATCTTCACAAAGACTTCTATTGGCGTGGTAGCGGTCTAATATTTGGGTATTTACAGTAGATTTTCCGCATCCGTTACCTTCTTCATTAATGTCTTCGGCGTAATCAACATACAGGTTATATAGTCCTTTTACATTAAATTTCTGTGTTTTTTCTCCGACAGGTTTAAAATCTAGCTGCCCGGTTTTACAATCAACGTATAAGGTTTCATTGTTTGGAACCAGCCAACAGTTACGAATCGGTCTTTTATGACCTGATGCAAAGTTGATATCTATAAACAGTTTTCTATAATCAAGCTCGGTTAAAGGTCTTGAAGGCAGAATCTCTGTAGCTTTCAAAAACTGGGTATGGATGTCTTTATCTGCATCTTTTGAGGCCAGAATGTCTTCCATATTCAGGTTCATTCTCATGCCAAGATCTGTGATGGCATAGCTTAGAACCTCCAGAGTGGTAATACCAGGATCGTGAGAGTTATAATCGGTCCAAAGTTTTCCTCCCAACTCTTCTATGTACTCAATACCTGTTTTGCGTAGAAAATGAAAATCGGTCTGATCCCCGGTTTCTATATTTTTTGATATACTAATGTGCTTATTTTCTGACATGGTTATGTTCTCTTCTTTTTATTATTAAATACATACTTGATCTGTAATAGTAACCTGGTGTTGCTTGGCAGATACCAAAATTGATTTCGGATCTACTTCGATTAAAGATTGCCTTTGTATAACATTATTCACCAATATGCTGATCTCATCAATGTAATCCACATAATACAGCTGCTCGAGGTAGTTAATAAGTTGATTAACGTTTAGTTTTATATTAAAATCAATATCCTTAGAGTCTGTAAAAGCCCACGGAGAGATGTATTTCTTAATATCTTCATCCAATTGCTTGAGGTAAAAGGTTTCATCGTACTGCCCGAAAAATTTGACTTTTGTTTCTACTTTTGCTTCTTTATAATTCGGATTAACCACCTGAGCATTAACATGCATCGTATTTAATTGATTAACATAATTTTGAATTTTATTCAGGCTGGCTCTGCTTACTCTGGGCTGATAGATATCAAAAGCATTTTTATTTTTAATATTCGGCACTACCATCAGGGTTACATGCCCAGGAGCCATATATGAATTTTCAGAAGTATGATTTAAACATTTTACCTTAAAGACTTCCGGAAATTCCTGTAATACCAGATTTTCATAGTCCCATTGTGTAATGGCTCTGTGCTTATGTCTCAACCGTTCACTCACGCGTCTGTAAAACTCTGCATCTGATTCTTTATATTTCCCATCGAACGAATTATAAGGCTGGCTCACCGATTTTACCTGAGGAACTCTGGTAATAAGCTTGGTAATGGTTTTTGCCGCCAATCCGTTATTGAGATGAGACAGATCATTATCCTGATTCTGGAATGTTGCCAAAACAGCCTGAGTGTATATTCCCTGAATTTTACATACTGCATCATAACTTCTCTTCGACTTCGCTCTGATCCAGATCAATCCGTCTGTAAATCTTGTATGGCTCGTATTGATATCTTTAGGAATTTTAAACTTCACAATTCCTGATTCCAGGAATCTTCTGGTCTCATTTTTCAGTAGTCCACCTGACAGATCAATCCATGTATTATTTGAAAGGATGTGCCATTCTATAAACTCTTTCTCCTGGAACGTTTCAACCAAAGGATTTTCACTGCCTTCCAGCATTTGGATCAATAATGAAACTGTTGTTTGTGGTGCCGCTTCCAGACCGATGTATAATTCACCTCCATTTTCGTGTACAGGTACAATAGTCTTCGCTTCCACTTCTTTTTCGTATTGTCCGAATGCATCTTCATGATACAGCTGTACTCCTTTACTTTTGGAAGCTTCCCCGCTTGCATCTCTGCTTAGGTAGGAGTAGGCAGATTCTTTTGCACTGTAATTCAATTCTATATCTTCAGCAAAAGGAATATACGGCTCGTTTGGAATGAGTTTCCCACTTTCCGGTTTACTGGATAACGCCAGTGTGTACAATTTAGGGTATACATCCTGTAATGAGGACTGGTTCAACGTTAATCGGATTGCCTCACCCGTACCTGATTCATTACTTGTATTGTAGATAGAAAACTGGGTTATATAGCCATCCTCTGCTTTTTTAAACACCTCAATATCATTAGCTTTGGCATGCCATATTTCTTTTTCCAGCAATGCGGTATCTGCTTTAAAATAAGCATCAGAGCTTACAATTGATGTATTTTTCAATCCTTCAAAATCTGTTAAGCTGACGTTTTGATTAGGCTTAATGACATATCCGTTATATAAATCTTTTATAGAATCAGGCGTATTTTTCCAGTTGATGGTAATGTCTGCATTTTGCCATTTTTTGGAAAACATTTCAGGACATCTGATATAAAAATTAGATCCTTTAATGGGTTGTGCCGTGAATGGATAGTAAGGTTTTTCTGAGTTTAATGTGCCATTATCATTTTCTATCTGAATTGATTTTACTCCTTTTACATCAACTGCTATTTCTATGTTTTTGATCAGTTTTTCAGAAAGAGCTTCGTAAATATCATAGTATTTTTCTCCTTCGATCATAAACCTTACTACAGGGAAATTGGTTTGAAATGTTTCTAGCAGTACTTCCTTATCATATTTTACAACTGCAGGAAAATCTTTGGTTAGCGTAAAAGAAAGTTCTAACCTTTCCTCTTCATTTCTAATACATTGTAAAACAATTCCTGATAACCATTCATTCTCCCCACTACAAAGCACTTTGATATTATTTTCAATATCTTTTTTTGAAATATTCTGTAATTTTTGAGTCGAATTTTTATTAAAATCTATTCTTACATTAACGGTTCGTTCCCCTTCTTTTAAATCAAATAATGATGATGCCACCGAAAAGCCCAGTTTAGCTTTTGGAAGTTCTTTGTAAACCGATTTTCCTAAAGTGGTTTCGTCAGAGTTATATCCAAACGGCCACCAATAATTGCTGTCTTCCGGTAATTTATCCCCAACGCCATCTGTGGAATTGGCTACCGGAGCCATTTTCAGCTCTCTTTTTTCGACATCGTTTAAAAAACTTTTAATCTCGACTACTTTTGCCTGATTGGCAATAAGTTCTTCTCCTGTTTTATAAATACGCTTTTTCCCATTACCGTCTTTATCGCCATCCAGCAATGTCCCGGTCGGAATTTTTTCCTGAATTGCTTTTTTCGCCAATTCAAAAATCACATAAACTTTGTCTGATTTGGCATCATTTCTCTCAATTTGGAGTATTTCATTATAATAAAAATCCAAATGCCTTTTCGTTAAATTATTGAAGGCTTTTTTTGAGAAATCCAGTAATTTTAAAAAGCAAACAAATAATGTTAAATGAGGGGTCAGGTTGCTGTCCTGTTCAAACTGGGACATAAGATCTGTAACCTGTTTTTTCATACTTTTATATTCAACGCTTTCTCTGCGCGGAACTGTACCGGTATCATCACCCAGGAAGAAGTTCCCCCATTTTTTTTGTGATGCTGTATTATCATCTTTGTCAAAATAGTTTACATGCCTAGCAAAATTATTTGCAAATAATAGCCAATCAAATAAATCGAAATCGTGTAATTCAAGATTGCCAGGATCTAATTCTGCTAAAAAGCGCTGCATTTGTGATTTTCCTTCACGATAATGTGAAAATGTATCTGTTTTTTTCATTTGTTTATATTTATCTTTCTATGGTCAGATGCAATACTTATGTAATGTTTGGTAGTATTCAAAATGGCTACAGACATCCCGTAATTCATTATATTTCAGTAGCTTCTCCTTTGTAAAAAGGAAAAACAATATTGCTTCTTGTATTCGTATTTCTTACTTCGTAGTCAATTTGTATTAAAACTTCTCCCTGAAGTTCTTCCTGAGTATCAATTTCAATACTCAGAATGTTTATTCTGGGTTCATGATATAAAATAGCACGCTCAATGATCCCTTTCATTTGAGTGATCAGCGTTAAGTCCAGAGGTTTAAAGAGCATTTCCTGCAAATCACATCCGTAGTCAGGGAGCATGATGCGTTCACCCGGGCGTGTTGACAATAAGATGATAAGACTGTTATTGATGTCTTCTACATCTGTGGTCATTGCCAGCTTTCCTTCAGTCTCATTAAACTCAGGCGGGAAACTCCAGCCTATTCCTAAAAAATCTGTATTTATTTTCATACGTTATTTTGTATTATATTTGGTTGTAACATTTTGCATCTGTAGCATAGAGTTATGGTTATTCTAATCGTTTTTGTTGTGAATATTTTGCATTTTTACTTTTAGTCGGACGATGTTTAATTAGTATTATCCGCCTATTAAAACAGTTGCTTCACCTGCGGTTATGATTCCGCCATGGGCTGTAGAATCTCCCATTCTTGCGGCTGGTTTCCCGCCTATTAAAACGCTTGAAGATCCTGATGCAATGGTATCTAACGGCCCGGTGCATACTGCTTTGTCTCCCACTCTTGCTGCGGGCTTTCCTCCAATAAGTACGGTAGGTTCTCCTGCCGGAATGATGGGTCCGCCTACATGGGGAACAGTTCCCGTTACCATAGGACAGGTATGCATGTCTGTAATTCTTGCTGCCGGTTTCATGATTTAATTAATTTTAACTTGAGATCCTTTTACTACTGTTACCGCTCCTGATTTAAGCTCTGAGCCAGAGCTCCCTTCTGCTTTGAATTGTGCAGATGCTTTCAAATCGATATTGGTTCCTTCAATTTTGACATCGCCTTTTGCCTTGATTTTGATGTCTTTCCCGCTTTCCATACTAATCCCATCTTTATTAAGCGTAAGGACATTAGAATGCTCATCTTCTATTTTAATGATGTCTGCATCTTCATCTAAAATCAATTTTTTGCCTTTTGGTGTTTCGAGGGTGTATGAAATTTTGTCGTCATTAAAAATCATTTTCATTTCGCTTCGGGTAACGAATCCTTTTTCGTTATTATCGTCAGAAGCTACAATCGGAGCCGGCTTTGCGCTGCTGTTTAACATTCCCAGTACGACTGCGTCATTGGGGTCGTCATTAATGAATCCGATGATGACTTCATCGCCGATTTCCGGTCTGAAAAATGATCCTCTGTTTTCTCCTGCATCAAGGGTGGCTATCCTTGCCCAAATTCCTTCTTCTTCGTTATTAATAATGGGAATTTGCACTAAAATTCTATCTTCTCCATCGGGGTCTGATTCTAACTGTGATACTACTCCAATGTGCAATCCGCTTATGGAAGGAATAATTCCTGAACCGGGCATTTCGCTTACATCATAGGTTTCTGAAAACCATGTTGGAGAAAGTCCGAATTGCGCGTCAACCAGCCAATTTCCTTCGGCTATTTCGTGACGGACACCGGTAACGTATATTTTTCCGTTGAATCGGTTCCCGACTCCTTGCAGCGTTAATGAAACTCCCGGTTTAACAGATGGAATTCCTTGGAATTTTACTCTTCCTCTTGTTTTCGCTAACTGCTGGAAAGTTGCTTTTGCATCGCCCCATTCCTGAAGCTCACCCTGGGTAAGATTTCCGCCGTGCTTAAGCTGCAGGTCTTCAATCCCAAAAACATCTGCTAAATCGCCGGCTGAAAGGTTTCCATTGAGCTTAATTGCCGGATCCTGAGCTTCAACTTCTGTTAATTCCTGATCGGTATAACTCCATGTTTTAGCGGTAATTTTGTTGAACTGATCTCTGGCGTCAATCTCGCCATCAAATTCATGTACAGATGATCCGTACACCACGGTTTCTACAGCTTCACCACTAAAATCGGGCTTGCCAATTTTGATGGTTCCATCTTCAACAGAACACAGTTTACCGTTTGCCTGTGCCCTGGTTAGCATAAAATCCCAGTCTGAAGCCCGGTACTGGACCAATTCTTTATGGGAGTTTGAAGTAGCTTCAACATCGGCAGTAAGTCCGTTATTGCCGATAAGCTCTTCCATGACATCGCTGTCTGTGCTTTCGTAGAAATATTTACTTTTTCTTCCTAACGTCATTTTTACAGCTTTATCTCTGCATTCTACGATGAGGTAAGAGGAACCGTTTCTGATTTTTATGTTATGCTTTACCACAACTCCTTTAAAAATGGTTTCTTCTTCAGAGTGGTATCCGGCAGTGATCTCAATTTCTTTTCCAGGAATTAATAGATCTTCATTGCTTAATTTGAAGTCCTGTTCCGGTACACTTCCGTCTAAAATAACGATGCGGGCATAAGGGATTCTGTTGAATTCTTTTTCCACCACAATGCTTTTCACACCGTACCTGCCCGGCAATTCTGTGCCTCCAGACATTACCTTATAGGTTATTAAATCTGGGTTTTTTGCCGTTTTTATGTATCCGCTATTATTCATGTTATGATGTTTTTTCTAGAGGTGGAAAGTATAGTTCCTGTCCGGGCATTAACTGTCTGAAATTGATTAGATTATTTACTTTAGCAACTTCCAGATAGTATTTGGAGTCTCCATAAATTCTTTCGGTCATTAATGGTAATGTATCTCCTGCTTGTACTGTTCTTTTATGGGTAAGATCCGGAGAACTCTTTTTCTGCTCGGCCGCTTCTAACTTGGGACTTATGGATTCACTGAACTTTGCTTTTCCTATAGCTCTCAAAGGCTGTCCTTCGTTGTCAAACAACTTATATTCTATAGTAAATTCTGCTAATACGCCTTTAAATTCAAAATCACCCCAATTAAGAATAACGTTATAGGGTTTATGTATGGGACCAGCGACCTGGGCCGTAGCCTTATAAAAAGCATCAACCTGATCTTTTACAGATGTTTTTTTAAAGGCTTTCCCTTTAATTTTATTAATAAGTTTATTGCCGCTATATGCTTCTGTTACTCCTGTCCCATCAAATAGAAATTCTAATTGTAAATCAGTTGAAGGTGATGCTACATATTTCGCATCGGTTTTAGCAGCTCCTGGTGGCGGTTTAGATTCAAGTTCTGTTTTATAAGTCACAGAATACCCTGTAGGATTGATAAAAGCTGTAAATGCGCCATTCTCAATTCTTTTATCATAATCAGAATTTTCATATGTTCCGATTGTTAGTTTTTGAATTGCTCCTCCCATTATCTTTCTTTTTTACGTTGTTCAATATTTACTACCTGCTCTACGCTTTCACTCACTGCCCGCATGATTTTTGTTTCATCGACCGATGTTGCATTCGTCATTGCTGCTGTTTTCTCGTCCACATTTATTTTAATGTGAAGCTCTTTTATTTCTATTGGCATTTCGTTTGTTTTTAATCAATTATTAATATTCAAAACACTAATAACCAATGATTTAACATATTTATTTTTAAAAATCTAAGCACATAAAGAGTGTGTTCAGTCTTGCTATAGACCAATCTTTTGTTTTTTTATCTGAAAAATTTTGCTGAATGTTATCTGAAAACTAACACACTTTCCCGTGCTTAGATTAGATTTAGAAATTACAAGCCTAAGCTTGCTAACGATGAAGGTATTGTGAAATATCTATATTTCAGTTCTATGGTTTCAATAGCAAGTTTGCTCTCTTCTGCGTTGAATTCTGAAACGTTCCATTTTACCGGATATGCTCCCACTACATTCCAAACCATTAAAGGTGCTGTAGATTGTAGCCCGCCTGAAAGGGTAATGATCAGGTCTCTGGGTTCAAACTGGAAGTTTTCCATTGCATTTCTGCACCAGCTTATCAATCCGGAACTTACGATTAAACCACGCTTAAGAACTAAATTATCATATTTTGGTCTCAAAGGAAGCTGATGAAGAAATCTGTTTTCGCCTCCTTCGGCATATTCTTCAGTTGCAATTTCTGTTGATAAACCAGAGATAGACTGAAATCTGGAATCAATACCCTCTGTTGTCGAAATCCCGTTAACAATAAAAGAGAAACTGGTTGGAGGATATAAAAGAGCCATGATTAGTTATTATTTTCAATAGTTAATCCTTCATGTGCAAGTTCTAAAGTTTCAATAGCAACCTCATTACCTTCAGCTTTCAGGTCTGTAGACTGTAATTTAAGCGGGAATGCATTTTTCACTTTCCAGGTTACTGCGGGAGCTCCTGTTTCGTCTAAAAGCGAAATCGTGATGGTTCTGCGCTCTACTGTATTTAACTGAATGGTTTGAAACCATGCAAAAAACTCATTATCAGACTTGAACATTCCTCTTTTTAACGTAATGTT
>Ga0153980_1000232_pt1 | contig 27406 bp, 17 predicted proteins | sample TSGA064MetaG_FD_104722 | JGI IMG/M metagenome (GOLD analysis project Ga0153980, IMG submission 104722) | Attine ant fungus gardens microbial communities from Georgia, USA - TSGA064 MetaG | ecosystem: Host-associated > Fungi > Mycelium > Unclassified | place: USA: Georgia, Magnolia Springs State... | reverse complement strand
TTTACCAGATAAAGCCATTGATTTAATCGATGAAGCTTGTGCGACTATTCGCACTGAAATTGATTCATTACCAGAGGAACTGGACCGAATTGAACGCCGAGTAACCCAGTTAGAAATTGAAGAAGCCGCCCTTAAAAAAGAAAATGATGAAAACAGTAAGAAACGCTTGGAAGTCTTACAAGAAGAGCTGGCAAACTTAAAAGATGAGTTAAAAGTATTAAAATTACAATGGGAAAAAGAAAAACAAGCTATTTATGGAGTGGCCGATCTTAAAAAAGAACTAGAGCTAGCCAGACGTCAGTTGGAAGAAGCGCAAGGAAGTGGTCAATATGAACGAGCTGCTGAACTTCAGTATGGAAAAATTCCGCAATTAGAAAAACAAATAAATGAAGTTGAAAGTACTCAAGGATCTAAAAAAGAAGGCGATAAGCGACTATTACGAGAAAATGTTACAGAAGAAGAAATCGCTGAAATTATTTCGCGTTGGACCGGCATTCCTGTTGCTAAATTAGTACAAGGAGAGCGAGAAAAATTATTGCATTTAAAAGAAGATATTAAGCGGCGTGTCATCGGGCAAGATTCGGCCATTGAATTAGTGGGTGACGCTATTATCCGTGCTCGTGCTGGAATTAAAGATCCGAAACGTCCTATTGGGTCCTTCTTATTTCTAGGTCCTACAGGGGTTGGAAAAACAGAAATTGCCAAAGCATTGGCAGAGTTTTTATTCGATAGCGAAGAACATATAGTTCGGATCGACATGAGCGAGTACATGGAAAAACATGCCGTTTCTCGTTTAGTAGGAGCACCTCCAGGTTATATCGGATATGAAGAAGGTGGCCAGTTAACAGAAACCATTCGTCGTAAACCTTATTCCATTGTTTTATTAGATGAAATTGAAAAAGCACATCCCGATGTGTTCAATATTTTGTTACAAATATTAGATGATGGACGAATTACCGACTCTCAAGGGCGTACTGTAGATTTCAAGAACACCATTATTATTATGACCTCAAATATCGGGTCGCAAATCTTACTTGAAAATGAAAACTTTAATAAAGCATCAGATCAGATTCAATCTTTATTACGTGATTACTTTAAACCTGAACTATTAAACCGCATCGATGAAATTATTACGTTCAACCCATTATCGAAAGCTGTCATTTATCAAATTGTGGACAAATTTATTGCGCTCTTAAATTTGCGATTGTCAGAACAAAGAATCAAAGTGCAGTTAACGGAAGCTGCTCATGAATTTATTGCTGCAGAAGGGTTCGATTCCGTTTATGGCGCAAGACCATTAAAACGATTCATTCAACGTACCATCGAAACAAAAGTTGCTCATGCCTTAATTGCTGGCGAGATGGTACCTGATACTAAAGTAATCGTGGATGTCACAAATGGAAATGTCCAATTAAAGGTTTCTAAAATCAGTGAGTAAAAAAGAAAACTTCAACAGTTCAGCTAATTGTTGAAGTTTTTTTCAGCTGGTGAATGATTTTTTAAAAGTCGATACCGACATTGCAGCTGATTATTTTAAAGGCTCCAAAAACCTTTTCAAAGAGACTTTGAGATTTTTTATCATTTCAGTAAAAGATCTTGCTTTTATAAACCAAAGCTAGCCTTTTCATAAATCAGAAAGATGAAAGTGGAAGCATCTATGGGACATGATGTTATTTAAAATAAAATGAGAATCATCTGGTGTTTTCGTTAAACGAACTCAAGTAGAATAAAACAGCAAACTAACTCACCTAACTACAAAAGACGCCATCATTTTAACTACAATGAGCATGTGAAGCTTCAATTGATTTAGCTATGCATATCTTGTCGTCCTGAAATTAGGCTTACCCCAATTTAGTCGGGAGGCGTTTGATATTTTGTTAGATACCTAAAAAGTTAAAAGTAATGGTGAGGTATAGGATTATTGTATTTCACGATTTGTGCAGTATCATAAAAGAACAATGCTAGAATTTGTGGATGATGCAAAGTGTCTAATAATTAAAAAGAAGCAAAAATGAATTTAGCACTTCACCTTAACAAAAAAGTTGACAGGAAGTTAATAAATCTAAGTCAACTTTTTTGTTAAGGTTTCAATGTTCAAAAAATACGAAAAAGCGACTTTTTTCACAGTTTTTTTATTAAATTCTTTCCAAACTAGATAAATTGTGTATAATAGTAATGTTCATACTTTTATACATCGTGATAGGGAAATATAGTTCAAAGATTTTTTAGTTGTAAAGGGGGTGGTCATGATGAACAATGAGCCATTTAAGTAAGCGAACAAACAGCGATTAAGGGGGTACTTAACATGTAAGTAAAAGCGTTAACGAAAAAAGTAAATTTAACTAAAAGAAGGAGTCGGTAAAGATGGAAAAAGAAGTGCTAAACTTAAATATTACCAGATTAAAAATAGAAGTGTTAATGATGCTAATGAATGATTCAACCTAGCTAATTTTGCAATAAAAGGAGTCGATGAAGATGTAAAACAGCCAACTTTATCTCATAATGATTTGCTAAACTAAGGAGAGTTGGTAAGAAATGAAAGAATTAAAGACTTTAATGAATTGGTTGCAAGGCAACCGTTTAAAGATGATCGGTGCCATGATCGTCACGATATTTGGGATTGTATCTGCTACTTTAATTCCCATTGTTAATCAAGTGGCCATCGATCTAGTTATCTTAGATTCACCGGATATAGAAATGAACCTTTTAACAGAGCTGGTTCGCAACCGGCCAACTATAAACGCTCAACTTCTAATGTGTGGTGGCTTCATTATTTTATTTACAGCTTTAGATGCTACATCAAATTTTATCAGAGGTAAATGGGTGGCTGAGAGCTCAGAAAGCTTAGCTAAAAACTTAAAAGATAAAATGTACCACCACATACAACAATTGCCCTTTTTATATCACAAGCGAGCTGAGACAGGAGATTTAATTCAGCGCTGTACGTCAGATATTGAAACCATTCGGGCGTTTTTAGCCTCGCAACTAGTTGAATTAGGAAATTGTATTTTCTTATTTATCGTTATTTTTTCATTTATGTTACAGCTAAATAGCACCTATGCGTTGGTAAGTATTTGTTCAGTTCCCCTTCTGTTAGGTTTTTCTGTGAAGCTGTACCGTAAAATAAGAGAGGCCTTTAAAATTGTGGATGAATCAGAAGCTGAAATGTCAACGATGCTGCAAGAAAATTTAACGGGAGTTCGTGTTGTAAGAGCTTATTGTAATCAATCTTATGAAATGGAAAAATTTGAGCAACATAACCGGGATTTTTGGAGCAAAAGTTATAATTTTTCCAAACTTCACGCTTTATTTTGGGGAGCATCAGACTTTTTATGTTTAGTGCAGATTGCGCTTATTATTATTTTTGGTGCTTACTTAGTGATAACCAATCAAATTACTCTGGGAACGTTACAAACCTTTATCGTTTATGGGTCTATGATTGTTTGGCCGATTCGTCAACTAGGGACTGTTTTGACCGAGTTTGGAAAAGCAACGATTGCTATTAAACGAATTGAGGAAATCTTGGCTGAGCCCATTGAATTTGAAGAAGGTTTGACCCTTCCTAACATAGAAGGTAACGTTGAATTTGAGGGTGTAAGCTTTGAATATGAGGATGAAGGAGAAGCAAAAATTTTAAAAGATATTTCTTTCACTGTTAAAAAAGGGCAGACTGTTGCCATTGTTGGGCGCACCGGTTCCGGAAAAACAACTTTAATGAATTTACTATTACGCCTCTACGATTATACAGAGGGGTCTATAAAAATTGATGGGGTGGAGTTAAAAAAGCTAGATAAACGCTTTATCCGCCGTCAAATTGGCGTTGTTTTACAAGAATTGTTTTTATTTACGAAAACAGTAGGTCAAAATATTAAGATTGCTAAAAAAGAAGCAAATGAAGAAGAAGTTTACTCAGTGGCCAGAACAGCCTCTGTTCACGATGTCATTCAGGAATTTGAAGCCGGCTATGAAACCATGGTAGGTGAGCGAGGAGTTACCTTATCAGGAGGCCAAAAGCAACGAGTAGGCATGGCTCGGGTCTTAATTAATGAATGTCCAATTCTCATTTTTGATGATTCATTAAGTGCCGTGGATGCCAACACCGATCAGCAAATTCGCCAAAGGCTAAATAAGCGTTCTAAAGAGGTGACCACCTTTATTATTTCTCACCGTGTTAGCACAGTTAAAGAAGCAGATCAAATAATTGTCTTGGATCAAGGGAGATTGGTTCAAAACGGAACTCATCATCAATTACTTAATGAGCCAGGACTCTATCGAACTTTTTGGGAAATTCAAGATAAAAAAGAAACAGATGTCATGAATTTAGTCAAAAAGGAAAGGGGGAACTAAAATGGCAAAACATTTTGATGAAGTTGAATACACGAAGACAGATTTTAAAACTTGGCAACAAATTTTTAACTATTTAAGCGGCATGAGAAAAGAACTAATCATATTATTCCTATTAGTTTTTACCTTGGCTATTTTAGATACCCTCTTTCCTCAGTTAACTAAAATTGTCATTGACCATTACATTATGGCAGGAAACAGCAGCCGATTAATTGAAATATCAGGGGTTTATTTAATAGTAGTAGCTGCCTTTGGGATTAGTGTTTGGGGATTTATACTGGTTGCCAATAAAATTAAACTAGAGGTCAGTTATAAGATTCGTAAAGCCGCCTTTCATAAATTACAAGCTTTATCTTTTTCTTATTATGATACCTCATCGGTGGGATGGTTAATGTCTCGCTTAACCTCGGATACCAACCGCATTGGGGAAATAATCTCATGGGGATTTGTTGATGCTGGCTGGGCAGTGATGGTGATGATCTTTGTGACCATAATGATGTTTATTAACAATTGGTTACTGGCATTATTGACGTTAGCCATCATTCCCATTATCTTTGTGGTCAGCTATTATTTCCAAGGTAAAATCTTAAAACAGTATCGTCATGTTAGAAAAATGAACTCAAAAATTACTGGAGCCTTTAATGAAGGAATTACTGGAGCCATTACTACTAAAACTCTGGTAACAGAATATGACAACCTGGCAGAGTTTAGCGATTTAACCGAAGAAATGCAAAAGCGTTCCGTTCGTGCAGCTCGGATTAATGCCATTTATTTTCCTATTGTGATGACATTAGGTAGTTTGGGATCAGCATTAATTATTTATCGCGGTGGACTTGAAATCTTTCAAGGGAGAGTTTCCTTTGGCGATCTCGTTTTGTTTCTTTCATATTCTCGCTTATTTTATGATCCGCTGCTACTATTAGCGCGGTTATTAACTAGATTTCAAGAAGCTCAAGCATCAGCAGAGCGAGTGATTTCACTCATTAATACAGAATCAGATATAGTGGATGCTCCTGATGTTATTGAAAAATATGGTTCCATGGGTCAGTACAAGAAAGAAAATTGGGAAGCCATTGAAGGTCATATTGAACTAGTTAATGTTGGGTTTAAATATAAATCAGGCGAAAAAGTAATGGATCAGCTGAATTTAAAAATTGCAGCGGGAAGTAGTGTTGCCATTGTAGGACCTACAGGATCAGGAAAAAGCACCTTAGTTAATTTGATTTGTCGCTTCTATGAACCAACCAGTGGTAAAATTTTAATTGATGGCGTAGACTACCGCAAGCGGAGTCAAGAATGGTTACATTCTCATTTAGGTTACGTCTTACAGACACCGCAACTATTTAGTGGCACCATCAAAGAAAATATTCGCTACGGAAAGTTAACCGCATCCGATGAGGAGATTATAGCAACCGCAAAAATGGTTAATGCTCACGACTTTATTATAAATTTTACCGAAGGCTATGACACCATTATCGGTGAAAATGGTTCAGGGCTTTCAACGGGACAAAAGCAACTTATCTCCTTTGCTCGTGCTTTAATTGATAATCCAGCCATTTTAATTCTAGATGAAGCCACTTCTTCTATCGATATTGAAACCGAAAGTCTTTTACAAGAGGCCATTCAAACCTTATTGAAAGATCGAACCAGCTTTATTATTGCTCACCGTCTGTCAACCATTGTGAATGCTGATCAAATCTTATATTTAAAAGATGGAGTCATTATTGAACAGGGAACTCATGTTGAATTACTGGAGAAAAAAGGAGCTTATTACGACCTTTATATGGGACAGTTTGAAAAAATTGCTTAGCTCTTGGAGTGAGTCGTAATAAAAAAGCAAGCCATTCTTTCTTGAAGATACGTCAAGATCTCTGAAAGGTGGCTTTTCTAATGCTTTTTTTATATTATTTAACTTGATCCTGATCTAATGGCTTAAACCAAATAACAAAGTGATTCAATTGTATAAAAAGAAGCTTTTAATAACATTAAATCATGTTAGTTAATCTTCCTACATAAAAATTTGGGGAGGCTCTATAAGTTTTTTAATTTTAAAATCATATTTAAATTATGGGATTAAAACGGACATATCTTCAGGTTTTGGGATGATCGTGATTAGTATAAGTTAAATACACCTTAGATTTTGAGGAGGATACAAAAGAGTAAATACTTTCTGTTCAAGCTCCAATTTACTTTCAAGGTGATTGTCTTACAAATAACGAAACTCAAGAAAGAGAAGACATGAAAGATGAATCCTTACTTAAAGGAAATAAAATTAGATTCCACAAGCTAGGGACAGATTTCAACAAATTTTGTAGTGAAACGATGATCCTAACAAAAGTTTATGTGAAATTTCAAGCCTGGTTTGGACTTGGTATTTTAGTGACAAAAAAATTCAAATATCTAATTAAAAAGGTTTGCGCATCTTGTAACTTATTGCTATGTGTTGTAAAATAAAGAGTACTAGCTCAATTGTAGAGGAGGGTGGCCAGATGGTTGAACTTTACACAACTCCAAGTTGTTCATCGTGCCGTAAAGCTAAAAAATGGCTTGAAGAGTTTGGAATTCCATATGTAGAAAAAAACCTACTTGTTACAGGCATAACAAGAGATGACATAAAATTTATTTTAGAAAAAACTGAAAATGGTTTTGAGGACATTATCTCAAAGCGTTCAAAAGCTTTCAAAGAAAATAACTTAAACCCTGATGAAATGACGATTAATCAGCTTTTGGATTTCATTATTGAAAACCCTAGTGTTCTAAGACGACCCATATTAGTGGATAATAAAGGACGACTTCAAGTCGGATATAACGAAGAAGAGATTCGTAGCTTTTTACCTCGAGAGCTCAGAAAAGTTATTTATTGTGATAGAGAGTGTGATGACTGTAACTGTCCTTATGTCTTTGCATTAGAAAGAGCATTTGATCATAATTTTGTTGAAAAAGATCACTAAAAAAACTTATATACTGAACATTTAAATGCTCGGATAAAGTTTTTTTTTTAAAGGAAAGTTCTTTGTTTCATCGTATATCATATTAGGTGATAACAATGAATATAGCAAAACAAAACGATTTTGTCATTGATTTAAGTCAATGTACCCAACATGAGATAAAAGAATTAAAAACAACTAAAAATTATTGTTGTATCCGTTGCCAAAAACCAGTACGTCTGCGCAGTGGATCGAAGCGTAAAGCACATTTTGCTCACATTACACCTTGTTCTTATGGGCTGAATGAAAGTGAAAGCGAAGCGCATTTTACTGTAAAAAAACGAATTGGAAACTGGCTACAAGCCCAAGGCATTCACGCTGAAATCGAACAAAGATTTTCGGAAATAGGTCGAATAGCCGACGTTTATTTTGTATGGAATGATAAAAAATATGTGATAGAAATTCAAAAAAGTTATTTATCTGAACTGGCATTTCAAGAGCGCATCAGAGATTACGAAAGATTGGGAATGACGGTCCTTTGGATTTTTATAGGTGCGATCAAGAAAAAAAAGTATACTTATGTTTTAAACTCAGTGATGGCTTTAAATAAAGAAAGTCCTCTCATTTCCTTTCATTTGCCATCAGAAAGACTAATATTATTTCAGCAAATTACCTGGATTTCATCAAAAGAGATTCAGGCTCAAAGTCAGTCTTGGGCTTTATCAGAAATAACTGTTGCATCTGTTTTAAATAGTAAAATGGTAGCTGACGGAAAAAAGCGTGGACATTGGCTTGAGATTAAAGCAGAATTTAGAAAAGATAAATGGCGTTCATATATGATGCAAGAGCGAAAGCTATTGCAAATTTGTGCTAAGTATCGCATTAATTTAGCTTTACTGCCTGCTGAAATTGGGTGGCCAATAGTCGGATATGGATTTAGCAAGTCTATATTTATTTGGCAAGCATACATTTTAATGGCAATTAAAATCGGATACGATCTTGGTGAGTGCTTTACTTTAGCGGATTTGCTAAAAAAGCTACAAGCTTATTATGGACTAGCTGTGACCTCTAAAAGTTTCATGCAAGTTAAAGCGTATATAGATTTATTAATTAGATTTGCCTTTCTTCAACAAAGCAGTAGTTATTACGCCTATAAGAGAGAGCTGATTTTTTATGAGCGATTGGAACAAGTTTTGTTGGAAGATGAACGATTAAGTTTGAAATATTTTAAGTGAAGCTTCTGGGTACTTACTAGAGTCTTTAAAGTTTGGTTAATGTTGAAAGAAAGATGCTTAAAGTAGCATCTTTTTTTATGGAGTCACATTTAAAATTGAAAGTTGCTCATTAAGTTTAACCCTAACATTCACTTTGGATTACTGACAATTGCTTTAATTATAACAAAAAAGTAACATCATCTAGATTTATATAAAGTTCTACTAAAAATGTTATGTCTAGGATAGGTTACAAGATGGTATGGTGCTACGATAAAGTATGAAATGGTAGATTGTTTTATAAACCACACTTGTCTTCATGTCGGTCAGCACGGGGATAGGATCTTTTTAAACACTATTTTAGTTTTATAACTCGTATAAATAAAATAATCTTTTTATTATGAACGATGATATGTAGATGTAACGCTTAATTCCCAGTTTAAAATAGTTTAATATTTAGTTGTCGCTTAATTTACTCTTCTTGGAAACTTGATTTTTTTGTCAGAGGTTACTTCACCTTCAAAACAATAGACTCAAGTACCTTGTTCAGAGATTCAACAATATTTCTTTCAATTATTTAATCATAAGTAACCGACTATGGCCCAGATCATAAACTAATAACAAAGGTATTTGTTTTATCATGCCATAAAAAAGGGGTGTAATATGGAAGATCGATCAACGAGTTATTCTGAAGGAAATATTCCCCAGCCTATTCGCAGCGATGGAGCTGGAGGGGTTGATTCTGGGCCACGTAATGTCATGCGGGATCTGCAAAATCCCAATATGCTTGTTCCGCCTAAAACAGATGCTGGAATAGTTCCTAATTTAAAATTTTCTTTTTCAGATACAGCCATGATCTTAAAGCACGGAGGTTGGTCCCGAGAAATAACAGTGAGAGAGCTCCCTGTTGCGACTTCCTTGGCGGGCGTTAATATGAGCTTAACAGCTGGAGGAGTGCGAGAGCTTCACTGGCATAAAGAAGCAGAATGGTCTTATATGTTGTTGGGACGTGCTCGCATTACCGCTGTAGATCAGCAAGGTCGCAACTTTATTGCGGATGTAGGCCCAGGGGATCTCTGGTACTTTCCGCCTGGAATTCCCCATTCAATACAAGGATTAGATACTTGTGAATTTTTATTAGTCTTCGATGATGGAAACTTTTCTGATCTATCCACATTATCAATTTCTGATTGGTTTGCTCATACTCCGAAAGATGTATTATCAGCCAATTTTGGAGTACCCGAGTGCGCTTTTAATTCCCTCCCTTCTAAACAGGTTTACATTTATCAAGGAGAAGTACCAGGTTCACTGAAAAGTCAAGCAATCCAGTCGCCTTACGAGGAAGTCCCTTTAAGTTTTAAGCACCAGTTATTAAAACAAGCGCCTCTTAAAACGCCTGGCGGCAGTGTTCGCATTGTCGATTCTACAAATTTCCCCATTTCAAAAACAATTTCGGCAGCACTAGTAGAAATTAAACCAGGCGCAATGAGAGAGCTTCACTGGCACCCTAATCACGATGAGTGGCAATATTATATGACTGGAAGAGCAAAAATGACGGTGTTTACTGGTAATGGGACAGCTCGTACCTTTGATTACAGCGCTGGAGATGTAGGCTATGTTCCTTTTGCTACTGGACATTATATTCAAAATATAGGAACGGAAACCTTATGGTTTTTAGAGATGTTTAAAAGTGATCGCTTTGAAGACGTGTCCTTGAATCAATGGATGGCTCTTACTCCTGAAGAGTTAGTTAAAAGCAACTTAAATGTTGGATCCATTTTAGTGGATGCTTTACGTAAAGAGAAATGGCCGGTTGTTAATGATTCTAGTAATGAATAAGGATTTTAACAGTTAAACAGATGGATTGTAAAAGCCTCTAAGACTTGCAGTGCAGCCCTATATTTCCTTGGAAAATATAGGGTTAAGGTCATAAATAGGTGATTGTTTAAGTAACGGAAATGAAACAGTTAAAAAACCATTTAGCATAACCTACCATTTGTTATAAAAATGGTTTTTTTAATAGTTTTAGAACTATCCATTTTGAACGCAATTATTTTTTCTTTATTAATTATGGGAATTAGCTTACTTTTAAGTGACTGTTTAGTAAGGCAAACGATTGAGTGAATGTAAGTGGGGAAGTTAGGTGCAGCCAATAAAGCCTAGCTCTAACGGTTAACGACTGTTACTTTTCACTCATCTAAAAAAGTATCCACTTAAAAAGACTCCACTTAAAAGGGGAGCCGTATCATTTTATCTCATTTACTCTTTTCAGCACGTCTAATCTTAGGTTCGGCAGGTCTAATGGGGATGTGATGGATCGATAAAAAATTTCTAAAAGTTTTGCCTCCTCTATTATAATCTAAGGCTTCATACTCCACTTCATAGTCCACTTCACTCCCGTATCTGCTCTCATCTAAAAAGAGAGTTCCTGATTCATAAGGAAATTCAATGCGTTTAGTCGTTAATTTCGCGATCTCTTGTAATTCGACAGGATTAACTCCTAGCTTGACTAATCCGTCATAAACCCCACCTTTAATTAAGAAACCTTCACTTATCATACATAAATAATCTCGTTCTGTTATCTTTTGATTGATTTCAAGAGCGCCTTCAGGAACTTTGGTTTTTAAGGTAAGTTCATAAGTGTTAGCTTTGATCCGAATTCGTAAAGCTGCTCGTTGGGCTTTTAATTGTTTTTTAGCTGTATCAAAATAAATATTTTTTTGGAGCACGGCTGCTTGTTCATCCAATGAAAAAAAGTTTAGAAGCTGCTCATACTCTGCTTTAGTTAGTAAATTTTTAAATTCTATTTCAAGATTTGTTGACATTAAGAACCACCTCTCTTTTATTATGGGGCAAAGACGTGATATAATCAATAAGATGAGTTGAATTAAATGAAGTCATAAGTAAGTGAGAAGGAGAATGTAAATGGAGTGGTTAGTGTTTTTCGAGCCTTACGAATTAGCGATACAAGAACTTAAGATTAATTTACGAGGAATTCGCCAACAATACAAAACAAAAGGGTTGCATTCACCAATTGAGTATGTCAGCGGTCGAATTAAAACAATTTCTAGCATTATCGATAAATTAAATCGCATGGGGATATCGATGAATGAAATTGACAAGGTTTATGATGTGGCTGGTATTCGCATTAATTGCCAGTTTGTTGAAGATATTTATATGGTCGTTGATTTATTAAAAAATCGTCAAGATTTAGAAATTGTTGAAACACGGGATTATATTAAAAATCAGCGAAATAGTGGATATCGTTCTTATCATATTCACGCTTATTATCATTTGGAAACCATTGATGGTTTGAAAAAAGTGATGGTTGAGTTTCAAATTCGGACTCTAGCCATGAACTTTTGGGCCAGCATTGAACATTCACTAAACTATAAATATGATGACCAAATTCCTGAAGTGATTAAAACTCGTTTAAAGCAAGCTGCGGAAGCCGCCTCTTGGCTGGATAGTCAAATGTCAGAAATTCGTGATGAGATTTCTGAAGCTCAAAAAACTTTTGAACAACGAAAAGCAGAAGATATCCGGGATATCGAACCGCCTGCTAATCTCATAACACTTAACGAAGACTATTTAACAAAAAAATATAAAGGTGACTAAGATGAAAGTAACCATTTATGCTAATGACCGTGAGGCTTCACAGCGAGTTAAACAAGACTTATATCAAAAATTACGACAAGCAAAGATAGAAATTGACGATCTTGATCCGGAAATTATTTTTACTATTGGGGGCGATGGAACAGTTTTACATGCTGTTCATCATTTTTTAGATCGGATTGAAAACGTCAAGTTTATCGGCATTCATACAGGGAGTTTAGGGTACTACACCGATTGGTTGCCAGAGGAATTAGATCAATTAATTGAGTTTGTTTTACAGCAAGAACACAAGATTAGTGAATACCCTTTATTGTCCATTACTTTAAGTACTTGTAGAGGGTTACATCAATTATACGCTTTAAATGAAATGACGATTTTAAATGCTTACCGAACTCAGCACTTTAATATTACCATCGATGACTTATTTTTTGAATCTTTTCGTGGAACTGGGGTATGTCTAGCCACACCAACAGGGAGTACCGCTTATAATAAATCGTTAGGAGGGGCGCTTTTATATCCTAGTTTAGAAGCTTTTCAAATGACCGAGATTGCTTCTATTAATAATAATGTTTATCGAACTATTGGTTCACCATTAATTATTCCTAAGGAACAAACCGTTACCATTGAATCAGAAAATTTTTGTGATGTTACCATAACTCGAGATCATCTTTCAGGCAACTATCCCGGTTTGAAAACCATTAAAGTGATGTTATCCAATCGAAAAATTAAGTTCGTTAAGCGGAAGCAAGTGCTGTTTTGGGATCGTGTGAAACAACATTTTTTATAGAAAAGCAGGTCGATGGGGATGGAATTAACATTGAACTACAAAATTGCAACATCTGAAGCAGGAATGTCTTTGTTAAACTATTTAAAAAGGCAAAACATATCTAGAAAAATGACCGTAGCCCTTAAACATCGAGGCGGAAAGCTTCTTGTTAATGGAACTTCGCAAACTGTTCGCTGTATTTTAAAAGAAGGAGATTTAGTGACCGTTATTTTTCCACAAGAGCCGCGTAGTCAAGGGCTAAGTCCTTATGAACTCAAGTTAAATATTGTGTATGAAGATCCCTATCTATTAGTTATTGATAAGCCAGCGGGGATTCCAACGATTCCCTCTCTTAGACATCCACATGAAACCTTAGCCAACGCCATTATTTATTATTATCATGAACAGCATCTTGATTCTACCATTCATTTTGTGAACCGCCTAGACCGGGATACTTCAGGGCTTTTAATCGTCGCTAAGTATGGGCATATTCATCATTTATTAACTCAAGAATTAAAACAAATTCAGCGAAAATATTATGCCGTTGTTAAAGGAGCGATGAATAGTTCGCAAGGAACCATTAATAAACCTATTGCAAGAGTTAGGCCAGGTCAAGTACGACGATGTGTTAGAGCCGATGGGCAACCAGCTATAACTCATTTTCGAGCTATTAAAAAATGGCCTGATCTGACGCTGGTCGAATGCCAATTAGAGACGGGACGAACGCATCAAATTCGGGTTCATCTGGCTCATCTCGGTCATCCGTTAATCAGCGATACCCTATACGATGAAGGAGCAATCGAGCTGGAATACGGACAACTTTTACATAGTTATCACCTTTCTTTTATGCATCCCATTTATAAAAGAGAGTTTTCCTTTGAAACTGATTTACCTTCGCGGTTTAAAACATTTTTTAAAGAAGTTTTGTCTAGCTAGTATGACGCTTAACTCTGAAAAGTTAAAATGCGTGCTAAATTTATGGTGTGGAGTAGCTGAATGGAGATAATTTTTCTAGGATAGATCGCTTATAGAAGTATGAAAACTCATTCTATAACTTATAGTCGTTTCTTGTAACAATTTCTAAAAAATGCTAGGGCAAGTTAAAAGCAGGAGGACATATTTTTTTAGTTCTCCTGCTTTTTTAGTTGATAAAAGTCTAATGTCAGAGTTCATATAGCTTTAAGTTTTCTTTTACCATTTTATACTCGCTCAAATATATTCATCCTAGATTATCATAATTTATTAAGATCTATAGCATATTTTATAACTTAGTTGGTTATTCACTTAGATATTACTATAATTAACCAAAAAAATACCAAATTAATACATTCTTCTTGACAGTACCCATTTTTGTATTATACACTGTTTGTAGCATTTTATATATTATATGAATAAAACAATTGTTTATTTAATCGTACACTCCAGTGTATGGTATCTAACAGAAATTCTGTTTTCTGTCTGAATGAATAACTCGGAGACCTTATACTGGAGTTACTAAAGTAAGAAGTGAAAATATGGATAACAATAAGTGGGTGATGACAAAGAAAGAAAACAAAGAAGGACAAAAAAGAGGGCAACATTTTATAAATCTACAAACGAAGAAGGAGGGCGTGGTAGGAGTACCACATTGAAAGAACATGAAAAAAATAAGAAAAATAATCATCCTTTTTTTTTGCATCTGCCTGGTGACACCTGATTTTCCAGCAATAGCAGAAAATGAGGGAATCGATGATTTGGTCATTGAAACAGAGAATGATTTCGACGCTATGGAAGAGGAGGCTCTGTTTGAGGATGATCTTACAGGAGAGAGTTTTGATAAAGAAGAATTAGAAAGCGCTGTTGATGAAGCCATCTTTGATGATGTAACCGACACTGACGGTATGTTCAGTTTAAAAAAGGAATATGCTATCCAAACATCTAATGATGATTGCCTGGTAGGTAGTAGTTCGGTTAACTGCACAAGCTCTGGCGTTTATTTACATGGTTTATATTCAAGTAACAATCATCAGGATAACTATTTACGATTTGTTAATATTGATCTCCCAGAAGATGCCGTTATTAGTCAGGCCTATCTGTCATTTACGGTACGTGATGCCTCAACTAAGCCTACGACATTTCAGATAACAGGAGAAATGAGTAGTGGAGATCCTTTTGGGAATAATGTGGCATCATTTAACGATCGGACCTTTACCGAAACTTATATTGAGATGTCTACACCAGATTCTATAAAAGCAAACGATATTTTTGAGACTGAAGATATCAAATCCGTCATAAATGAAATGCGCCAAAACCATACAGATCTAAATCAATATGTTTTTAAACTAGTGGGAAGCGGTGTTGGGACGGCTATTATGCGCTCCTACAATTCCAGTGCAACCAGGGCTCCTAAACTGGTAATCGAATATTATTCCAGTCGCCATACCGAGGAATATATGGCTACAAGCACAAGTGATTCAGCTGAGGAATATGGCACTAATCATACAGTTAGTACAAGTAATGCGGTGCGAATTGGAGGTTATCGCAGTACGACGCTGAATGCTGCCAATAAACAAGTCTCTGGATTTAGATTTCAAAATGTTTCACTCCCTCAGGAAGCAGAGATAGTAGATGCCTATATGGAGTTCACCGTCAGTGACACCACTTCAAGGGATGTGGAATCAAATATGGTCATCCGATCAGAAATAGGGGATGCTGTGGCCTATGAAACCAGGGCCTATAATATTTCAAATAGAAGTTATAGCCAATTATCGGTAGATTATCAGCAGTCCGCTTTTAAGACTACGAGGCAGATCGTAAGAACGCCTAATCTGAAAAATTTAGTTGATGAAAATCGTCTAAGTGGCTGGCAGAGCGGACAATCGATGGCTTTTATGATCGACGGTGATAATTATATCGGGAGTGTCTATCGAGCTTCTTCTTCATACGCACCCAAGCTCGTGATAGAGTATCAATGTGGGACGGGAGAATTAGGTATTGACGGTGTACCAGACAAGCCGGAGCAGCTAAAAAATGTTTATATCAATGAGGTTTCTAATGGAACCGACAGCTCTGAAGACCCTTGGATGGAACTCTACAATGATAATGACTATCCGGTAATTTTAAGTAAAGGAGTATTTATTACTGACGATAGTAACTTGGATAAATACGAATTAAATAATATGCTGATTCCAGCGAAAGGATTCCGAATCTTATATTTGAATTCCGAGAATCATCATCTGTCAACAAACTTCACTTTAGACAATACAGGAGGGACTTTAACCCTTTCTGCTTATTATCACAATACTTATCACACGTTGGATCAGTTCCAATATCAGCAAATGAAATTTAATGAAACATACGGCAGGTTTACAGACGGTAATCCGGAAATTGTAAAATATAAAATTGGCACATTTTCTGGTACAAACAATGATATGATTCCGGAGATGATGTTTAACGTCAATAAAAGCTCGGGTCACTATGATGATCCCTTCGATCTGGAAATTACAACGGACTCTATCAATACGATCAAGTATACGTTAGATGACACAATTCCCAGTGAAACCAATGGCTTCACTTATGACGGACCCATCAGCATTGATAAAAGTCAAACATTAAAAATATATATTTATAATGCGAAACAAAACAGTGGTGTCATTACGTATGTATACATGATTGGCCAGAGTGATCTAGAATTGAAAAATAAAAAAGTCGAGTATACAATTGGAACAGGTTATGATGATCTTTATGCGACAGCAACTGCCGTAAGCTTGACAAACTCAAGGTTATACCTAGATGGGAAAAACGGTTCTACTGAACTTGTAACCTATCTCCGATTTACTGGGATTGAACTGCCAGTTGACGCAGTCATCAGCAATGCTTACCTGACTTTTACTACAAAAGTAGCGACCAGTAAGCCAACTAGTCTGACAGTAACAGGAGAAATAGGGGAAGGTCAGGCCTTTACCAGCAATATTTCGTCAGTGAATGGACGAACGTTCACTTCCTCAGCAGTAACTAGCAGAACACCAGACAGCATAGCTCTTAATGAAAAATTTCATACAGAAGATTTAACCAACGTTATCAAGGAAATGCGTTCTTATAACGCCGACAGTACGAATTATGTGTTTAAGATTGAAGGCGATCGGGTCGGAACTTATACTGCCCAGTCTTACGAAGGGAGTAGAAATGATGCTGCCAAGCTGGTGATTGAATATTTTTCCGGTTACGATGCTTATGAAGCGACCATTGATAGTAGAACTGATACGGCTGAGGAATATGGCAACAATCGAACCGTTAGTACCAGCAGTGCAGTGAGAATTGGGGGTTATCGCAGTACAACCTTGAATGCCGCCAATAAACAAATTTCTGGATTTAGATTTCAAAATGTTGAGCTACCACAGGAAGCAGAAATCGAAGAAGCTTATATAGAGATGACTGTTAGTGCTACCACGTCAAGAGACGTGGTAGCAAATATGATTATCCGATCGGAGATTGGGGATGCTGCGGCCTATGCAACTAGGGCTTACAATATCTCAGATCGAGAGTATAGTCAATTGTCTGTAACCTATCAACAACCGGCGTTTCAGACGACTCGGCAAGTCGTGAGAACACCTAACTTGAAAGATTTAATCGACGAAAATCGTCTGAGCGGCTGGCAGAGTGGACAATCGCTAGCGTTTATGTTCGACGGTGATAATTACATTGGAAGTGTTTATCAAGGAGCGACTTCCTATTCACCAAAGCTTATTATAAAGTATAAATATAGTGGAGAAGGAGCTTTTATCAATGGAGCCATAACAGATCCTGCGAAAATAGAAAAGGTGTTTATCAATGAAGTAGGAGCTGAAGGAACCACTAGCTCAAAAGAGTCGTGGATTGAATTATATAACGATAACGAGGTTCCAGTCATATTAAGCGGTGGAACTTATTTGTCAAACGATGCAAATAAACTGGAAAAGCATGAATTTGATAATTTAGTCATTGCAGCTAAAGGATTTCGCGTTATAACAGATGAAGCTATAGAGTCTCAAAATAATTACGCAGCTCTTTCCTTAAAATCTGCTGGTGAAATTTTTTTAAGCACCATCCAGAGCAATCAAACCAATGATGAAGTAGCGCCTGTTAATTTAGTAGATCATCTGATTATCAACCAGATCTATGGTGGTGGTGGCAAAGGTGACACCCCTATTTCACACGGTTTTATTGAATTGTACAATCCGACAAATCAGGAAATAGATTTATCAGGTTACGAAATTAGCTACATGTCTAGTCGCGGTAGTTCCCATGCTGGTAATACTGATGGTGTGGCTCATAAGCGAACATTGGAAGGCACCCTTCCGGCTCGCACCTCTTATTTGATACGAGCCGGAAAAGAAGATCCAGCAGCAAATCACTTTATTCTTGATGTCTTTGACTTAGATTGGTCAGATCAAGTCATTGATAATAAACAATATCAAATTATTTTATCCAAAGGTGCAGCAACAGTAGATGCAGTCGCTGTAGAAGAAGCTCCCTTAGAAGGGGATTCGATAACAGGGATTTCCAAGCAGCGATCGATTCGTCGTCTTGGATTTATAGATACGGATCATAACCTCGCTGATTTTGAATTTATATCTTATCAAGCTTTAGTTAATGCTGGTGATTATCATGGATATGAAGCAGTCCGCCCAAGAAGTGTTGCAGACGGCAAATGGGAGTCTACGAGTTTAAAGCGTGTAGTAGAAACCATTGATTCATTTAAATATCAAGAGCATCTTTATAATCAGACTTATGCCAGAAGCGTGGATGGTGGCTCAGACCTTGTGTTGTTCCAAGAAGAATCATACGGTGAATCTAATAGCAACGGACAACTTAATTATCCGATTACAGTTAGCCACGACCGAGGGGTTTATGATACGGGATTTGAACTTGTCGTAACGACTCCCAACCCTTCCGTCACCCTCAAGTACTCCAATGACGGGACGACCACACCTAGCCAGACGCAAGGGCATGTTTATACCGAGCCGATTACCATCGATAAGACTTGTGTTGTCAAATTATATGCTTATGATGAACTAGGTAACAGCGGAATTATTACTTACACATATGTTCTAAAAGACAATTTGAAAAATGAGAAGACTTCGGGAGCTCGTTGGCAGTACAAGAACAATATTAACGATGAGGAATATGGAGAGGCCATGGCCAGTTTTCCTATTGTTTCTGTCACTTCCGAGTCAGGTAAAGATCTTTCTTCATATGCAGATTATGTCCAATCTACAGTTGAGTATATAGATGCTCATCTAGGAGATGGCAATCATAATTTTTTCACTAATGCTGGAACTAAAAAATTCGGACAAGCTTCCATTACCCAATATAATTCCAATGTAAACCTTAGATTCCATCGCAATTATAATACCAAAAAAGTCAAGGTTCAAGTATTTGATCCGATCCCTGATGATCCTTTCCCAACACCTGAAAAATATGGCAAGCTACAGTTAAAAGAAGGCCAAGATGGCCCGCAATCAGATATATATAATCTGGGCTATCTCCGCTATGACGATAAAGTGTCCCATACTTTGGGGATTCAGATGCAAAAGTTCGGTTTGAAAACTAGATATGTCCAATACTTTTTTAACGGTACTTACCGGGGTGTCAAGACATTAAGAGAGGATTTTGGCAGTAACACTTTTGAAAACTACTTTGGTGACGAAAGCGACGATTACACGGTAATTAATTTCCAAGATGCATGGTTTACCAGTGGGACAGTTAAAAGTGGAGATGGAAATCCCGCTTTATTAACAGCCATTAAAAAAACAGCAACAGACAAAAATTTTCAAGAATTTAAGAAATATGTTGATGTGGAAGATTTTATTAAATTCCAATTACTCTTTATGTTTATTGATACGGAACGAGAGGCCGAAGGAATCCTGCACAATGATGCCTACAATGGTAACGGTATAAAAATGATTACAAACATTAATGATCTTGACGGTGCCTTTTACAATAATGGACGAACGGGTACGACGGGATATGCATTAGCCGGAGGCGGAGGCACCTATCGCTTTAAATGGATCGACTCTTATTCCAGAAGAGGCCCAGGGGGATGGTTTGCTGCTTTCTCAGGTGACAGTAGAACCAGCAGTACCGCCGGTAATTTAGAGTTTAAAACATTGGTAAAAGATCAGGTGCTGGAGCAGATTGGACCGGCCAGCGGTGATTTTACGGGAGCACCTGGCGCACCGCTTTCTGTAGAGAATGTCCAAAAAGTCATCCATGATAACTATTTAGAGTTAGATGAGAACAGTGCTTACAAAGTCGATGCTGCCTATATGGGTGCCAGAAGAACGATCTATCAGGATTGGCTAGCGATGCAACCCAAGGTTCAGAGCCAGGTCGTAGATCGCGTGAAATATAGTTTGGAAATGTGGACAGCATATGGCATGGCGCACACTCTTGAGCCTGTAACGATTGTGGATAACGGTTCTGGGATTGTTCTGGACAATCCTAACAACACAGATGTGTACTACACAACAGACGGATCAGATCCCATGGGACCAGAGGGGACGATCTCTAGTTCAGCTGTGAAATATACGGGCTCAGAGCAAATAGATAATGCTTCAAATCTAACCGTAAGGCCATTTACAACTAATAACTGGGGTCCTATGACTTCTAAATAAAAGTTTAGCTTTGTTCAAAAACACGATAAAATAAGGCAAGACCTTGATTTCCAAACGAAATTTTAAATTTTTTTCAAATAAGTAAAAAAATCTAGCTAGCATTCACTCTCCTTAGAGAGAGCTTTCTCTATTGTAGCTGCAGTTTTGTAAATCCAATGGCTCACCTAGTCTTGATTTAACTTATTAATGCAAAGTTTTGGCTTATGTATCGGATCTGTACTTTAATTCAACAAGCTAAACGTCCTTTATAAGAATAAAAAAAGCTGAGACATTGGTCTCAGTCTTTTTGATAGAGTTGAACTAATAACAACATCTTCTGGATTCATATCCACCTATAATACTAACTACTGAATATCCATATGATTCTAGAATTGACGCAGCACGATGACTAACACTACCGTAATCACAAATCAAGTAATAAGTATCATGATGATTAAGATACCGCTCCGGATACATGACTAACGTTTGATAAGGAATGTTGACAGCAGTCGGTAGATGATAATGAGCAAACTCATACGGCTCCCGGGTATCAATAATGTAGGGCTTAGATGGCATGAGTTGATTAAGCTGATTTAATGTTATACTTCTCGGCATATAATGACCCCTCCTGCTTAATACAAAGTGTATAATTTGTTATATTTACACAAGACGTGTTTGAAAATGATCCAGGTGACTAGGGGCAAACGTTGCGAGCCCAAGCCCGCTATCATGCTACAGCGTTTAGCTACGCGGTGTCTAATCTAGGCAAAGGGAGCCACATAAATTAAGATAATTTTCAGACACGCCCTATGGAGATCGTGTTCATTTAAATATAAAAAAGTTATACTTAATCTATTTTATGCAAGCGAAAAGAAAAATTGATTGATTTTCTTAAAATAGCATGATATCAATTATTTTCGACTTTCAATAAAAAATGTGAGCTATCATGATGAAGGAAAATCTGGAACACGGTCTGTACCAGCAGTTTAAATGTTCGATTAATATGATTAATTAATCGTTAAATAAATAAGCGGAACATCCCTTTATTTATGAGTTAAATTTAAGGTATAATGGATTATTAAAGGAGCCAGAGAGGAGTAACGCTTAATGATCGGATCTTTAAAAGAACTTTATCAAGAGAAATGTTTAATTGATGAAATGCCTGAGCACCCAAATGATTATTATTGGTTTAATGACGAGACTTATCATTTAATTGGAATCAGTAAAACGATAACTCCCGCAGAAAAAAACTTAATTTCATTAATGCTGGATGAGATAGTTGCCGTTGACTTTAACCAACACACTCGCTTGCTATGGTTAGATTTACTGCTTTTAGGTAAGACGAAGATTTTAGACCAGCTTCCCAAATCGTTAACACAAATTAGATTTATTTTTTTTAATCATAACTTTGATTCTGAGAACAAAGTCCAATTTGATGCTTTAATTAAACAATGGGATCAGCAATTTTTAACGCTGTTTCTGAGTGGTCACTATGGGGTAATCATCGACTTTACAACCGATGAACCCTATACTATTGAAGAGCTAGAAGACTTGGTTGAAGCTGTTTCACAAGATTTCTATTGTTCTATGACCTTTTACCGAACTCATTATCATTCATTAGACGAAAGTCTCTCTCAGGTGTTTGCTGATGAATTTAATTTATTTCAAAACTATTATAGCGGGAAATTATTAGTAATGCAGCAACAAGATTTACTCATTCAATATTTAATTGAGCAAGTGGGAGCTTTTGAATTTAATCGTTTTAAAGAAAAAATTAATCAGATACCTTATGATCAAATTGAAGTGGTGAAATGTTATTTGGAGAATAACTTTAACTTATCATTTGGTGCGAAAGTTTTATACATGCACCGGAATACGTTCATGAATAAACTGGAGCGCTTTATTCAAGGAACAGGGCTAAATGTTAAAGAATTTCGTCAAGCTGTTATCGCTTATTTACTCATTGAAAATTTAGAGAATGAAGCTAAAATGTAAGCGGTGAAAACAAAGTGCCCATAAAAAAACGTTTTTTTATAGGCAGATTGAACATTGTATGTAAAAGGGTTTCATTCTATAATTTTACTATCATTACAAAAGGGGGCATTCCAAATGGCAGAATTACAGTTAAAAAATATTTATAAGATTTATGAAAACAATCCCAATCCATCGGTATCAGATTTTAATTTAGATATTGAAGATAAAGAATTTATCGTCTTTGTAGGACCTTCTGGATGTGGGAAATCAACGACGTTACGCATGATTGCTGGTCTAGAAGAAATAACAAAAGGTGAATTATATATTGATGGTAAATTGATGAATGATGTTGCGCCTAAAGATCGAGATATTGCCATGGTATTCCAATCATATGCCTTATATCCGCATATGAATGTTTACGATAATATGGCGTTTGGACTCAAACTGCGTAAAATTCCTAAAAATGAAATCGAGGAACGCGTTAAAAAAGCAGCTCAAATCCTCGGGCTTGAAGAATACTTAGAGCGAAAGCCGAAAGCATTATCTGGTGGACAGCGTCAGCGTGTAGCTTTAGGACGGGCCATTGTTCGAGATGCAAAAGTGTTCTTAATGGATGAGCCTTTATCAAACTTAGATGCCAAATTACGGGTTGCCATGCGTTCAGAGATTATAAAGCTACACGAACGTCTAGATACGACGACCATTTACGTTACTCATGATCAAACAGAAGCGATGACCATGGCCTCTCGTATCGTAGTTATGAAAGATGGAATTATCCAACAAATTGGTTCACCCAAAGAAATTTATGACAATCCAAAAACGATTTTCGTTGGCGGCTTTATTGGTTCACCAGCCATGAATTTTATCAGTGGAAAAATCGATAATGGCTACTTTGTGGCAGAGAACTTGAAATTCAATATTCCTCAAGGAAAATATAATATCTTAAAAGCCAATGGATTTGAAGGTCAAGAAGTGATCTTTGGCATTCGTCCAGAGGATGTTCACGATGAAAAAATTGTCGTGGATACTTATCAAGAAGCCGTTTATACAGCGGAAGTTGAAGTATCAGAGCTATTAGGACATGAAACCATAATTTACACCTCATTAGCAGGACAACAATTAATTGCTAAAGTTAATGCTCGTTCCGACATTAAAATGCACGATAAAATTGAATTAGCATTAGATATGAACAAATGTCATTTCTTTGATCCAAAAACAGAAGAAGCCATTCAATAATAACGGGTTAGCCCCTCACTAAATAGGCTGTGCGGAACAGATTTTTCTTGGAAAAATCTGTTCCGTTTTCGCAACTTAACAAGTGAAGCACTTACTTTTAAGAAAAATAAGTTTGTTAGCTGCCGACAATATTTTTGTTCGCGCTTGTCATAAAAAAGTGTAATATGTCACTAGTTCCTTAAGTAACAGATAAGTTAACGGTACTATGGACTTTTTCAGGTGGAGCTCTCATCGTAGAAAACAGAAGTCGGTAGGTCCTTGTTTTCCTATTACTGGAAAAACACTAGCAGATTAAGCCCTAACAGTCGTGATTAATTTCGGTGTTTCAGAAATGGATTTAACCCGGATTCATGTTTAGAGGTTAATCAGACCTTTGCTCGAGTGAAAGAAAAAGCGGGAATACGTCTGAAGGACCAGAAAGAAACAGTTTTTTTAAAAGGCGCACATCATGATCTCAACCTATTCGATAATGCTTCTGAAATTAAAGCTCAAGGATAAAACCTTTGAGCTTTTTCCTTTCATTTAGTCATAAAAAGGCCAGGTCTTTCTTAAACATAGTATATAGGGCAATATCGCAGCTTCAAACATAATACCAAGAGAAACAGTTCAACTGAATAAAGATTAGCCCTGAACAGATACATTTTATAAAAGTAATTGACATGACAATATCGAACATCATAAGGTTTACGATCGTTGATCATCAAGCTAACTTACATATTTGGAGGAGTTTATATGATAAGAATAGGACGGAGGCGCTGGGGAAGACGACGCTATAACTTAAGAAAGGCAAAAGTTAAAATTAGAAAATGGAAGCGACTCCTAATTTGGGGAGTCATCCTTTGGGCCTTGGTCCAATTCTTACTGTTTATGTACCGAAATGTATATGCTGTTGTGATGGACTATGCCTCTATACAAACTATTAATATTGCCACTTTAGTCATTAAAGAAGGAATTGATCGCAGTCATTTGGATACTTACGAGGGTGAAGATTTCCTGATCGCCAGTGAAAATTCCAATAGCACTTTAAATACACCTTTAATCAATCGTTTACAAGTCGCTGTGACTCAAGAAATTGAAGAGGTTCTATTGTTAATTGAAACAGGAGACTTGCATGCCTTAGGAATACAATCGATTCAAGACGGTTCTTTTCGCGATGGTGTTTTAATTGAAGTCCCTTGGGCAGCTGCCTTTAATTTGAGTTTATTTCAGCAAATAGGACCTAAAGTCCCTGTCAGAGCCACCGTTATTGGAAATGCCGTAAGCGATATTGAAACGAATATTACGCCTTTTGGAATTAATAATGCTTTACTAGAAGTGATATTAAATGTAGAAGTTAGCATACATGTGATTTTACCCTTTCGCTCTCAAGAAGAAAAAGTGGATGTGACGATTCCACTGGTGACCACGACGATTGAAGGCGATATTCCTCATTTATATTTTTCAGGTAGTCAGTTACCGTAATCTAAAAATTATCTGTTAACACTTTATGAAGATGTATGTTAAAATGAAAAGAGAGCTTATGAAGAGTGTCTAAAAGTTAGAAAGAGAGCTATCGGTTTAGAAATATAAGCGTGATGAATAATTCGAGGTGATAAAATTTGAATCGTAATAGATATGAGTTAGTAAAAGCTCATCTGGTTGAATTTGATGAAGTCGTATTTCGTCAGAAGATGACCCAAGTATTAGATAAATATGATATTATCGTAGGTGATTTTTCAGGTGGGCAACTGCGTTTAAAAGGTTTTTATCACAACGATCGAAGAGGAGTGCCATTAGATTTAAAGAGCTCTACCATTCCCGAGTACTTAAACGAATATTGTGCTTATGGATGTCCATACTATGTTCTAGAAAAAATTAGTTCAAAAAATAGTAGTAGTTAAAGTTTTAAGAAAGAAGGATTAAGATGTATAAGGGATATATAATAGACTTAGATGGAACAGCTTATCATGGAACTCAAGGAGTTGCCGAAACTCTACAATTTGTCAAATCGTTAGCAGCTAACAACATTCCTTATTTATTTTTAACAAACAATACGACGAAAACGCCACAAATGGTGGCGCAAACCTTAACCCATTTCGGCTACCCAGTCACAGCATCTCAAATATATACGCCTTCATTAGCGACTGCTCAATATATTGAGGAGCAATGCCCGCAAGCAAAAGTTTATCTCATTGGTGAAATAGGGCTTCAAAATGCTTTGTTAGAAAAAGGTTTAACCCTTGTTGAACGAGGTGAAGTTGCCGATTATGTTGTGATTGGGCTAGATCGAGACATTAATTATGAAAAATATGTTCAAGCTTGTCTAGCTATTTATCAGGGAGCCACCTTTATTGTTACCAATGGAGATCGAGCAGTGCCAACAGAACGAGGATTAATGCCAGGAAATGGGTCTTTAGCTGCCGTGATAAGCACCGCGACAAAAGTGGAGCCGATTATTGTCGGTAAACCTCATGCCATCATTATGGATAAGGCATTAGCCTTATTGGGACTGCCCAAAAATGAGATAGCCATGATTGGCGATAATTATTTTACTGATATTTTAGCCGGGATTCGAGCAGGTATAGCCACCATTTATATTGAAGGTGGCGTTTCAACTCGCGAAGAAGTGTTAAGTTATGAAGTCAGGCCCACTCATGTTTTAAAAAGTTTAGCGGAATTTAACCTCTAAAGACTTAAGATTAGGACTATTTTCAGCAGCAGTTTCCAAAGTGATCGGTAAGCGATAGTCTGAAATTGCTTTTTACCAAGCTTAACAAGAATTGGACAAGGCAATTAATAGAATAAACAGTTCCAATTCTAAATGTATAAGGGCAGTGGCAAGGGTGAAATCAAACTTAGGAATTGTGTATAAAGCAGAGAAAAGATATTAAAAATTTTAACAAACCATAAATTAGTAATAGTATCGGATCTAGCTATATGGTTAGGCGTCTCTGACATCACCATTCGACAAGATTACAATTATTTAAAAATTATGTCATGGTAGATTAAGGGCTACATATATTGTAGTTAGATATTTAAATGTATGAGTTTGTTGTCAAGCTCCTTATAAAAAGTTGTTAATTGGACAAATTATATCATATTTCGGTACATTAAAATAGCCTGTTCTTTCATTATATAAGGTGAAAGTCTGGAAAATAATACATTTAAACAAATTCACGATCAGATAGCGATTTTAACACTATCTCTTGGTGATATCCTCTTTACTTTCCGTCATTTCAGCAGATGAAATCCTAGGCGCCTACGGCTTAAGAACAATCATGAATTTCGGAGATTTTCCTAAGAAAAAAGAAGAGAGCCTGTTGGCCTGGTTGAAAGGAAAATTAATGTTGGCTCTGTTAGTTGAAAAGTATCGCAAGGGCTGTTTTTCCCCCTCACTCCAACGAAGCAAAATTAGGGGAATATTTTTCGTGTGGTGAAATGGGTATTCGAAATCATAACCCATCATTTAGTGAGATTGAATCAAATCATACATGATTTCAAAGATATTTCTTAGTTCTTTCAATTGAGAAGCGAGCAAATGATCTGGAGCTTTAGCTTAATTCTTTGTTAAATTAGTGCGTATGAGCTAGCCCGCCAGAGAGTTAGAAGGTTTTTTTGATATCACCCCAAAGTTGGTACTACCAACTTTTTGGCTATTGGCGAAATTAACAGGTGTTAAAAGGATATAATCAAAGACAGCCATGCTTGTATCTCATGTGGTAGCTAACCACAAATATAATT
>Ga0153980_1000231_pt1 | contig 27453 bp, 16 predicted proteins | sample TSGA064MetaG_FD_104722 | JGI IMG/M metagenome (GOLD analysis project Ga0153980, IMG submission 104722) | Attine ant fungus gardens microbial communities from Georgia, USA - TSGA064 MetaG | ecosystem: Host-associated > Fungi > Mycelium > Unclassified | place: USA: Georgia, Magnolia Springs State... | reverse complement strand
TAGGCACCATATTAAACTCAATATCAGAGAATACCTTGTCCTGCGCAGCTTGATCTTCAGTATAGGAATACGTAAAGTCCCATTCAGATGCTTTGGCCAGACGCGTTTTGGTGGTATCGCCTTCTACAGCCACACCTTTGCCTGTTTGTGTGGTCAGGGTAGGCGGAGTAGGATAGTTGCGCAGTACTACAGGGATATCTACGGTTCCTAAGCTTTGTTGCAGGGATGAGGCAATAGGTGCGGCCTTAAAGGTGTTGCTGTTATTGCTTACATCAGCCGGGATAATGAAGGTAAGCCAGTTGGAACCCTGATAACCTTTAATACCTGCGACTTCACTGATATCACATTCCACATGCGTTACTACATAAGTCATATCCAGATCTACGCTGGTAAATTCCTTTGCATTTTTAGTAGTAAAGCTGAATGTAAGGAAGGAATCCGTGTCAGCTGCATCCTTTTCATTCAGCTGTATCTTGGAGGTGGAGATGCTGTATTCTTTCGCATCGCCGTCTGCTTTATTACTGATTACCGGTGTACCATAAAGGCGTGGCGGTGTTTGATAATGGCCGGATGCTACAAAATCCGATTCTGCTGTTACTTCAAACTGTACCAGGGCATTGACGGTGTAGGCATTACCTAATTGATTGAGCAGCTGCTGTTCAAATTTCTCTTTGGCATTGCCGAGGCTCGTATTATCGCCCGGCGCAGACGAAACATAAGGCGCCGTAAGGATAGGTTCTACTTCCGAAGCAATGGCTCCTGCCAGTGTGGTCTTAGCATTGGTGATGGCTTGTAAGTAAGTCGATGCATCAATATCCTGTGCTGCCAGCCATGCTTTTTCATCATCAGATTTCAACTGATCTACAAGGAAGGCTGGTATGGCATAGTCTGCGCTCAGGAAAACATCAATGGCATTGAGAGACTGTGCACCCCAGGTATCCATATCGATGCTGGTAAAGGTCTGCACTTCACCTTTGCTGCAATCCAGACCTTGGCCTGTTATATAATTGCATAAAGGCACACCACCCTTGGAAACAAGGCTTGTAGCCAATGGTTTAGGCGCATAGAATATGGCATTCAGCAAGCTGTAGGTATAAATGTTGATGCGGTATTGGCTGAATTGTTCTGCTGTCAGTTTTTGCTGCAAAGCAGTGTCGAATGAATCTCTGCTGTCATACAGTGTACCTATCAAAATATTGATAGCAGTGGTAATTTCTGCCGGTACACCATCTGCTGTCAGTTGTGCAATAGAATCAGCCGTCAACTGATAACTACCTGCCTGATTGACCTGCCAGTAAATGCCCTGGCCTGATTTTAAGCCCATGCGTACTACAAACACAGCCTGATTATTTATCCCTCCTGCAGTTACTGCATTGGTGCCGATGGCAATCTTCAGTTCGTAGTTGCCCGTACTTAAGAACGCGGCTTCAAACAAGGCGGCAAATTCGTTCAGGCTGTACTGCGGATCTGCACCATCCTGTGCTGTTGAAGACATTGTCTTAGGCTTCACCTGCGTAAGAGCCCGGGTCACCAAAGGACTGTCTTTAAAGTCGGTGTTTACATATTCCAGATCACGGTAAAAATCAAGATTTACAGTAAGCTGCAATATGGAATGGGTATCAATATCTGTCACATTAACCGGATTGGTGAGCGGGTTCATTACGGGAGCCGTAGCCTGATCTCCCTGACTGCGTGCTGATAAATAGGTATAAATATCTTTCACAAACTGCAGTAGCTGGTTAAACTGGTCGGCAGACAGATTGGCGGCTTTGCCAGGAGTAAGCGAAGTACTGAGTGTAACGCTCAATGTATTTTTACCATCTACCGGATTTAACTGGGTCAGTTGATAATATACATTGGTATAGGTCAGCAGGTCATTGGCAGCGTTCTGTTTCCAATCCTGCTGCTGATCTGCCGGCACATCAGGCAGTTCGTTATAACGTTGTATGTTGAAGTTGAATTCAAGTTTCAGTTCCGGTTCATTGCCGGTGCCCAGATCAAACAAATAACTCAGTTCAACACTTGGCCATTTACCCAATCCTTTCAGTTCATCTACATAACCTGTCTGTATAGGAGGATTATTAACCGGTGTGGCAGGATCCAGCTGCGGATCACTGAATGGGGTAACCGTTACGTTACCGTAATAGTCTACCCAGTCAAAATGTACCTGTACCGGATGACCGATACCACGGTAAGGATTGTCTTCTTCCTGCGGATAACCGGCCGGATAAGTCATATACGGATTGGATTTTGCAAATTTGGCGATAGGCACCACCTGGTTGTAATACCATATCAGGTCGTCCAGATTATTACTGTTGTCTGTTTTTCCCAGTACATCGTCCTGTGTCTGCGGTTTTGCAGGTCCTGCAGGCAAGCCAGCAATACTTTCTTTGAACCAGCTGTTTTCCACGACCTGGTAGCTGAGCAGGTTGTACATATTGTTGAGGTATACCTCTGCATACTCCGGATCTGTTACCTTCGGTTGTTTGTCCGGATCAGGATTAGGATTTGTGCGGCTCAGGTCGAAGCCGGCAGTACCTTGCTCTACAGCTGTTACCTTATGCAGGATCTGATCGTTGATGGTAAGAGTGGTTGGGTTTACAAAGATATTTATCACATCTCTTGCGGCCCAGGCCATGGCGGCCATATCTATAAAATAATAAGCTGCAATAGTTTCGAATGTCTGCCCTGCTTTACCGCCGGTACTGATGGTATACTGAACCTGAGGCAATATGATCAGTTGCCAGAGCGGCAGATTGTTCCAATCGCTGATACCGGAATTAAGCTGCTGTATGGCTGCTGCATCCACTCCATAATAAGCCGCAATGGAAGCCAGTGTAGTACCGGTGCCATTGGTTCCTATCTCGCATACCAATCCATTAAAGGTGATAATAGGGACAGGGTATTTTACAGGATCTGTTGTATCAGCCTTGGTATTGAGGGGTACTTTTTTATTCAGGTCTACCAGTTCAGCAGGCAATATATTGAAGCGGGCGGTAATGGTATCAATGGTGTCTTCAGGAGTATTCACATAGTATGACAGTCCCTGTTGCATTTCACTTTGTGCATATACGACGCAGGAGTTGGCATCAATCTTATCGCCTGTTACCGCACAGGTCATATAATCGGTTGGTTTGTTGTTATATTGGGTGCTGTAGGTAACCAGAAGTCGTACATGGGCTGTATCACCTTTACCAAAGACACTGGAAGGAAAACCTGTATTGCTTTCACTTTCATTGTACATCAGATAATAGCCTCCTGAACGGGTAATACTGCACTCCCACAGCAATCGTATGAAATCGTAGATACTGTTCAGTATACCTGTGTTGGGTGCTGCCTCTTCTTCCTCCCTTGCTGCCATTTTCAGGACAGAAGTATCAGGATTGGTTTCAGTAGAGAGATTGGCTTGTACAATACATGTTTTCATATGTTCCATGCCAACGGATAGCAAACCATCTGAGCCTTCATACAGCCATTGTATATCGACGATCTTATCCATATTATTGCTGGCTGATTTCGGGTCCAGTGCGAGCAGCAGTCTTTGCAGAACAATAGCGTCTGCTTCGCTTGCACCCAGAAGCTCATAACTGTAAGCGTTTACCGGAGCAGTGGAATCAGTATCTAGCAATTTGATCTCGATATCTACCATGGTGCTCCATCCGTAATAAGAGGATGGCCAGTAATCCATCACGCCTTTGGCAGCATCATACTGTCCTATCTGGATGCTGAACGCTGAGCCTTGCTCTTTGGGCAGTGCCAGTTGGTTTAGCAGGCCGGAAGGGAACTGCCAGATGAGTGGAGATATACTGCTTTGGCCTTCCGGTGATCCATAAGGAAGTTTCGGTGTTCCGGATGTCTGCCATTGTGTAGTGGTCTGGAAGGTATACTGTATCGGTTGAAGATTGAAGGGCTGCATAGGGGCCAGTTCCAGTACATCCGGCTGTATGCCTGTTTCCTGAGCATAGGTAAGCAGAGTCGTTATTTGAGTAAGATCTTCAGCGGTTAATGTGATGTCGAGTGTATTACCACCTTCTTCCTTCATTGATTTTCCATTGAACTGAAGCCAGCTCAATGAGTTGTTGATAAGCTGTATCGAAAAGTCAGCAGGTATTGCAGCCGGCAAGGCAAATTCCTGACCGGTAAGTGCATACAGGGCACAATTGGAACCTGTACAACTGGAACCTGCCGAAAGAGTTAGCCCCGGCAAAGTGGTAGGCAGACGCATACCGTGCAGCTGATACCGTGATACCATACCCGACAACTGTCCATAAGACTTATTATCGGTAAAGTATTCCAGGATGCTGCCTACCGTAAGGTATTGCAGACCCGGAATATTGGCATTGGTATACCCTTTACTGTCGTAGAAGAAATTATCTTGTTGCTGGTTGGCATAGTTGGTAGCTAGCAGAGCTGCTGTGGTATTGTATTGTTGTGCCAGGGTATCCAGAGTATCGGCCTGAGCGGCATCGGTGAAGGCAACAGTCGTATGTATAAAAGGCTGTATCAACACCTGGCCCAGTGGTTGGACTTGTTGGGCCTGTACCTGTACATTGCCCGCTAGGTCCTGAGGAGTAACCGTAGTACCCGTTAATTCCGAAATAGCTTTTGCCATACTGACAAGCGTATCGCCTGGTACAATGGTGTATTTAGTACTGTTGTATTCGAAACTGTTACCCGCAATGAATAAACCTGGAGTTATCTGGTTTTGCATCAGCAAAACGCTCACGTCGAGATTCTTGTATACGACAGTACTGATGCTGTTAAATGTATCTTCGCTTCTGGCGGTATAGATGGCCGCTCCAATGATCAGCCAGCTATCCGTCATGAGTATTGCGGTATCCTGGAAGCTGGTGTCATTGGCAAGATCATTTAATGTTGTCTTTAATCCGGCAGCTACTGCATTGATGGTATCTGTAGGCTGGACATTATATGAATTGCCTTTATAAGTAAGAGTTTGAGGTATCAATAATCCCGGCACAGCTGCATTCTCTGTGATGAGACTGGCTGCTGTAATAGCATACACAGCAGCCACGGAAGTAAAAGTATCGCTTTCTGCGATGTCATACATGACACCTGTTATTACTACCGGAGTATTGCCTGTAAGCGGATGCGTCTGATTAGCGGTAGCAATGTCCTGGACATTAACCTTATTACTCGTTCCGTCAACACTGATACCATTAGCCCAGCTGACCATAGCGGATAAGCTGTTACCATTGCTGAGACGGTAGGTAAAGTTATCCATGGCATCGGATGCATAGCCGGCTAATTGCTTGCCTAATAGTACAAAGTAATCTTCAAATACAAAAGTAGACATGCTCCATTGCTGTGGATCGGCTACTGCAAACCTGGCAGCAGTCGCTGTTTCTTTCTGGACTTTTACGGCCAGTTCGTTAAACCATTCTTTCACTGCAGACAGGTATTCCTGTGTAGCCATATTATAATTATTGAACTGAATATCCAATCCGATATCAGGCACTTTCAATTCAAGGTCGAAGAACATAGGAAAAATAGCTGCTGCAGACAGGTCTCCTTGAAGTAACTGAACGTTAACGGCCTGGAAACTGTTTTGCAGGAAGCTGAGCAGATCTCCGGTAGGTATAGGAAAAGGGTTGTTTTCGCTGGACAGGAAGGCAATCAATGCATCAAGATCTGCTTTTGAAATACCTTCCGTATCCACTTCTGCACGGGCAGATTGTGAAGGAGCATGGTCAATATAGTTAAGCACCAGCCAACGGAAGAAGTCAGCGCATAAATATTCAAAAGAAGTAGTAGTTCCGTTGCCATCTCCTGATGGATCAGGCGCATCGGTGAACAAAGTAGCTACATATTGTGCGGTCTGATCTTTCAGATTACTGTTTTCAGGTCCTGCCACCGTTAAGTGCGGTACAAAATACAGGTTCAATGTAGGCAGGCTGTCTGCGGAAGTTGCCGTCAATACAGAACTGTAGTTGATAGGCATATGAGGTGAACGGCGTATCACCATTTGATCCGGCCAGGTTTCTCCTGTTACTTCAAATGCATCAATCGTTGCAAATTCAACAGGCGTAACTCCATCGAGCGGTTTTGCTCTGCGGGCAGGAGCAATGCGTACGGTAGCAGCAGGTGCGGATAAACGAGCTGCAGTGCGTGGTGTGCTAAGATTGTTGTTCCAAGGCGCTTTGGCGGTCTGGTCTGTACCAATAGTAAGGTCAAAGCGGATCTTGGCGGTAAAGGTAAAGTGAATGGTAATGGAAAAAATACCCAGATTCAGTTTAGCAGATACCCTGACATCCACTGAAGCTACAATAGCCAGTGGTATTTTGTTATAAGCTTCAAAAATAGCCTGTGCGTATACCATTACGGTAATATTCACACTGGCTGAAATGATTCCAAAGTCTATAGAACCGTATAGTTTACCAATGATACCGATGGTACCTTGCAGATAATAATAATAGGAAGTTTCTACCTGTTCTTTATTGCGCTCCTGTAATGCACCGCTGTAAGGATGGTAAGCGGCTATCACACCTTCAATGATACCAAACATAGTAATGCTGAAACCGGCGCTGAGTACCCCATAGTTCACGCTGTATCCTACACCTACCTGCAGGCCGATACCAAATACGATCACCGGGTTAAAGTTTCCATAATTGGTTTTGGGTACCTTATTGGTAGTGGCGCTGCTGAGTTTCCCAAAATAGAAACCGCCCGAACCCATAGCGGGTATACCTGGAGGAACAATAGCCTGCAGGGTGAAGGAACGTGAAAAATCCATATTATAAGGGAAGCCAATGTCCACCATAAAATCACCATTGGTGTAGATTTCGATTCCGATGGAAGGCAGAGTGATATTCACTGCACCAAACTGCAGGTAGCGGAGTGCATTGGGCAGGGTCAGATCTATTTGATATACACCGATAGAGTCGGATATTTTTTTATACATGATCTCAAAATCGAGTCCTTCAAATATTTTAGCTTTTCCGCCTGCCATGGCGATGCGCAGGCCATACAGATTAGGATCGTTAAACACTGCCTGCATATCCACGGTCCATACCGGTTTATCTTTGGTGCCTGCATTCAGTATACCAAAATTGGTAGCGATGAGCCAGTTACTGTCTTCATTAAATTTCAGGAGTGTATTGCCTGAGCCCGGTCCTATAGGTACAGAGCCGGGTTTAGGTTCGGTAAAGGCTTCCTGCATAGCTTTCGTTACATCTTTGATGGAATTGTATTGAGCAGGATTCACCAGCTCTACATGTTGTCCCATCGCCAGCAGGCGCAGGTCGAAATATTGGGTTCCCTGGCCCGGTACATCCGGCATTTTCTGAATATCCTGCCCGCCACTGGAAGGTTTAAACAGGTTACTTTCATTAATAGAAGGCACTACGGAGCTACCGTCGAAGGTGATGAATACTCCTTTCTGGGTTTTGGTAAGATTGATGCCATTGATATTGATGAATATCAGGTTAAGTGTTTTAGGCAATTTGTAGGTCACCTTAATATCTTTGGTGTCGAGGTTATACGTAACTGAGAAGCCGTCCAGACTTATTTTGTTGAGTATATCCCATGGTGCATCGAGCTCAAATGTTGGATTGAATAACATTTTCATGAAAGAAGTAATCAATCCGCCCAGTGTCCAGTTCTGGATAGAGAAAACAATGGTGCGGCTTTGGCCGCTCACATCGTACATAGCAGTAAAGCCTTCCCAGGTAATAGCGAGCTTCTGGTCTTTGCCGGAGAAATTATAACTAATGGCTACTGTAGCATTGAAGTATTCCAGGGTCACAATGCCCAATACACCACCGGAGTATGTACCGGTACCTGAATTATTGCTTGCAGCTTCGTATTTTAACCAGACATTAGCGATGATATTGATCTTTTGATCGATAATCGGGAAGGTAAATATCCACTGCAGTCCTCCTTTTACTTCATAACTGCTTTTTCCTGTCCCACTTGGAATAGTGGCATTCAGTGAAAACTGTGTAATACTTAAACTATCAGGCAGAAAACTGGTAGGCAGGCTGATGGTCTGGAACAATTGCTTAATGAGTTCACCCAGATTTAAATTACTGCCTTCGGGCATCGCAACGCTCAGGTCCCATCCGTCAGATGAATTATAATTTACATCTGTATTGAGCTGCAGACGGCCAATGGCAAACAATCCCGATACCTGGGCTGTGAATATGCTTGGACCGGTGTCGCTTGCAGGTGAAGAAGAAGTCAGACGCAGGGTACCATCAGTTACCGAAACATTGGTAATGAAGTTAAGGTCGACATTGGCATTAGCATAAAACTCGTAGTACTTGCTGTTGATATCCATATTGATACCGAATGCGGTAAATTCAACCAGCAATAAATTTTCAGGGATATTAATAGTTCCCGCCGTAATGGCTGATAATAAATTATTAAATGTGACCGATCCTGTAAAGGCAGCCGAAAGAGTCAGATCTGAAGTGATCTCTACATCAAAACCTCCTACAAATAGAGTAGGGAAGAAGCTGACTCTGGCGCTGAAATATAAGCTTTGTGAATTAGTCGTACCAGGACCAATAATGACCCAGTTCACATCAAATTCCTCAATGACAAAATTATCGAAAAGCGTCCATGCGCCGTTCGATCCTATATATGCTGATACGCTGGTTATGCTTAGCCCGTTGTTAAAATCCAAAGAGGTATTAAATCCCTTAAAAGCAATACTGTTGAGGTATTGCTGTAAAGTAGGCGGGATACTCTGAAACCAGTTTTGTCCTGCCATCAGCCCAAATAAACTGAGCGGGGTAAGGGGTTTGTCCGGTTCTGAGGCTACATTCAGCAGGAAGGAAGAAGAGCCTGACTCAACCGCTGCACTGAAATTCAATACAATAGCATCACCAGCAGCCAGTAATAAGCGGAAGTAGAGTATAGGGGTCTGTACTTTTTGCGCCTCTCCTTCGGTCGGCATTAATCCATCATCCGGTTCTTGTTCTTCATATTCAATGCGCAATGCATCTCCTTCGTCTTCCGGTTCCGAGGTAACGGTCTCTTCTTCTGTTTTGATCTGAAACCCAATACCTGGATTGCTGACTTTCAGGAACCCCAATGATATCAGGGTAGCGTCAACGCTTACAAAAAGCTCCAGATCTGGATAAACGATATCTTCGTTATTGACTTGGGAAGGATCTATACTTCCCGAAAGAGCCAGCTGTGTAGATGAGGTCCAGGAAGTAAAGAAATTCACAACGGGCTGAAGCCATTTCGTCAGGGTAATAAAAGCTGCAAAGTTCTGTCCTTCTGTTAAGGAAATATTCTTTTGCCGCCAGTTGAAAACAGGTACTTCCTCTGTGCTGAAAATGAAGGAAGGTGAGGTGTAAGGAAGATTATCAAATACACCGCCGGTCATATAGGGCCAACTGGTAGCAAATATCCAGTTGGAGAGATTGATCTGTATGGTAAACTGAACTTCATCCGCATCATTCGCGGTAATGATCAATGTAACAGAAGTATTACTCTTTTCTACATTGAGTATTGCTGCTGTGGCATTAGTGATCGTTAACGTTTTTCCCACAGGCTCAGGAATGGAAGTACCGGAGGTGTCGATTAACAGAAACGAATCAGCAGGCAACTTATAGCTTTTGGACAACAGATCGTCCAGCCCAACTTGCGGAATCAGATCCGAATCGGTAAAAGATGCCGCATTAATGGTAATGTTGCTATTATTGGCAGCGGCCTGGCTCCTAAAAGTGGCGGCTAGTTTGGATAAGCTCATAATAAAATGATATTCAGTTATACATCTACAATTAATCCCATATGGTCACTTGTACTCCTGACCCTGCGGTAGTTATTCCAGCCAACAAAAGTGGTCAGAGCACCTATATTACCTGTAACAAAGCCGCCATGCCCGATAGGGCCTGCCGGTGGAAGCGGTAAAGCGGAAGGTAAACCTGCTGTAGGCATTGCCGCATTCAAAGCCATGGCAGAATTGTATACCAGACTGCCGGGAGGCACACCTGCTATTGGCGGTGCATCCCGGTTGTACGTAGTGCCGGTTACTCTGTTTACGATCGTAATATTTGTGGCCGGGCCAACGGCTGTTCCTCCGCCATAGCGGGTCAGTATATTATCCACACTTGAAAAAGTATCCTTTATCACATACTCATAACCTGGATATCCGTTTGTTTGCCATGGCCTTGCACTATTGTGCGATCTGATCATGGTACATACATACCCCTTGTCTGGCCATACATTGGGCGTAGGATTGATCTGGCGTGTATAGCCAACACCTCCTGGAAAATTACCCAGCAACCGGTTGTAAGCAATAGGTTCGAAATGAGTATTAAAGATATCGACGTTAAAATCCCCGACTATTACTCCCACTTCGTTGGCAGCGAGATTTGTCGTCATTTCCTGAATATAGGAAAGCTGGTTGGTGCCATCTGCTGACTGTTGTTTTTTGGGAGAAGCATGAAAGGATAGTAATTTGATGGTCCTTCCTCCGCCTGCCGGTTCCCAGAATGTAGTTAAAAAAGGTGTTCTGTTAAAAGCATTGGGAAAATCCAGTACAGGTGCTATACCCCCAACCATAGGTCCCCGGAACTGCCATTGTCCCGCCAGACGGCGGTAAGGCACCCCCGGATTAATCAGGTTGGCACCTCCGGGTGCATTACCCAAAGGGAGAGCATCTATCCAGTCGATTCCATAATTAACCAGATTTAATGCTCCGATATTGGCTACCGAATCAGAGGGATTGGCTCCGCCCTGCCATCCCCAGGGACCTGTAAACTGTACATTGGCATGGTTATAAAATACGGAAATACCTTCCTGCACATTACCTTGCCCCAGTCTGAGCGGAGGAACAAGCCTCCAGTCACTGGGTGCAGGAAACCAAGCTCTTAACTGTTCCAGCAAAAACAGGCTGCCTGTCTCTCCGCCTGCTGTTACCAGCGTGCCGGGAGCACCTGTACCCGTAGAAGTTTCTACCACTACAAAAATATCGGGTGTATTTTGAATAAGAGTTGTACGGATAACTTCCCTTCTGTAACCGGCTTGCGGCGGAGGGATCGTAAGAGTACCATCCCGTTTCCGCTTGGCTCTGGGTTCATTTATTTTGTTAATTCCGAATTTTTCAATATTCCAATATAAGATGCGGGCCATAAGACATAGTTTTTTAGGTTATAGCAACAGGTTTATACATTTTTGTTGTAGGCAGCATACCAGCCAAGACTTTTGGATGTCGCTCCGGGATTGGGATTGCCGAATAATAGGAAATCAGTATTACCCCCTGGTGGCAGTTTCAATATACCCAGTAGCTTCAGAGCAATATTGGATAGGGTAAGCAGGTAAGATTGCTGATCGACTACATATTGCAGGTTCAGCTTATCAATAGTCAGCTTTAATACACCTTGTATGCTCAGCAGTTTGGCGTTGCTGGCCGTGCCTGGCAACTTAATGCCTACAAAAGCGTTATAGCCCGGGGCAGCATTTTTAGAACCGGGACTCCAGGCTATGAGCAGGCTGGCGTTAAAACCTGCACTGCTGGCCAATTCGCCGGGAGAACCCATATTAAGTGTCATTTGCAATCCATACCAGTCACCCGCGATCCCTGTAGCATTAATACCTGGTAAAGCCAGCTTTAAATAGCCCTGACCGGATGGCGCCGATTCATCATTTCCACTCAGCAGCTTATTGATCTGTAACGCAAAATTGGGATAAAGACTGTTGGCTCTGGCATTGCTCTGAGATGAGTTGAAAGCGATCTGTGAGGCATCGAAAGAAAAAGTGGTCACCGTTGGCGTATTCAGGTTAAACGCCATGTTTACATAAAGGTTACTGTAATTGAGTCCCTGCTGCAGTGTATCATTATTCAATTTAATACCAAATGAAAAAGCATCAAGCGGATAATCTGCATCACCCTCATTGAGTGCCGGAGCTATCATGGTATCGAAATTGAGGTAGCCCCACATCGTAAACCTCGATTGTATATCGAGCGCTGCGGGATCTGTAGTGAGGGTATTGAATTGTATCTTGGTGATCTCTACATTGGTCAGCAGGTTACTGTCAAAGTAGAACAGATTATCGTCTTTGTTGTCGAAAACATATACCGGTGTGCCGTTATGATCCTGATAAGTACCGTTTAATACTACCGTATTCAAACTGTTGGAGCCATACGGATTGTTGGTCCCGGTCACTTTATCGGAGAATAAGTTATTCATGGTCAACTGTATCTTACTGGCAAAATCCTTGATAGCAGTATTTTCAAACAATACCTGAAGAAATAATACTTTAAAATCGTAGGTGGCTCCCGCAGCAGGCTGTACCGGCTTATTGGGATTCAGTCCCTGTGATATCTGTTGGGCATAAGCGGGGTCAACATAGTTAATCAGTCCAAACAGGGAACTGACGGGGTCCATAGTGATGACGCCGCTGGCATCTACCCGGTTCACCTCTATACCGAAATGATGCGCGTAAAAGTTCTTTAGGTTAATACCACTGATCAATCCTTTTAACTGCTGTGGAAATTCCTGTAAGTCGATCGTTGCTTTCAAAGCCAGAATCCCATTCCAATTGGGATCATTGATGATCGTGTGGAATTTCTGATAATATTCCAACTGTCCGGAAGCAGGATCGGTTAATGCTGTGTTGTAAGCATCTTCGGCCGCCTCCAGGTAGGTCTGCAGCCAGGATGAAACCGCCACCAGCTGATTATAAGCAGCGGCAGGATCAGTATTATTCTTATCGATATTAAATGCATTGGCCTGCGTCCATTCTTTGGGATTCTTCACCCTGTCCATGATGGTGCCTTTGCAGAATTTAAAGATCAAAACATTATTGTAGTCTGCGTAGGTGTTGTTGATGCCGACGTTCAGATCAAATGGCCAATCTTCAATTGACATTTTATTATTGAACACAGGTTGGCTGCTGGAACCGCCGCCGGGTGTATTCATTGTTGAAAACAAATCGCCCAGATACTGTTTATTGGTCACTACCAGAAATTGCTGGTTGGTGAGGAAGGCACTTTGCATTTGAGGCATCAGATTAATAAAACTGAGCTGGTATTGTGGAGGGTTTGCAGGTACCTGGCCTTCTGGGTTGAGGTATTCAGGCAAACCGTTGTTTACAGTATTCTGCGCCAGATTCAGCAGGCTCCAGTTACCATCATTGTTCACATTCGCTACCATACCCTGCGGTGTAGTGGAGGCTGTATAGGTTCCGTCTCCATTTTCGACAGTAGTTCTTCTGGCTTTGCTTTTACTGGCACGTGGAGTAGTTAAAGCAGCTGTTATCAATGTTTTTCTTTCGGAACTGAGCACTTTGGATTCAAAGGTGCCGATGCCTTCGGCGCTGGGTGGAGGTACGGGATTTACACCAAGATAAGGTGCCATGGGCACTGCAAAGCCACTGGTTTGCGGCATATCTACCGAAGGTTCATAAAAGCCGAGAAAACCTGTTATACTGTTGCCGGGTGATGCCACACCGTGATCTTTGGCATATAAAGAAGCACCCTGAGGCTGTGAGGCATATTGAACATTGCCGGAGGTGGCAGTTACGATATTAGCCCATGCTGTCAGATAAGTGCTGTCGAGTACGGGTTTATCTGTGCCGGGATTGGCCAGGGATACTTCCTGACCGGGGAAATTGGCAGCGAAGGCTGCCTGCTTTGATGTAAAGCATATGGTATCACCAGTGATGATACCAGCATTGTTCTTATAGGGGGTAAATGTAATGACTTCTGTGCCGGAGAGACCTGGCAGTAAGCTGTACTGTCCGTTTTCATCGGCAAATGCAGCCTGTGATGCACCGGGGTCAAGGTAAAAATTACCTTCAGGTGAGAGATAATAGGGCTTGATGCCTGCTGCATCCTGTGGAGATATAACAAAGCGCGCGCTTTTGTCTGTGGGAAACAGATTATTGACCGGTGCCCCAGAATCTATCATATCCACCGCGGGCCATAAAGTAAGTGGATAACCGGTATTGATGGCGTAATAACTGGACAGGCTGGCGGCTCTTGTCTGGCCGGTATTCACATTATAGATCTGACCTGTGATCGCGAAATAGGTATTCAGACCACCGTTATTTGCTATGTCGAGCAGATCAATTTCAGTCTGGGTAATGAGAAAATCATTGGTATTTCCCGTTTTCAGTATAGGATAGGCAAAGTGGGAGGGAGCGGTGCTGTCTCCATAGTAATAGTTATTTTGCAAACCATATCCCTTAAAGTCAAGGTTCATATTCAAACCTAGTAAAAAGCGGAATGACCCTGTACCAGGGCCGCTGAAAGGAATGGTAATATCACTTCTGAAAAGAGAATTGGTGCCGAATACTTTGTTGGCAAAGCTCATGTTGGGGCTGCCGGATGTCCAGATAAGCCGTAAGGCGTTGGAGTTTTCATCGGGTTGCAGCTCCATCACGGTATTGTTCTGGATGGTAAGAGTACCGAAGCCGTTACCAATCGTTATGTTAAAAGATTGTCCTACGACAAAAGGCGCACTGGGCCCAAATTGTGCAAAGTTGAGGACGGTTGTATTTCCGGTGGAAGGTATTGTATCCGGATTGCTTAGCCATGCTGTCGTGAGGTTGGCAGTTACACTCTGCCGGAATGTAAGCAGGTAAGGGCGGTAGCTGTTGATAAAGCTTTTTACATCGGCGGGGGCTGTTGTAGCAAACAGAAAATATACCTGTTGCTGTGTCGCCACCTGCAGAGTAATAGCAGGATCAGTATAGGAAGATCCATCAGGAAGCATAAGAGCACTCCAGTGCTGTCCTGTCTGATTAGAGATATAGAGCGCAGGATTTCCCGAATTTTCATTGCTGAATACGATCTCTGTTTCGGATTGTGCCATAAGAATAATTATCAGTTCTTAAAATGGGATAAAGTGAATACTTAACCAGGGCAGAATAGCATAACAACAATCACAACACCCAAAAGGGAGAGATTCAATACGGTGATTTCCTTGCCCTCAAAATTGCCTACAGCAATGACTTGCTGGGCCGGTTTTAAAGAATGGGTACCGTTGAAGGTTGTTGTGCCGTCTAACAGGATAGTATTAGTATCGGGAGCACCAGTCAATACGATCACAGCTAGATTAGCCTGGCTCGTATTGGTGATCGAACAGATACAATCGCTTCCGTTATTGGTTGCTTTTTGTGCAAATTCGAAACGGGAAAGGGATAGCGTATCTGCTTTAGACCTGGTCATATCCTGACCCATTGCCAGAATATGACCAAGAATACATAACAAAAAGGTCAGAAAGTGAAGTTTTCTGCTGCACTTAGCTGCTTTGGCACTGAATAGTTGCTTCAGCATCATTTTGAGCATTGGTTATGTTGGTGATAGTGACTGTTGAGCCTCCAAAATCACCAAAAGCATTCACTACAATGTTGGGAGAATTAGGTTTCAAGGTGTAGATTCCGTCGAACATGGGTCTTGACTGACCGGCATCGTCTACAATAATACCGCTTCCGGGTGCTCCGGAAATAGCAAATTTCAAGACATTGCTCCTGCTGGAGTTGGCAATTGTAATAGTTGAATTGGTGCCGTTTGCTGTGTTCCAGGTGCAAAATTGACCTGATTTAATGCTGGCACTTCCGTTTTGGTTGATTACCGGGTTTTGTGATGGCATGAGTATTAGTTTTTAGGTTAAAAATTAGAGGATAGGGATATATAAAATCTTTTATACAAAGCATGTATTGGTGATCGAGCAGACCAATCGCTTCTGTTATGATGAAAATTCAAAACAAAAAAAGCGATGCAGTATCCATTTTAGACTTAACCGTACCCTGATCCACTGCCAGGGTATGGCCAAGAATAAATAATAAAAAAAGGATCAGAAAGTGAAGCTTACTGCTGCACTTAGCTGGTTTGACACTGAATTGATGCCTCAGCATCATTTTGAGCATTGGTTATGTTGGTGATAGTGACTGTTGAGCCTCCAAAATCACCAAAAGCGTTCACAACAATGTTGGGAGAATTAGGTTTTAACGTATAAATTCCGTCAAACATTGGTCTTGACTGTCCGGCATCGTCTACAATAATACCGCTTCCGGGTGCTCCGGAAATAGCGAATTTCAAGACGTTGCTCCTGCTGGAGTTGGCAATTGTAATTGTTGAATTGGTGCCGTTTGCTGTGTTCCAGGTGCAAAATTGACCTGATTTAATGCTGGCAGTTCCGTTTTGGTTGATTACCGGGTTTTGTGATGGCATAAGTATTAGTTTTTAAGTTATAAAAAATATTGAAAGATGTAACGTTATTATGGAATAGAGGATTCAATTTTATGTATGTATTACCGCCACTGGCAGTTCCTCTTTATTTCTCAATTTTGCCTTATTAATCTGTATTGGTATAATAATTTATGACCGTTTCAAATCTACTGATCATTAATTGTTATCTTTTTCTACTCTGTTTATCATCTGGCTTTTCAGTATTCTGCTTTATTTAGAATAGGAGAAGCTTTATTAAAGAACAATTCAAAGTAAAGGAAATAAAATAATACCCTGTTAAGTGAAAATACCAGACTTGTGAATTGCGTATTTATACGGAAGTGATCATTACAGAAAATTCAGACGTTCAACGATAGGTTGCATTAAAGACTTAATGGGAATATATTTTTCAAGTTAAAAATATTCATCGGCTGATTTCTTTTATTATTTCGAAACATCAGCGGTTTCGCCCTGATGATGAGCATCCATGCAAACGCACAGGAAAAATCTATTTTGATGAAAATGGAAAATTATCTTCCGAGCAGGTAGTAAAAGATGAGGTAATCCAGGAGATCAGATATTATTATCAACATTAAAAACGGAAACAAAATCAATGCAGATCAGGCGGTATACAATTCTACTATCTATGATGAAAATGGAGCTGTTGCGTAGACTATTCGTAGTCTTACCATTGTTTATTTACAATGAAAAATATTTGTATAAAAATTTACATTTTTTTTAAAGATTCTCCTATTAATGCTAACAATATAATTATTAGAATCATTGCTAAAATAGAATAAGGATTAGCAAAATTAACAGTCCACCCTAAAAATTTATTTCTTTTAGGAGGAAAGAGCCTCTTGTCATCTTTATTATAGTAAAAAATGCCAAATTTCCAGTTATCTTCATTCATGATATAATGTTTTTAAATAATTAAATACATCGTTATTTTTTATCTAAATATAGTAGTAATGCTCCTATCATTGGAAACATAAAAGAGTAGTATAAATATACTAAAATGAAATAAAATTCCTGGAAAAAAGAAAAGCATGCTGTACCATACTGCAATTACTTTTTGGGTGCATTAAATATGGAATAATATAAGAAAACAGGAAACTTCTCAAACGTTTCTGTTTTACCAAGCGTATATTCATCAGGGCCGAATGCCTGGGAAAAATCAAGAATGGTAGATGTTTTTGCCGGAGATACCGCGATCATTTTTATTAAGCTGGTAACTGCTGTTTCAGATTCGTAGGTGAATAAAAGGGTTTTACCATCTAAACTGTATATTTTATAATGATAGATTCGTGCTTTTAGCTTGGTATCAACGCCTGTACCATCCAGTTTGGCTCTGTACATTAATTTTTTGGTACCGTCTTCCGTAATGTATACATCTGCATTTTTATAGCTGGCATCATAGGTAAAGGTAACCTGATCGTTGGTCTTATAATAATAGCTTATGGCTTTCTCGCCTCTGGCCATGACCTGAACTTCAGCATCTTTAGGCATTTCCATAGGCCCGCGTTGTGACGGAGCCGCCGGTTTTTTTTTGAGCCGTTACATTCACAGCCGAGAACAGCATAACAATAGCTGCCAACACTAATTTTAAGTTTTTCATGGTTTTTTTTGCAATGTTAAAGAAAATTATGGTTGTAAAAAAATTACATACATTTTTTATAGGATTGTGCTGGCTATTTGATGTACGATTGAGTAGTGCGAGAGACTTCAGAGAGCTAGGGGGCAGCTCCTGAATCATTTTTTTTCCTAATCTAGTTTCTTCTGTTTTATTACTACTTTACTTTCTGTTTCTTCCAGAAATTCTCAATTTGATATCAAAATTCATTTTGATTTTTCGAAACATTTTGAAAATTAAGTAAAAAGCTGCAATGATTTGTATTTCAGAAGTATCTTTGAAAATAGTGTTGCTTTGGTATTCTTGATGGGAAATTGTTAGGATTTCTTCATTAAATTTTGTCTGACTTTTTTCAATAGGTTTAATTGTATTCATTTGCAATATTTATTAATTGATATTGCAAAGATTAATTTTCGCAGGATATGAATGTTATCCAAAACATTATCCAGTTTATCCAGAAAAAGTAGTAATTAGTTGAAAATTAAATTTTTACCGTTTTAATCGATATTGATAATTTTACTGTGAGGAATTTTAAATTGATTTTGTTTGTCAATTGAAAGTTTATTTTCAGTAAAAAGAGTTTTGCGTATATCTTCGGGTTTTGGTTGTTCTTCCTTATCTATAAATTCAAAATGGTCTAAAATCATCCGAGATATAGCACTGGTGTTATCTTTACCATTTCTTTTTGGAGCTTCAATAAACCCTTTTTCGATTAATTCCGAAAATAAATAACCAATAGATTGAAGGCTGCCTTTAATTTTTATTTTTTGTGATGTAGAGAAAATCTCCTTGTCTTTAATTAATGTTTCTCGGGTTGCAATTTTTTGATTTTGGAATCTCCATAGTTTTTTAAATTTCAGAAAAACTTTATAACCAGTTTTCTTTTTATTGTGGAAGAGTCCATTTTCTTGGGTAAATTCTCTAAATTCTACATTGTTTAAAAGTACTCCTCTGTCAATTGTACTTAACACATTATTTTGTTCCTTTATCTTTAGTTGTGTTCTATATAAGTCCTCGATGTAAAAATCATATTCAGTAGTTTCATAATCCTCTTTGGATGGAAGTTCATAAGTTTTGTAAAGTTTATACTTAAGGATGCTACTGTTTTCAGCAATTATTTCTTTTTTTAATTTTGAAATAGTATCAAAATATAAATCGTTAATTTCTTCATCAATCAAATCATCATTTTGTTTTATATCTTTTTTAGATAATTGAAAAATATACTCTGCAACAGTATCAATTTTTTCATTTTCAGATTGAGCATTCTGATATGATTTCAATACTTCGTTATTATTTTTATTCAATTCAAGTTCATTTTTAATTTTTGAATTGGTTAGATGAATTTTTTCATCTAAAAATTCTAGAATTTTGTTTATGGCATATTTGAAATTTGTAAATTTTTTTATATCAAAACTCAATTTTTTCACGTAATTGTCGAATGTGAAAAATTCTTTTAAATATTTATGTTTTTCGTCATCAATAATGGCGCTATTTTTATTGGTTCTAAAATTACAGTCTTCCCAAAAATCCATTACATTAGTGTCAAAAGGAATATCTAAATAATCTCCGTCAAAATTGGAATATCCATTATTATACAAATACTGTATCAGTTTTGTTTGCATAAATTCTTGGTATGCAGTAATTGACAACTCAAAATTTTCAGGATATTCATTCGGAATCCAATTTGAGTTTATAATGAAATCAAATTTATTTTGATTAAAAAATAATTGATATTCATTTTTTAATTCATTTAAATAGTCAATCTCATCAGCATCAATATAAGTATCAAACCAATTTTTTAAATCAGTATTATAATTTTTTTCAAATTCTTTGAGGGAATAGTAAAATGGGATATTCATATTCTGAACATTGATAATTGGCTATTATCACAAATTTACAAATAAAAATGATTCAGAAAATTATTTAGATTGAAAAGAATATTCCACAAAAACACAAACAACAACTTAATTGGAATCCGGAACTACTTCAAAACGAAGTAGCTCTCTGATGCTCCTATATTGTAATATTTTTCATTTAATATATAGAGCAGGAAGTCAACGATTCCCCATCTTTCTTCTGCTCAAAGTCAAGAGACTTCGGATAACGGAGACAACCTAATCTCATAGATTTTATCTTCAGTTATATATTTTCAAAATTAAAATGTTGTAAAGTTTCTATATAACCGATAATTTTCTTTTCATTTACTTCTATTTCACCATTAAGATTTATATTTATTACATTAGATTTAGTTTTAGTAAAAAGATGGATTAATTTATTCATATTTTCATTTCCATCAAATCTTTTTACCCAATGTTCAAAGAATTCAACATAATGGAATTTCAAATAACCATTATCAAGTTTTATATAGCCTCTTGAATCTTCTTTAGTGAGTTCCAATTGTTTTATAAATTCATTTAATTCTGACTTGAAGTTATTTAAAATATAATAGTAAATTATTGGGCCTAAACCATCAATAATACATATTCTATTTTCGTCAAAATTAATAAGTTTTTGATTTAAATAATTTTCAGGAAATCCTATTTCTTTTTTGTAAGAATCAGAATAGATGTCATTTATTGAGATATTTGATAGCTTTTCTAAAAACTTGGTTCTTTCTCCCTTTAGAAAAAAATAATTATTATTAAAGCATTTGTAATTCTCTTTATAAAAATAATCACTATAACTTGGATACTTGCTTAAAGCTATATATAAAGTTTGAAGTTCATTATAAAAATCTGTAGTCATTTTGTAAGGTGCTCTAGGTTTAAATCAAATATACAAAAACAATTTAGTCACTTTCTTGTGGGTTTCCGTAAAAAGACAATAAATCCCAACTCTCGTCAGGATTTATTCATTTATAAGTTTAAAAAAATCAGATAAACTAATCTTTCTAGTTTCACACATTTTAAAAAGTGTTTCAACAGGTATTCTGTAAGGTTCTCCACTTTTAATCTTTCTAATGGTGCTTTCTTCCACACCATGATTTTTAGCAAAAGAGGTTTGTGACTTGTCTTCTTTAAGCCAAGGTATTAACCAGTTTTTTGTAATGTATGAACAAATTTTTTCGTTTATATCTGTCATATAAACAAATGAAATAATTAATAAATAAAAAAACACGGTCGATCGACCGTAATTAAAATATTTTTATTACATTTGTAAAATAAGTTACAATAAAAGTAACTTTGCGATACTTCAAAAAATATTAGAAGCTATTGCTTAGAATCTCGCCCGAAAACTGGTAATTTTTAACACACGAGACGATAAGCAGGAAGCTCACGACCTAGGCGTGGGCTCTCTTATCTGTGTGTAAGGTATACCAGTACCTCAGGGCGGATATTGTAGAGTTCCATGCCGTTTTATTTTCATGCTGTTCTGCTTTTCTACAAATATCTTTTTCTAAGCCAGCTTTACTACATACAGTATCATGATCTGTTACAATGGGGTGTACAATCCATTGCGGCTTTTAAGCTTTAGAAAAACACAAATTCTTTCATATTTTTTTGGTAAGAATATACAGTGTTGCACCAGACTGTTTGGCTTGCTTACTGTCATTCAGAATGTAACGAAGTGAAATGAAGAATCTAATCTATCACTGAGATTCCTCCTTCGTCGGAATGACAGCAGGTGTAAAATTGTATACCATACCCTTTATTTTTTGTCTTGTATGGGCAGGAAGTTCAGCATTGCCCGGACTTCCTCCTTTACAGGCAGTAAAAACATACTCACACATGAAAAAAATTAAAACAGATTTTGAAACCCGTCTTTGGGCAGACAGCAGGAAGCGTTCCGGTCTCCAGCTGATGGAAACCTTTTTTCAGCTCAACGATCTGGCCGCCACTAAAAAGAGATTACATAACATTATGAACCACGCGGTAAAAAAGAATAGCTGGATCAAAGAAGATCCGTCCGTTCTTTTTCACTTTCGGCAGTCGATGCAGTCGTTTGTCCGGGCAGCCTACCTCATCACGCTGAAGGAAAAGAAATGGGCTGTTAATACTCAGTTGGAAGATATTTCTCCGTTGGTTCTGGGCTTGCTTTCGGAGAAAGAATACCAAAATCCGATGCTGGTCTTTAAAAAAGCATTCAAAGAGTACAGCATCAAGGAATTTGATTATTTCATGTCCGGGATGGTCTATTTCTCACTGGGAATCTACAATCACCTCCCGGAAAGGAATATCGTGAATCCCTACATCCATCTGATTAAAATGCTGGATGCAGCGCAGCTTATTTTGGAAAGGAGAGGGAAGAAGATCAAAGCAAATGACGAATAGAAATCTCATTAACGCAAAGGTTTACTATAATTTTGCATAGAGTAGCAGGAGGCAAAGAAGTAATCAATCTTTGATTGATTCGATGAAGCGAGTATTTATTCGTCTGCTTCATCAGCAGAGAATCCGGCACCTTTGCTTTCCTAATAATCATCAGGATTTATAAAAACCTTTGCGTTAAAAAAACGTAATATGATCTCTGATACCATCAAATATGGTTTATTTCATAATGAATGCCTGTCTGAAAATCTTTGATTTTCTCGCGCCTTATACTATCCGTAGAGCTCATAACCCTTGCGCCTTTCCAACAAGGCAATTTTTAAAACACCAGCTTGTGTCATTCCGACGAAGGAGGAGTCTCGTTTGTAGATCAGATTCTTCATTTCACTTCGTTGCATTCAGAATGACAGCAGGATAAGTAATCTGTATGACTTTCATAACTTCCTTCTTCTAGCTTCCGGCTTCAAAATGCCTGCTTGTCATTCCGGCGAAGGAGGAATCTTGTAGAAGACTAAAATTCCGCATTGAAATTCAGTGAATTATTAAATTGATGAATCTGGGTTTGATCATTGGAAATTCTATAAAATATTTTAATCACGCATAAAAAACGGCGCCAAATGATTTCATTGGCGCCGTTTGGTGTTTAGTAACCAAGACAGAATCTTTGAAATTTCATCCAGAAAATAGGGGAGAATAATGCCTTTACAAAAATTGGTTTTTCATCCGCTGGCAGGGACTTTTCAGAAAGAAATCTGGTCCTGAATGTGTTAAAATGAGGCCAGAGAATTTTAATTATATTTTTTTGAAATACTCTACATCCACTGCAACTACAGAATGGAGAGGCCAAAAAACTTTCACAGGAATAAAAAAAAATTGAATTTTGAACATTGAAATTACAAAGCAATATCATCCTGTTTCAGAAAAATAAAGGTTACTGCAACTACAGAACAGAGAGGTCAAAAAACTTTTATAAAAGATAAATAAAAATGAAATTTGAACTCTAAAGAATGTGAATCGTCATTGAATTCAAAAAATACTATACCAGGAGAGAACAAGCAGAAAGCAGCGAGAAAAATACAAGTGGAACTGTGAAATCACAAAACATTTATACAATACATGCTTTTCCTGGTGATGACCATACCATATTCACTACTAAATAGGATGATAAAAGAGGGATAAATCAAAAATCACTCAAAATATAGAATTTCATTTAGGGCGATCAGCCTATGAATAGTATAGAGCTTTCCTCAATTATCAATTTTATCAAAACTAATTTTCAATAATCCAATGAGTACACCATTACATATAATTTTCAGTTGGTTTGAAACTGGAGATTTTCCCACAGAAACGCAGTTTAAAGAAACATTTTCATCTTTTCATCACAAAGATTCCTTAATCCCTATGGAAAGTATTGAAGGGTTTGAAGAAATTTTTCAATTATTTGCCAGTGCAGAAGCATTTCAAGCGCATTTAACGGACTCAAGGGCTCATTCTGGATATTTGGCTTTACTTAATGCCAGTAATCTAACCACAACTCATGTTAATGACTGGAAAAGTAAACTTGGAATCAGCAATGTGGCTACGGTCGACAGTTCTGATCAGTTGGGTAATGTATACACTAAAATACAGGTAAATGGTTTTGTTGATGAACTGAAAGATGCAGATAAAAACTTAGCATCAGAGATCGGAAATATTAAAAAGATACTGTTATCCAATGATCTGTCTTTAGATGAACTACAGGAAATTACAGACTATATCAAAGAAAACAGGGAACAGATAGAATTGCTTAAAGAGGATATTATCAGAAGTAATTATGATGATAAAATCAACCTTGTTGGAAGTTATTCAGATTGGGGAGCAATCCTATATCAAAATAAGTTTAATGATTTGGTATATGATAAAATTAAAAATATCGAAGATGCAGCCAGTTCCGAAAAAATCAAGTACGAAGAAAGAATCAGGGGTGATTCTACAATAAAACATAATCTTGATACATTAAGTTTTGTGATTGATGCTTACGACACAGTTACAATGTTTACAATACCTCTTAAGGTGAAAAGAATAGACACCAATAATATTGAAGTGCTATTTGATTCGATACCACCAAATATAATTCAATTAACAATTAAAAAAATATAATTATGGACATTAAATACGCTTATTATCGAAGCTCTGTAGGATACAAAATTGAAGGAAAAACAGACAATGATATTTTAACAGCAGCCGGTAACACACGCTCAATCAATTCTTTTTGGCATGATGGAAATTTAAACCCCTTAGATTATGTTCCAAAAACACGAACTTTAACAATTAATGGTACTACTTATGATTTGTCGGCAAACAGATCATTTATAACGACAGACACAATTACCCGTCTAAAAGGTGGTACATCCGGCTCTTTGGTGTCCGGCGATGTTACCCTTGCAGCAGGTTCTAATATGGTGATTAATCAAACCGGGAATACCATTACATTAGCTTCAACAGATACAACTTACAGCGCAGGTAATGGTTTGACATTGTCAGGGACTTCATTTTCTTTACCGGTTACTACTTCAGGTACAGGGAATGTGGTTACGGGAATTAGTCAGACAGTCAATGGACTAACGGTGAATCTGGCCTCTATGCCTACCTCAGCGGATTTGGCTAATTATATTCCGCTATCGCAAAAAAGTGCAGCCAATGGGGTTGCTACGCTGGACGCATCCGGTCAGGTGCCTGCATCTCAATTGCCATCTTACGTGGATGATGTTTTGGAAGGGTATTATAAAGCTGCAGACGGAAAGTTTTACAAAGAAGCAGCATATACTAACCTTATCTCCGGGGAGACGGGTAAAATTTATGTATCTCTGGATACTAACAAAACTTACCGATGGACTGGAACAACATTCGTTTATATCACATCTGGTGCTGTAGATTCTGTAAATGGATTAACGGGTGTTGTAGTTTTAAACAAATCTCATGTAGGCTTAGCTAATGCCGATAATACAGCAGATACAGCTAAAAATGTTCTTTCTGCTACAAAATGGACTACAGCACGAACCATTACGCTTTCTGGAGTTACCGCAACGGCACAAACAATTGACGGTTCAGGAAATGTCGCAATTCCTATTACTGCTGTTCCTGCGACATTACTGACGGGTACTGCAGCAATTAATATAACCGGATCAGCTGCAAAATTGACAACACCGAGAACAATTTCTGCTTCAGGTGATGCTACGTGGACAACAACTTTTGACGGTTCGGCAAATGTTACCTCAGCGTTAACATTAGCTGCATCAGGGGTAACTGCCGGAACTTATGATGAAGTTACAGTTGATTCTAAAGGTAGAGTGGTTGCAGGAAGCAATATGGTAAAATCATACACTACTGCTATTTCCGGAACTGCAAGTGTAGCACACAATTTAGGGACTAGAAATGTGGATGTTGCCATGTATGATACTGTAACATTTTACAAAATTGAAGGCAGAATAAAATTAACCGATCCTAATAAAATAGATATTGAATTTGATTCTGCTTTACCTAATACTGTATCAATAACAGTAACCCGTAAAGATATTTAGAATGGATATAAAATACGCATATTATAATACCTCAAAAGGCTATAGAGTAATGGGGGGTACAGCTGCCCAATTTTTAAAAGCTGATGGCTCTTTAGATAGTAAAGAGTATATTGATAAATATTCAGAGCAAAACATAGAAGGAGCTAAATGGTTTAGAACTGCTGGAGGCAATCAATATCTTAATCATCGATTAAGAATAATATCAGATGATGGTTCAAATCCTGGAATGGTATTTTACAAGTCTGGAGTTAATGTCGGAACAATACAGTATGACGGACCAAATTATCTTTTTACTAGCTCTGATACTAGCGCTTTTAGCAATTTAGTTTCAGCAGGTTATATTAAAGAGGGTTCAAATGATGGCTATGCACTATTAGGAGGAGGAGGCCATAAAGCTATTTCAGACTTTGTACTATCTTCACAATTAGTAAGTTATGTTACGTCCAATACTACTCAAACAATAGATTCTACTAAAACGATAGGTTCTCAAAATACGATATATTCCGGATGGGAAAGATCATCAGTGGCTAATCCACAAATGGGCCCGTTCTCTTTGCTTAATCTTGCATTGCAGGGAGCTTATCCTTTATACGGAGATGAAGAATTTAGAAATGGAACTAATGGAATAGGAGTTTATAATAACTATGGTAACGGTACTGTAACGATGACCAGAGAAGCTGTCTCTAATCTTCCGAATAGGTCAGGAATGCAATTAAGGTTCAATTACAACGGTAATGGAGCTACTCCGGGACTAGGTGGATTTATATTAGGCTTCAATGCCAGATCAAATGCTATATTTATCCAAAAGTTTATGGCTAAGCTTCCTGTAGGATATTCATTTTATAATGCAGAAAACTACATGGGGGATAATGCTTCAATCACTTGGCTAACGTCAATAGCAGGAACAGGGAAATGGGAAACTTATGTCAGAGCAGTTATATGCGGAACAGGAACTGGTTTTGGAAATGGAGGTCATGTATATGTTGGAGGTCCAGATACTGCAATGGAATTCTATTTAGCTTTTGCTGAAATTTATGAAGTAAATAGTTCCGTGTTTTCTAGAATAAAAGAAGCTTTCTATGCTAAGAATGAAACAATTCATTTTAATGGAGCTATATCTGATTTAATTACTGTTGGAGATTCATATGCTCAGAAAAGATTACTATCTACATCATGGGACGGAACTAATGGGGATCAAATTCAATTAAGGGTTCCAGGAAGTCAAAATAATGGAGTATATCTTAGATATTCTCAGAATGGAACTTTAAATGGAAATATAGGTTTATTAGGTTCAGATAATTTAACTGGAGATCAGATATTCAACCCGCAAGGAAATACTCTGTATCTAGGAAATCCATCACTACCAAATATGGTCCTTCAAACTACTACTAATGCTTATTTTAATTATGCAGGAGTTGGTAGCATCTATACATTTAATGTAAATGGAGTTTACTTAGATAGAAATATTAATTTTAATCTTGATAATTCTGGAATTAACTTCCATGAAGGGGGTAAGATCTACAAAAAGACAGGAGGGGGTGTTTATATTAATAGAGGAACTAATGGACTAGATCCTAGGATAGAAAATGCAGATGGGTCTCAGTCATGGAAGATATTACATGAGGGAAATCATACTCCCTTTAAAAATTTAAGAAGTGGAGTTATTTTAGAGGAAGTTTCTGAATCAGGAATTTACAGACAGGAAGGCCCAACATCTGGATTTAATTATACGACCACTTTAAATCTAAACTCTTCAGATGGTAGACAACAGTTAACTATTGAAAGACAAGGGGGTGGACTAAAATTTAGAGGGAGTGTTTATGGCTCAGGTGATCAAGGATG
>Ga0153980_1000230_pt1:2500-27487 | contig 27487 bp, 14 predicted proteins | sample TSGA064MetaG_FD_104722 | JGI IMG/M metagenome (GOLD analysis project Ga0153980, IMG submission 104722) | Attine ant fungus gardens microbial communities from Georgia, USA - TSGA064 MetaG | ecosystem: Host-associated > Fungi > Mycelium > Unclassified | place: USA: Georgia, Magnolia... | reverse complement strand
TCTCCCAGATGAAGCAGCAGGCATCGGTCCGTAGAACCTATAAAAAAGAGATGGTTGTGGCGCGAAGTACTCTTGTGCACCTACGTCACTCGGCTCGCGCGCAACCCCGCCCCGTTATGTTATGGAAGAACAGCGCATTATTATTTCTATTTTGAGTTCATACTCCTTCTAGGCTGGTTCTGAATGACGCTACTCGAAGAAGATAGCTTCGGGGGTCACTGTGGTGTGGCTGAATGTAGAGCAGTCCGCCCTTACAGCCTTTGATCAGTAGATTATTTAGAACTTCGGAAGATGGTCAAGGTAGCTTGCTTCCAAGCCACTGCACTAGATGCGCATGTAGTCGTAGTAGTCGTCCCAGAATGCCTCTGTTCTATACTAAAATACTACTTCGGATGAATGGGGAATTACGTTGCTCTTTGATCTGCAGAATAAGGCCTACGAGCTCTTTGTTTTATGGCAGAGATCTCTCTCCACACCAAGGAACCAAATCACAATGGATCGAAGCCCTCCCTTTCCTTCCAATTAGTGATATTCTTTCTCTTACTTGGGAAATTGTGGTCGACCCCGACTACATGGGAACAGATCCTTCTTCCTCGGAATCGAGACTTTTTACAATTTCCACTGACTCTCGCGAGCTCTTTCTTCTCGGGAACATCTCGAAATCGAGTGGGCAGCAAGAATAGAAATAAACCTATAAAAAAAATGTTCCCATGTAGTCGGCATTCTAGAAGCAAAGCTTCCCGCCCGCCTGCCTCCTTGTGTGGAAATGCTTTTCATGATCTCCAGCTCTTTCCCACCAGCTCGTTCTTTACTAGGCATCTAGGCGAACCCGCCGGGTTAACTCAACGTAAAGAAAGCTCATTAGGTCCAAACTAGGGGAGTGCTTACTAATAGCGAAAGGCTAACATCTCTCCGCCCTTTTTAGTAGTAGCGAAGATCAGGTAACTTCGTGCTCTAAGACGACAGGTTGGTAATGAAAGGCAATGTACTAAGAAAGCGCAACTCTATTAGCCCTTTATCTGGAAAAAGCTGGAAGAAGGGCGAGAAAGAAAGGTTGCCTACTACTAATAAGGGCGGGTAAGAAAGAGAGGTGAGGCCGTTAAGGGCTTAGTAACTTTATTCAATCTAAAAGGTTGGCTAAGTGGGTTGGTTTGGCCGCCTTGTTGTGAGTTGGGGGCATCCACCGAAGATGGCAGCGGGAAAGACGGGAGCACGAACGAGGTAGCTTATGCTTTTTTTTTTCATCCTCACTACCCGGTTTATAGTAGAATCTGGAGAATATGAACAACTCGCATTCTTCTTTTTGGTACGTTGCTATGAGCAGCTCTGGTGCTCGATCTTGGGTCTTAGGTGTGGGTCGAATCATGATAAAGAAGGTTCGGTGGTTGTATAATTCCCAAGCGGAAAGTCGTCTACTTGCAAAGTAGATGGAGTGATCAAGCGGCCCTTCCTGCGCCAACATACATCCAATGGCATAGAGTGTTGCATCAGTATTAACATTGAACTCCAACAACCAATCCGGAAACCGAAGGATTGGGGCTAACAGCAAACACTCATCTGCATGCTTAAAGGCAACATCCTGTTCCGGTCCCCAACCGTTATACCTTTCTTCTGCAATGATTCCATTCCGGGATTCCGCGCTTCGAAAAGTGTTTAATGATGCGTCTGTAATAGCCTATGTGTCCCAAAAAAGAACGTGCTACGCCCGGCCCCCTTTTCAGTAGATGAGATTAGGATGAAAGGGCTTTCTTTCATTAACATTCAGTGAAGGTGCATAGCTTCTTTCAATGTCCCGCTGATTGACTACTACATCTAGGGACGGGACTGATCCCGAAAGAGAGGTCCTTCTTTCTGGTTATGAAATCGCTTAGATTGAAAAGCAAGTCGATGATGCCATAAATCAAACGGGCGGGTGAGGCGAGAGAGACTTTCCAATCAAAGCATTCTTCTTATCTTATTGGACCGGCCTTGAAAGGAGGATTCGGGAGATCATAGCTAAATAAGTCGGAGGTGAAGAGAGATAGAAGGATCTTACTGACCACGCGCTAGAAAATAGGAAGGAGCGCGTTTACGAGCTTAGAAGGAAGCGGGCTGGGAATGCAGAAAGTCGGATGGCGAAATCGAATGTGTAGGGATCGTCTCTTTTTCCTTGGCTGGTGAACTGACCGTACCCCAAAGGGATACAGGTGAACAAGTAGAGTATACCACCGAATCTTTCAGACGAGCTATATTCCTTTTGAGGCAATATCTTTAACGCTTTTTCTTCACATATCTTCCCTTAAGGCCTTTTCAACTCAGTCAAATAGGGGTAGCTATATAAGAGGCATTTTTGAATCTGGACTTACGCTAGGTCATTTTCTCTTTCCAGGGAATGAGTGAACCGAGGCCGAGGATCACGAGGTTAGGGAATCCCTTACTTTTGACCGAAAGCAACAAGTTGCAGTAAAGTCAGTCAGGTCTTTTCATTTACACGAAAAGATTAGATTCTCTTTGACTCTTTCGAACTAAGAAGGAAGGGGGAAGGAGGGGAGAAATAAGAGAAGAAGGATATCTTACCCTGCGGGCTTACCCTCCTACAGTCGGGCTTATTTACCACGTCTTCCTAAATCAATAGACTCTATCTTCCTTACTTAGTCTATATGTACTTACTTGATAGTGATATCATATGAGATTAGTCATAGCTATAGATGTATTCCTTCCATTGGTATTGATATTGGATTATTCCGTAAGGGAGAAGTCAAAGGTGAGTATCAATAGTAGTAAGAGTTGAGTGAGATGAGAGGTGGGGTGGCAACACTCGAGCGGCAGCGAGAGGGGGAGTGAAGAAAGAAAGAGAATCATCCCTTGTATCGCCCGGGGGAAGGGGAAAATTCTCATCTTCATCTTTCACGGGAGAGAGGGTGGAGTGAGAATAGGGCGGTGTGGAACATCTCTCGACTAAGCAGTTTCGGCGGGGCTGTCTTTGAAGTCTATTCGGAAAGGCTAAAGAGGTTAATTCAATGCAAGGGACAGAACTAAAAGCAGAGTTGGAAGGTGGCAATGCCGCTCAGTCTGTTGGGTATGAGAACACCCGGTGTTCCGACACCAGAAGATGCGCTGCTAAGAAAAGAACCGGAGGATAGGGGCGAATCCGAGACAATGCAGCTAAGTCTGACTTAAGGTTTTGGGGAAGGGACGGTATAAATCCGGCTTGAGGAGGGGATAAGCAGCTAATGCTAATATAGTCAAGAGTTTTATGCGCGGGGTGGCATTGTCCGGATACGGGCAATGAAAGCAGTCAAGGCAATGCACCTCACTCTTTCAAGGAGATTGAGATCTCTCGGCTAAAGTAAAGTGAGAGGAGGGTTGGGCTTTCTTTGCAGAAGAGTCGACGGAGGAAGCCTTATATGATGATTATATGGCTGGAGTGACGTTTAGAGACGCCGACCTATTATTAGGGACGCCGGAGCATAATCGTCCTCTGTATGTCACATGGACCAGCCAAGGAAGCACAATCAATAGAATCTTGGCAGGTTCCTCAGTCAATTTGATCACCCTGCGAAAACTTCGGCATCTGGAGTTGGATGTACAAGATCTCTCCAAGGAAAAGATTGTCATCCAAGGGCGTAGCGTTCAATCTGCCTCGCAGCTCGTAGAGGCAATTAAAAGTGATGGCGCAATCCCACTGTCTCATGGAGTGTTCCCGCAATCTCAGTCCAGTTCAGTCTTCCCGCATATGGCTTGGTGGAAAAAGTTCCTTGCCCTGTAGTTAGAAAGGATAGCTATTCAATCACAGTCAGTTTGCCGCACCGGTGCTTGCTCGCTACAGCTCTATCATGCCTTAAAGACCCTCTGCCTAGACACCAAACTCAACGAAATAGTTGCCATCAATGGTATTCATCCAAGGGTATTCACCGCCCACGTCGGCCAAGGTGTCTTTTTACCCTAAATCAATTTGCTTTTAGACTGTTTTTGAGGAGGATGACGAGCTAGTCAGTATCCCGTCCCTCCCTTCTCTTTAGCTTAGTTCTAGAAGGTTACTAGCATGGTTTTGAGGAGCAGTGCCGGGCGGATTGAAAGAAGTAGTTCCTTCTCGGCTTCAGAAGGACCGAAGGTTGGACGTAGTTCAGGGATTGGGATTACTCTTTGTTCTCAGCCGCTAAAGGAAGAAGGATCTCTATCTCTGATCCAGTGGATGCTTGAAAGTGAGGTAAGCCGATCCCATGAGAAGGGTTCGAGCCGAGCGCTTTCCTTTTAGCCGTGTAACTGGGTCTATTGGTCTAGTGCTCTTCGGTTAAATGTCCTTTGTTGTCCCGTCGTTAAAGGTCGAGGGCAGAACTTTGGATTAGAGCTCGAGGGTTATATCCAATGAATGAAGGGCACCGATGCCACCAATCCCCTTTCATCTTGGGGGCGACTCTATGCCTTCCCGGCTTGCTTTCTTGGCCCGGACAATTTCTCTTTACTTGGCTCAGTCTCTTCGAACCTCTACCTAGAGCATCTTCGAATCTTGTTGAATGGGTCTACCCCATTACCTTATTTGTTAGTTAGAACCGGAATCCCTATACCTAAAGCTACTGATTCAGATTCTGTTATTAAACCTGAGCCTTCTGAAGAGCCCCTGTCTTTGGCGCCTAGTCTTCAAGTTCTTCTTCAATTGAAATTATAACTTACTCCAATGCCACCTCGTTCTTATCTTATTTTGACAATACCGGAACATCCTCTGCGCCGTGCCCTGGATATGCCATTTTCGCCTAACCCGAATCTCTTGACTGAGCTGCATTTCCAATCCGTTTAGTCGGTCTCGTCCCCAAGTGTATATCCCTTATTTGTTTTGTTTGCGTAACACTCTTGATATTGAAACCAGAGAATAAGCTTACCGCTCTAAGTCGATCTATTATTCTCTTTCCCTCAAAACCTTCCTAGTCGAGCTTCCACCGCCCCTAAAGAAAGAGATGGGAGCACATCCGTAACTCAACGAAACGACTTACGGGCACTCATCTCATGGATACCCCTTCTTTTCTTGAGCCAGAGTTGGGGCTTTTGCGGCATCTAGTTCAGTATCAGATAGAGCAGATAGTTAAGTCCCTTGGCAAAGAAGGTTGACTTCTCTGTCACTTCCGTACTTCTGTAACTTCTCTTTACTTTAGCTTCTTTGGTTAGAAAGTCTTTCCCTGGCATTGGCTAGAAGAGAGGGATTAGTCCCCCTCCAACACTGACTTCTTAGTCGAGTAGTTCTCTTTCTCCTTAGCTTCGGTTTTCTCGAAACTGGCTACTCCTTATGATATGCCACCTCAACCCCCGATCTAAGAGCATCTGAGAACATCTCCGGCATTTTCGAGGGAAACTCAGATAACCGGAATGATTGGCCTTCACGCCTATCCCATCGATCGGAACTGGCAACAGATCTTTAAGCGGATGTAGCAGCGGATCAATATCAGCTGTGTTCAACTCCTGCTACTGGGTCAACTCCAAACCAATACTCGGGAATGGAAGCCAAACTACTTCTTGAACTACACTACTTCTTCCTTTTCATTGATTGACTAATGCCCCTCGGTTGAAAGAGAATCTTTTACCGCGGGATCAGCTGCAGAAGAATTCTTTCTATTATAGATCACTGCCATCTCACGAATTGGATTTGAACCAATCAAGCTACTTTCCTAACTCTATCTTCAAACCCAAGCATTTATGACGCTTCGCTTGCGCAGGAAAGGAAGAGTTGTAAGGAGAAGCTACTCTGTAAACACAATCAATAAAGAGTGTAGTTAGCGGTCTTCGATGAACAGAGGCGGGCTAGTAACAGATTAACAGATGAAGCCCACGGAGCGGTAACGGTAAAAGATCCCCTAGTCTGATAGCTTCCGTTAGTAGTTTAAAAGCTATGTTTTGAGTGTGAGTTCCTCTTTCAACACAATAAGCAGTCTACGGTCTCGACACCGAAACACTGTAAAACCTGCTTTCCTCGGAAGTGAGAAGTGAATCAGGGACTTGAAAGAGAGTTCTTTAACCAATCCAGTTCAGTAAGCTGAGGAGAGGTTGAATAAGATGTTAAAGAATCGGTTCTTGCTCACGACTCCGGTACCATTGATTCTCTTGTCGTAAGGGTAGAAGGGACGATAGCTTCTGACGAGAGGGAAGTGGCGAAAGGAACCGAATGAGCCGAGGCAAGGAAGCCAAAAGATCCCCGGGGATCTTAAACTGTATAGATTTCACTGGCAAGAGCCAGCTCGGACGGAATGCTTTCGGCTTCAAATGCAGAAGCTCCTGACTCGAGGAAAGGTTCATCATCCGATTCTGTGCCATCTGGGCTTGGTTCTCTTTCTCTTTAATAAGAATAAGAAGAGGGTTAGTTCGGATTACATTTACCTTCTCGATGCGAAACCTTAACAACATATGGGAATGGCAAAGAATAATCGATTTCGGAGCTCGTACCGGGGAACTTGCTGACATAAAAAGCTCAGGAGATGTGGCAGAAGATCCAACTCTCGAGGAAGCGAGGGACCTGAGGGGGAGAAGAATGCTATTTAAAAGCTTGCCCGTGCCTCTCTGACTTTCTAGTCACATAGCCAGCTGCCATTTCGCTTGCAGCCATCAAGACTGAAGGCGAGTCAAGAAGGAACGGAGAGTTTACAATTCACAACCTGGCATCCCACACAGAAGACGATTTTTATTTGATAGCAGACTTTATTTTAAAAGGGAGTTAGAATGCGCTTTGGTTCACAGGTATATCCCTATGCTTAGTCGGGCTTAAGCCAGTTTCACCGAGGGTTTCAGCAGTGATTAGGTACGAGCAATAGTCTGATTAGGATTATGCTGGAACTGCGCTCTCTATTACTATTAAGAGTAGAAATTCGAACTAAAGAGATACAAAGAAGAGTGTAGTGTGTAGCTCCTTTGTGCCCAGAGGACTTGAAAGAGCTTCGGATTCTAGTGATCCTCAATTCAAAGTCGTCAGGCTTTCGCTTGACCGAGGGCTCGTTGGTCTTGGTTTCGATTCCAGAGCCAGAGATCGAGATTCGAATTAGCTCTTTTCGAACTCAAAAGAAAGTGAGTAAAGCTACCTTTCAACTAGATACGAAATGGAAAGAAAGGAGAGTTCTGTCACTTCCGGGAAGGAAGTAGAGGATCCCGGCTTCCCTATCTGATGATTAGGATGATGCCTGAACTGGAACTGGTGGAATCCCTACTAGTCACCGATGTTGGTGCCTTTTCTGCTCTTGTCGGAATAGCTACTCTTGGTGCTTTAGTTTGACTAAAAGTAGTAGGAGATTAGGACTCATAGCATAGCTTAAGGAAGCAAGTAAGCTGAGGGGTGAAGGACTACGCGCTGCTAATTTCCATGTTCGGTCTTCAAGTGAAATGAGGAGTGAAGAGATGGAACTAAAGAGATTCGGGTTAGCCCAAGCCAAGTACCATCCATTTAGCTATCGGACCTTTATCCGCCCTTTCTTTATCCTCGCTGCTGGTCTTCCCACTTGCAACTGGTATAAGACAAGAGCGTTTTCATTCTCCGAGGCCGATGTGATCTTAGAGTTTAGTAGTACTGTTTCGCTAGCTGTGACGATAGGAGTTGAGGGCTTAGCTCTTCTTTCCTTTTCCTGGAAAGTTGCTGGGCTATTATTCAAGCATTTCGATAGAAAGATGAGTGATAAAGACTAAATTCAAGTTTCTTTTTAACATTCGCCAATCTATGAAAGAAGAGTTCAATTCCCAGCTAACCGTGAACAGAGTGCAGAGTTGGTAGGAGGAGGAAGAGGTTCTATTCCATCATGACCATAGTCCCATTTGTTCGCTAAAGATGGGCAGCAATCTGGATTCAAGTCGGAGGAACTACATCAAGAAAGTGAGATTTCGTCCTAGCCTAGATCTGTCTTATATTAAGATATTTATAGCTTAGATGAAGAGCTTATTCTCACCCTCGGCTCACTGAATTGGCTCACAGAACTACCTTTCCATTTCCAGAAGACTGAGACGAGAGTCACGAGCTACCTTGAGAACAGTGAAAGCTCAATCCCAACTCTCTTATCTGGTGCAGAACCCGCCCTAGAGCTATTGCCAGATTTTCTCTCAAATCAAATCGAGCTGCAGTTCTTCTTTCAGGGATTGGATTCCGCTCCATCCATTCCGTCACTCTTATCTACGATAGCAGCAAACTCCACTTCTTCAACAAGAGAAAAGATCATATCGGCAAGAGCAAGTAAAGTCTGAAATGCCTCAGAAGCAAGTCTCGGCTTAGCTGCATTATCTTCCTACCGATGTCATACTAGACTCTATTATGACCTGAGGGTGACTGAACTACCTTTATCTACGGGAAACGAGTAAGGACTGATGGGCATCGCCTTGAATCTGGTATTTCATTTGCTAACTCATTTACGCCAGGTCTTTCTTCTTTAAAGTCAAAGCGGAAAGAAAACGACTTATAAATAAGTTAATCCCTAAGTTCCGTCGCTACCTGGAGAGCTAAGAGCAGCTGATGAAATGGCAAGTGCCAGGCTAAAGGCAAAGAGTATATTCCTGCGAACCTTCGCAGAGATTAGCCACAGTTGAACAGGAGGAAGAACAGCTTCTTCAAGAAGAAAGAAGAGGAGGTAGCTGTGAACTCTTCTTCTGGTACTTGACTTGACGGCTGGCTACCCGAAGTCGTTTTCTTTCCTCAGAGACCCTATTGAAGCAGCCCCAGCTTCACGCTTCCCCTCCTTCTCGTTTGATTCCTGGAAAGTGAGAGTTCGACCCTCGTGAGATGCCGGTGCATTTCCTATTCCCTAGGACTCCTGCTCGGGATCTAAGACAGAAATTGAGAATCCAGAGATGGAAGACAGCTTCATCCGTACTTTATGCCTTAACGCTCTTTCCCTTTCCTGTGCCTATGGAGATTTGGATTTGGAAAGCAAGACTGACTAAGAGCGAGATCATCGGCCTATGTACTCTTCGACAGCTTTCGGCCTTATAGCTCATTCCCGACCTAAGAGAAAAGAGAACTGACCCCGGCAACAAAAACGAGTTTCATTCCGATTCTGGTATGAAAGTAACCCAAGGATCACTGAAACTAACTTCCCCGGTTGAGAAAAGACCGGACCCAATCCATCCAGCCGATCTTGATGCTGAATGCGCTTACTCAATCCCATTTCTAGTAAAGAAAGATAGGAAGGCGCCCACCCAAAGGAATAAGGCCATATAACTAAGAAGCTGAAAATCCTGAATTGAATAAGGAAGAAGAGAATAACAAGCCATATCCCCTTTTGCGCCATGACAATCTCTATTACATTAATCAGGCTTTTGAAGTAGGGCTTGCTAGATGAAGGAGAGATGAACAAATAAAGACAGACCTCAGTAAGCACAGCATAATGTCTGATATCTCTATTTCTTTTAGAGAGAAAGAAGAAGGTGCCTTTGGACGAACTCCTACCTCTACCGTAATAAAGGGGAGTTGCTTCTACTTGAATCGAGATTGGATTAGAAGGAGGAAGCCTAGAAGCAAGCACAGGCCTTACCTTCCGCCTTGTTACAAGCAACTTGTTCAGCTCCCTATCGGTCGAGCCATCTCTTACTCGAAAAAGTCTTCCACTTGCTCATCTTGTTCTATCTAATAAAGTATGTAGCTCGTTCTCTATCTTTCAAGTGACTTCCTATCTTCCACGAGCCCTTGAACCTCGGGATGCTCGTACGTCAGGTAGAGGAAGGAAATAAGTCGACCATAATGTTTTTTAATACTTTACGCGAGAGGAGGAGCTTCGGAAGGAGTATGAGGATGCCTGCAGTCATAAAAATCTTTTCCATAGGAAAAAGAGTAGGAGCCCCTGTGACGGCCTTTCGAGGGTGCTTTTCTCCTTTGATAGAAGCACTATGAGAGATTGTAAAATGGCTAAGGTTGTCACTTAATAGAAATGGTTACAAGCATCAGGCGGTTATTTCAAATAAGTATTGGACTCGATTTACTACATTCAACATTTTTATCATTTCAACTTAACTCCTTGGTTCGCCAACAGTCTGACGGAATTATCGAATGCTCGGACTTTGTTTGCAATCTAATTATAGTGTCACGGGCGGTAGATGCTTCAAAAAAAATAATGCCCATAGCGGCTACCTTGACTTTGCTATTTTATCATGGAGGAAAGGGTAATTAAATTAGCACGAGCTCGAGATTCACCTTGGAAGCGACCAACTCTGCTTCTAATGTTTTCGCGAAAGGACCGCTCCCATACTAACACGAGTAAGTAATCAATTTCCTTACTTTAAATTACTAGGTCCGTGAACTGAGTCATCGGATGCAAAAGGCGCATAGCCGACATCAACGTGAAGTGCAGCCCTTCTATTTTTTTTAAGGTCTAGTGCTAGACCCTGACCGGTTAAACCGCAACGATCAAATGTCACATGTCTTGTAGGAAAGTAAATCCGATCTATGCAAAAATTCCCGGTACAATAAAAGTGTCGATTTATAAGTACCGTGAAGAGACAGGCAAGCATTCCCTTAGTCCTGCTTTGCCCAACAATGAAACTGTGTGTGCTGCTACCTTTCGTGCTGAGACTTCTTAACCTACTGCACTTCCTGCCGGTATAGTTGCTTCTCTTCTTATTTATTCGATCTCTTCCATCCCGCCCACTACTATGATTCATGCAATGCTCAAGCTATTCATTTTTCACCATGCCCTTCCATTCCTAAAATGACTTTTTACTGTGGAACAAAGTAACCTCATAATCGAATAGCAAGTACGTCACCACTCGAACCATGTCGAAATCGATCCCCAAAGCCAACTCTGGATCAAAAACATCTTGATCGAAAAAAAAATCCATCGAGCGCACCAAAAGGAGCAGGCAGGCGAACCCTTCACTAAGGATTGCAGGACGAAGAACGGAGACTTTAACTCATAATAAATCAATTTTCAAGCAGACATAGTAACGAAGGATAGGCATTCGTGGGTGTTCGCTCTAGACAGAAGTCATGTCATTAACGGAAAGGGCGCTTATAAGTGGTAGGTTTACCACCACGCATGGAGGTATTGATTGGGTTAATCTTGGGGTGTGTCAAGTCGGACAGGGAGAGGCCTTATTGAGGGGCTTGCGCTAAGTTCTAATCGAAAGGGGATTAAGTAGGTTAGAATCTCATCATTACATTATATATGTATGTCATTCGCTACGTTAGGAACATATAGGTAGAAGCATCCATTCCCTGCTATTATTATCTTATGTATCTCGTCAGGCTCAATAGTGCAGGTGCGCTTTGGTTCAACCTCGGTTCTCAAAGAAGGAGTGCAGAGAGGTGCTTTCGTACATGAGTAGACTGCTCGCTACGCCCCTGATTCTTTTAACGTATGATAAACCACAATTTCTCCCCTACTGACTTTCTCTCCCTCTCCCCTAGTGTACTCTCGAGCTTTCAGAAAGGATCTTAGCCAAACGTTGACCGGCTTCGCGAGACCATTTCGGTCTACACATGGCTAGGCACTTTGGTCGTTGGTTTCTCGATCAAACTCTCTGACGTCGAAGAAAGACTTCGAGGAGCAGGGATGATTTTCGATCTTGTACCTTAGTAGAATTAACACCAACCGAATCTCGACTTAAGTAAGTACAAGCAAGGCAATTGACTCGATCAAGAAGGTATGGAACTTCTCGACGCACCTCTTTCCTTCTTTGCCCCATCTCTCTTCTCTTATTCAATTTCTCGTTACCGTCGAAAAGAGAACAAGCCCTTTATTATATATGCATATGCCATTTTTTTTGTCACAAGAAGCAGGATGCTATTGCTTGCTGGGTATGAATCCCATCTCTCGACGACGTCGGTCCTTCCTTCCCGCCCTCAGAGCTGATTCGACGGGATGCTTATTCGAGCATCGTAAGCCCTTCGAGAGGAAGATGAATGTAAATGTGCCATTTTCCCTTTCTTTTTCGTTGTCAACGGGGCTTCATTCCCCTTCTCGAACCGGTAATTCATCCCAGAGCCTAGGCTTAGAGCTCATAGTACTCATACTCTCACATCGGATACTAAAGCACCGGAGTCAATAGCTGCCTCTTCTGCGGCGCTTATTCCCACAGCAGACTCAATAGCTGCGGTTACGGATTCAATTGCTAAGAGGGCATTCGAGTCGAGTCAACTATACGATAGTGAAGTTCCTTGCGAGAGGTAAGGTAAGTTCTTAGGAATCGATTGAATCACAGGAAAGACCAGATCAACCAGTATACGGCCTTTGAAAAGCAAGCGCAACTAGTCTTGGCGAGCTATGAACGAATACTTAGCTTGACCAAGAATTGCTGTTGTTGAATCAGTTTCAAGTGGTGGGATCATCTTCATATATAAGAGTGGAATCCCGTCTCCTGAAAGGAGCGATCTCCTCCTCAAAGTAGAAGGAGCATAATCGAAGACAGATGGTAGCGTATTCTAAGTAGTTGATCTCACGTGCTATCCTAAAGTCTTCTTAGTCTTCCCGATTCCTGTTGATTTCATGTCTTGTCGGCATTACCGCATCTGGAGTAAGAGAAGTAGGGGAGGAAATCTTGTTCAAGCTGCGTTGGTCTTCTCTTTAATAGCATAGATAGGCAAAATAGGGATATTGCCTCAAGCCTAAACCTTTTTCTTTGCACTCACTCCCGTCAAGGCTTAATTGTGAGGAAGATGAATATGAATAGTTAACCACTAGCTCCAGTCCCAGTACCCCATCTCTCATTCCCGGCATTCCTCCATCAAACCCTCTTACAAAGAGAAAGAGAGCACCGGATGAAATAGCAATTTTCCTTTCCTCTCCTCTTAGACCTCCCCGAAAGAGGAAAGCATAAAGCGGATCTGCGATCGGCATATCGGCTGCTCATCCCAACGGATAGGGGTGTCGCATATATGCTGTTCGGATAAGGAGAAGTCTTCTTGATAACTAAGAGACTAGCTGGCTGTCTTGCCCTCTAACCTTGACCTATATAGATAGCTGGAAGTAGTCCAGGGAATAAGAAAGAGCTACTAAAGATAAAGAGACTCTTTCGGAAACTGGCACTCAAAGTAGATCGCTGGGAGATTCTCTAGGAGGGCGGAAAACTCTCACTCAAACTAGAAGGAGTAGAACTTGATGGAATAGATCTCCCTTAGCCAGGGGATCCCCATGAAACTACTTCCAAGTAAGTAGTGATCTTGTGGCGACTGGTTGAATGAATAGATTGAGTAAGTGTTCATTGTTCTATTTGCGTCTAATGTTCGGCTTAGCTGAATAAGTCGAGATTGAATATGACTGAGAATATTGTCTAAAAAGAAGAGTTCTGTCTTTATTTGCATTTGCGGGTTTCGGATGTGACACACTTCAGAATCCGCCTTCTCGACAGTAAATTGAGTGCCACCCCGTAACCTATCGGTCAAGCTACTTCGTTCCTCTCCCTGACTTTTTCAAGCCGTTAGGTGAGCTCGCATAATCGTAAGTAACTTGGTGCAGCAAAAGAAGAGTCACGCCCTTGCCCCTTTATTTAAAGGAAAGGGGCTTTAGTTAGACGAGATATTTTCCTTTTCTTTTTTTTCGGTATGCCGCTCCGCGAGCAAGGAGTGCCACGCACGAGCAGAGCGAAAACAAAGCAAGGCCAAAAATCTTCGATTTTTGGGGGGAAATCCTTTGATTGCGTATTGAATATAGATCCATGTCTTTCTTGTTTCACTAGCTAGGACCAAATTCGCACATGTCCGTTTCGTTATTACAACCTTCTTTTTTGATGTCAAAGACCAGAAGCTACGCGCAAATTCTCATTGGATTTCGGTTGTTCTTAACAGCGATGGCTATTCATTTAAGTCTTCGGGTAGCACCACTAGATCTTCAACAAGGTGGAAATTCTCGTATTCCGTATGTACATGTTCCTGCGGCTCGGATGAGTATTCTTGTTTATATCGCTACGGCTATAAACACTTTCTTGTTCCTATTAACAAAACATCCCCTTTTTCTTCGCTCTTCCGGAACCGGTATAGAAATGGGTGCTTTTTCTACGTTGTTTACCTTAGTTACTGGGGGGTTTTGGGGAAGACCTATGTGGGGCACCTTTTGGGTGTGGGATGCTCGTTTAACCTCTGTATTCATCTCGTTCCTTATTTACCTGGGTGCACTGTGTTTTCAAAAGCTTCCTGTCGAACCGGCTCCTATTTCAATCCGTGCTGGACCGATCGATATACCAATAATCAAGTCTTCAGTCAACTGGTGGAATACATCGCATCAACCTGGGAGCATTAGCCGATCTGGTACATCCATACATGTTCCTATGCCCATTCCAATCTTGTCTAACTTTGCTAACTCCCCCTTCTCAACCCGTATCTTGTTCGTTCTGGAAACACGTCTTCCTATTCCATCTTTTCTCGAATCTCCTTTAACGGAAGAAATAGAAGCTCGAGAAGGAATACCAAAACCTAGTTCACTCGCTGAGTCTCTTTGCATCCATGGCTGAATGGTTAAAGCGCCCAACCTAATAAAGGGGCAAATTCGTAGGTTCGATTCCTGCTGGATGCACTTGAAGCCTTTCATTTTCGGCAGCCAAGGAGGATGTCTTGGTCGACCATCCTGAATGTGAGACTTCATTCCCGGCTTTGCTTTCGACCACATAAGATTGGGGTTACAATTTCATAGGCGCCGATAACTCCGGTCTTCAGACATGAGAGCTTAGAAAACCTTTACTACGAGTGGCTTGCCATAGAGGTGCGGGTTGTCTGCTTTGTCTATCGACTTGTCTTGATCCGCTGACTTTCCTTCCACAAGTCGATTACCTTTCGGACTATATAAGCCGTCTCTTTTGGTCCCCTTAAGTGAATTCCCAGTTTCTTAGAGCATGCGTCATGGGGATGAACTCTAATGACCTCAGCTGCCGCCGAAACTTTGTTGGTGCATAACTGATGCCGCCCCATAGCCCTAAAAAGATGCCCCAGGGAGAATCCCGGCAACGGTATAGGACTGGTACTTGTGGCATCCATTTATCTCTCCAGACTATTGGATTATCAGTCAAGTTTTAGAACACATAAATCTACTGTGTTTTGCCCGGGGACTCAACATCCCAATTAGCCAATGCGAATTCCCTTAGGGGATTGCTGGCATTGAAAATAGGTGAACTTGACCTCGGGGAATAGCAAAAAGTGTGTTTGGAAATGGAGCAAGAGTTAGCAGGCGAAGGACAGAGTTAGGCTTTTTAAAAAAATTTCATTTTTCGATGTTGGGCATCTTTAACCTAGGCTCTGTCTAAGAGCCCTGTGCTATCAATGGAATAGCCTTTATCTCTACTATGAATATATACTATAAAAAAAAATAGACGTTTATGCAGCTTTCAGTAGGGCTCTATAGTAAAGTAAAGCAGGCAGAGTAATTGAATTCCGAGAATGTCTAGGTAGAGGACTGAGAACGAATGGTAGGAGCAAAGAGTTCCACTAACAGGATGGAAACTTTCCCTTGCTTTCTCCCTTCCCCTCTTCATCTTAGGATGAGGAGCTGCGGGTGTCCTCCTTATATTTTCTAGCCTCCAATCGAGAAAAGGCATAGACCTAACCTACGGCATTGTCAGTTCCAAGACTATGATCCTTCTTTGCACCTGATTAACTGGGAAAGGCAGTCCGGGCTGATCAATGCACGTGCGCCGATGTGGAGGGAAAGATCTTCCGTTGAAAGGTCCAGCTCCCGACTTGAACAGGGTTTTGGATCAAAATGAAAATGCCCTTCCCTTCGTTCATGGAATTAGTGGACGCTTGGCTCTAGTTAGAGTTAGGGAGGGTTGAGACAAGATCTGCGTGGTTGCTATTTATAACTATGCGGTCCAGATGTTTCAACAACCTCTGCATGATTGGTTAATGTGGCTTTGATCCCGCCAGTGATGGTACATATGAAAAAGTAAAGCTTTTTTCTTTCGGTTACGTGGTATAAGAGAGGTCTTTTGTTACGACCTTCACTTCAGTCTGCCACTTACCGCTTTCTATGTTACTCAGTAGGCCAACCCATGGGCCTTTAAGTTAAGGATCTTGGGCCCTCTTTTCCTTGCACCACTTTTTGGTGTGAATCACGGCAAAGCAAATAAGGCTGTTGTCAAGTACTATTGCTACGCCATCCTTGGTGATGACATAGTCATAGTGATAGGGCACCGGACAGTCGCTGAAGTATATAGAAGAGAGAGCTCATTAGCCGACTTGGGGTTGAGGTCTCTGACCAAAAAATCCATTAGGTCGACTAGTCTTTCTTTCGAGTTCGCCACGCGTTTCAGGGTGAAGTGTGGGACTTGGACCAGGTCCCCAGTTTCCATGCGTTGCATCTTTATGTGCGCTGTATACGCGGCCTTTCTAAGCCGTTTTTTCTTTACGACAGGTTAGACGCTTGGGAGGTATTGATTGATTCCCTGCAGGCCCACTCGGGGGCTTAGAAAAAGCCCCTAGAAAGAAAGCATCGGCGAATGGGGATAGACCTGGAACAATAGAAACTCGATCTCATTCTGTTAGCTAGCTTTATAAGTCTTCGTGAATCTTCTTCTTTTCTTTCCGGTAGTTCAGTTGCTCAACATTTCTGGTTCACGATCTAAAACCTATTCCTTTTTGTATGAGTTCTTACCTGGCCTTCCAGCTTTCCCTTCTTTCGGGTAAAGGGACTCAGAGCACGGGTATGTGTCTGCGTGTGTGTAAGCATTGCCCTATGCTTTAATCAGAGAAGGGGTTGCCTTCATTGCTATTTCAATCCTTACACTTTCATTTTAGTACTTAATGGAAAGCTTGGCTTCAAGGATGAATCTTGTAATGTCCGTAAAGCATTCCATTCCTAGTAGGGCTTTGACCTAACTCCCGTTCTTGCTGCCTCACTTTCTCTTGGTGGAAAGAGCCCCTAGGGGAATCAATCCTTCTTGAGGGCGGACTATGTCTCGCGTCCAGTCGGTCAGCTGGTAAGGAGAGCGTATGTAAGAGGTCTAGCATCATACCCCCTAGCCTTTATAGTCAGCGGCAATGCCTTTTTCCTTCTTTTTTGTTGGAATCCCTGAGTCCGGTTATTTTATTGGTAGAAGCCTTTTATTTTCTTTCTTTTAACTGCGGATCCGGCTCAATTCCTGATTTTTGCTTGGCGCATTTTATTTCCTTGAGTTTTGGCTATTTATCAGTCTTCCCGCTTTCCATGCTTTCCATTTCGTCCTGAGCTTAAGTTGGTCTAAAGGGCCCACCCCCAGGAGGGGAATTCGTATGTGTCAGTCTTGCATTCCGTCCTACGAGTCTGATATTTCTCAGTTGGTAAGGAGATCGAGGATATATCGAGGGGATGTGGTTGCGGGTGGAGAACCATTCGTATAGCGAGATTATGTGCTTGCAGTTTTCTTACTATTGCCATAGCCTTTCTCTTATTCGGGAAAGGGGAAATGCTTTCCGTTCTAGCTTTCGATTCCTTCCTGGCTCTTTCTTTGGTAGCCGTACCTTAGCATTCCATCAGAAAAAGCTTTTGGGGCTGTCCAGTCTCTTTGCTCTCGGTTTCAGTCTGATAGTGGTCCATCCATCGTAGGTAAAGTAGGAAATGAATTGCGTATAGTAGTTTCCCCTACCCTATGTGGTCTATTCGGTCCTCTCTTGGAAGTGAGGAAATGGGCTTTCCGGATGGAGCACCATTCGGGGATGTGCTTGCGTGTGTCTTGGCATTCCCCCTTACTAGGGGCCTTAGTCTAAACCGTAAAGCTAAAGAAGGAGTCAGGAAGCCAATAATTCTATTACTGACAACCCACTTTTATGACCACCTTTTCCACATTTTCTAATGATCAACCTAAATACGATCAAAGGTAAAAGTGGAAGACAAGAACTTGAATGTGTCTTCGGGTGTCTTCGCTTCGTCCCTGAAGGGAATGCTCTCCGTACTCTCTTTGACTCTTGCTTGGCCCATTTGCTTCTTGCTTTTCATATTTCCTTTTGATTGTCTAACTTGTTTTAACATCCTATCCCGTCCGCAGTCCGGCCAGTCTGTCTGCTTCGCTTTGTTGAAAGTGTGAGTCTTGGTTTCTCAGGGAATGTTGGTGTGATTGTGTAAGCAGCATTGCCCTATATCTTTGTTCTTTGAGAGCCTGACCCTCATGGTTCGGTTCCCGATCGATCATTTCTTTAAGTCGTAGGCTTGATCCTTACCTAAGAATTTCCATCCTATCAGTTCAGTCAGGGCCTAATATCCCTTTGAAGCAGCTCATACTTACTTCTTTTTCTTTCTTGGGATAGTGAATAAAGTAGCTGATTGATTTGACTTTCTTCGCTTGCTTGATCTTCGATCGTCTAATAGCCCCTTGCTTGAGGGCGCTTCATGTCCAAAGTCTTTCGATTCGGCGCAAGCCTCATTTTCTGGTACAGTCGAACTGGCCCCGCCTCTGAGGCTTAGGCTAAGGAATAGAGCATGAGGGAGGACACCACTGGCTGTATACAAAGCAGTAGGCAAGCCTTCCATCCATACCTCTAAGCCCGAGACTTTTTCCCCTCGGATCGGAGCGCACCACGGCTTTCCGCAAGATAGAGAAAAAAAAACTCCTATCCCAGTTGATCGAGCTGAACCCCGGTTGGTTCTCTTTAACTTCATTCAGTGAAACTCCAGGTAAGGCTTTGTCTCATGCCTGGCTCAAGCTCAAGGCTAGATACTGAAAATCCTAGGAGGGGTTTTGGGTGAGGTAGGCAGGATAGAGGAGTGTAAGGTAAGGATAAAGAGCTGTAGGAGACTCAAGTGCCTGAGACAGGCCATGAGGGTTATGATGGGAAAAAAGGAAAGAAAGTTCTGCCCTAATTCTTGCTTCCTTCTATCTTCAGAAAGCGAATCAGCCAGTAAGCGTTGACTTTCTTGCTTGGCCCGGCTCAATTCCTCCTTCTTTCTCTTTCTTGATGTTCGATCGTGTACTAGCATAGCCCCTTGAGGTCTCCATTCCTATGTCCGTAAGTGGTCCATTCCAATACGTCGAAGTCTTCCTTCCAGTGGTCCTAAGAGCAGTCCGAGCCCAAGCCTTACATTCTTCGAAGTCAGGTGCAATCTCCTTGATAAAATGTGTACCCTCTCTTATCACCCGGAGCAATTCCTTTCCTTCTCCTTCTTCCGTTCCGAATGGCTTCGGCACTCCCCAAAGACATCCACACCTCCTTTAGGGGATTCTCAATTTCACTCGTATCCATGGCAAGTCCCTGATTCACTTCTCACTCCCGAGGAAAGCAGGGAATACAGTGATATCCGACTTTCGGTGGGGAGACCGTAGACTGAAATGAAACCTACACTCTTTCTTGTGTGTAAGGAGTCGCTACTAGTTAAAATTCATTCTTTTCGGTCTTTAACACCAATTCCTTTGATAAGCTCTTATTAAACCATAGGGAAGGAACTGAGTAACCTAAGCCGAATCCCCGGAGCGAGGCGTTGGTACAGTGTTTAAAGAACAGAAAGACTTCGAAGCGGTAAAGGAACGAAGTAGCTCGACCTAAAGGGAGAGGAACGGGATTTGAAATTCAATTCAATCCTAACCTTCCTTACTCTATCAAGTAAGTAAGAAATTCCTTTTCTGTTTAATAAAAGCTTGTTTCTGGCTTTGGCAGTTGGATGTGCGATTGGGCTGGCCTCCTCGGATTTGACTAATATGAAAAGCGGGGGTAGATACTGAATCCGTACTGAATGCCCTTTCGAATTCGAGTGTCTTTAAAGAGAAAGATCTTTCTAGTTCGTCGTATGAAAGCCGGGATCCTCAAGCCATTTCGGAGGCGATTGCTAAGATCGCGGAGAAGATCCCAACAACGGCTATTTGAACACCGGTTACTGTACCAGCGGTTGCTGATTCAATTGATAACATCACAGCTGATACGACAAGACCGCTTATTCACTCACCAACAACAGCGCATTCAATAGCAGCATTCGATGCCTACTCTTTATATATGTGATTTGCTTCCCCACTTGCCTTAGTAACCTTTCTTTCCTGAGAATGCTAAGATGAAGGCTCGCTGCCTATTGAGTTACTTTCTTTGTTTGGATTCCAGAACAGAACTACAGATCCTGGCCCCCTCCATTCGACCTTGTAAAATGTCTCAATGGGAAGGAGCTCTTTGCTTTTGATTCCAAATATTAGAAGTGGAAAGAGAAGTCCTTTGTCTTAGCACGGGCTAGATAGGGCACTAATCAATAGCAGCACACCAGAATAAAAGCATTGTTGCTTCTACCACGAAAGTGTGGCTAAGGACGAAGCCTAGACAGAATCATAGTAAGCATCTTTCCATCAGCTAAGGCAATTGGAGGAGATTCCCCAGGTCAGAAATGAAATGCCTTTTCCTTCCTTACTCTATCAAGTAAGTAAGAAATTCCTTTGAGAAAGCATAAAATAATAGTTCAGGTAGAGGAATGAGTTGTCAAGCCCAGGCAAGGAGACTCTGTCTCTACCAACTCATTCTGCGGGATGACTTTCACCAGTCCAGACAAGTAGAGAAAAGAGTGGTCTTTCTCTGGGAATTGCATTCTAACATCTTATCTTTTATCCACAATGCTTGCCCCTACCCCCAATCATGGGGAATCCGCTAAGCCCTTTGCTTACTTTACTTTCAATTTCATCCTTTCAATATCCCTAGAATCTTTTTCATTAACTTGTACGTTCGGGTCGGAAGCTTCAAAGCGGTAGCATGTAGAATAGCAGAAAGAAGCTCATAGCATTCTGTCTCTCTAAAATGACCTTTACCTTCTTCATTCTTCCCTATCTGTAAAAAGAGAGATGAAAGCAGGGCAGTTCAATGTTGGTATAGAGAAAGCTCCAAGCAGCTAACATTGATAAACCTGATTCAGGCACATCAAAATCTTGCTTACCTCTCCCACATAGAATAGATTGGATAGAAAGAGCTTTTTCGGACTTGCTAAAGCTAAACGACTCTTAGTAGGACTTGTGATTGGAACAAGCTCTCGCCCGCTCTTACTTTTTTAAAAGTTTTAGAATCCGCTAGGGAGACTGAAAGTCTTGCTTTCATGTGATACACTATTTGATAGAGTTTAAAAGGAGCATAGCCGTAGCCTTGTGAATCAAAAATGGAAAGATATTAAGAGAAAAAACTGGCTTGACTTTAGCTATAGGGAAAGTTTCACCGACCTAAGAGCCAATAAACTAGGGTAGGAAGAGGCTCCCCGTTGATTGAATGTCTATTTAATATTCCTGTCATGCAGGTAATAGATCCAGAACAGTCGTAAGACGGACGCTTAGCTCCCCTAAGGCTAAGGGGAGGGAAGAAGAGAAAGATTCGAGAGAGTCTGGAGCGTAGCGGAGTAAAGTCAACATAACGAATCATCTGTTCCAGGAAAACTCACTTAACACTTTCTTATTCACACCGAACTTCTAGTGCTTTCGAAGGGGTGATCTTCAAATCCTAACTAGTAAGATGAGCTTCCTCCCTTAGGGATATTCAGGAGCGGAGAAAACTATTGGTCACTCACTCGCCTACAGGTGATAGAAGAAAGAAGAGTTCACAGCTTCTGAAACCATAGCTATTCTTGTTCCCACGAAAGCAAGAGTGAAGAATCTGCAAAAGTTCACCAACATAGATAGATAGTCACAAGGGCAAGCGAACCACGGAGACCATTTCACAAGAGCTGAGCTGAAAAAAAAAAAGAAGAGTGAATAACCCCCCGCTTACTTCACTGCTGGGATTTCTATTTTATTTTAACTTATTGATAGCAAATAGCACAAAATATCCCTAAAGCTCCCTTCACCGATCTCTCTTCTATATAGAAGAGAGCCTAGATCCCAGAATAAAGTGAGTTTATGGTTTTTTTCTTTCATTCTCTCCTGTTTAGAAAGATAGCTGCAATCAAAGAGAAGAATCGGCAGCTATTTAACGCATCTGTTGTCGGAATTGCTAGTGGAAGTGAGGAGTTTGGAATCATGGCCAGTCGCGTAAGCCTGTTATTATCACAGTTCTCAGAGTCAAGTTAGTTAGCTACAGCAAGTAAGCTAGGCCTTTCCGCAGTGGGCCTGTTGCAAGCCTTCTCCAAGCAAGCCAGCTTCCTTTGATAAAGCCTTAGAGTTAGCCTATTCCATCAAATGATTTTAGGCAAGCAAGTTATAGATCCAAAACAGGCGTAATCTTCCTATATTGAGTGTTCATTAATGAATTAAGATTCATTATTATTAATATGGTATTCCTATCATCTTCTTATACTAACTATTAGAATACGAATTCGTTTAGTAATACTGAAAGAGACTAAGCAATACAAAAAAAAGGTTAGACAGCAAGTTTCTTTTTCTTGTGAGGAAGCCTTTTACAGATCCTGTTATCAAGCATTTTTGGAATACATTGGTAGAAAGTTTACATGCAGTCTCAGTCCTGGGGTAATCCTTGTCGTCCCTGGCTCTAAAGAAAGAACCAGTAAAAAAGTCCCCCACTAGTGCGAGTGCCCTACCTTATCTTTCCTCATATAGGATGTGTCTTTCCTTAACTATTACCGGATATGATCTTTCCCTTCCTGTAAAATTCTAGGATATTTGCAGTACAAGCCCTGTGAATATGGATGGCCCTTTTCATCCAGCTGGAAGAGAGCCCTTTTTTGATTACTAGTATTTAGCCCTGTACAATTATAGCCCTGCCATTCGTAATGCTTTCGAGCCAGTTCAGTTCCAGTTGCAGGCCTGTTTTCAAGCGAGTAAGCAGTCCCCTGGCAAGCAGAAAGAGACTTCTTTTCTTCCAGCGAGTTCCCCTTTCTTCTCTTCTCGATCCAGTCTTAAGGTGAGCAGCCCATCTAATTGCAGAAAAAAGCTAAGCCTCTGGAGATCCTGTTGGAGTGCTTGGGGCATCTAGTTCCAAGCCTCTTTCCATTTGAATCTTACTAGCCTAGCATGTACTATCCTATTCCGCATATTACCAGGGCAGGGTTAGGTAAAGAGCTTAAGCCTTTTTCTTTTTAGTCAGTTCAAGCCATCCAGTTTCAGTGGCAGTTGGAGTCTTAAAGTAATCCCTTGCAGCAAGCCAGGCTAGCTACAGTTCGCTTCCAGGCTGTCCACCCCGTTCCGTGGAAGAGTCCCAACCAGTCCCTCTAGACCGAATATCTGTATTTGTCTCCCTAGTCCTATTGTATCAGTATTGAGAGCAAGTGAATTGGAAAGCTAGGTTACAAGAGGGAAAGACAGTCAATAAGCCAGTGAGCTCTCCGGTCAAGGAAGTTTGAAAGTAGGTTTTAGGGCAAGAAAAGAAGTAGGAAAGAAAGATTGAAAATGGCAAGAAGGAGTATCTCAAGCAGTAGTAGATATCCCTCCAGTGTAAGTGCCAGTCAAACTAATCCCTTCTTAAGCCCTTGTCTAAGCCATTGAGCAAGCAATCCAGTAGGCAAAAGGCTCCACGGGCTGTACCACAAACAGTTTTCTTTCCCACTCCTGAAAGCAAGCCTGTGAGCGATCCAGGAAAGCCTGTCTCAATCAAGACTTCTCCTCTTACTCTTAGGCAATCAAGAGCTAGGTCAAGCGCATCTAGTTCTATTCGTTCTCCCGCTCATGCCTTCTCCCTTGTAGCAACCTTCGTAGCAGTTGTAGTTTGTCGTGCCAGGCAAGCGAATAGTTAGTTTCCTTCTTGACTTGGTTTTCATTCGCTATCAATTCGATATTGGTGATCTACCAACATCTCGATCGGGACCTAAGCAACTTGTGGTCCACGTGCCCCTTGACGCCCAGTCTGAAGTGCCGGTCTCCTCTACTCGGAGAAAAGCCCATACTCATAACCCGACTTGATCGAAATATCTGAAGAAAGTTTTCTTATTCACATAGGCCACTCATAAGTTTTGTCAAAGACTCATCTCATTCCCTCTTTCTTTTATTTGGGTTCCTACATTCTAAACAAGCCAGACAAGCCTTTATCTTATGGCCCATAGATCATAGTGAGAACACTTTCTAAAAATAATCGAGACTTTTCCTATTCCTAGGAGAAAGAAACTGTCTTGTACCGGGCCGGGAAACTCGCTCTTTTTTCGATTGTAGGCGGACAACAAGTCGAAATTGGGTACATTCGACAAAGGAAGAGGAAGGGGAGAAGAGGCAAGACTCGCAAGGTACGACTCGAAGACCTTTCTAGAGAGAGAGGCCTTTCAGGGTCGACTGAGAAGGAGAGGAAACGAAAGGGACACAGTGGAAGGGCGGTTGACGAAGAAGTCTTTCAAGAAAGAGTCTTCCCTGAGTGAATGAGTTGTAACAGCTTTTATTTATAGACCAACGGGAACGATAAGGCTCGAACGGAAGTGAGAGCGAGTCAAAAGAAGCGAAAGCTAGAGAGCTTTTTCGTTTCGGGTCAGGGTCGATGCAATTGAGACAGGGAGAGGTCTTGAAGACCTCTTGGTCGCCTTACGGTAGAGAAACTTCACTACGTCTACCTTTGCTTGTATGCTGCCTGTGACCCTTTACGATTCTGCTGCTGTCATTGCCCCTTCTGGTTCGATGTCAGTCCTCGATATTGTTGAGCCGATCGATCGCATTTCGGCTGACCAAAGAACCAGGTTTGTTTCCTAGAGCCACGTCCGTTGCTAGTTTCTTTGATCCCATGTAGAGGTCATTCCTCCATAGCATCAGCTGGATGTAGAATGTTCCGCTTTTTCAGGATAGCACAGCACATCTTGGTGGTTAAATGAAAGAAAGAGCTGGGCTGGAAAGAAGGTCTCAACCGCTCTATCAGAATCAAGGTATACGGTTTCCTTCGGAAGTTGGTCCAAAAGGAATTTCGAATTCACAATAGAAGCTGGTTTCAGCAAGGCGGGCTCACGACGAGAAAGTCAAGCAATCCTTGACTTGACCTGTCTCATTTGTAGTCAATCCATCCCCAACTTCCTCAACCAAGCCGATTGGACAGAACGAAGACACAAGGTCTTTCTCCACGACTTGTGAGGAGGAAGCTTCGTTCCTACATTCTGCTCTCAAAGACTTTCATTTTCCAGTTGGCTGGGAAAACAAAACCTCCAACATGAATTCGTACGCAAGATACCGAATTGGATCCATAATTTATAGATTTGCATTTTTGAATCAAAGAAGCAGTAGGGAATGGGTCACTCCTTTGCCAGAAGCTCGTTTTCTAACCAAACAATGGAATCTTTCAATACC